>Ga0265797_10005755_pt1 | contig 17940 bp, 13 predicted proteins | sample P2T30metagenome_FD_192433 | JGI IMG/M metagenome (GOLD analysis project Ga0265797, IMG submission 192433) | Plant litter microbial communities from East Loma Ridge, Irvine, California - P2 T30 | ecosystem: Environmental > Terrestrial > Plant litter > Unclassified | place: USA: California...
AAGCTCTCGAACAGCACGGGCCTCAGCAAAGAACTGGAGCGCGAGCTCCGCTGGGTCGCTCGTGACGGACAGCGCGCCAAGAGCCACCTGCTCGGCGCCAACCTCCGACTCGTCGTGAGCCTGGCCAAGCGCTACACGGGCCGGGGCATGCAGTTCCTCGACCTCATCCAGGAGGGCAACCTCGGCCTCATCCGTGCCGTCGAGAAGTTCGACTACACCAAGGGCTTCAAGTTCTCCACCTACGCCACCTGGTGGATCCGTCAGGCCATCACCCGTGCCATGGCCGACCAGGCCCGCACGATCCGCATCCCCGTGCACATGGTCGAGGTCATCAACAAGCTCGCCCGCGTCCAGCGTCAGATGCTGCAGGACCTGGGGCGCGAGCCCACCCCCGAAGAGCTGTCGCGCGAGCTCGACATGACGCCCGAGAAGGTCGTCGAGGTCCAGAAGTACGGTCGCGAGCCCATCTCGCTGCACACCCCGCTCGGCGAGGACGGCGACAGCGAGTTCGGCGACCTCATCGAGGACACGGAGGCGGTGGTCCCGGCCGACGCGGTCGGCTTCACCATGCTGCAGAAGCAGCTCGAGTCCCTGCTCGACAGCCTGTCCGAGCGCGAGGCGGGCGTGATCCGCATGCGCTTCGGCCTGGGCGACGGCATGCCCAAGACGCTCGACCAGATCGGCGACACGTTCGGCGTCACGCGCGAGCGCATCCGCCAGATCGAGTCGAAGACGATGGCCAAGCTCCGCCACCCGTCCCGGTCGCAGTCGCTCCGCGACTACCTCGAGTAGGCCCGTGAAGTACCTCGTGCCCGTCCTCGCGGGCCGTCTCGTCCGCGCCGTCGCACGCCTCCGCGGCGGCGGGTCGGCCTACCCGGGCCGCACCGTCCTCGCCCTGGCGCCCGACTTCCTCACGCACGTGTCGTCGCAGTTCGACCAGGGGGTCGTCTTCGTCCTCGGCTCGAACGGCAAGTCCACGACGACGATGATGCTCACCGAGACGCTCCGGGCCCACGGGCTCCGCGTCTTCACCAACCCGACGGGGGCGAACCTGCCCCAGGGCATCGCCTCCGCTTTCCTGCGCGAGGTCACGCCCTTCGGTCGTGTGAAGCACGACATCGGCGTGATCGAGGTCGACGAGGCCTTCGCGGTCGAGCTGACCCGGTCGCTGCACCCGTCGACCGTGCTCATGCTCAACGTGCAGGTCGACCAGCTCTACCGGTTCTTCGAGACCGAGCGCGTCGGCACGATGATGACGGACACGGCCGCCCTCGCGACCGCGGCGGTCGTCACGAACCGCGACGACCAGCACCTGGCGCCCTACGAGGCGCGACCGGGCCAGGTCGTCACGCGCTTCGGCGCGGCGCCCGACGTCGTCGCGGCCGCGCCCAACGGGCTGCAGAACGCGAACGACTTCACCCGCGAGGCGGACGGCACCCGCCGGGCCGAGTCCGAGGTCGTCTCCCTGACGGGCGACCGCGCACGCATCCGCGTCGGCGACGAGGAGGTCGACGTGCGCCTGCCCGCGCGCGGCCTGCACTACGCGGTCGACGCGGCCGCCGCCCTGCAGACGGCCTCCGTCGTCCTGGGCCGGCCCGTCGACCCGGCGTCGGTCGCCGAGGCGTTCGAGACCATGAAGCCCGCCTACGGCCGGGGCGAGCGCATGTCCCTCGGCACGGACGAGGCGGAGTTCATCATGTTCAAGAACGCCGCGAGCCTCCAGCTCAACCTCGACGCGCTGCCGCAGGACGTCGAGCAGGTCATGCTGGCGATCGACGAGGGCACGCCTGACATCTCGTGGATCTACGACATCGACTTCTCGCACCTCGACCACGTCGACGTGCTCGCCGGGGCCAAGGCCTGGCAGCTCGCGCTGCGGCTCGAGCACGAGGGCATCCCGGTGCACGTCATCGAGGAGGACATCGCGAAGGCCATCAAGCTCATGCGCGCGCTGCCGTCGCCCGCCGACCGCACGAAGCACTTCGTCACCAACTACGAGCAGATGATGCTGGCCCGCCGCATCCTCGGGCACCCCGACCTGGAGAAGACCGCGTGAGCGCCGACACCCTCCGTCTCGTCCACCTCTACCCCGAGCAGCTCGGCGTCAGCGGCGACCGCGGCAACGTGTCGACGCTCGTGGCCCGGGCCGGCCGTGCCGGCCTCGAGACCGAGGTCGTCGAGTACCGCGTCGGGGACGACGTGCCCACGGTCGCCGACGTCGTGCTGCTGGGCCACGGGCCGCTCTCGGGCGTGCGCGCGGTCAGCGCCGACGCACAGCGGCTGCTGCCCGCCCTCGAGGGCTTCGCGGCCTCCGGCGTGCCGGTCGTGGGCGTCGGCGGCGGCATGGAGCTGCTGACGAAGGGCGTCGTGACCGACGAGGGCGAGACCGTCCCGGGCATCGGGTTCTTCGACGCGCTCGTCCGACGCGGCGCTCCCCGCCGCACCAACTACTTCCAGGTGACGACCTCCTACGGCGGCGACGAGCTGACCCTCTTCGGCTTCGAGGACCACGCAGCCCACCTCGAGCTCGGCGAGGGCGTGCAGGCGTTCGGCCACGTGGTGCACGGCGGGGGCAACGGCACAGCGGGCGCCGAGGGCGTCCTGCGCGGCGCCTCCTTCGGCACCCAGCTCAAGGGGCCGCTCCTGCCGCTCAACCCGGCCCTCAGCGACCGGGTGCTGCGCGCCGCGCTCACGCGGCGCAGCATCTCGTACCACCCGGGAGCCGCGCACGCGAAGCTCGACGAGTACGCCGCGCAGTCCCAGCGGGTCATCCGCGAGAACCTGGAGCGCGCCTTCAAGGCGATGTGACCTCGCCGCCGCTCGACGAAGGGCCCGCATCCTCGACGGATGCGGGCCCTTCGTCTCGGCCGGTCCGGGCGGCGAGGCCCGGCGCCGGCGTCAGTCCTGGTGCAGTCGCGAGCTCTCGTCGAGCCACTCGACGGCGGTCGGCTGCAGCTTGTCCTTGACCTTCGCGCCGTGGTGGGCGCAGAAGAGGAGCTCGCCGCTGGCCATGGTGACGCGGACGTAGGCCTGGGCCCCGCAGCTGTCGCAACGGTCGGCCGCGGTGAGCTGGTAACGGGAGCCGAGCTCGTCGACGGCGGTGTGGTCGGTGGCCATCTGAGTCATGTGATGCTCCTCCAAACGGTGGTGCAGTGGATGTGTGTCCCTCATCAAAACACGCGCTCCCGCGGATCGGGCTGCATTCGCGCGGATTTCGCTCATCGCGTAGCGACGAGGAGGGGAGAGCGCCTCACGGGGACTGTCCGTGGACCCTCGTAGAATCGAACCAGACGACCGGCTCGGGGATTCCCGCCGGTCGTGATCGCATCGCGTCAGGAGAACACCATCGCCACGTCGGACTACTCGGCCCGCCACCTGTCCGTGCTCGAGGGGCTCGAGGCCGTGCGCAAGCGGCCCGGCATGTACATCGGCTCGACCGACTCCCGGGGCCTCATGCACTGCCTCTGGGAGATCATCGACAACTCCGTCGACGAGGCCCTGGGCGGCCACGGCGACGCCATCGACGTGGTCCTTCACGCCGACGACAGCGTCGAGGTGCGCGACACGGCCCGGGGCATCCCCGTCGACATCGAGCCCAAGACGGGCCTGACCGGCGTCGAGGTGGTCTTCACGAAGCTCCACGCGGGGGGCAAGTTCGGTGGCGGCTCGTACGCGTCGTCGGGCGGCCTGCACGGCGTGGGCGCCTCCGTCGTCAACGCCCTGTCCGAGCGCCTCGACGTCGAGGTCGACCGCGGCGGCAAGACCTGGGCGATGTCGTTCCGGAGGGGCGAGCCCGGCACGTTCGCCGACGACGGCGAGCCGACCCCCGACGCGCCGTTCACGCCCTTCGTCTCCGGCAGCGTGCTGCGCGAGGTCGGCAAGGTCAAGCGGGGCGTGACGGGCACCCGCATCCGCTACTGGGCCGACCGGCAGATCTTCACGCGCGGCGCCTCGTTCCAGCCCGACGAGCTGTCGGGTCGTGCCCGCCAGACGGCCTTCCTGATCCCCGGCCTGACGCTCCGCATCCGCGACGAACGGCCCGGCTCGCTGACCGACGGCGGCTTCCCGCTCGAGAGCACCTACCGCTTCGACGGCGGCATCAGCGAGTTCGTCGAGTTCCTGGCGCCCGACGCCCCCGTCACCGACACGTGGCGGATGACGGGAACGGGCACGTACACCGAGACCGTCCCGGTGCTGACCGAGGGCGGCGCCATGGTCGCGACCGAGCTCGAGCGGGAGTGCGAGGTCGACATCGCCCTGCGCTGGGGCGGCGGCTACGAGACCGTGATGCGCAGCTACGTCAACATCATCGCGACCCCGAAGGGAGGCTCGCACCAGGCCGGCTTCGAGGCGGGGCTGCTCAAGTTCATGCGGCAGCAGGTCGAGCTGGCCGCGCGTCGACTGAAGGTCGGCACCGACAAGATCGAGAAGGACGACGTCCTCGCCGGGCTGACCGCCGTGCTGACGGTGCGCCTCCCCGAGCCGCAGTTCGAGGGCCAGACCAAGGAGATCCTCGGGACCCCGGCGGTCCGGGCGATCGTGGCGAACGTCGTCGCCTCCCGGTTCGGCGAGCTCTTCGCGTCGACGCGCCGGGAGGACAAGGCACAGACCGCCCTCGTGCTCGACAAGGTCGTGTCCGAGATGAAGTCGCGCATCGCCGCGCGCGCCCACAAGGAGACGCAGCGCCGCAAGAACGCGCTCGAGAACTCGTCCCTGCCCGCGAAGCTGGTCGACTGCCGCTCGAACGACGTCGCGAACAGCGAGCTCTTCATCGTCGAGGGCGACTCGGCCCTGGGCACGGCCAAGCTGGCGCGCAACAGCGAGTACCAGGCGCTCCTGCCGATCCGGGGCAAGATCCTCAACGTCCAGAAGGCGTCGGTCAGCGACATGCTGTCGAACGTCGAGTGCGCCTCCATCATCCAGGTGCTCGGCGCAGGGTCGGGTCGCTCGTTCGACCTCGACGCGGCGCGCTACGGCAAGGTGATCATCATGAGCGACGCCGACGTCGACGGGGCGCACATCCGCACGCTGCTGCTCACGTTGTTCTTCCGCTACATGCGCCCGATGATCGAGGAGGGCCGGGTCTTCGCGGCCGTGCCGCCCCTCCACCGGGTGGTCGTCGTCAACCCCGGCAGCAAGCCCAACGAGACCATCTACACGTACTCCGAGAAAGAGCTGCAGACGCTCCTGGCCAAGCTGCGGCGGTCGAACAAGAAGTTCCAGGACCCGATCCAGCGCTACAAGGGCCTCGGCGAGATGGACGCCGAGCAGCTCGCCTCGACCACCATGGACCGTTCGGGTCGCATGCTGCGCCGGGTGCGCGTCGACGACGCCGAGGCGGCCGCCCGCGTCTTCGAGCTGCTCATGGGCAACGAGGTCGCTCCCCGCAAGGAGTTCATCATCGACGGAGCGGGTCTCAGCCGGGACCGCATCGACGTCTGACCGCTCGACTCCGGGCGCCCCGACCCCGGGCGCCCCGAGGCCGGGCGCCCGGGGTCGGCCGTCGGAGGCGATCGGGCGCGTGTCCGTCGCGCCCGCGACGCCCGTGGCTCAGGCGGTCTCGGCCGGGTCGGGCTCCGCGCCGGCGGGCTCTCCCGTCGCCGCGTCGGTCACGTGCGCCAGCGAGGCCCCCACGCTCCCGACGACGGCCTCGAGCGGCGTGCCGGAGGCGTCGCGACGCACGAGCGCCTCGGGGAGCGACCGCACACCGCCGTCCGCGGCGACCGCCCGTGCCGGGGCCGGTCCGACCCAGGCGAGCGAGAGCTCCGACTCGCCCTTGAGCAGCGCGTGCGACCGCACGCCGCCGGTGGCGCGGCCCTTGGCGGGGAACTCCGAGAACGCGCTCGTCTTCGCACGGCCCGGGTCGGTGCCCTCGAGCGCGCCGGCGACCGCCGAGATGGTGGTGACCACCGCCTCCTGCCCTTCGGGCACGGCGCCGAAGAACACGACACGGGCGTCGTCGGCGACCGAGATGCCCGCGACGCCGCCGCCGGCAGGGCCCTGCGGCCGCACGGACGACGCCGGGAAGCGCAGGAGCTGGGTGCTCGACGTGACGAACACGAGCTCGTCGTCGTCGGCCCCCTGCGCCGCACCGACCACGCTGTCGCCCTTCTTCAGGGTGATGACCGGGAACTCGGGCTTGGCCGGGTACTGCCCCGTGGCCACCCGCTTGACGACGCCGCGCGCCGTGCCGAGCGCGATGGGACGATCGGCCGTGAGCGAGACGAGGGCGAGGACCCGCTCCGTCCGGTCGGCCAGGCCGAGGTAGTCGCGCACGGGGACGCCTGCCCCGAGCTGCACCGACGTCGGCGGCACGGCGGGCAGGTCGACGGGGGTGAAGCGCAGCAGCCTGCCGGTGGTCGTGACCGCGCCGATCTCGGCGCGGGTGGTCGTGTCGATCGACGACAGGACCGCGTCGTGCGCCGTGCGCCGCGACGGGGGAGCCGGCGTCGCCGCCGAGGGATCCTGGTGGTCGACCCGGAGGAGGCGCCCCGTCGTCGAGAGGAACACCCGCGTCGGCGTGTCCGCGATCTCGAGCACGGGCGCGTTCTTGCCCCGCCCCTGCTTCGCGATGCTCGGGGCGGCCTCCGTGAGGAGGGTGCGGCGGGGCGTGCCGAACTGCTCGGCGATGTCCGCCAGTTCGCTGGACACGAGGGCGCGCAGCCGGGCCGGGTCGGCCAGCAGCGCCTGCAGCTCGGCGATGGCGGCACGCAGCTCGTCGCGCTCGGTCTCGAGCTCGACCCGGCTGAACTTCGTCAACCGGCGCAGCTGGAGGTCGAGGATGTACTCCGCCTGGATCTCGCTCAGGTCGAACACCTCGCGCAGCCGGGCCCTGGCCGCGGCCGTGTCGTCGCTCGAGCGGATCACCTGGATGACCTCGTCGATGTCGAGGATGGCGATCAGGAGGCCCTCGACCAGGTGGAGGCGCGCCTCCTTCTTGCCGAGGCGGTGGCGGGTGCGACGGGTCACGACCTCGATGCGGTGCCCCACGTAGACCTGCAGCATCTCCTTGAGGCCGAGGGTCCGGGGCTGGCCCTCGACGAGGGCCACGTTGTTGATGCTGAAGCCGTCCTCGAGGGGCGTGTAGCGGTAGAGCTGCTCGAGCACGGCCTCGGGGCTGAAGCCGGTCTTGACGCCGATGACGAGGCGGAGCCCGTGCGTGCGGTCGGTCAGGTCGGTGACGTCGGTGATGCCCGTCAGCTTCTTGGCCTGGACGCCGTCCTTGATCTTCTCGATGACCTTCTCGGGGCCGACGAGGTAGGGCAGCTCCGTGACCACGAGCCCCGACTTGCGGGCGGTGATGCTCTCGACCTGGACGCGCGCACGGGTGCGGAAGGAGCCGCGACCGGTGGCGTAGGCGTCGCGCACGCCCGCCAGGCCCGAGATCGTCCCGCCCGTGGGCAGGTCAGGGCCGGGCACGAACGCCATGAGGTCGTCGAGGCTCGCGTCGGGGTGGTCGATGAGGTGGCGGGCGGCGCCGACGACCTCGACGAGGTTGTGGGGGGCCATGTTCGTCGCCATGCCGACGGCGATGCCGCTGGCGCCGTTGACGAGCAGGTTGGGGAAGGCCGCCGGGAGGACCTCGGGCTGCATCAGCTGGTTGTCGTAGTTGGGCACGAAGTCGACGACGTCCTCGTCGAGGCTGCGGGTCATCGCCAGGGACGCCTCGGCCAGCCGCGCCTCGGTGTACCGCGGCGCCGCGGGACCGTCGTCGAGCGACCCGAAGTTGCCGTGGCCGTCGATGAGGGGCACCCGCATCGTGAACGCCTGGGCCTGGCGCACCATGGCGTCGTAGATGGCCGTGTCGCCGTGGGGGTGCAGCTTGCCCATCACCTCGCCGACGACGCGGGCGCTCTTGACGTGGCCGCGGTCGGGCCGCAGGCCCATCTCGGACATCTGGTAGAGGATGCGCCGCTGCACCGGCTTGAGGCCGTCCCGGGCGTCGGGGAGGGCCCGGGAGTAGATGACCGAGTAGGCGTACTCGAGGAACGACCCCTGCATCTCGAGCGAGACGTCGATGTCCTCGATGCGCTCTCCGGAGTGGTCGGAGCCGGTCGTGTTCTCGGTCGTCGTCATGTGCTTCTCGGGGGGCAGGAGGTGCGGAGGGCACCTGGGCGGGCGGGGGTTCTCGGGAGGGGCCGTCAGCGGCCGGGGGCAGGGCCCCTCGGGAGCCCCTGTGCCAGGATGGTGGCGATGACGACCATCGTACCGGCGCGTCCCCCCGGCGCCGCGAGCCTGGCCGACGTGCTCCCGTCCGTGCTCGCCGCACTGACCGGGACGGTCGGAGCCCTGCCCCTCCCGCCGGCGAGGTCGGCGATCGTCCTCCTCGTCGACGGCCTCGGGTCGTCGGTGCTCGGGGCGCGCCGCGGCCACGCCCGCCATCTGGCCGGTACCACCGGCACCCTGTTCTCGGGCTTCCCGACCACCACGGCTGCGGCCCTGACCACCTTCACGACGGGGCGCCTGCCCGGCGAGCACGGGCTCGTCGGCTACTCGGTGCTCGACGCCGCCCGGGACCGGGTGGTCAAGCAGCTCTCCGGCTGGGACGACGGCATGCGCCCCGACACCTGGCAGCGCAGCGAGACGGTGTTCACCGCGGCCGCCGCGCTCGGCGTCCGCAGCGTCGCCGTCGGTCCGGCCCGCTACGCCCGGTCGGGCCTCACCGAGGCGGTCCTCCGCGGCGCGAGCTACGAGGCCGCCGAGTCCGTGGCCGACCGGTTCCGCCGGGCACGTGAGATCGTGACGGCTCCCGGCCGCTCCCTCGTCTACCTGTACGTGCCCGAGCTCGACATGATCGCCCACCGTCTCGGCTGGCAGAGCGACGAGTGGACGAACGCCCTCGAGGAGGTCGACGGCGAGGTCGGCAGGCTGGCCGCGTCGCTGGGTCGCGACGAGGGACTCGTCGTCACGGCCGACCACGGCGTCCTCGATGTGGGGGAGCGCGGCCGCGTCGTCTTCGGCCACCGTGCCGAGCTGGTCGACGGCGTGCGGCACGTCGCGGGCGAGCCGAGGTGCCTGCAGCTGCACTTCGAGCCGGACGCGTCCGAGGCCGTGCGCGGGGCGGTGCTCGACGCGTGGCGCTCGGCCGAGAGCGGACGTGCCTGGGTGCTCACCCGTCAGGAGGCGGTCGAGGCAGGCTGGTTCGGCCCGGTCGACCCCGTCGTGGCCCCCCGCATCGGCGACGTCGTCGTGGCCGCCCGCAAGGGGATCGTCTGGTACGACGGCCGGTCGACGGGGGGCCAGGCGGGCTCCATGGTCGGCCAGCACGGCTCGTGGTCGAGCGACGAGACGCAGGTGCCCCTGCGGCGGTTCGGCGCCTTCGCGAGCTGAGCGGCGGTCAGGCCGGGTCGTCGTCCGACCGGGCGCCGAAGACGATCTCGTCCCAGCTCGGCATGGACGCACGGCCCCGCGGCTTCTTGGCGCCGGCCTGGCCGGGCACGACGCCGTCGGGCCCCGGCATCGGGCGTCGACCGCCGCGACCCGGGCCGGCCGGACGGAGGCGCTGGTCGCCTCCTGCGGGTCGGTCCGGCGCGGCGGGCGGGGACGCCGTCTCGCCCTCGGGCAGGCCGAAGTCGTCCAGCGGCACGTCGATCACCCGGATGGAGCTGGTCGGGTGCTGCTCACGGGAGGTGTCGTCCGAGAAGCGGGCGGCCTCGCGCTCGCCTCGACGTCGCCGCAGCGCCTCGAGCAGGTCGGCGGTCTGCGCGTGCGGGTCGACGGCGGCCGAGTCGGGGTCGCGGTTCGTGGCGGCGAGGGAGGCGGGGGAGCGGACGTCCTGGCGAGGGGCGTCGGCGGGAGCCTCGGCGCGCTGGCCGTCCCGGGCCCACGGGTCGTCGTCGTCGGGCGACGAGTCGACGAGGAACGCGCCGCTGTCGAAGCGGCCCGGCGTGGAGTCGTCCGACCGGTGCCCCACGGCGCGGAGCCGCGGCACGAGGGGGCCGACGTCCTCGGAGTGCTGGGAGAGGACGAGGGCGTCGCCGCCGTGCGGGGCGAGCGACAGCGCCTTGGGGTCGAAGCGCCACGTGGCGTCGCGCTCGACGTCCTGCGTGACGTAGGAGACGGAGACGAGCCAGCCGTGCTCGGCGTCCTTGTAGCTCGTCCAGCGGCGGTCGGTCGCGGCCGCGGTGTCGAGCCGGGACTCGATGACCCCGCCGAAGGACGACGAGTCGCCGTCGGGCTGGACGTCGGAAGCGACGGTGACGGCCACGGCGAGGGCGTTGCGCAAGGCGTGTGCCCGCTCGGCGAGGACGGGGCCCTCGAACCGGTGGACGTAGGCGAGGTCGGCCCCGGTGCGCTCGGCGACCTGCTCGGGCGAGAGGCCGGAGCGGATGAGCGACTGGATCTCGCGGGGCGGCGCCTTGCGCTCGACGGGGGCGGACTCGGGCGCCGCGGCGCGGAGCTGCGACCGCAGCGACGGGGTGACCGGGAGCCGGTACTGCGCGCCGCCGTCGGCGGCCACGAGGAGCGCTCCGCCCTCGACCCCGATGACCCTCAGATCCTGCATGTCGCACGCCTTTCCGCCGTCGTGTCCTGCCCAGAAGGGTCCCACGTCAGAGGCCTGTTCCCGGGAATGGAACGGGCGTGCCGCGAGTTCCTCAGAGGCGGCCGACAGGCCCCTTCGACGGGTTTGCTATTCGACAACGAGTGATGCAAACTGTGCCCGCCGAATTTGGTACACGAACTATTGAAGAACTGGATGGGCATGGCCACCGACTACGACGCACCTCGCAAGAACGACGACGACGGCTCGGAGTCGATCGAGGGCCTCAAGGAGCGGGTCCCCGACAAGACCACCGGCGTCATCGACGACGACGCGGACAACCCGGGCTCGTTCGAGCTCGCCGGTCAGGACCTCTCCGACCTCGACCTCGACGTCGTCGTCCTGCCCCCGCAGGTCGACGAGTTCACCTGCGTCGAGTGCTTCCTCGTCAAGCACCGCTCGCAGCTCGACCACGAGACGAAGCTCGGCGCTATCTGCCGGGAGTGCGCTGCCTGAGCGCCTCCAACAGACGGACGACCTCGTCGGGTCGCCTCGTCGACACCAACCAATAGGGTGCGGGATCCGTCTCGTCGGTGAGGGCGATCCTCACCACCGGCTTCACCCAGCCACGGAAGAGGGTCCAGGCTCGCGCGTCGAGCCCGGGCCCTCTCTGCTGTGTGGCGTCCGCCCCGCGGAACGCCCGGACCTCGCCGATCTCGTGCGGGTGCAGCCGTGCCCGGCCGGCGGTGAAGCCCTCGTCGTCGATCGTCAGCACCGGCGACGTGAAGACCAGGGCGAGGACGGCGGCCGCGTAGAAGAGCACGGCCACGACCACGCCCACGAGCTGGTCGATGGGCAGGAAGACCAGCAGGGTCGCCGGGACGACCAGGGCGGTCGCGACGAAGACGGTGGCCGGCGGCGTGAGCCGCTCGCGGTACGGGTTCATGGGTCCATTCGACCAGACTTCTGCACTACCCTCGACACGTGACCCCGACCCTCGACGTCCTCTTCACGGCCGACCGAGCCGACGCCTCCTCGTCCCCGGACGACCTCGCCCCGCGCTACGCGCACCCGGGCGACGCCGGCGCCGACCTGCTCTCGTCCGAGGCCCTCGTCCTCCGGGCCGGGCACCGCGCCCTCGTGGGCACCGGCGTGTCGATCGCCCTGCCCGACGGGCACGCGGCGTTCGTCGTCCCGCGCAGCGGACTCGCCGCCCGGCACGGCATCACCGTCGTCAACAGCCCCGGCACGGTCGACGCCGGCTACCGCGGCGAGATCAAGGTCACGCTCCTGAACACCGACCTCGAGTCGGACCACCGGATCGAGGTGGGCGACAAGATCGCCCAGCTCGTCGTCGTGCCCGTCGTCCGGGCGCGCTTCGTGCCCGTCGACGAGCTGCCCGAGAGCAGCCGCGGCACGGGGGGGTTCGGCTCGACCGGCTACGCACACACCACCGGAGGCACCGCATCATGAGGAAGTCGAAGCGCGAGGCGCAGCAGCTGGCCGAGATCGAGGTCGAGACCGCCGACCTCGCCGACGTCGAGGTCGACATCGAGGCCCTGGACGACGCCCAGGTCGAGGTGTTCGACGACTCCAAGTCGGCGCCCGCCGACCGGGCCGACGAGGGTCCGCTCGACGAGACCGAGGCCAACCCGGTGCGTCCCTACGTCGACCTCGGCGGGGTCAAGATCGTCCCCCGGGACGGGCTCCACCTCCGCCTCGAGGTCGAGGAGGGCAGCAAGCGCGTGGTCGCCGTCGGGCTGGACTTCGCCAAGTCGACCCTGCAGGTGCAGCCCTTCGCGGCGCCCCGCACGACCGGGCTCTGGAACGAGATCCGCGAGCAGATCAGCGAGCAGATCGAGAAGCAGGGCGGCACCACCACCGAGGTGGACGGTCCCTTCGGGCCCGAGGTCCGCGCCGAGATCCCCCTGATGGGCGGCGACCCGGGCAGCACGCGCCTCGCGCGCTTCATCGGCGTCGACGGCCCGCGCTGGTTCCTCCGCGGCGTCATCGCGGGCGACGCCACGGTCGACGACGAGGCGGCCGAGAAGATCGAGGAGCTCTTCCGCAGCATCGTCGTCGTACGCGGCTCGACCCCGATGCCGCCCCGCGAGCTCATCCCGCTGAGCATGCCCAAGCCCAGCGCCGTCGAGTCGCCCGCCGCCGCGCCCGACCAGGCCTGACCCGCTCGTGCAGCACGACGAGCCTGCGGGGCCGCCGCACGACCGTCGACCCGAGCCCGGGGACGAGTCGCCGCTCGACGACCCTCGCGTGTCGCTGGCGGCGCAGCTGCGCGCGGCGGCCCAGAAGGCCGGCATCGGCCAGGTCGCTCCGGGGGAGGTGCCCACCGCCTCCGCGCTCCTGTCGGCCATCGGCGGCGTGCGCGGCCTCGTCGAGTCCATCGTCCCCGGCCTCGGCTTCGTCGTGGTCTACACGCTCACGGGCGAGCTGCTGCCGTCGGTGCTCATCCCCGTCGTCCTCGCCGTCCTCTTCGTGGTCGCCCGCGCCGTCCAGCGCGGCCCGGTGGCCCAGGCGCTGGCCGGGGTGCTCGGCATCGCGCTCTCGGCGGGCATCGCCCTGCTCAGCGGCCGTGCCGAGGGCAACTTCGTGCCGGGCGTCGTCATCAACGCCGTCTCGCTCCTCGCGATGGTGGTCAGCATCGCGGTGCGCTGGCCCCTCGTCGGCGTCGTCGTCGGGCTCCTCACCAACGAAGGAGGCGCGTGGCGACAGGACCGCGCCAAGCGTCGCGTGCTCGTGCTCGTGACCTGGCTCTGGGCCGGCCTCTTCGCGGCGCGGCTCGCGGTGCAGGTCCCCCTCCTGCTGAGCGGCCAGGTGGCGGCCCTCGCCGCCCTCAAGCTCGTCATGGGCGTGCCCCTCTACGCGGGCGTCCTCTGGGTCACGTGGCTGCTCGTCCGCACGGTCTACCGGGCTCGGTCGGCGTCGGGCGATGCACCCGACGCGCAGGGCGCCGTCAGCTAGCTCGCCTCCGCCGGTGGTAGGTTTGTCTCGACATCAAGAGAGATCGACTGCCTCCGCCCGTGAGCGGTCGACGACTTAGGCTGGCCTCGCTGGTGCGGCCCTGCGTCGTCCGGTCATGATGAGGGCGTAGTCCAGCAAGGGAGACGGCACGTGTCTGCAATCAACAGCTTCGGCTCGAAGGACGTCCTCACGGTCGGCGGGACCGACTACGAGGTCTACCGCATCGGCGCGGTGGACGGCTCCCAGAGCCTTCCGTTCAGCCTCAAGGTCCTGCTCGAGAACCTGCTCCGCACCGAGGACGGCGCGAACGTCACGAGCGACCAGATCACCGCGCTCGGGTCCTGGCGCCCCGCCGCCGAGCCCGACACCGAGATCCAGTTCACGCCCGCGCGCGTCGTGATGCAGGACTTCACCGGGGTCCCGTGCATCGTCGACCTCGCCACCATGCGCGAGGCCGTGGCCGAGCTCGGCGGCGACCCGACGCGCATCAACCCCCTCGCGCCGGCCGAGCTGGTCATCGACCACTCGGTCATCGCCGACCTCTTCGGCAGCGCGAACGCCCTCGAGCGCAACGTCGAGATCGAGTACGAGCGCAACGGCGAGCGGTACCAGTTCCTGCGCTGGGGCCAGACGGCCTTCGAGGACTTCAAGGTCGTCCCGCCGGGAACAGGCATCGTGCACCAGGTCAACATCGAGTACCTGGCCCGCGTGACCTACACGCGCGAGGTCGGCGGGGCCCTCCAGGCCTACCCCGACACGCTCGTGGGCACCGACTCGCACACGACGATGGTCAACGGCCTGGGCGTGCTCGGCTGGGGCGTCGGCGGCATCGAGGCCGAGGCCGCGATGCTGGGCCAGCCCGTGTCGATGCTCATCCCCAAGGTCGTCGGCTTCAAGCTGCGCGGCTCCATCCCCACCGGCGTCACGGCCACCGACGTCGTGCTCACCATCACGCAGCAGCTGCGCGCCCACGGCGTCGTCGGCAAGTTCGTCGAGTTCTACGGCGAGGGCGTGGCCGAGGTCCCGCTCGCGAACCGCGCCACCATCGGCAACATGAGCCCCGAGTTCGGCTCGACCGCGGCGATCTTCCCGATCGACGACGTCACCCTCGACTACCTGCGCCTCACGGGCCGCTCCGACGAGCAGATCGCGCTCGTCGAGGCCTACTCCAAGCTGCAGGGCCTCTGGCACGACCCCGCGGTCGAGCCCGTCTACAGCGAGTACCTCGAGCTCGACCTCGCGACGGTCGTCCCCTCGATCGCCGGGCCGAAGCGCCCGCAGGACCGCATCGAGCTGACGCAGGCCAAGACCCAGTTCGAGGTCGACCTCGAGAACTACGCCACGACCGACCACTCGGTGGTCGACGTCGCGGTCGAGGGCACGTTCCCCGCCTCCGACCCGGTAGGCTTCACGGCCGAGGACGACGGCGACGGGCTCGACCACGAGCACTCGCACACGTCGCACGCGCCGGCCAAGGTCTCGAACCCCACCCGCGTGGCGCTCGACGACGGCTCGTCCTTCACGCTCGACCACGGCGCGGTCGCCATCGCGGCGATCACGTCGTGCACGAACACGTCGAACCCGTCCGTCATGCTCGCCGCCGGGCTGCTGGCCCGCAACGCCAGCCAGAAGGGCCTCAAGGCCAAGCCGTGGGTCAAGACCACGCTCGCCCCCGGGTCGAAGGTCGTCACCGACTACTACGAGAAGGCCGGCCTCACCACCTACCTCGAAGACCTGGGCTTCTACACGGTCGGCTACGGCTGCACCACCTGCATCGGCAACTCCGGGCCGCTGCTCGACGAGATCTCGTCGGCGGTCCAGGAGTCCGACCTGGCCGTCACGGCCGTCCTGTCGGGCAACCGCAACTTCGAGGGCCGCATCAACCCCGACGTCAAGATGAACTACCTGGCGAGCCCGCCGCTGGTCATCGCCTACGCCCTCGCCGGCTCGATGAACTTCGACTTCGAGAACGACGCCCTGGGCACGTCGAGCGACGGGTCGGACGTCTACCTGCGCGACATATGGCCCGATGCCGCCGAGGTGCAGTCGACCATCGACTCGTCCATCGACACGGGCATGTTCACCCACGAGTACGCCGGCGTCTTCGACGGCGACGAGCGCTGGCGGTCGCTGCCCACGCCGACGGGCGCCACCTTCGAGTGGGACGCCGAGTCGACCTACGTGCGGAAGCCCCCGTACTTCGAGGGGATGACCCTCGAGACGACGCCGGTGACGGACATCGTCGGCGCCCGCGTGCTCGCGAAGCTGGGCGACTCGGTCACGACCGACCACATCAGCCCCGCCGGCTCGATCAAGGTCGACAGCCCCGCGGGCCACTACCTCGCCGAGCACGGCGTCGACCGCAAGGACTTCAACTCCTACGGCTCGCGTCGGGGCAACCACGAGGTGATGATCCGCGGCACCTTCGCCAACATCCGCCTGCGCAACCAGCTGCTGGACGGCGTCGAGGGCGGCTACACGCGCGACTTCACCCAGGCCGACGCTCCCCAGTCGTTCATCTACGACGCCAGCGCGCGCTACCAGGAGCAGGGCACGCCCCTCGTCATCCTCGGCGGCAAGGAATACGGCTCCGGGTCGTCGCGCGACTGGGCGGCCAAGGGCACGAGCCTGCTGGGCGTCAAGGCGGTCATCACCGAGAGCTTCGAGCGGATCCACCGCTCGAACCTCATCGGCATGGGCGTCGTGCCGCTGCAGTTCCCGGCGGGCGAGACCTGGGAGTCGCTGGGCCTCGACGGCACCGAGTCGATCAGCATCCACGGCCTCGAGCAGCTGAACGAGGGCACCACGCCCAAGACGGTCCGCGTCACCGCCGAGCCGACGGAGCACTCGGCCGCCGGGGCGACGACGATCGAGTTCGACGCCGTCGTGCGCATCGACACCCCCGGCGAGGCGGACTACTACCGCAACGGCGGCATCCTGCAGTACGTGCTGCGCAGCCTGGTCTGAGCCTGCGTGGGAGGCCCCCGGAACCGTGTCCGCACGGCGCCGGGGGCCTCCCGGCGTTCTCCCCGGAGCACGCCTAAACTGAGGCACGCCGCCTCCGGGCTGCCAGGAAGGAAATCCCGATGAGCATCCTCGAGACGATCCAAGGTCCCCGCGACCTCGATCACCTCACCGACCAGCAGATGGTGGCCCTGGCCGCCGAGGTCCGCCGCTTCCTCGTCACCGAGGTCTCGAAGACCGGCGGCCACCTGGGGCCGAACCTCGGCGTCGTCGAGCTGACGCTGGCCATGCACCGGGTGTTCGACTCGCCCCGCGACGCCTTCGTGTTCGACACCGGGCACCAGTCGTACGTGCACAAGCTCGTCACCGGGCGCCAGGACTTCAGCGCCCTCCGCCTTCGCGGCGGCCTGGCCGGCTACCCCCAGCGGTCGGAGTCCGAGCACGACATCGTCGAGAGCTCGCACGCGTCGAGCAGCCTGTCGTGGGCGGACGGCATCTCGCGCGCCTTCCAGCTCACGGGCCAGTCCGACCGGCACGTCGTCGCTGTCGTGGGCGACGGCGCCCTCACCGGCGGCATGACGTGGGAGGCCCTGAACAACATCAGCGACGACAACGGCCGTCGTCTCATCATCGTCGTCAACGACAACGGCCGGTCGTACGCGCCGACCATCGGCGGCATGGCGCGGTTCCTCAACACCGTGCGCACCCGCAGCACCTACCGCGACATGCACCGCGGCTCGAAGGCCGTCTTCGACCACCTCGGACACCCGGGGCGGGCCGTCTACCGGGGCGTTCGCGGGGGCCTGCACGGGTTCCTCAGCCGCTTCACGAACAACGAGGCCCTGTACTCCAACCTCGACATCAAGTACCTCGGCCCCGTCGACGGGCACGACCAGAAGGCGATGGAGGAGGCGCTCACGCAGGCGAGGAGCTACGGCGCGCCCGTCATCGTCCACGCCATCACCGAGAAGGGCCGCGGCTACGACCCGGCCCGAGCCGACGTGGCCGACCAGTTCCACGCCGTCGGACAGATCGACCCCGAGACCGGCGAGCCTCTCGAGACCACGAACGCCCCGTCCTGGACGAGCGTCTTCGCCGACGAGATCGTGTCGATCGCGGAGTCCGACGAGACCGTCGTCGGCATCACGGCCGCCATGCTGCGCCCCGTCGGGCTGCACAAGCTCGCCGAGCGGTTCCCCTCGCGCGTGCTCGACGTCGGCATCGCCGAGCAGCACGCGGTCACGAGCGCGGCCGGCCTCGCCTTCGGCGGCCTCCACCCGGTCGTCGCCCTGTACGCCACGTTCGTCAACCGCGCCTTCGACCAGGTGCTGATGGACGTCGGCCTGCACCAGGCGGGCGTGACGTTCGTCCTCGACCGCGCCGGGGTCACGGGCCCCGACGGTCCGAGCCACCACGGCATGTGGGACCTCGCGCTGCTCCAGATCGTCCCGCACATCCGACTCGCCGCCCCGCGCGACGCGTCGCGCCTGCGCGAGGAGCTCCGGGAGGCCGTGGCC
>Ga0265797_10005756_pt1 | contig 17938 bp, 15 predicted proteins | sample P2T30metagenome_FD_192433 | JGI IMG/M metagenome (GOLD analysis project Ga0265797, IMG submission 192433) | Plant litter microbial communities from East Loma Ridge, Irvine, California - P2 T30 | ecosystem: Environmental > Terrestrial > Plant litter > Unclassified | place: USA: California...
CGACATCCAGAGGACTATGCCAAACAGCCGCCCCGGCAACCTCATGCCAGTGCCTTAAAGAGGCTTCCGTCGTGGGGTGCTTCGTCCAGAAAGCGATCAGCTTGTTCCTGGCGATAATTCTCATATCGATTGATTATCATTTCCCAGTACGGGAAACAAGCAAATTTCCCGTATTGGGAAAGTTTTGGGATCAGTGCTGCCCTCGCTATCGTTCCTAACCCTAGGTGCTGACATGGGAACGACACCGAAATCGAAGCGGTATCGCGCAGTGGCGCACGATACCGGCGGGCCCGAGCTTGCTAACACGCAAAGCTTCATCAACGGCCTGTGCCGCCTGATCGGCGTCGCGCCGCCCAACGGCAGCCGAACCGACGACATAGCAGGCAATAGGGGAGGATCGTCGCATGAGTTTTGACAGCACTAAGAACACGCTTGAGAAGCTGCTGGAGCAGGTTGACGAAGGCGACCACTAGCTACCTGAATGTATAAGGAATTATGTGTGGGCGGAAGAGGCGTGGTTACCGTCTCACCTTGCCTATTGCGCCATTCGACACCGGCCAGCGCGCACCAGAGGTCGACACCGAAAGCACCGTCAGCCCGGACCCGATCGCCGAACATCCGGTCGAGGATGACCTCGAAGTGCTTGGCGGGCCAATGGACGCGGGTGCTGGCGACACCGGCGAAATCATCTCTTGTGAAGAACATGATCGCCGGCTCCACCCCGCTACATCTCCATGCCGAAATCCCGGTCACGCCCCAGCCCCCCGGGTCCTGGCCCGTCTATCCGAAGCTGACGTTCCGGCAGGACGCGGTCAAGCGCACGTTCCAGCGCCGGCTCGCCCAACATGCGACCCTCAAGCCGTTCCTGCCGTCGCTCGACGATTACCTCGCTACGGTTGGTCGTCGCCGCCATACTGTCGGCCGACACCGCTTTCCAGTCGACGACGAACCGCTCGGCATAAGCGCCGCGATCGGTGCGCATCTCCCCTTCCCGCAGCCATGCCTGGGTCAACCGACCGAGGTCGGTCCATACGGTGCCTGGCGACGCAAGCTCACGGTCGAGCACGATACGCAGATCCTCCGCGCCGTTCACCCGCACCCGGTCGAGCGCTGCGGCAGCTGCGCCGAGCTCACGTTCCTGTGCCGTCGACGCGGGTCGGCCGTCGATCGCCCGCTGCTCGGCAACGAGGAACAGGTGCGCATAGCGCTCGACCGCAGTATCCATCACCGGCGATGTCGCCGGCATCCGGATCGTCAGACCCGGTCCCGCCCTTCCAATCGTCTCCAGCGCCGAGGTCTTGTCACCGGCATTGCGCGCGACACCGCGCTCGATCGCGCGACCGTCATCGACGATCAGCGCTACCTTGTCCGCAATGCGGGTAAGCCCGACGAGAAACGAGCGCTCGCTCAGCAGCCGACGCTCGCTCGAGCGCAATGCCAGCATGCCATGGTCAGTGGTGACCCCTTGCGCGATATGGACGTTGATCGCGTACGCCAGATCGAACCGCTCGGCCATGCGATCACCGGCTTGCAACTCATGCACGGTGCCGTCGATGAGCGATGAGACGACAAGCCTGCCCGTGCCCACTTCCTCGACACGGGCCATGTCGGCATTGCTGATCTTGCGATCATGATCGTTGTCGGTCCAGCGGATGCGGTCACCGGCATGGAGTTCGATCTGTTTAGGCTGATAGATCGTGACGGCATCGTATTTGAGGTTCTTCGCCAGCCGGTCGGGCTGCAGGTGCTTTTCTCCGCCGCCCCGCATCTCAAGACGTACCCGGCCGCCCTCGATCGCCTTCACGATACCCCGATCGCCGCGGACGAAGCCTTGCGAGGGTAAGTCGGTACGGATCTCGACCACCCGGCCGGGCTGATAACCCTTCAGAAGCCGGGCACCCTCGCGGGTGGCATTGACCCGGTCGAGCACCTCGATGCGGGTGCCGACGTTCGACATCTCGCCGGTCGCCTTCAATTCGGCCTGTACCGCCTGATTGGCCTCGCTGCGCATCGCCCGGCCCGCGGTAAGGAGCAACGTGTTGTCGCGCGTCTCCTTCGGCAGCGCCGCCCACCGGGCAGCGGCAGCCCTAGCGACATCGACTGCCGCCACTTCGGTCGTATCGGGCTTCAACAGCTCGAAGACCGTGGACAAATCCTTGCCATCAAGCGCGGCAACAATTCCTTTCATCTGGTCCGAGCGAGATCTCAAATTGTCGGTTATGTGCGCGGTCGCATGTCCGGCGCGCTGGCTGTCCTCGAACGGCCTGCCGGCCGCGATCGCGCCCAGCTGGCGGCTGTCACCAATCTGGACCAGACGGGCGGCACCGGTCATGTCAGCGAGACGGACGATCCGCTCCATATCCCAGGTGCCGACCTGACTGGCCTCCTCGACCATGATGACCGCCCCCTTCAGTTCGCCGGTGACGCGGGCAAGCTGGGCAGCGCTCGCGGTGCCGTCGATCACCCGGGCATGACGCGCCAGGAACCGCGCGATCGTGCTCGTCTCCGCGCCGGTGTCACGCCCAAGCGCGGTCGCGGTGCGACTGGCGATCGCGAGCCCGATGACATGATGCCCTTGCGCCTTCGCGATCGCGGTGACCGGCGCCAGCGCTGCCGACTTGCCGCGACCGGGGCCGCCCTGGATGTTCACCATCCGGTCGGACGACGACAGAATCAGCACAGCCGCAGCCTGCTGGCCGGCATTGAGCGGGCGCAGGCCCAGCTCGTGCGCTGCCTCCTGCGCGGTGGAGACGGCAGCGTCCGGCGACACGATCGGCACCGCCCGCCCCCTGCCCGCCTCGATGCCGGCCAAATAGGCATATTCGAGCCTCACCGCGCTCTCGGTGGTCACCATGCGGTCGCCGTCACCCAGCAGCAGGCCTTTGCTCTCCATGAGCGCTATGCGGGCTTCGACATCACCGACCGTAACCGGCCCGCCGCGTTCAAGGGCAGCGCGGATCAGGTCTAGCCGGTCGAAGGCGGCTTCGCTCTCACCCAGATCACGGGCTGCCGAGGCGACCGCCTGCGCCGCGGCATAGCCGACCGGATCCAGACGCCCGAGCCGTTCGGGCACGAGCGGATCCCCGTCACGTGGGGAAAGCCCCATGCGGGCCGCGACGGCGAGCCCGCGCTCCCCGACCCCGCGGACGCCGCGCATCGTCCGGGTCCATATCGTCTCCGATCGACCTGACCGGGCAAGCGCCTCCCCCACCAGCAGCCTTGCTTCGAAGCCACTCTCCGCTGCCAACGCCCGCCACCCTTCCGCGCGGAGTGCAGACGCCACCTCGGGGGTCTTGGCGTTCCGGGTCGCTAGCGTCGCCAGTTCGCGCTCGCGGGCGGTTCCTTCACGACCACGCGCTTCGAGGTGGGCGTCGATCTCGCCCGAGCGTGTTGAGAACGCCTCGACCACTTCGCGCGGCACACCCGTAATGTCGAAGGCGCCGTCGACCGGGTTCTGTGCTGGCATCGTCGCATAGCCCAGCGCCTCGACACGGGCCCGCAAGGTGGAGGCGAAGACCGCGCCCATGACGTGTTGGCGCTGGTACAGTTGATCGGAATGCAGCGCCTTCCAACTGCCGTCCGGCATCCGGGTGGCATTGGCGAGCACGTTATGGACATGCAGCTGCGGTTCGCCGTTTCGGTTCACATCGTGGAGGAATGTCGCGGCCAGCACGTTGCCAGTGCGCACCGCCCGCTGCCCCTCGGCGGTCGACACCCTTGCCTCGACGATGTTGCGCTCGATCCAGCCGAGCGTCGCCGTTGCGGCTTCGCGCACCGCCGCGATCAGCCGCGCATCGCCACCGACCAGCGCCAGGACCGATACCGACTTGGGCACCGACATCGTCAGGTCCCAGCCTGGGCGATGTCCCCCGCGCCGCGCATCGATCACGCTGCCGTCGGGAAGGCGGCCTTCGAGTACCGCCTCGAAACGGGCGGCGTCGACCGCGCCTTCGAGGCCCAGCGCGGTTGCCCCCTCCCCCGCCCAGGCGCTCGCGCCTTCGGCCTGATCGATGGTGTAGTAGTTGTCCTTCGCATAATAGGTCGCGGCATTGCCGGCGGATGAGACAGCGCTGACCGAGATCATGAGCGCTTCGCCTTGACCGATGCCGCGCCTGCTTTCGTGCGGGAGGCTTTGCCCGATGCCGATGCCGCTACATTGATGCGATGGTCGGCAGGCACCTGACAGTCATCGACCTCGAAGCGGTAGCGGATCAGCCGGCAGAACTCGGCATCTCCCGCCGCCATCTTGTGCGCCATCGGGATACCAAACGCAGGAACGGATTTACCAAGCCCGATGATGAACAAGGCGCCGACACCTGCCATAAACAGGCTCCACAGGCAGATGTACGCCGATGACCAGAAGCGGTCGTCACCCAGCACGAGACCCGTTACCTTGCGTGGGTCTTTCCGGACCTCCTCGATCGCTTCGGTATTTTCCCGCACCGCCTCGACAAGCTCTGCCTGCTTTTTGTCGATAGCATCGAGACGTGGCTGGTCCGTGATCGCGGCCATCATAACCGCCATCTCCGTCTTGATCGGCTCCAGGCTGCGCGAGATGCGTTCAGGGAAGCCGGTAAGGAACTCGGCCCGTGCGGAATACATCGCGAGCTGGTCCTTGCGCTCCATCGAGAGCAGTTCCGCCTCATGGGCGGCCCATTTGTTGGCGAAGCGTTCGACCTCCATGATCGCCTTGTTGAGCATGGCGTCCATCGCGACGAGATCGCCAGGTCCGGGCAGCGGGCGTTGAACCATGGGCTCACCGCCGGTCTTGCGATCGAGACCTCCCAGGACGAGGTCGCGCGCGAGCACACCGCGTTCAAGGCCAGCGTCGTTCGCGCATTCCAGCAGCCGGGCATGCTCCTCGGGCGTCAGTCGTATGTTGACCTGGATCGTTCTAGACATGCCCGTCATCCCCTTTGCACCAGACCATCGCTTCCGGAAGCATGACCGGATACACTGATACCTATCCATCTTAGGCTAGGTGAAGCAGTCTTCATGTCAATGAGCTTTGAATGAGTGAGCTTTCAACCCTTGGAGCCCGCATCAAGGCGATCCGTCGCATGGCGGGGATGGGTCAGGATGCACTGGCGCAGGCGCTGGGCTTCTCCACCCGATCGCTGATCAGCTGGGAAAAGGACATGGTCGAACCGCCGCTTGGCGTCGTGCGGCAGCTCTGCCGCGATCATGAGGTCGATGCCAGCTGGCTCGTCTTCGGCACCGATACCACGCCGACCCGCTATCATGGTCCCGTCGAATGGGATCGGTACGACCGACTGGTGAAGATGATCGGCGACCTGTGCGAGGATGTCGGGTTCGATCCCGAACCTGGTAGCGGCCAGAGATTGGCTCGCTCGCTGTACGATGAAGGTGACGACGATGACGCCGATACACGTCGGCGCATTCGTCATACGATACTCATGCTTTCAAAGGGGAAGTGACGTGAAACCACGCAGCGAAAAGATCCTGGCCGAATGGGCGGACGACAACCGCCGGACGTGGGTCAGGCGCCGCGACTGGCATGGCGGATACCGGCTTGCTGCGCTTTGCGTCGTGCTACTTTTTGCCGGGTTCGCAGCCCTTCCTCCTTCGGGCTCTTGGCTGTTCGCGACGATCTGCTGGATTGGGTCTGCGGCAAGCTTCGTGACCATGCTTCGCCGCTCACGCGATCGCCGCTATTTCATTGCTCGTCAGTCAGGCCTTCAGGGTTACCATGAAGCTGCTCAAACCCCTTGGTGGCGCCGCTGATCAAGCGGGGCCGCGGGGGCGGATATAGACCCTGAGGCCATCCCGGCGGACGTCGAAAGCGCCAATCTTCTCAATCAGCGTGATGAGCTTGGCGCAGCCGTAATTGCACGGATCGAAATCCGGCGTCAGCGCGATCAGACGCTGACCGACCGCGCCCAGGAAATACCAGCCGGCCTGCTCGTTGAGCTGCCCCAATGCCGTCTCGATCAAGGCCGCCGCAGCCGCAGCCGGCAAGCCTGTCGTTTTTGTATAATCGCCTGCGGTCTGGCTCGTCGGCACGACCGGTGCGCCCTTACCGGATGAGGTCAGGTTCTTGGTGTAGATGAAGCGTTTGCAGGCCTGTCGAAAGCTCGCTGGCGCCTTGTTTTCGCCAAAGCCGAAAACATCGATACCCTGCTCCCGGATACGCGCTGCCAGCCGGGTGAAATCACCATCCGACGATACCAGGCAGAAGCCGTCGAACTGGCCCGAATGCAGGAGGTTCATGGCGCCGATGACGAGCGCGATATCGGAGGCGTTCTTACCGACCGTGTTCGCGAAATTCTGATGCGGAAGGCAGGCATAGAGCGGTGCGATTTCGGCCCAGCCTCTCAACCTCGTGCCGGTGAAATCGCCGGAGATCCGCCGCACGCTAGCCTCACCGATCTTCGCAATTTCCTCGAACAATCCCGCCGTGATTTGGGGCGTTGCGTTGTCGGCATCGATCAACACGGCAAGCTTGCAAGAGGCGATCGGATCGTCGGTCATGACCGGCATCGTGGCGGCAATCCGACTGCTTATTATTACAGGCTCGGCCAGCGTTTCAATGGGCGATCTGCAGGACGTCGCAGGCCGCCCCGGGCACGCCAGCGATGCCGCGTTTCAGGCCGTCCCGCGGTGCCAGAATATGACTCGTTGACGGTTATGCCTGGCCGGGATGCCAAGCCGGTGTCGTGGTAGCCCTCGAGGCCGTGTGTAGCAGCGTAGCAGGCCTGTAGCACGTCTCCTGCCAGCTTTCATCCGCCCGGTAGCCATGCTGTTACTCTGCTACATCATTGTCTACAAACAACTTTTTGCTCGTTGCACAATCGCTACGCATAGCGTGGTGTGTGCCTCTACCCCTTTGCAGATCCTGATGTGGGTTGTCGTCAATTTGGGTGACCTCGATAGCCTTTAGGATTTCGATAGGGGCTGCGGCCGGCGTGAAAGCCGGCCAGTAGATAAAGCGGTTTCAGTTGGTGCGACGACGTCCAGATTGTGGTGTGAGTACGGTCCGACTGGCTAGCACCCACTTGGCCAGGCGAACAACCTGACTCGGTGGCTGTCTTGAGACCATCATCGATCGTCAGCCCGAAAGATTGTTTGCTCAACGTGATCGCGACATAAAATTGTCGTCGGACGGTCCGTCGAAGCTGGCTCGGGTCGTTTGAAAAACGTAATGTCGTTGGCGTACACGAGCAACGCCGTTCGGTCCGCCGATAAAATCTTCGACACCGACCAAACAGTCACGTCGTCGTAAAGCGCGGTTGAGTGCGGTGGAGCGATTTGCGACCTGGATCGCCCATCCTCATGCTGCTGTTTTTCTTGAGGCGTAAACGGACCCAAAATACGGCTGCTAGAACGGCCGATCAGGGTTGTAGTTTGCTGGCTTCAGGTTTGCGGAAATCGATCAATCGAATGACGCCGGTCGCGGGTGGCTGATCGGTCGCTCGAACGCGATATCGACGTCCTCGACGCCCGCCATATTCAGGGCGTCGAGAATCCCGCCGGACGGTCGACGAGAAGGTTCGTCGTCATCAGCTGCCGGTGCTAGCGGCGTCCTGTCCTGCCGGTCGTTGCTCATGGGTTCAGCTGGCCTGCTCTAACCCCTGTAGACGGCTGCAAAAGGCAGGGATGCCGATCGCATGATAACCGGCAGGCAATTACCAACACCAGCCATGCCATCATCAGCACCATCAACGCGAGCACTGATGCGGCGAGCAACATTATCCATCGGGGCTGATGATTGATCAGGGCGATCAAAAATGCCGCTGCCGATGCCCGCTACGATAGGCCAAGGCGACGGCCTTGGGCAGCTGGCGAGGTTGCTGCAGTCGACGATATACTGGGGCAGTTTCATGAGTTCATGGCTTCTGCAAACGACGACCCGCCGTCGACGTATAATCCATCAAAATCATTGCAGTCTGCGCTAACGCGATCGCATTGCTGCTGTGATCATCTTCCGGATGTTTTCCCGCTCTTCGTCGCTCGCATATCGGTCGGATTTGATGCCTGTAATGTCGTCCACCGTACCGTGTCCGGCCTTCACCAATGCTGCCCGGACGATGTTGCCAATTTCCCGTGATTGCGCTTCCGCTTCAAGACTGGCGAGCATCGCATAAGGTAGATCGACGATGACCGGAATCATCCAGTCTCCTGAGGTGGTGCGCTTCGGATAGCCAGGGTGTCCCAGTGCCATGCCGTCGCTGCCGGTACAGAGTATGCGGTGAAGGTCTAAGGGGTTGATCGATGAGTAAAATAACCGATCGGACAGGGTAGTTGTAACCGACTCACTGGGGTCAAGCGGTAACGACACAAGCGTCTCCTTTGGATGGCGGGGATGACATTAGATTGGGAGATGAAATTAAAGACTGTAGGTACAGTGAGCTATCCTTGGCAGCGCTAGAGCAGCGCGTTTTGATCGGAAGGTTGACTGGCCATTGGGTGCCACCCGGACCGGCGGCACGGCGATCTCGACCATCGATCACCGAACCAAAATTTGCATCCCAATCGGATTGGGCTGAGACATCTGAGACTATGCCAATCTTCATATGTCGACTATATCCGATAGTGATATAGTCGACAATCGTCTGCCTGTCGGCGGATGGAGTTATGCGAACTGGTTGGCCGAAATGTTCGTCGTCACCGTGCCACCGCCGGTCTGACGCAAGAAGAGCTTGCCTTCCGAGCCGGCATGGATCGGACCTATCTTAGCGATATCGAGCGGGGACGGCGTAACCCCACCCTACTCACGATGCAGGATCTCGCCGTTCCGTTGAACATCAACGTCGCCGACTTGCTGGAAGGAAGCGAGCTGCTCGACCTTCCTAAAACACCGTCGCGACCGCGCGCTTCACGCGATTTCTAGTCAATGTGTGCTCATACAGTACAGGCCTCGTCGCGCAAGGCGGTCCCGTGAATGCCGCTGCGCCTTGCGGTGGGATGGCCGTTAGCCATCCAGCTGCCACCAATGGCTGATTACCAAGCGATGCAGCTGGCAAAAAGCGTGAGCAGACCATTCACGTTTGCGAGCAGCCACAGATGATGTCGAGCATACTGTCAAAGAGCGTAAGTAGCGTAATCCGCCCGTTATCGGTCAGGTGCATTCCCTCGACCCGTTCGGGGTTCGGGCCGCCCCACCGCCCACTATAATCCGCTCGATCGTATGGCCGCGAGCGACATCGATCTGGTCGACGATGTGGCAGCGCAGGTCGACGCTATCGTTCAAGATGATGATGCCGGTGGTGATGCAACCCACTGGAACGAAGAAGCCCGTGCGCTCATCACCGGTGTAATCCTCTATATCGTCGCTATAGAGCCGCTGGAGCGCCGTTCGCCATCACGTTGCGCAACTTCCTCACTTTGGTCCCAACGGGCTTCTCTGGGCTCTTGAAGGCCATGCAAGGCAACCCTGCCGTCCATCGTCTGGTCGCACCTGTCGCTAACCGTTTCTTCGGCAAGGCCGATCGCGAAGACTCTGGCGTGGTGTCCACCGCCCAGCGTCATACCTACTCCCTTGACAGCCCGCGCATCGCCGACTGCGTCGCCATGTCTGATTTCCGCTTCGCTGATTTGCGTGAGGGGGCGGTTACGATCTTCCTGTGCCTATCGTCTGATCGTATCGACACCTACAGCCGTTGGCTGCACCTGATCGTCGTTGAAGCGCTCACCGCACCCACGCGCTCACGCGCAACCCCGCCCTGTCTGACCGCAAGCCTGTGCTGTTCCTGCTTGATGAGTTCGCAGCGCTTGGCTGGTTGGAGCCTATCGCCCCGTGGCATGGGTCTGATGGCGGGTTACGGTGTCTATGCGCTTCGTCAGTTCTTCGAGCAGGCAGGGAGCGAAACGTTGCCGGTCGCATTAATCATCCGTTCTCGTAGGCCCGTTAAAAGGTACTGTTATTATTTTAGTTAAATAAGTTAAGGCCAAAAAAGGCTTTAAGATCATATGGTTGCGCCATATTTTGTGCTCGATAGACGAGTTAAGGTGTTCAATAGACGAGCGCTGCGTGCTCGATAGACGGACGCGATCGTGCGCGATAGACGAAGGAAAGGCCTGGCTTGTGCTCGATAGACGAGCCCTCCTTAGCTTGACGCTATCTTCCCCAGAGTGAACCGCTGCAGAAGGCCGGCAAAGTCTTCTGCGGTTGCCATTTCTGGTTCGTTTGGTGGGAGGATCTCCGGATTCCGACGTGGATCGCGCTGTTCAGATTGCTTGGAGAAGTCCTCCGCTCGTCTATCGAGCACGTTGGGACGACGGGTGAATACCGCCTTCAGGCCTTTGATTCCACGGACTGATCTAAAATCTGCCAACCGGTTTCCCTCGGTATCACCGACAAGCGCGATGTGGACCTCATATTCGGGCAGATCGTTTGCTTCGACGATTTGGCCTAAGAACCGCTTGAAATTGCGCTTGTCATCCTCACTATAACCAATCTTCTCTGCAAGCTTCGGCAGATTGATCGTCCAGTGAGATTGCCGGCCACAATGCTTGCGGGCAAGCTCGTACACCCTGCGAGCTACTCCGCTTGTTAGTTGAAAATAGGCACTATCGATTGAGAGGATCGTGCGGTCTTCGACGATTTGGCGCCACACCCAGTCTTCAAGTTCGACTTCGCACATACCGAGTACCGGTTTTCCATTGATTATGCGCTCAGTCATCCGGCCTGACTTTATCCAAGAGAAGAAGGTGCGCTCAGTCTGTCCGTTCTTGGTAGCTATATTTGTACGGATCGAGGTTGATTGAAGACGATCGAATGCCGAGCCTAGATCTTCGTAGGCCCGACCACCAGCAGATCGGCCGCATGAAATAAAGAAGTCATGGGCGTGAAAGCGCACCTTCTGGGTGACTGTTACGCCTTCATTCAGCATGCGATTGATCTGGGATGCTACATAGATTAAAATATCCTTATCCCAGATTGTCGCCAGCCCTCGATGACCAGCCTTTACTTCGATACGGGCTTTACCGTCGTCATAGATCCGGGTCTCGAACACTGGTTGCTTGGAGATCGAAAAAAATGGATACTCCATCAAGTTCATAATATCGCGGTGGCGAAGCTGCTCCTGCCGATCAAGGAACAGATTGGGTATAATTTTCAGCTGGCTCTCCATGCTTTACCCCATTTGTGCTGGATAGACGAATGGAGATGTACCTTCACGTGTTCGAAAGACGAAGCGCTTTGTGCTCAAAAGACGAGAAAGGTGTGCTCGATAGACGAGCTAACGCTGCCAACCGTGCTCGATAGCACGGTGGAAGGACTGCACGGCAGCGGGCCGGATAGACATGCACGGCGCAAGAGCACCCACGGCAGGAGGCATCACGCGGCGATCATAGGCGGTCGCACCCAATGACCGGGCGTACAACAATGGGCTGCGCTGGCGTGATGCGCCCAGCGACTACGGCCCGCACAAGACACTCTACAATCGCTGGAAACGGTGGGGTGAGATGGGTGTGTTCCTCCGCATGATGGAGGACTTGGCTGCCGCTGATGCCGACCCGAAGACTGTCATGATCGACGCTACGTATCTGAAGGCGCACCGTACGGCATCGACGGCGCTGCTGCCGACGTTCAGGTCGCGCGCGATCGTCGGCAGTGAAAAAGGGGATCTCGGACGCCTGATCGGTCGCACTAGAGGCGGTATGAACACGAAGCTCCATGCCGTGACCGACGCAAACGGCCGTCCGCTCAGCTTCTTCATGACCGCCGGACAGGTCAGCGACTACACCGGTGCTGCCGCATTGCTCGACGATCTGCCCAAGGCTCAATGGCTGCTCGGCGACCGCGGTTACGACGCCGACTGGTTCAGGGATGCCTTGCAGGCCAAGGGCATCCAGCCATGGATCCCAGGTCGGAGGTCGCGTCTTGACCCCATCAAATACGACAAACGCCGCTACAGGCGCCGTAGCCGTATCGAGATCATGTTCGGACGGCTGAAGGACTGGCGTCGCGTCGCGACCCGCTACGATAGGTGTCCGACGGTCTTCTTGTCCGCCATCGCCCTCGCCGCGACTGTCAGCTTGTGGCTTTGATCAACGAGTCCTGACCCAAATCCGCTACCAGTGGGGCTTTGCGCTGCGGTTAAAAGATTCTTGCTTCGCCAAATCCGACCTGTCTTCGTGTCCGATCCATTGCCGACGTCATCGCCGCCGCAGAATGATGCTGGCCTTTTTACACGTCCGCGCGACGTGCCAAGAAATCGCGATTTTCTTTATACGTCGCACGCCATGTGCAAACTCCTTGGCAGAATGTTCATCAACGTCCCCACCCGTGCTGACGCCAAGCTAAGCCATCCTCGCCCTGCCCCCGCTGGGGCTAGAAGAGACGCCCGCAGTGCTCCGGGCGCTCGCGCAGGCGCACCGCCACCTTGCCGAGCTGAAGAGTCGCGCCGCGTTGATCCCCAACCAAGGCATCCTGATCGACAAGCGCGCGATGCTGGAAACTAAGGCGAGCTCCAAGATCGAACATATCGTCACCACGCAGGACAAACTGTTCCAAGCGTGCGCCTTTCCCGACACCCCATCATCCCCTGTAGCAAAGCAGGAAAGCGGTCAGCTGCTCAGGCGATCAACCACGTCCCCTCGCCAAGATGCGCGACGAAGCGCAGATGTGGCCGCGCCCATCGCTTACAACGCGCACCGGCACGATCGAAACAGATCGTATCCGACAACTGTTGCCAATCGATCGGGGAAAGCCAGCTGTTCTCGGAGCGGATCAGCGTTACGCCTATATGGGTCAGCGCGAACACAAACAAAAGTAGAGTATTCGACATGTCGTCATGTCGACGTATTAACATGTCGGTTTGTCGACCCGCCGATCTGGTTTCACTCCGAGACGCTGTCTCGTAGGAATGTCGAGGTGTCGACGGCACGACTTGTCGAGGGCATTGAGCTTGAGGCCATGCTGTCGAAACCTCCAAGCCGCGTGTCGTATCGCCACTCACATACAGCCAGCCAGCCAGCCAGCCAGCCAACATGTCGACATGGGCGATCTTTGGGCCAGCCATCTTCGAACCGCCCAATGCAAAGCGCACGCGGACGGCCACTCTGTCCGCTCGGGCAGACGCGTTCAGGTAAAACCGCGAACCGCGCCACAACCCATCGTCTAATGCCAGCACCCTGCCCGATGCGTATTTGCCTGGCTGCCGCACTGGTTACGATCGGCATCCTGCACAACACCATATGCGGCTCCCGAACGATCGGATGTAGAGAACACCATCGTGTCCGTCGGGCTATATATAAAATGTCGACATGTATGATCGTCCACGTGTGTAAGTCTCGACATACAAGAAGACAAAAGCGATCGTCCTCGTCAGCGGTGTTGCACTGTCACCATGTAGACATGTAGGATAGCCGACATGCCGACTATCGCAATCATCAGTCAGAAGGGGGGGGCAGGCAAGACGACGCTGGCACTCCATCTCGCCGCTGCCGCTCATGACGCAGGGCGTGTCGCGCTCGTCATCGACACCGATCCCCAAGCGACGGCGAGCCAATGGGCCGGCTGGCGCCAGGATGCACCCCCGGAAGTGATCGACAGCCCACCGCCGCGTCTTGCTGCCAAGATCGAGCAGGCGATAGGGCAGGGGGCGGAGTTTATCGTCATCGATACGCCGCCCCATGCCGACAGTGCCGCGCGTGCTGCCGTCGAGATCGCCGACCTGGTCCTGATCCCGTGTCGTCCCAGCGCTTTCGATTTGTCGGCAATCCAGACGACGGCGAAGCTCGTGCAGTTGCTCCGCAAGCCTGCCTTCGTCGTGTTCACTGCCGGCTCGCCCAATGCGCCGCGCATGTACCAGGAAGCCGGCGAACTGGTCGAGGGCTTCGGTACGCCGGCCTGCCCGATCCAGATCCCCGACCGTGCCGCCTTTCGCCACGCCAGTGCTGAAGGGCGCACCGTCATGGAATTCGAGCCCGACGGCAAAGCGGCGGACGATGTTCGACAGATCTACGAGTGGACGTGTCGACAGCTCAACCTGTCGACACACGCAGCGAAGAAGTCTGGCTCCAAGGCCATGATGAAGAAGGGAAAAACACTAGCATGAGCCGCAAGCCGTCTTTTGCAAATCTGCGTGATCGCACTGCGCCCGAGCCGGTCGTGGCACTCCAATCGACACAACAGGTTGCCGGACAAACGACAAATCAGCCGTCGACCCCAGCGCTGGCGGGGCAGGGTGGGGCATCGGGTCCCGCCAGCCGCCAAGGCCGCAAGCAGATCGCCGGGTTCTTCACACCCGAAATGTCGTTCGCCATGCATACGCTGGCGCGACGGCAGGGCAGGAGCCTCCAATCGCTGATGGCGGAAGCCTTTAACGACGTGTTACGCAAGCACGGGGAAAGCCCTATCGGGGATTGATGGAAGGCCGCTTTCGTCACCTTGATTTCGGTCGGCAAGCTGGTGTGGGATGGGCGCTTATTGCGCGAAAGTCACACGGAGCCACATCCAGGGGTTGCCATAAGACAGCCTTTTTTCCCGACCCGACTACTGTTCGGGCTCACCAATCAACGCTCGAAAATGCGTTGATCCCTCGATCATCATGCAAATATCACGGCGGTTCAGCCACCGGTGCGGCCCGAGGGTTCAGATGCATAATCCGCATGATCCCTTAGGGAGCATTCGCGCCGACAAAGTCGGCGCGTTCAGGGTTTTCCGTGTGTTATTCGGTAGTGATTGTCAGGTATGGTTGCGGTGTTTGTCGTCAGGGATAGCGTTGCCCGGCTAGGGCAACACTTTTGTCAGCTGTATTTATAGAATCCATGAGCGGTTCTGGATCGTTTTGAGTTTCACGCTCCGTGCGATCGATTGCCGCGCCCAGCTTGGCAAGGATTTTACCCAAAGGACCATCCACGGTTATCTGCGCAAGCTCACGGCACGACAGCGTATCCAGCATCGCCGCGGTTTCGAGCTCATGATCCATGCGATGCTGAACGACGTCATCCGGCAGCGGTGCAGGACGCATCCAGCGGGGCAGGTAGGATCGTACGCTGCCAGGCAACAAAGGCCGATAGGCGTTTGATGTCTGAACGTAGCGCGGTCCGGGCCCTTCACTCTTCACGCGGTTGAAACGTCGCTGACGCACCAGAAAACCGATCGCTTCGAGGATCACGAGCGCGCGGCCGACCGTTGCACGACCAAGCCCCGTCGCTTCGGCAAGATAATCGTAGGAAGGATAGACACGGCCACGATTCAACCGCGCCAGTGTCAGGATTTCCTCAAAGACCCGGACGGCGCTGCCGGTCAGTTTGGCAATGCCCCGCTCGACCGCGGTCAACGTCCGTTCCCCCGATCGCGCATCACGGCGCAAACGTCGCGCAGCATCGAGGGTCTTACGCGCGACATGCAGCAAACGGTCGGTTTCACCCTTGGCCGGCACCGTCCAGAACGCCTCCTCGAAGCTGCCCGCCTCCAGGCTGTCGCGCAGCACAGGCGCGCCCGTCCGGTGCGGCGCACCCGATCGCCCCCCGGACCGCCCTGGCGACCGCTCGTGCGTCAGCCGGCCGAACGCCTTAAGCGCGGCATCGCCTATCGTTATAGTCCCCATCGTCCGTTCCCTTTTGAGGGTGGCGGAAACAGGCAAAAGTCAGCCGTGGCACGAAACGCGCATCCTTGAATTCAATCTGAAAAGCGCATATTTAGGGATCGTTGTTGAAGCGATCGTTTGTGCTTGCCGGCACGAACCTAGTATGTGCTTTTGGGATGCCCGGCCTTTGTGCCGGGTTTCCTTTTATCCGCTCACAGCCATTCCTTCGTCACCAATGCCATGGGCAAGATAGGGCAGGGTGCCGATCTGAGCGGCGTATGCATCCTGCGCCAGCGTAGACGCTGCGCGCGATGCGGCTCAGAAACGCCGGCACTTGTCCTCCCTTGCCGATGATCGTTACGGCCACATCCTCGCTCATCGGATCCGCAACAAACCGGATTCGATGAACGATGACTGCCGTTCAGTCATCCTTGCGGTTTATGGGGGCAGGGCAAAGCGCCAAGGTTCGTGCTTTCACACGGAAAACCTGGGAAATGTTCGTGCTATTACACGGAAAACTCTCGCCGAGGTCCGATAGCTTGGCCGGGTAGGTCGACGAGCATCGAGTTTGCGTTCGTGCTATTACACGGAAAACCTCGTGCCTGCCTGCAGACGGATTACGCGTCCGTGCCGTCTTCAAGGATTTCGGGCTCTCTTTTGGGTCGAAAGCCGATCGTCGTGTGCAACCGCGGCCGACCACCGCGTCCCGACGGAATTTTCGTTTCGACCACGTCGAGAGTATATTCGGGTAGACTATCCTGTTCGGATACGTCGCGAAGCTGCTTCTTGAAATATTCAAGGCCACGTCGGTCCGAAGCGCAGCCTACACGCGCCGCGAGCTCGCCAATATCAAGTGTGAACCCGTCGTCCTTGCAGTTGAACTTGGCCAGTTCATACAGACGTCGTTCGATCGGACCAAGCTTAAAAAAGTCGTGATGATATGCGGCGATCCGCTGATCCGTCAGGATCGCACGATACAACCAATCGCACACCATGACTTCGACCCATTTTACTCGGCGCTCACCTGTCGATGTTTTGATGTACTTTATGTCAGCCTTGAGCAGCCAAGAGAATGAACTGTCCGACCCTTCGCCACCGGTTTCAATATTGGTGACAATCTGTGTACCTTGCAGCCTGTTCAATGAGGCCTTGAGCGACGTATAGGATCGTGCCGACGAGTTCGTACCGGTAACGCGGAAAAGATCATTGGCGGTAAACGTCATGATCCGGTCGGCTTTTTCGCCATTTTCCGCCCGCTCCGCCATCAGACTGGCGATATAGAGCAGGATTTCCTTGTCGTAGATCGTCGCGACGCCGGTCTTGCTCGGATTGATCTCGATCCGGGCTTCGCCCGATTCAAAGACCATCGGCGTCATATGAGCCTTTTTCGACAGGGCGAAAAACGGAAATTCAGCCACGGTCCGCTCGCCCTGCACATCGCCGTACAGCGGGCTATGCACTGAAAACAGGTCACCCTGAAAAACCGAAACGTCGCTCATGATCCCAAACTCGCCTTTATCAGCGATCAACCTGTGTCGGTGCCTCATGCTTGTCCAACGGAAAGGGGGTTTTCCGTGTGATAGCACGAACATTAGCTGGGCTATTCTCCGGCTAGACGCGTTCGGACGGCCGGCCCTCGAAAAGCACAGCAATTTCTGTGCAATACCTTAGAAGTCCGTGCGGCGCTGCGTGCTTTCACGAGGAAAACGCTAGGCTGTGGCATGTGCCGTACGACCGGGACAGGAGACTTCGTGCTATTACACGGAAAACCCCGTCAGCCTCCAGGCCGCCTGCCAGTTGTGATTGCTCGAGCCGACAATGTCGGCGCTACCTGTGTCCACCGATGAACGATATTGCGGTCTATTGCAGACGTTTTTGGTCAAAAACGGAATCTAGCACACCAACATTTCAAGGTGCCGAACTGTCGAACTGTCGAATTGTCGAGGTGTAAATGTGTCGAGGTGTCGAGGTATCGAGGTGTCGAGGTGTCGAGGGTGTCGAGTACGCCTGTTTGTGCGTTGAAGTTCGATGATCGTCCTACGGCTTTTTATTCTATATATTGAGTAGGTTATAGGAAGCGTTGGCCCGCATGATCCTTGAATAGATCCGCATTGCGCACATAGTCGGCGAGCACCTGCACCGATTTATGCCGGCTGACTTCCTGAAGTTTGAAGATCGTCGCGCCTTGCGATGCGCCCTCCGTGAGGAACCCCGCGCGTAAAGAATGCCCTGCGAACTCCGTCGGGTCATAGCCTGCTGCCGCCGCATAATGCTGAACCAGACGCGCGATCGCACGGTCTGACATCGCAGCAGGGGTCAGCGCATCGCGACGCGAGAGACGTCGAAACAGCGGTCCTTCAGCATGTCCGGCCGCAGCCATCCACGCGAGAAGCAACGCCTTGGGCCGAATGCGCGAGCCCTCGGGAATAGCGATGCCG
>Ga0265797_10005758_pt1 | contig 17938 bp, 15 predicted proteins | sample P2T30metagenome_FD_192433 | JGI IMG/M metagenome (GOLD analysis project Ga0265797, IMG submission 192433) | Plant litter microbial communities from East Loma Ridge, Irvine, California - P2 T30 | ecosystem: Environmental > Terrestrial > Plant litter > Unclassified | place: USA: California...
GGGGACGTGAGGAGAACTGGGAATGAGAGAAGGAGGGCGTATGGATGGATGAGGGATGATGCATGCGAAAGCATGATAAATAGGGAGGAGCGGAGGATGTAATATTGCACCAAAGTTGGTGCTTTCAACTTGTCAATAACCAACAATGAATTGTTCGCTATTGCATCACTTCGACAACATGACTTAACCTGCTTACCCAACCTCATCATCCTCCCCTTCCTACCTCACCAACTCCTCCTCATCTCTTGCAACTGTCTTCTTGCCTGCATCATATGCCAGTTAGTCCACGGATCGTCACCCCGATGCCCAAATGGAATCCGTATCGCCTCCTGCCCCGGTACGTACTCGCGCTTACCGTAAGACCCTTGCGGCTTCTCCTCCTGGAAGGGGTTCACGAAGCGGGGGTATTTGGAGTCTTTGGGTGGTGGTGGGGTTGAGAGTGGGGTCGGGGATGCTTGCTGTTGCTGCTGTTGCGCATGTGCTTGTGCATATGCTTGTTGATACTGTTGCTGCTGTTGTGCTTGGGCTTGGGCTTGTGCCTGTGCCTGTGCTTGTTGTTGTTGAAGATACGGGTGCGGGAATCCTTGTGGTGGGTAGAATGGTTGTTGCATGTTTGGTATGGCCATGCCGGGCACGCCCATACCTCGCCCCATGCCGGCCCCCATACCCCCGCCCATCCCCCCAGGCCAAAACCTCGGGTCCATGCTGTCTCCTTTATGAACTGTGGGAAACAGAGTTGTTCGAATGCGAGGGATATTGCGTGAAACGTTGCGATAGAAGTTGCTAATTTGCGGCGATCGGCGAAACAGTCGGCTCGGTGTTGAGGTCAAGAAAGCAGTGTCAATAAGGTCCATGGTTTTGCTGTGATGTCATGTGATGACCATGACGAGGTCAGCCAGCACGTGAGTAGATTTGGAAATCTGGGGTGTGAAGCAAGGAAGAAGAGGAAAGGTCTTTAATGGTTGAGACGGCGATTTGCGTCATTGATGGAGTTCTTCGTTGCTATATCAGAAAACACTTCATTCACACATGGCGAACTGCTCGTCATACCACTTCTTATCTCACTCGGAAGACCTATCAAAGTATGCAAACACTACATACCTGCCTGGAGCATCATCCCTTGTCCGCGTGGACATATCTTATCGCGGTTGCCTAAATCCCCAGTCACGGTAACCCGTTGTTATTCTTGTTGACGCGTCACGTTCACCGTGACTTTTCGCGTTTGTTTGTGCGTCGCGTGCCCTTCCCTTCGGAGCCAGCGTGTGAGGCACACTCTTTTCGGATATTGGCGGCTATTGTACTTAGCAAAATGCGCAATGAGTGCGACGCGCGGATATACTACCGCAGTTGTCTGAGTAGAAGATCAGCGACCAAAGCGCATTCATGTCACGCATTCGGTCAATCACGTCATCACGATCAGTAGCAGTAGCATCAGCATCATTGAGGTCATCATAGAGGTATTCAAGTTTCCATTACTCAAGTACCTAAACTTTTCATCCGTGAAGCGGGTATCCTATCCATCAATCATGTAGTGCAAAGACCATGCCAAGTGCTATCAAGGCCGACGTAGATGTCTCAAGCCAAGTAGTCACATCGACCCATGAATAAGATAAACACCCAGTGTGTTCATGTAGCCGTGTCGTACCATACCATATCCAGACTGCAAAACCAGCAGCCAAAATGAAGAAACCGTGAACCGTGAATATCGTGCTATCATAAGAAAACCGTCCATCATACTGGCAACAACGGTTAGCAAAGCGGTCTTGAGAGACGGTAGTTGTTCTTACAGTCGTGTAAACCTAACCATTACTCGCGTGAAGGCGGGTGACGAGGCGAGGTGCTTTTAGTTGAAATGTCCCGCGTTGAAACCATAGCCATCATAAGCCTCGGCCATGGGTACGTCGACGTATGAACCCTGAGTGAAACCGCAGTTCGCGAAAACGTCGTGAGGAAACGAATCAGGGATATGACCGGCCTCTAGCGGCGGTAGCCCATCTTGCGGCCAACAAGCCAAGCCAAGGAAACCTTGGGCTCCTCGCTGTCCCGACCCGTGCCACACAGGCGAGTGGCCGCGAACATCTTGACCCTCTTCCACTTGGAAACTATAAGGACTCTCGTAAGCATGGCCCGACAGAGGGGACATCTCGGGGATGAACGCACGGCGTGGGCGCCTAAGAAGAGCCTCGTTGTCCTCGTCGACAAACTCGAAAGGGTCAAGCTCAACGGACTCCATCTCCCTGCTGGGGCCGTTTGCATCAGAGTCATACACCTGAGTATCGTTCACGAACTTGTTGACCTCAAGGTGGGTCTGGTCATCGTTGCGGTAAAGGGTAGGCCTGCGTTGGGCGACAGTGTAGGGATAATAACCCCTGGAGCTGTCGGGAGGGGACTTGGGACCGCTGACACCGATGGTCTTGACGTCGGCGTGGCCAACCTTGTCTTGAGAACGGTGGGAGTCAATGTTGAAGACATCGTCGTCAACCACAACGGGCTTCTGGTCTTGAGCCTGGTTGAGAACTTGGACCTTCTCCTTGGACTCCTCGCGGACAGTATCAGCACCGGCCTTGTTGAAACCTGGAGAGTGCTTGACGCCGACAGATTTGGAGACTGGAACCTTTAGCTTCACGATCAAGGACGGACGGGAAGGAGTCAGTGGGTCCTGACCAGCGTTGGACTGAGAGTTGGTGTTAGCAGTGGACGACAAGGAAGATGAACGTTTGTTTTTGCGCGTCCACGCCATCCTCAACGATGGAATTTGGTAGCCCTCTGCGATCTGTTTGCCACGCAACTTCAAGATGGCCTGCTGAAGTGCGCCAGCAGTACAGCTCTCGCCGACAACCTGGCCAGCCTGGTCGAACGGGATCTGAACACCAGTCTCACCACAGGCCCAGACGATACCGAGGACTACATTCTTCCAATCGTTGTCACTCCACTTGAGTAGCTTGGGACGAGGCTGGCGTGGCTTGCGGGGAGCGCCATCCTTGTTGATCTTTGGGATCTTAGATGGGGGGTGGTCCTCGCGATCGCTCTCTGCGTAATCGCTGTCATATGTGGGGGTATAACTCACAGAGCCACCGTTGTTCATCGGAGCTTGAGCTGGGGCAACATAGCCGCCCATACCGTGATACTGACCGCGACGGTGCATATCGCTCTCGAAACCGTAGTTGACGTACGAATTATCCACCTCTGGACCGCGATAAGTCTCGATGGGTCCGTTGTGCTGCAGAAGGTTCTTGGAATGACACTCGGGCGCGGGCATGTTATGACCACGCTTGCGAGAGGGTTTATGAGTGGGTGTGGTTGGGTCCTCGTCAAAGAGGCTAACCGTGTTTAGCTTGTTGTTGTGGAAGCGAGACATGATATCCAGTAGCTTACGTGCAAGTCGGAGCAATGGATCAAGAACCAAAGCGCTCTCTGCGTCGAAATTAGCAAGAGGTCAAGCAAAGGCGCAATGTGTACACCAGAGCGGGCGTGTTGTGTGCGGGGCGGGGAGCGGAGGAGAGTCAACAACGCAAGCTGTAGCGCCACAACAAAGCTACCAGGGTGCTGCTGAAGTGGGCGAAGGAAAGAAGTGTTGCAGGGGAAGCAGCTGCTAAGCTGTTGGGGGTACGTACCTTTTGGAGATGTGTAGGTGGCGGTGTTTACAGGTGGTGCGGTAAAGACGGACCAGCTGTGGGAGGGACTTAGGGGAGGCAGACGAGGCAGACGAGGCGCTAGCGTTATCGAGCTCCCGGACAGCCCAGTTACGTAGGCGACGAACTGGCTAGTAGGGCGGACGTGCTCAACGTACGCTGAGCCAAGACCACAGCAACACACCCCTTCCTCTTCGCAAACAGGACTAGACGGCGGGAAGCACGGGAGACGCCGGAAGAATGTTCACTCTGAACTTCCTAACCGTAGCAGTCTATATGTCTTCTTTGCCGTCTCCTGTTTGGTTGGGACGAAGAAGGGTTCGCGGGTGCGGTGGCTGACGGCGTACAGTTGAGCCACAAGGTAGGACGCTAAGGCACCACAGATGACCCAAAGCAGTTGAGATGGCGATGGCGTAAAGCGACCACAACCACGTTCCTCTCGATCAGTCGGCAGTTGAAAGTTGGTTGATGTAATTCGGTTCGGGTTCAAGATAGCAATTGATGTGTCGGAAAATCGGACGGCCACACAGATTCCGATCAAGTTGCAAAGGCACTGCAAGGTACTGCGTCGGAAGATAAGAATACTCTTCGCAGACTTCCAATTGTCAACGTTGGTTGGGCAGGCAGTTGACTTGCTGAACGGTATAAGCGAGGATGTCCGGGTGAGAGAGCGACGTCTTGCTTTTGAAATTCTGATGTTGTGGTCGCAAGAGCCTTTGTGGTCGAGGAAAAGTTATGTCAAGGTAAGTTGAAGGTATATATATATACCCACAAGTCTCAGTGACGCTTGAGATAAGCGGTAACGGCGCGGACTGAGGTGTCTCGAAGCCTGGGTGAGCGACAACACGTGAGCAAAGGTTCATGTATATGTCCTACCCCGCCCTTCAAACCCTTGGTGACGTGGGAATCAGGGTGGCAAACTGGCGGTAAAGGCCGATAGTCGGCGTCGATGAGCTGACTACAATCAGAAAGTCGTATTGTATTGTCTGTCTCGCCGTGGATATACGTTGCCTATTGTGGTGGCTACGGGCCGTTGGTATTCACTGTGCCCACGTTGCGGGTCCTGTGCTAGTGGTATGTAGTTCCAGAATGTTGAGTCCGGAAGAAGCCTTTTTTAGATCCCATCTCTTTTAGTATTGTTCGTAAGAAAAGCCTGACTAGCACTGTACCTGTTCCGCTCGATCATGTTGTGAACGAGATGCCTGAACAAGCTGACAGTACCAGAGTGGAATTGCTGGTTGCAATGGCTTGTGAAATATGTTCAAGAGAAAGAGCAAGAAACCTTCTGGTAGATCGAAGGCCGAGGTGTAGTCAGGAAAATGTGTGGAAGTGGAGATATGGCAAACCCACAATATAACGAAGATGACATACCCGGACTTAGACTTGACAGTGTAAGAGAACCTCTCACATCAGTGCACCTTACCTTTTGTTCGGCAAGCGGAAGAAACCTACCGCTAGGGTATCCAGATACTAAATGCAAACCGAATGGCAAGATATTGAACCGTGGACATCAGCCCGAACCGAATGGGAAGGGCAGGATAGGTATCGATGCTAGGCTCCGTAGCCAAGGGTTTGATGTTGTTGAATATCCGGAAAAAGGTCCAAAGATGATGGGTGCGCGCGATAGAAGCTTTTACATACTCCCGGCTGGGTTTACCAGCTGGTATTGTTTCCGAACTGGAAGGCGAGAGCTTTGTGAGGGAAGATGTACATGAGCCTTGCCAGATACTTGAACTTTGGACCTGATGATCGCAATATCTACGACTCGCGCTGGCATGCTAGATAGACGCCTTTGTGGGTTTGTACAGCTGTCTGAGACTCTGCTCGACTTCCTAGGCAGTCGATAGCCACCCCGAAGCACGGGTTTATGAATGGGAAGGAAGGCCTTCAAGATTGGTGCGGAGTCCAGAGGTGCGGTTACACTCAGACGGTAGGCGCGATTTTGATGTTGATACAGCCTACACGGAAACGTTGACAGCTTACAGCGGAAGCATACTGCTGATTGTTTTATCGAAGTTGTACCGTCATTACGCAGGCAGTGCGAGCTCGAGCGTAACGATTGAGAGTCGGCGAAGGAGAAGTGGGCGGCCAGATCGTGTTTCTGCGAAGCGGTGTGGTCGCTGCAGCGCTGTAGGTCATTAGTGTGCGATGTTTGTCTGCATGCTTGATGTCGCAACGACCACGGGCCTCATCGAGGGCCAGACTGCAAAGGATACCCTGACGGAGATCAAGCGGAGGTGCATAGCCTGTTACCGTTTAGAGCTGCCGTCGCGCTTGCTAGGAAATTCAGACGCGGTTGTGGAAGTGGCTCGTCGCGCCGGCGATGACTACGCATGGCGACGGAGGCAGGCGACGCGCTGAGTCGCTGAGGAGGATATCCAGGGGATTTGAACCGTACTGACGCGTATGAGAAGCTCTTTTGCATTAGTTGTGGCAATGGGAAGGGGGTTCGTGCTTGGCGAAAGTCGCAGAGGAAGTTGAGGCAGGGGTGGTCAGTAAACAAGAGGGGTCTGGAGGGAGTGGGCAGAGGTGCGATTAGAGTTTCTGGCGCTAGGAGGGCGTTCAGCAGGGACGATGCCCCATCGGTTCCTGTCCTTGGCAGAATCTCGTCCATAAGGCAGGCAGGTGCACAACATTGGAATGTCAACAGATGGTATATTTTGGGTCTACGAATATAGTACTGTATCTAAGGAACTATCTGCTTGATCGTTAGCATCTGTCTGCATTGTACTAGGGCTGAGGTAGGGTTGACTTGCCTGCATCTATCCTACATGGTATGCATTTCCTCCTGAGTCCGATTCCAGATGCGGTACACCCAGTAGCTCTTGCCACGATGAGGAGGCTGCTCCTCCCGATCTTTCTGATGCAGTGCATCCCTTCAGTGCTGTTGTCTTGCAGTCGCTCCACGGCGTGGTGTCTCCGCGGGGCTGGCTTCGCTAAGTCCTGGGCGAAGGATTCGGCCCGACTCTCTGCTCTGACGTGCGGACTTGCATCGATGCAGTAGCTCTGTGCAATACACGTCGACGACGGAGTCGTTACTTGCCAGCTGCTGTGTGCACGGTGCGGCTGTCCTTGCTCCTGAAGTCCGCCATGTCCGCATGGACCTGGATCACCATCGCGCCTCCCTCCTGAATTTCTCGCCTCAGCCCACATACCAACTCGCCACAAACCACCAGCTCCACGAAATCGGCTCCACATCGCTACGACGCGTTCGCTATACGATATGGAGATGAAGACTCGAGCCTCTGAGATGCACATGTCTTCCGAATCCGCCCAGCGCCTCAGCCGCTGAGATGGCTCCTCAGCAAGACATCGTCCTACCCGCCGTACACCCTTGACGACGACCTCGACCGCGACTCGCAGCTCGCAGCTTGCCGCTCGCCTATAGTGGCACCTTCAGGAAGGCACAAAGTGATATGATACCAGGAAGGGCTGCTTTGGATCGAGCTGGTGTGCTTCAACGCGACGCTCCCCCTCACCCGGCAGTCCGCGTCGTTCTCCCATGTCCAACATGCCTCGAGACAACTTCTCTAGGGAGCTTGGCAAAGGCAAAGCAACACTGGCTTGCTTGCGCACTTCACTTCTGTTGCCAGGTTTACAGCTCCATGGACATCGAGTCTCGAACAAGCTTCGGAGGTGTTTCCAAGCGGCGCCCACCTTGCATGCAGCTCGCGTCGGATCACCTACCTACCCCTCGAGCGCTCGCGATCCCACCTCGATTCCCTCTATACCTGCGGCCACTCTGCCCCCTCGGGACTCTTGCTGTTCCGGATTTGAGACCTCCGCGGGAGAGACCACTCGCTTGGCCAAGCTCCGACTGAACATCTCCCTCAACGTAGGAAGCTACAACGCCTGCAAGGAGAGGCATGCAGGACAAACAACCACCAGCCACAGGTTACTTGAGTACTCGGGCAGCGTTGTCGGCTTCCACCTTTAGCTGCAGCTATACACCAACCTCCGTTGGCGAAGCGGTGGTACAGCTCTGACTATGCTGACCCCCCGGAGTTCGGCTTTGCACTGTAACCTTTACCAAAACTCTAGGTAATATTCGAGCGAGACCTCTCTCCGTTTCTCACCACAAGCATGTTAACCGAAGCCATGTTGGCATCGCCAAACCGTCAAGAAATGCCAATCGAGGCCTCTTCCTTGTCTGCACAAGCGTCCTACGGCCGAAGGTTCACGAACTACGATCCTCCGGCCATCGATATCGAGTACGCGATTACTACAATCCCATGTTTCGGCTGTTTCGGATCGACACAACGTCCATCTCTGTCTCGCAGAAGATCTGGCAAGAGAAGGTAATGGGTACGAAAGGAAGTTTGCAGCGGTTGCTCGGTCGGCAAATCGACACAATTTCGCATCATCTCGTTGTTGTTCGTTCGGCGGAAGCTCGCCGGCATGGTCTCCACAGCTACAGTCTTCGTCATGCAACAACTAAGATGCGTCGCCATGCTGATACCGAGCCGTGCATCAGGCGTAGGGACACAGACCGCAAGAGCCTTGCGCGTTGTACCGCAGAACTAGTCGACAGAAGAAAGCAGGAGCGGACGGGCAGACGATGCGAAACTCGCATCGAACAGCTTAATCGCTGCTACAACAACGGCTCTTGCGCATGCTCGAGGCACACGAGGATATATCCAGTCTTGCTGCAAATCGAAAGCTGCGCAATCTTTGGCGTTCAAAGCGTCACCTCGCTCACACTCGCATGGAGTAGGCTGGCTTTCCGATAGTATTACTACAAGTCGGCAACAATGCAAGGCCTGCGTCTGATGCTACAGACTGTTGCAAAACGATCAGGCCTTGTGGGGTGTCTGACCCCAGGTAAGACGTGGATGCTCTACACTCTGATCTTCAGCGAGCGTATCATCTCCCAGCTGAAGCCACCACTGCGGATCAGAGCATCAGCAACTGCCAGCCATCTCGTCGGCCTTGATCGTGTCTGGACTGGATACACGAGCGCGTTCTCGACAGTTGTGACAGCTTGTACTCGAATGTATTGTCCCACATTCTCCCACAGGGTCCATCCACGAAGTCATGCGGAGCCTTGCATGATGCTTGTGGGGTCGACAAGTGCAGGCTAATCCTTCAACATCAGTCGATCAGGTTAACCCAAAGAGAAACCACGGGCTACGGTATCTGACGCAGTCGGCAAAGAGGTGCTGAGCTCACGTATCTTGAGTCGTCGGTCGACATGTTGGTTTCTTTTCACCTGCCTAGCCCCTCTGGTCTTGAGCTGGCAAGGTGCTCCAGCCGTCGGCAGACTTCCTTGGGAATTACACTCACCAATGCTTTGGCAATGCCGACCAGTCGTCCAATCAGTGTTAGGTTCAATGGAGCAGATGCATGAGTCTAGCGACCGCAACGACCTATCTGCCCTCAACACGCTATGTTTCCGTCGCGAGTGCGTGCTTGATACACCGTTCCCCTGGGTACATCGGCAAGTTTGTCGTGGTGGCATGTCAAACAAGTTACCTGCGACCTCGTACTTTGAGAAGATGTCAAAGAGTAAGTCGTCCGAGCAAGACTGATGGCTCCATGTATCGACAGTCTGAGCTCTTCTTCCAAGCTCTTATGGCCATGGCTCCAATGTTCAACTCCGCAAACCAGCGTTACGGCGTCCAACCACAGAAGAGTTGTCCAGCCGAAGTCAGATTCGCCAGCGAGATATCCGTCCAGGTCTTCATTCGGCGCCACTAGTCATGGCATTGATACGGTGGTTGCCACGTCCAGGACCGGTATATCAAGCTCCAGGACCGACAATTTTGTTTCCCAGTGCATCCGCTGAGTAGCTGAGCACTCGTGTCGCGAGAGATATCGTTTGTTGAAGCTGCTCGCGCAGGCTTTTCAGCGCCGATGTTCGCGGTGGCTGAGAGGTTCACGCCGCCGGAGAGCCATAGTCAGGAGACTTCCGCCTGCCTCACTACGTTATATTTGTGCGGTGTTCGCATCGTTGGTCGCGGCGACTCACGGGCCTCAATCAATTGCGACAAAGCTGTCTTGCATCGTGGCGCGCATTTGGTGTACGATATTGCCGGCTTGTGGGATGTATCTATCCTATGGTAGAGGGACCGCCCGATCTTCGCGCGTGCAGGGCTTCACCCCCGCCCTTGAGCTTGTCCGGCGATGAAGACGGATCGAGTGCCACGGCGGCTTCCTGTGGGCTCCAGAACCGCTGCAAGCAGTCTGGTCGATCCGGTGCCGTGATGCTCTGCCTGGGGATCGCTTTCTGCCGTGTGTCTCGTGGTGCTGCATGGATCTGGGATGCGTTCTTCGTGCGCCTGGCGGGGCGATGCAGCTTGTCCGTGTTGCTTCCGTGCCTCCGTATCAGCGTGGTAAAGCAGGGCGCCGAAGTAGCGCTGGTGATCGGATGTTCCAAGGACGAGCAAGTCGAGAACGACCGTGCTGCGGCGGAGCCGATCGCAGCGGTGTTGAAGACTTCGCGGACAGACAGCGTTGGGAGTTTTGGACATCGATAAGATCTGTGATCAAGTCAGCCCGACAGGAAACGACTCGCCTTCCTCTCATCGTCACGTCTTCTGCATCAGACGCCTCTGCCTTGACGACACTGCTATCCCGTCGTCGCGGTGGGAGGTGTTGGGGTGGCGGAGGTGATGGAGTGCGGACACCACGGGGGTCAACAAGACTCGCACTATGCAGACCTGAGAACCATCATGCGAGCGGCGCAACAACGAAAGCCGCACGTAGAGCCTCCTGCGTATCGGGTCTCTTAATGGGGACGTCACAAGGATGGCGATGCAGGGGCTTCAAGACCACTCTTACAGTTTGTGCGCTTGCCGTGCACCTGCGCTGCGCATGCAAACATGAGCCTGCGTCGATACACCCCAATCAGCGTGATGAGATGGAGTGTCATGCTTGTTCTGTGCGCCTCAGACACAGGCACGGAGTGTACTGGTGTCGCCGCGGAACAAACGTTGGAGATTTCTGATCGCGACAAGTCGGTGCAGCTCCCTGCATGACGAGCTTCCCATATATTTGCATTGGGCTGCAGCTCGGATGGACAGCTCAAACTCAAGACGGAGATGCCTTGAGACTTGTTGTGGACGGAATGCAGGTCGAATTGCAAGACGTGAAGGCCGCCACTTAGGGCTTGCCCGTAGCCGGGCCTGTCAACGAGTCAACTCGGGACGATGGACGAACAAAGTCAAGACAGCTATGAGAAAGTGGAAGGGAAGAGGCTGCTCGTCGACGGCGCCTCCATTTGTCACGCAAGGTGCTTGGTTGTGACCCCGTCGCCGCCGTGCCTGCCCCACACCCCCGCGATGCCAATCAGACGATCCCGCAAATCTCCTTCACCAAACATACCGAAAGTAAGTTGTTGTCGTCATATATACAAAGACTTTCTGTATATTTCCATCAAAAGGTCCCAGGTGTCGGGTTTTTGGTAGTAGTGGCTACCAGGCGCCTTGCATTGGTTAGAGGATCGGACCACTGTTCATCACTTGAATGAATGGTTGGCTAACATCACCCAGGTTCGATTCTCCGCCGTGTCTTGTTACCATTGAGTAGCATGTAATTCCTGGCTTTTTTTTGCCTTTGCTTTTGCACTCACACACCATACATCATCGAATCGGCCCATATCTGGTGAACTGTTCACAGCGCAAGATCAGATGCTTTCACATCTCTTTTTGCATCCTCAAGCATGCTCTGTAGGGTATGCCTTGGTAGATGTGGCATACAGATGGTCTAGCAGGTGACATGTATGCGCTATCTTTCAGCTTATTATAACGCATCCTGGTCTTGAAGCCACTTTTGATGCGCATGCTTGCTTGTCCGCCATTCTAGAAGGAAGCGAACTTAGAGAAGCTGGCATCTGTTGCAGATGTTACATGGCTGGTCGACAGCGGACTTCCGAGCATCTCCGCATCTGAGACATCATCGCGGGCTCCTTGCAAGAGCCTTAAGTTCCAGACTGGAGTCAGCATCTAAAAGCAAGCGGCAGCATGTCGATTTTCTTTCAGATTTTTTGACTGCGCAAACATGATCACATTCATTGGAGGAGCTCGAAGGACCAACCTTGTCTGATTGCAACGTCGCAACGTCGCAACGCAGCACCGCTGCAGCTGAACATGATCTAGATACCAAGGCCCCTGTTCATCGGTCTTGGTGCGGACTTTGGCGGTTACGAAGATCCCACACGATGTGGGCTTGTCAGGGGTTCCCTGAGGGTAGCGCAAGTCTGCTGTTCGCCGAGTGGCACTCGTCTCCAGAACCGCGATGAGGTACATATCGCGGACATGATCTACAACAACGAATCTCCTGCAACAGTTCGCTATTGAACGATGTGAGGAGATGGCCAAAGACGTCAGCAAACCTTCGGCATTTTAGCAGCGGACATATGGGCCGCTAAACAATCTGCGGCTTTGATACATTGGTATCGAGTGGCGCGGGCATCGAACTGCATTTCACTTTACGCTCTTCGACACGGAGATCCCTTAATGGCCTTCTTTGCATTGTCTCATGTTTCCATGAAGAGGATGTGAGGATTAGCTACTTCAGGGGCTGGCTCGACAAGAAGCCCTCATGAAGCTGATTTGATGGATTACGGATCATGGGGCATCTCTTCCAAGTCCGCCATTGATCCGCCACTATCACGGAACAGCGTCACGGAGTACAGCTGGCTGTGCTTGAAATCAACGCCCTTCGGCTTTTTGCCTTAGCATACATCATTCCAAAGGTATGTCCTTCATCCGGATCGACTCGGAAGCTCTTCGACGGGTCATCTTCGCTCCCTCGTTGGATCGACTCGCGATCTTCAGGGGTGAGAGAGTCGCTCACCTTGGAGGACCATATATCGTATCTGTCTCGGCCCAGAAAGAGATCAATCTTTAACAGAACCCTGCTGTTGCGATCGATATTTGGTCCATACTCCAGGACTCACCCCGATCCCGCCCTTGCTCTGTCGTCTTCTGCTTGGAGGTAGCCAAGCCTGACTCGCCCGGAAACACGACTTCAACACCTGTGCTTCAGGTATCACTTGACCATGTATGCAAGATGGGTTTATGCTATACACTTCCGACATCCACGGCTCGATGCATCGAATTTGGCTATCAGCCTGCCGCTACAAAGATGTACCGGTAAGAGAAGGCATAGCTCATCACGTATCAAGATTTCGAAACTTACGACCGCGGAGATAAGCTGAGGCATTATCGAAGTCACGCTCAAGAGTCAAAGACTATCAACGACAGTATCACATACTCCCAACAATTAATGCGCGACATCACGGACTCGAGGCGAGGTGAGCAACAAGGAGATGCCGCTGCGTGTGGCCAGCTTCACTCCCATCTCAACTTGTTCCGGGTACCACCAAAAACGCGCATCGAATGCACTCACGAGTGTCGAGCGTACTTGCACTAAATGATGGCAATTGCGTCTGTCCATCCCGATGCGCAATGCTGAACGAATGCATGCCGTGGGTGCAGGCGTGGGTGCAGGCGTGGATGTGCGGACATCCGCTGCCACACATGAGCGACGTCAGACCGGACCGCCATGCAGCGCAAACACCACGCTTTAAAAGAGTCTTTAATGCTTCAGGGGATGTGCGCCATCGAGGCTACCCTGATCCTACCAGGCTTGACGTACATGTCATGGCTGGTTGTGTACATAGCCTGAGATGTCACACACGCTCCAGAACGTGCAACTCAGGCTACAGGAGCGAGCTCAACGCGACGAGCAGCAGTTCACGCCTAAGCGGAGCTTCGTCTCACTGGCAGACCCCTGCCTCCTCGCCGCCGTGGACGATGTGAAGCAGTCTCTGCACTCGCCGCCGCTGCCCCGCCCCGCGTAATCCCCGCACAAGCACGCGCCCCTTCGCGCCTCCAAAATCAACAAAGGCCACCATAGCAACCTCGAAGTCCTTTGGCTATATAATTGCTCTAATCTTGCCAGTATCTCGTACGGCGTTGGGATGGTGACCCAACGTCGTACCCTGGCCGATGAGGCCTTGACAGAAAACAGTTACTAACTTGTGTATCACCAGGTTCGAAAACAGGTGGTGGAGTTCCCGCGGTTGCAAGTCCGTATTTTTGCTCTTTTTTGTTATCTTTTTTACACCGCGAAAGCTTGAGCAGGGCGTACTGCGACTAGAGGCTGGTGCAGCCTTGATTTTTATCTAATTACTATTCCACTGCTAAGCTAAGATGTGATATCTATCTAGAGGCAAGTGCAACCTTTTGTGCTTGTGTAGAGCTCCTCTTATATGCTTTCCTCGAGAGGCGAGGCGGGTTGGTTCAGCACGCCCGCTCTTCCGAGTCTTCGCTTCTGCAGCAGCAACAGCAGCAACAGCAGCAGCAGCAATACCGTTTGCGAAGGACGTCTACTTGGACTTTGCCCTTTTGCGTCTAGAGATGAGACTTAGGAGAGACGCAGCTTCGAGGTAAGCTGCTTTGACAGCAAGTCTGCGCTTGTCGGCGTGGTCATGACATGCCAGCTGAAGGACTCGAGCGCGGATGGCGTAGACCAGGACGCGACAGCGGGTTAATCTCCTCCAAGTGCAGCATTGGCATAATTGCTATATGCTCGCATTCGGAAATTCGGAAAGTAATACTGCAATCCTATGGCCACGATCTATGGAGTATCACGCGAGATGACAGCGATACGCACTGCCTGATCGACTTCAGAAGCGCCAAACCGCACCTTGTCGCCGTGATAATCGCCTTGAGGGCCTCGGGGATACCTGACGGCATGCGCAGCACGAAGACATGGATATCACGTAGGCCTCACGATTCAGCATGACGTTTATATGCCTCAAACTTCCATGGTGTGGATACTCCTGCATCGCTGCGAAGGTAGGTATGGGTTTCCTTTCTATTCATGTATCTTTCCTGCCTCATCTACCTATGTCCAATACGGTTCTGCACCTCGACGCCGTTGTCTAGGTACTAAGAGCTATCCATTACGCCGTGTATCACCCCATCCATCCCCAGGTACTGCCAATGGTGCCGGTATGGACTGTCGCGCGAATTTTCCTTGAGTCTTCCGCCCTTACTCCTAGGCAAAGCGCATCACGGCTCTTGCTCGGTTGCGGAGTCTGAAGCGCTCGCCCAGGTTTGAGTTGTCGCCGTAGTCGACGTACTCGGATCGCGTCGGAGCCATGTGGAGTGCTCGCTGAAACCCCTTGCGGAGGGAAGTCAGCCTTCTGAGCAACTTGATCTCGTCTTCGAGGTCCCAGTCGCGGTCTTCGGCCTTGTGGTTGAAGAGGGTCTATCGCGGAGGTTTGGTTAGCCATGGCCTGACGCTGGGCTGGTGGGCCTTCAAATCCCGACTTACCTGGACTTTCAAGGCAGCCTCAGCAAGCTCTTCGTCTCCCGGCAAATGTCCCCGTGTCTGGAAGAAGGCGGCTCGATCTCCCCAGTACTTGGCCTTGCCGTCAAGGGTCACGACCTCGCGCCGTATCTCTTCGCAACGTTCCATCTGCGCCAGCTCAAATCTGCGCGTCTCGGCATGGAACAGCCTCGCCGCGTCCACCGCCATGTGTATCCAGAGTGGAGGCATGCCCGATTGGTATGTACGAGTGGCGGCTTCGTGTACGGTGGTGGGGTGCTTGCTCGGACGGTGGTCTGTCGGGCGGCGAAAGATGTTAGTCGCGGATCCGCTTTCGCGTCTGCTCGAGCGAGAAACGTACTATGAGCGTTGGAAAGATATTCACAACAAGATACACAAGTCTTGGTCGAATCGGAACGTGGTGGTGCGGGTGTGTGGCGGGGTAGCGAGAGGGAGTTGCGTCTTGATAGAGGCTTCTTCAATACGACCCGACGCTATGACATTTTGACTCTACTCGTCAGACCCTCACACATCCGTTACAGGGGTATTTTGCGTCTGCGACGGATCGCACGACGAGGAGAGTGCCAGAGACCTGCGACAGCGTCTTCTCAATCTGGAGGTCATTACGCCCTGTACAGCTACCATTCGACTTCACATGGCCGTTCACTTCCGGACGAGGCGCAAATAAACCCCTGCATGTAGCACGCATCCCTTTTGTGACTGAACCTACAGCTATGCGCCTGAAGCCGCTTCTCTTTTGGCAACGACAGCCTCACGTCACGAATTATGATTTACGCCCGGCTGCGACTCTTCATCTTCTCATCATGTTCTCTTTGCTTTCCTCCTTTGTTCGATCTTCCACGTCGCTTTACTTCCCAAGCCGACAACTTCCTCGTCCTTTTTCACAAATTCTCGCGTCGTTGGGGAAAGGCGTCTCGTGGACGAGAAGTACTAAAGCTGGCGAGCATACATCAGCAAACAGGCCTACAGAGCTTCTGTTACAATGTAAAAGCGGTATAATGTTGAGATTTTCAGGGGCCACGGGCGATTTGAAGGAGGATATAAATAGCCGTTTGACGTCTTGCAGATTTGAACACCAACCGAACTATCGTCACTGCTTCATAGCGTATGTGAACATGTGAGAGTGATGCTGATTGCAATGGGTCTACCTATCTAATTCTACACTCCTTTTGTCTCACCCAACATTCGTTGCACTGTTACCCATTTCATATCCACAATGCTCATTACAATCTCGTCCTACAACTTTGATACCCATCACTACAAGCACTAAAGCAGCTCACTCCTCCTGCCGGTGGTCACACATCATCTCTAGATATGCCGCCTGTAACCCCTCGACGACACACACAAGACGAAGCTACAGTCAACCGAAGTTGCCCAGTCGTATAGCCCAATGGTGTTTACGACCGCCATTCCTCGTCCGCGAAAAGCGAAGACCCACCCATGTTCTCGTCCATATAGTGTCGAACGCTAGTCGTCGAATCTAGCTCGTGATTAAGCAGCAGGTATCGATTGCCTATCAAGACGTTAGCGAAAACAGGACGTTGTTGAGAGCGGTATTTAAGCTGCTAGAGACTGTAGCGCGTTATCATTGACTTCCAATATACATTGCTGTAATATGTCGATGGAGATAGAACATACTACTCAAAAGTTAGCAAAGGATCTTGATCGTAGTCTGAGTGCGTGACTGACCCGATTCCAGCATGCTTACCGCAGTCAACATATCCATCCTCAGTAGCAGGCATACCGAGTTGTTCTTGAAGCTTCTTGCGGGCCGCGGTAATGACGACGAGCTTTTGGATCTGCTTCCCTAGGTCGTAGTGTTTGCCGACCGCGTGCGCTGACCATTGTTCCTGCAATAGCTCATTAGCGAATTGCCGATTCGGGATAATGGGTACCTGAGAGGGAAGAAGGAGTCTCGTTGCTCAAAGTACATACAAGCGAAAGTTGAGCCTCCTGCCTACGGACGCCATTTCGAACTGATTGGAAGAAATCTCGCTCTTGCCGATAGTGGAGGGCTTTGTTGTTGTAGGTGACGGCCTCGCGCTGCAGGTCGTCGCAGAGACGCATCTTCGCGTGCTCTTGGCGCTGCTTGTCTTGCCAGAATTTGCGGATACGTTCTTCGGTATTGGTTGAGGACATCGCGGTGAATCTTCGTCGACTTGGCGGTGGAATAAGTAGTGAGGTCGAGGGACTACGAAATGTTCAGTAATGTAATCGCACGAGATTTGGCCTTGCGGAAGTAACCTTGAATGGCTTGGGGCTGTTCTAGCGATGCTCGTGAACAAGAAATTGAATCGATTGGCTGGCGATGAGATTCTTGTCTAGAATTACTCGAGGAGCAATGAAAGATTGGGGGTCTTGTTTAGTCGGGCTCGTCCGATCCTTTCACTGCCCCTAAGCGCTAGAATCTTCGTCATAGTGCTAAGGCACCTACTTGTGACACTGAAAGCTGCGGTTATATTAGTGAGGTCTTGAGCGGTCGCTTCGCGGTATGAGAGACGCTCCATAACGCGAGCACGACGGAGTAGAAACTCTTGAGCCGATGGTGTTGCGTTGAAAACCTTGTGTACTATATGAGTGTTTTGCGCAACAAGTCCAGTGAGCCAAGTCTACTAAGATGATCTGCAAGTGAAAGGAAGAGACCGAGTCATTCCCCAACCTACCATATTGTCGCGCCAATAACAGATTAACATTTTGACATGAACGGAGGATCTGATGCAAGACATTTCGAGAAATCGACGTAGAAGAACGCGTGCACATGCCCTGGAGTGTGGACGAACATTGCGGGATTGTGGTCGAGGAGCTTCCTGCGGTGAGTCACCGTGGCTCTGCTAGACGCCGCATGCCTGCCACACTAACAGCGGCAATACCATGCAACACTGAAGTCTCTCGCATTTCCACTGAGGTTAGAATAAGGATCCAGCTAAACATGGGCAGCAGGGCCGAATGCGCCAGTTGTCATGCGTGCCGATCCGTGGTAACTCTCGGCTCGTCGGGGGGATGGT
>Ga0265797_10005759_pt1 | contig 17937 bp, 23 predicted proteins | sample P2T30metagenome_FD_192433 | JGI IMG/M metagenome (GOLD analysis project Ga0265797, IMG submission 192433) | Plant litter microbial communities from East Loma Ridge, Irvine, California - P2 T30 | ecosystem: Environmental > Terrestrial > Plant litter > Unclassified | place: USA: California...
ATCCGGTAAAGTAGAATGGTTTGTTGTTGATGAGGACTTGGAGACCGGAAACTCGAATGGTCCGGATACCTACAGGCAAGGTATACTCGTCGATCAATTGCTTGTCGGAGAGGCGGACTCGGAGGTTGTACAGATATGCCTGGCCCGGCTGCCAGAGCGTCGCATCTTTGACCCTCAGCGTCCCTGACAGTGACGTTTCGGAGGCGACCACATGACCTCCAGCATCGAGAAGATCGACGTCGGTCTTTTCCGTCTCTTTCGTGGCTATGATTTGAAAGTGGACGATACCGGTCGATCCTTGAATATCGGTATTGACCGTGATGTCCTGCACCCTCACTCGCGGTTCACAGCATAGCTTGACCGACCTAGCCAGACCAGCATAGTTGAAGAAATCGTGCCAGTATTTCTGCTGCGTCTTGCCAAGATCGTTGGTGACTACTTCGCCGGGCGGAATGGTGTGGTGCGTGAGGATATTGTTCACCCCGATTGTGAGCCGGACTTCGTCTCCGGCTTCGACATGATCGGTGATGTCGGCATCAAAAGGAGTGTATCCACCGACATGCTCGGCTACTAGCTTATCTCCAACATAGACAGCTCCTTCATGCGTCGCTGCCTCAACCCTGATGAAGATCCGCTCTCCTCCCCATCCCCTAGGAATACGTATTTGACGTTGATACCATACTTTACCAACATGGTTGCGGAGTGACGGATGGAGGAAAACATCGTTATAGGATGCAGGTACTGGACATTCCAGGGACCCTGGAAGTGAAGAAGACCAGGGATCGGATAGATCAGTTGAGTCGGGCACGAACCGCCATAGTCCGTTGAGAGATTTGCATTCCCGAGTCGCGGTCTCGATAGGTTTGAGACCTGGAAGTCCGTAGGGAAGGGGTTTCTGCTTGTATTGATCTGATACTCGCATGGTCATGGGTGATGGTGTTGTACAAGCAAACGGCTGTTACATGGGTTGTAATGATATAGAACCAAGACACGGCTTGACAGTTGACGGATATACCATTAGTTCGACCCGGATGGATATACCGCGGCTCACGGGCCGGTCGCCGAGCCGATTATCGGGGCGTGACGCAGCCGTTCCAAGGCCAATGAATGTACGATGCTTGACTGCAGCGACAGCTCAAATTGCATAGGACTCTCATATCAAAGGCGCATATTTACGATGTTAGGTCCTTCTCACGAGTGTGCAATACTCACGACACTTCTCTCCTAATTTTCCTGCTCGGGGAAGTCCACCAGCGACCCCATGTCCATACCCCAAAACATAGCCGACCAGTCAGTACCGTCAAAGGGCGCGGCTATACCCATTTGCGAGCCTGTTGCAGTCGTGTGTGGGGATAGTGGGATGCTGATATCTATCTAATTAGCCCCAAGACGCCAATATCGACATACCGAATCTGAGGGCTGCATGGCGGTATCCAGTAATGGCGTCTCGAACAGCCGGCCAGAATTCCACGTGTGCCTCCAGCAACGCAATGAGTCTGATGAACAAGTCGCTGGCTTCGAGTGTATGTATCTCTCCTCTGGCACAACAAAGAATGAGAAGTTGACCGCACGACATGATTCGGACCAGCTGCGGCCAGGAAGGATCGAGTTTTCCGACGTGTGCGGCTTCGGTGTGGATATTGATTATGTTGACCAGCGAGCGAGCGGCAATCATCAGAGCTGGTCCACTCTGACTGCAAGTGGTAGCTAAGCGAGGGATGTAAAGAATGATCCGAAGCCTGACCTTTCAGCAGCCTTCGCAGAATGACGCTTACCAGTGAAGCCGCATCTCGGCCCAGCCCTGCTTGATTCTATCCATGCCTGTCATCCTCTGCGCCCTCAGAAACGCCATATCCTCTGACCATAAAGATTCGGATCCGGCAATGTAAGCATCAGAGGCTATATCTACCTCAGCTTCGGCGTAGTCTCTCAGGTATCGGATGGCATGATTCGACGCTCGGGCCATACTGTGACTGATGCCGTTGGGTATACGGTCAGGATCCAGGTCGACCTGAGCGAGTGGTATCGCAGGTGTCAGATCTGTCATGATCGCTCGTAGTCTAGGTTTTAGCTTTGAGCCCTGCTGTGTACTCACGTTTCACCGTAGCAATAAGATGCCAGAAGAGTCTCACTCAGTTCTTGCGCAGGATACAGTTGAGCAGTCTCTTGCCTGTGTAGGCCAAGCTGCTTGATCTGTAACGCCCAGAGGCTGGTCAAATCACCATACTCGCCTGGTCCCCCGTTCAGTTGAGCATACATCGCCAGGCAGAAGATAGCCCCTAGCATCAGTATTGAGCGATACATGACTCGTACACATGCTGATGATGCTAGCGTCTCCCCACGTCGCCAGCGCTTGCTTCGCCAGCCGGTAATACGTCACATCCTCTCGACAAGGGGTCTCTTGATCGCGTATACCACCGGACATCCCTCGACGTATTCGTGTGTAGCGAGCGAGACAAAGCGAGGCGTATATCAAAGCAGATTGATCTTCGGCCAGCGACTCTGGACACGCACGGTAGCTCGAGTATATGTCGATAAGTCTTGGTCCATCCAAGCACTTGAAAAACGTGTGATCATCGTTCGAGACTAGCGACTCGATCAAGCCGTCTTCGAAATCACGTCGAGTCGGGTATGGCGGTAACGGTGTCGCAACTAGCAGGTCCAAGCGTGGACTGTCATGGAACAAGAGAAGTTCGGGACTCAGGCCTGTTACGTTAGCGAGATGTAGCTTGACGCGCTCATCAAGCTGCCGTGACTTACCGTTCTCGGTACCCCATTGCTGGACAAAAGTCTTCAAGACTTCCAGCGGATTCTGGCGAGGTAATGGTGACCCCCAGCGGAGACTCGAGAAGCCTTTCGGGTCCGGGATTAGAGACCGTTGATCCTGGCAGATCGTTGATGCCTGGGCATCGATTGTCCGATTGCGGGCGACGATGGCTGGCGCAGGCCTGGTATTAGCTAAGCTTCCCGTAACGGACCGACCTATTGGGACGAGCTTTCGTCCTGACATAGCATTGTGCTTCTATCCCAGTATTCCTGCATGGATCACATGGAATGACTCCAGAGCATCTGGTCTTTCGTAGTCTGCAGTTTTCGCAGGCTTTGTTGGCTCGGAGTCTCGGTTTAGATGGCCCGGCTTCAGACATAGGAGGCGAGTGACATCAACAAGATGCACGGAAGCAATTCTGCATATGACAATATCCGGGCCGAGTAGGAGATCTCGATGTTCTACACCGACGCGTTTCTACCACTATCCCTACCACTCCTAGCATCCTCAGTCAATATCGCGTTGAGTTTGGATCGCTGAGTACAATTCGCTGGATCGTCAGAGCATCCCTCGGTAGATCACTCACAAAGTGCGAAACTTTTGGCCAAGCCTTCGAGCTCATCCCTGGTCTTGCCCTCGAAATACGCGCCATATTCGTGAACTAGCTCTTCCTGGGCGCGTCAGACTGGTATACTTGCGAGACATACCGATAGCACAATCTCCCTCAAAACTCTTGCGACAGATCTCTTGGGCTGTCGCTGCATCTTTGGATACCGGTCGACCACACCCGGTACCTCATCGAGTAGCCATTGTTCGATCGGCTCAAAGATATGGCGAACGTGCCTATCATCACTCCCCCAAGAATCGGCAGCCAAGCGCTACACGTCAGTGAGCTACTCAGCATACATACATACCTTTTTCTTCTCGATGAACGGCTTCAGCATTCGCATATAAGGTGTATCTTGGTTCACATACACCATACCCTGATATCCGATGTCTACCAAATCAGCCTCTCTTCGACGGCTTAGCAAATCGGCTTCACCTTTCCAAAGCCATATCGACCATGACACGTTGTGCTTCCCGTACATCTCGAGTTGGTGTTTCAGAGCCTCCAGTCTCGATTCATTGATTTCCTGCCAATCTGCCTTACCATCATCTGCGCTTTGGTATACTGGGCCAAACTCGCCATTCCAGATTGGAGCCTACTTGCTCAACGGGGTACTCTCTTTACCGACTCACCTCAATATCCAGCATGAACTCGACTTTTCGCCTGAATTGACGTTCGTGATTTTCCACTTGCTCCGGGGTACGCTTCCGGTCAGCGGAGTCCAGGTGCGGTACTCACCGTGAAACGACCCGTGAACGAAGGGAATCCATATCTGGAAATCAGCGTCGCGGAATCGCGAGTCCACACCATTCCGAGAAACTCACGAAGAATAGTCGTGGCAAGCGTAGACTGCGTTCTGAATGAGAGATCGCTCACGAAAACGGGAGAAATCGGCACCATAGTTGTTCCCACTAGGTGTTAGTGAGAACCACACGCCAGAACCTACTCGAGGAAGAGTATATGATTGGGATCGATTGCTCGGATGACGCCGTCGATCCGGCCATAAAAGTCGAGTAGGCGCGTGTGCTCTTCATCGGTAGGTTCGTTGAGAGGATTGTATCCAGCGACCCAGACGTTGTCTCGATATCGCTACGGTCAGCGATATCAGTGGAAATCTTTACCTTCGCCAAGTGTTGCCAGAGAACCACGGCGCGATCTTGAAAGTCCTTATGAATCCAGACTGATGGGGTCAGGTCTCGTTGAGCTAATCACGTACAATTCGCTTGATGGTTGCCGGCATCAGAATGCCAATCATTGTTTTGGCCTACGAGGTGAGTCTATATCCACCCATCGGTCAGATCGTGCGGCCTCACCACCTGGAGCAGCATGTAGGTCAATGACGGTCCATATCTTATGCCTAGCACAGATTTCAATGACTCGGTCTAGGTGCTTAAACCCGGACTCCTTGATGACCCTTGGATTGCTGTCATCTTCAAAATGTCGGTAATTGATCTGACAGAGGTTAGGTCATAAGGCTTTTGGTTGGCTTGATTTTCGAACGTACGGGTACACGAATACAATTCATTCCGAGTTGCGAGAAGAGAATCGCGTCTTCGTCGGTGAAAAAGTACTCGAGAAACTCTTATCAGCACTGGTACTCCCGGAAAGTCACTTTGTCGAAGAAATACTCGTATTTCTCTTCCCCCAGCCTTCGTTTGAGCTCCGCCCGGACCTGAAATTCGTGACCGGTGTAGCCGCTACACGTTAGCTTCGGTGGTCAAACAGAATCATATATGTACGTGATAAAGTTCTCCATATTCACTGGGATTAGCGATCAATCTTCATATGTTACGCACTCCATCCTGCTAGTGCGGCACCTGGACTGTCAGCTCGATCTACAACATCGAGATCCGCTGACCTTTGAGTAAGACGGACTCGTCACCAAGTACAATTTTGTCGCCTTTTACTTGTAGGAACTTCGCCATCTTGTAGAGTTTCAAGTTCGATGGGAAAGCAGTCGATTCCAGCTTGCACGACATCGCGTTCAGCTCGTCCAGAAAGCCGGTTGTCGACGGAGCAACAGGCCCGGTTGAAAGCGCCGAGCAAACGGCATGACGTGATACCTCGGGGCATTTCCGGGGGCATGCACATTGGTGTCTGACTAAATGGGAATCATTCGGTGTAATGATGCTACGAGGAGCAGAAGCCATGTAACCCTTGCATCCGTTGAATGCTCTACCAAGTTCGAATCTTTCCTCGCTACTGACTTGTGAACTGCTCTGCATCATGCCTGTTCAGATCGCGCAACTCAGTATCGAACATCACGAGTCGGGGTTCGGTATCGCTAAATGCGAACCCAGGCTGTCCTGGCGCTTCGCCGAGACCGACGCGAAAGACTGGATCCAGAAGTCCTACGAGGTTGAGATTACTAGAAAAGGCGTGGAGGAGCGTTACTCTGTGGAAACCTCAAGCTCGGTTCTGGTCGAATGGCCCAGTCGACCTCTAGTATCTCGAGAATCGGTGTCGGTGCGAGTCCGAGCCACTGGTCAGGATGGATCTATTACACCCTGGGCTAAGACAAGCCTGGAGACTGCACTTTTGGATACCACGGACTGGGCTTGCTCTATGATCAGTGGACGAAGACAGGAAACCAACCTCCCAAAACAACCGTTTCGTCTTCGCAAGATGTTTGCCGCTCAGAGTATCGAGAACGCAAGATTATACGCGACCGCATTCGGAATTTATGAAATAACAATCAACGGCAATCGAGTTGGTGACCAGCTGTTGACACCCGGATGGACCTCTTACGATTATCATCTTAATTACCAGACTTACGATATCAGCCAATATCTCCAAATTGGGCAGAATGAGATTATCGCTCACGTCGCGGAGGGGTGGTATGCAGGACGTTTGGGTAAGACCAATCGAAACGTGTGGGGAGACAGGCCCGCTTTCATGGGTCAAGTGGAAATCGGAGGGACAGTTGTGTGTAAATCGGACGATACATGGTCCCATTTGGCCAGTCATGTTCTCGAGTCGGAGATCTACAATGGAGAAGTGGTGGATACCCGGGCGTTTGATGCTGTCAACACCATTTTGGGGCCCGCTCAGGTTGTGCCATTTCCTAAAGCTCAATTGATATCCTCCGAAGCTCCGCCAGTCCGACGAATCATGGATATCAAGCCGATTGAGATAATCACCACTCCAACTGGCAAGACCATTCTCGACTTTGGGCAAAATCTTGTGGGTTATGTTCGTGTCGAGAGGGATCTGCTTGAGGGATCGGAGCTATCGTTCCGACATGCCGAGGTACTGGAGAATGGAGAGCTAGGTGTGAGACCTTTAAGAACTGCTCTAGCCAGAGCCGTCCTGAAACTCGGAGGTAAAACCAAAGGCTGGGAGCCAAAGTTTACCTTTTTCGGTTTCAGGTAAGTACGGTCCCCAGTGCAGTCCGCTGATGGCAGATATGTCGAGGTCAGCTACGAAGGTCAAGTCAACAAGGAAGATTTCACCGCGGTGGTTATCGCCTCTGATTTGCGTCGTACCGGTCAATTTCATTGCTCGCACAAAATGATTTCCAAGCTACACGAGAACGTTATTTGGGGGATGAGGGGCAACTTTGTGTCGCTTCCGACCGACTGTCCTCAGCGCGATGAGCGCCTTGGCTGGACGGGGGATATACAAGTTTTCGCACAAACCGCCAACTTCCTCTTTGATACCTACTCGTTTCTCGATGGATGGCTCAAGGACGTCGCTGCCGAGCAAAAGAAATATGACGGAGTGCCACCGATCTTTGTACCTTGGACACCACCACCCAAGGACGCAGTCAATCCCCTCGGAGGCCATAAGCCAAAGCCTCATGGCGTTTGGGCCGATGTGGTCGCTATCACCCCTTGGGATCTATACCAAGCTTTTGGTGATAGTCAGATACTTGAGCAACAATTCGATAGTATGGTTCTGTGGCTCGAGAAAGGCGTGCCAAGACTATCGAATGGAATGTGGGACGGTGCTCGAGCTCAATATGGCGACTGGCTGGACCCAAAAGCTCCACCACAGTATCCTGCACATGGTCGAACCGATTATCTCTTACCCGCCAACGCATACCTTGTATCAACCACAGGACTGGTTGCCAAGATTGCCAAACTTATCGATCGGCCCAAAGATGCGACGCATTACGACAAAGAATACCAACGGCTCCGAGAACTCTTTCGAGATGAATACATCACCAAGAACGGTCGCATCTCTTCAGACACTCAGACCGCTCTGACCCTTGCTCTGTGGTTCGATCTGGTCGACGAGGCGCAGAGAGATCACACGGTTGAGAGACTGGAATGGCTCATCAAGTGGGACTTTTTCAAGATCTCGACGGGGTTCGCCGGGACACCTCTCATACTACCTACCCTCGCCAAGCATGGGAAGTTGCATCTCGCTTATCGAATGTTGCAAGAGCAGGACAATCCAAGCTGGCTTTACTCGGTTGGAATGGGTGCCACTACGATTGTAAGTGCACAGCGTGGCTCGGCTGACGATATCAGTGGGAGCGTTGGGACAGCTTGCTGCCTGATGGGTCCGTCAATCCAGGTCAAATGACTTCCTTCAATCACTACGCTCTGGGATCAGTAGCTGCATTCTTGCATAACACCGTCGGAGGTCTGTCGCCGCTTGAACCAGGATGGCAGAAAGCTCTCATTCAACCTCAACCCGGTGGCACCCTCACTTCGGCCTCGATCTCGTTCGATTCTCCATACGGTCTTTATGCAGTGTCTTGGAATTTGCATGAGGAGATCTTGACTGTAGAGACTGTAGTGCCCCCTAACGGCGGAGCTTTGGTAAAGCTGCCTGGCATCGAGGAGACGATCGGATCGGGGAAGCGAAGTTTCACCTGTCGATGGCGAAGAGATGAGCGATGGCCACCTAAAGGACATCCAGGACCCCAGAGTGTACTCATACCCGATAACTTTGTGCCGTAGAGGGTCTTCATGTACAATGTATGCTTTGTGTCTACTCCGCACATCGTCGAAAAAAGCACGGTACCCTTCTAATAGACTGGCGAGACCGACGCGGTTCCTGCCTCCTTTGCAGCCTTTACTCAGATGCAGCTAGTCGCGGTCAATGACGTCGGTGATGACGACGGTATCATGTAGAGTTGACATGATCTGACGCAGATGTGACAATATCCCGATGAGCAGCACCAAGCGCTCTGATGTCTTCCACCGGCGACCCCGGCGTTTTCTGGCCGGATGTTGATCGTGGAGCTACGGCCCATGATTACTCCTTTCCTAAGATCTGCAAAGTGGAGCAGATCCTTCGGCGGATATCGTTGCGGGCCGTGTCTCCCGAGCTTCGCGAACTGGAACACTATACGCCGAGCTCGTGATCGTCCCCCTCGGGAGAAATGGAATAAACATGCGCCTTCAGTCGGCTAGCTACAAGTGGGGTTTTGCGGGGCGGGAGGAGCAAGTGGGGCTTTCCGTACATGTAGAGTGATCGTGAAAGCTATATAAACCAGATATCGGAGACCGGCTTGTAATCATCGACTTAGCAAGATGGATCAAATCAAAGCTCATCCCGACAGCAAGACGACCGATATCGCGATTGAGGATGCCGAGGCCGAGTACGCAAAGAAGCTGAACACGGGTGACTATGAAGATATCCCAGTGTCTCCCTTGAAGGATATGCCTCGACGACAAGCGGTATGGGTCTTCCGAAAAGCCGTTCTATTCGCCATGCTCGTTGCTTGGGCTGCTATCATGGACGGATACTTGATCAGCAGTAAGTGGCTTGCTTACTCCCATGTGTCCCGGCTGAAGCGACTAGTTCCTGGCTCAATTGTCGCCAACAAGCACTTTGTGGCCCAATTCTGCACCGTCACGGAGAGCAATGGTAGCTGTGCACTTGATTCTGTCTACGTCGGAGCTTGGACCGCGGTACAGTCGGTCGGACAAATCATCGGTAAGCCAGTGATAGCACATAGATTATTAGCTTTCCCTAATAGGCAGGCATGCTCAGTGGCCCCCTCACCGCCGATCGATTCGGTCGGAAGTTCAATCTAGCCCTTCTGACTGTGATCTTGACGCTGGGTGTGGTTCTCGAAATCGTCGCCAAATCGAGCCCGGTGTGGCTGGTAGCCCGACTATTCGCTGGCTGGGGAACAGGCATGGTGCAGACCGGTATTCCCGTGTATATCAGTGAGATCGCGTAAGTCTCTGTGGCTCTGATGTTGCCCATGACACTGATATGCAGTCCTCACATGCTTCGGGGTACGTCAGTAATTTAGGATCGGAGCTGATTTCCAGGTGCTCTGATCGCCACCTACAACTTTTGGTTTGGTGTGGGTGGGTTCGCGGCTGCCATCGCGCTTCAAATCGCCGTCACCCAAGATGGCTACTTGACCCCGATCTACTCCCAATTCTTTTTCATCGGACTGATGGCCATTGCTTTCGTATTGATCCCAGAGACTCCATGTGAGTATCAATGGGCTAATAGGAAACAGCTGACCGATAGGGTATTACCTCAACAAAGACCAGCCAGAGAATGCTAAAAGGATGCTGCGACGCATCTATGGCGGCATCGATGGCTACGATGTAGAGCACGAGTACCGCGTTTTGAACTACGAAAGAGAACAGCAAAACCGACAGCAACTAGAACAGAAGAATGCGAGCTACGCCGAAATCTTTCGAGGAACCAACTTGTAAGTAAATATGCTGTTTGCCATGTCTGATCATCAGGCGACGAACATGGGTCTCATGGCTGCCTCTGCAGTTCCAGGGCTTGGGAGGTTTATCTTTTGTGTTGTCGTACACTACCTACTTTTTCCAACTTGGTGAGTTACTACATGACCGCCAGATGGCTGATGTCTCAGCGGGAGTCAAAGACCCCTTTCTCGGAAACGTCATCGTCAAGTGCATCCAGCTCACCGCTCAAGTCATCTCATGGTACAACATTGAGCGATTCGGAAGACGAATTCTCCTTCTTCTTGGCGGCGGTGGTATGACTGTATTCTGTCTTTCCATCGCGGTCGTTGGTACCCCAAATTGGGTACCTCCAGGAGGGCTCACCATCGCTTTGTTCTGTTTGTGGACATTCTGCTACTCCAGTAGCTGCGCCCCGATCGGGTACGTATATCTCGCCGAGATCGCGACTCCTCGACTTCGAGCCAAGACTGCTGGATTCGCTGCTGCTTGTACCGCTTGCTTTGGTATCTTTACCAACTTCGTCACTCCTATCCTTCTTTCAGTACAGAAAGCTGGTTGGAGCTACAAGACAGGTAAGTCTGGGTTCTCTGGTCAGATTCTGACGTCTAGGCTATCTCTTCTTCGGCTTCGGAGTAGCTGGGTGGATTGCCATGTTCTTTACCGTGCCGGAAGTAGCTGTAAGTGGAAACATGTTGGCTCTGTGAGCAAGCTGACCTGCTAGGGTCGAAGCTACGAGGAAATTGATGAATTATTCGAGAACAAGACGCCGACACGTCAATTCGCTACCACGAAGACGAAAGCCCAGCTTGCCAAGGAGGAACATGATCTGGCGCAGGCTCAATCTACCGTTTAAAGATAGATCTTGTATATCAGAACCTTACCAGTGTTCAACGGACTGGCTTGATTTGGTCCATGTGTAGCCAGATTTATACATGCGGCATGCATTCGCAATATGTACTCATGATCTTTGACATCTTTTACAGCTACCACAGATCCCGTCACCGCCGATACACAGCGATGCTTCTACCAGCAAGTCTACCTGCAGACCCTCCACCCGAAGCTAGAATCAATCTACCCGGAGCGTCCGAAATGTCGATTTCCTTTTCAGTTCTGTTGATCCAGAATTCCCATTTTGTCTTCCCATCGGTCCGGACCACTTGCTCGACAGTCGATCTCAGTGACTTTGGAAGATCGCTCTCGACACCCGACCTCTCTAGAAGCTCTGGCAGCAGTGATATGAGACCTTTGATATTCAGACGAGTCGATACGTATGCGGCCGAGCCACTGTCGTGCGACTTGACGGTGACCGCCGGTTTCCCTGCCAACTCGCCAGACGCGTATTTTCGGAGGACATGGACATCCGCGCTCAGATCTATGTCGTCGGTCCAGATGGTTCCAACTGAGCCGTCGTCAAGCTCAACCGTCTCATCAGCGAGTAGCGGTGCCCATTCTTCGATTCGTATGCCGAGGATATCTGTGAAAGCGCCTGGATAGCCTCCCAGCCTGACATGATCATTCTCATCGACGATACCAGAGAAGTAGGTCGTCACAAAGTGGCCGCCGTTCTTGACATACTTATCGATTGCTGATTGAATTGAATCCCGGACCAGGTAAAGGATCGGGGCAACGACCAACTTGTATGGCGAGAGATCGTGTTGAGCGGTAATGACGTCGACCCGGATACCCAAGTCCATGAAGGCCACCCACCATTCACGAGCCTCTCGGAAATACTCGAGCAGGGTTGTAGGATGACCGTCTTGCTCACTGGCGACCCATGATTCCCAGTCCCACACGATCGCGACGGATGCGAGCTGCTTTCGAGAACCGCGGATTTCGGATAATGTCTTGAGATCTCGGCCGAGCTGAACGACATCTCGAAAAAGGCGAGAGTTGGGTCCGGCGTGTGGTATCATGGAGGAGTGGTATTTTTCCGCTCCAGATCGGGATTGTCGCCATTGAAAGAAACACACGGCATCGGCACCATGAGCGACATGAGTCAATGAGTCTCGTATAAGCTGCCCAGCCTTTTTCCGAGGGTTGACCGACTGCCAGTTGACTGCACTGGTGGAATGCTCCATCAGCCACCATGGATTTCCTCCAGCCACAAGACTGGTCAAGCTTGCCGAGAATGAAAGCTCGTCCGCATCAAGCTCCCGAGCCGGCATTCGGTAATGGTCGTTGGAGACAAAGTCGACTTTCCAGTTAGCAACGTCCATGCCCTTCGTTTGGCCAGCAAGCATGAAATTGGTGGTGACAGGAATGTTCGGTGTAGCTTTGTGTAGGATTGCGGTTTCGTCAGCCAGGTAATCGGACAAGGCGTCGGAAGTGTATCGAGCCCAGTCTAGCTGTTGGGATGGATTAATGAATGTATTGGCGATTCGGGGAGGAAGGATTTCGTTATAGTCGTTGTAACGCTGAGACCAAAAAGCGGTACCCCAGGCATCGTTCAGCTTGTCTATATGCTGATACTTTCTCTCAAGCCAGGCTCGGAATGCAGCCGCAGCGTCGTCCGAGTAGTCGGGGGTACCAAGCTCGTTGTTGACGTGCCAAGCGATGAGACCGGGATGCGAGCCATATCGATCCGCCAATTTCTGGACTAATCGAAGTGCATATCTTTTGAATACTGGTGATGTGATTCGATAATGGTTTCGAGAGCCAGGCGAAGAGATGATACCGTCCTTAAAGGTTGGGAGAATTTCTGGATAGGCGGTGCTGAGCCAAGGTGGGGGAGAAGCGGTAGCGGTACCCATATCGATCGAGATTCCATTCTTGTGCATCAAGTCGCATACGTCGTCCAGCCACTCAAAGTCCCAGACATTGTCTGAGCGCTCGAGGAGAGCCCAAGAGAAAATACCGATCGAGACGACGTTGACGCCAGCCTCCTTCATCAAAATGATGTCCTCCTGCCAAACATCTCGATCCCACTGCTCGGGGTTATAGTCGGCTCCATAGAATAATTTGTTGTCAGAGCGTTGGGGAAAGCGATGGGCTGTAGTGAGGCTCATGCTACCAAGAGACGTGAAGAATGATGAGATGGAAATGAAGATGACCTTTTGGCGTACATAACAATCCGGGGAAACAACGGCCCGGGCGTGTCGCTTCGGAAATGGGCCGAGACGGCTCTGCAAGACGGTACAGACTGGATATCCGAGGCGCTGAGACGGCTTTCGACGACCTCGAAGTCGTCTATGGCCGTGTTTCTATCGGCAATGTCGTCCGACGTAGACTTGACCGTGTCATACCGTCAAACATGGCATATCAATGCCGCAGCTATCATTGAGTTCATATAGGATCTATGCCGTATGAACCGGGTCAAGAGACGGCAAAGACGGTATTGGAACGGAAGGCGTTTCTGCCAAGTTCGCTTACCGAAGGGTGAGACCCGAGCGAGCGACATTTCGCGCGGAACTCAGGACAAAGCACGACAGGCTATGGGTGCCTTTTGCCGATCAACCGTCCAGACTCGTGATGTCCATCACCTGGTCTATCCAGAATATATAATCCGCGATGGAGAGCCCATGGAACCCCACATCTTCTACTTCTTGACCCATTCACCGGTGCCATCTTCTCAACATGGCCGAGATAGTCCCAGTAGTCGCTCACGATGGGTCGCAGGTCGACGATATACACGATGACAAACAAAAACATTTCGAAGCCGAGCATGTCGAGGGCGGTGTCGAGCAAGTCAAGCACGAGATACTAGTAGAAGACGCCAACAAGGCAGAACACTTTGAGCATGAGATGTCGACCTGGCAGGCTTTCAAGATGTACAAAGCGGTAAGGTCGCTCGACTTCAGGGCAGGTCGTACTGACGCTACAGGCGGTCTTCTGGTCTATCGTTGCATCCATGTCCATCATCATGGAAGGGTATGATTGGGGTTTACAGGGCAATCTATGGGGTATGATCGAGTACCGAAAGGTGAGCATAATTTCCCTTTTGAATCCGTATCATGCTGATCCGCAGACTTTCGGTTCATATTACCCCGAACTCGACGACTGGCAACCCACAGCCGCCTGGCAGGTAAGTGAGAGCTACCGGAAAGTGCTGATGTCAGTCTGCCATAGGACAAGCTCCATCCATTGGCGCAATTTTCGGCGTATACTGGGGTGCTTGGCTCAACGACCGATACGGCTACCGGAAATCACTCATGATCAATTACGCCATCTGCATTCCCATCGTCTTCATCTTCTTCTTTGCCACGAATAAAGCCATGCTCCTCGTGGCTGGTCTGTTGATTGGATTTCCCTTCGGGTGTTTCGCCTGTCTCGGTGAGGCTTATGCTTCCGAGATTTGCCCCGTCAAGTTGAGAGCCTACATGACTGGCTACGTCAACATCTGCTGGAACATCGGTAAGCCAAAGTGGTGGTATACAGCTTACCACTAGGTGGATTCGTATCCAGCGGAGTGATCAACGGGACCCAGACGATTCCCAACAATTGGTCTTGGAGAATCCCTTATGCTACACAGTGGCTATGGCCTGTTCCCGTACGTATTGATTAGCTTTGAGAATATACGTACTGACGTATAGCTCATTATCCTATCATTCTTGGCACCCGAATCGCCATGGTGGCTCGTTCGAAACGGCAAACTGCAGGAAGCGGAGCGATCGCTCAAACGACTTGGAGGCAAAGCCATGGAGCACAGAGCCCACGAGCAGCTTGCCAACATGTTACGAACCACTCAACTCGAGAAGGATCTAGCGGCAAGCAATGGTTCCGGTCGATGGATCGATATCTTCAAGGGAGTCGACCTCAGGAGAACCGAAATTACCGTCTTTGTCTGGGTGCTGCAGAATTTCTCAGGTAAAGCTCAACCGACATCTTTCGAGGATATTGGCTGATTGCGTAGGAGCCATGTTTGCCGGTAACACAACTTACGTCTTCCAGCAGGCCGGTATCAGCCAGTCGGTCGCCTACGATCTCGGGTGGGGAACATCTGCGATTCAGCTTGGTGCCAACTTCCTCAACATGTTCTTACTATATCACTTCGGCCGTCGAACGATCTACATCGCGGGATTCGCCTACTGTACCGTCAATCTCTTGATCGTTGGTGTCGCAGCTGTATATGGGATTCAAGGGAATGCCGCGGCCAAATGGGTCCAGGCTGGTGTACAAATGGTACGCTGTCTCATCAGTTCATCTTGACCAAGCTGACAAATTAGGCTTTTATGATCGGGTACACCGGATTCCTCGGCCCTACTTGCTACGCCATTATCAGTGAGACGTCATCGACTCGACTGCGAAACAAGACCTTAGCCTTTGCTCGAATGTGCTATTCGATTCAAGGTATCGTGTTCAATATCTTGAATGCCTATATGATCAATCCCACCGCGTTCGGTTGGCAGGGGTGAGTATCGTTTCATCCCCTGATATCGAGCTGATAATTGCAGAAAGACTGCATTCTTCTGGGCGCCATGTGCCGCTTTGTCTGCTGTTTGGTGTTGGTACCGACTCCCTGAACTAAAGGACCGATGTAAGTCGTGCTTACCTCTTCAAGCTCTCGCAGCTGATTAGACTCAGCATACTACGAGATCAATCTCTTGTTCCAAAAGAAGCTACCGGCAAGACAGTTCAAGGGAACGGTGATCGACGCCAATTCGGAGGAGGCCATCAGGGAACAGCAATTGGGAGGTCATTGATACAGCTGTCAAGCCAAAAGGAGATATTCGATTTTCAGTTAATTTACTCGTATCCGAGGACAAGTGAGCGAAAGGACATGCATAAACAGTACCGCGAGGTGTAGACGGTAGATATCCACAAGTGGAAAATGACGGAGGAGAAATGGGGTATCAGGCATCCGCAAGGATGAACTCCATCAAAGCGCTTTGAACCTCCGGCTCCATGTTGGTAGCTTCGATTCGACTGACAAGTACTGCCTTGTCCAGATTGGCTTTGATGATGGTGAGCACCTCAAACTTGGTGTCATGCTCGATCTGAGCTCGTTTGAGGAATTCATCGATCTTAAAGAGCACGTCGTTGGATCGCATTTGAAGATCGGTGCCGAGATCAACGGTCACTTGGTCGTCGGCAGGGACTTCTTGGGTAATATGCACAGTGATACCCTTACTGTCTTGCTTGACAGTGAACTCTGCTGAGGACTTGCCAACCTTCACTTTGATCTGGTCGATGTGGTCGAGAGGGAAAGCGGGAAGTTGTACGGACCAGTCTCGGACTTGGACGAGGGGATTGTTGGTGGGTCCAATGATAATTTGACCTGTCTCCTGGACGTATTTGAGTGGAGTTCGGCAAAAATTGATATGATCGACGTCTTCACCGGTACCATCATCTTCAACGAGTGTGAATTCAGCGTCGACTCCAACGGTGACGATGATCTCGAGAGCCGAGGGAATGGGAGCTCCATTGTTGGTGGTCACATCGGGAGAATTGTCGAGTGGGATGATTGATCCAGCACCCGAGAGAACAGGGATCGAGTTTGCGGGTCGATGCATGACAATGACTCGATCACCATCGTAAGTCGTCCCGGTAAAGAGGTCGACATACCTGCCTTTCGGCAACCAACATTCGACAGAACCCATGTCGGTGCTGAACACCTTCTTCTGGGTAATCGGCGCGACAATCATTTCGGATCCAAACAAGAACTCGTTCTTGTTTCGATAGGCGTAATCCTCTGTAGGATGATCATAGTACATGGGTTCGACAAGGGATCGGCCTTCAAGGGTTGCTCGGACAGACATGGTGTACAAGTAAGGAATCATTCGGTGTCGAAATTGAAGACAATCGGTCATGATCTTGTGACATTTGGGTCCTCGGAGCCAAGGCTCTCGGACGATAGATTGGTTCCAGTTGCTGTGTAATCGCAAAATAGGCGAGAAGAGTCCAAGCTGGATCCATCGAATCATAAGCTCGTCGTCCTGTTCGTTAGTGTTACTCAGCTTAGAATTCCTTCACCTACGGTGATACCGTGATGATGTCCGCCAATGTCGTGTGACCACCATCCATAACCAATATTAGCGGATGTGGCTGTGAACTCAGGATAGGGCGCTCCAGAGAATCTCGGTGTCCTGGTAATCAACTTCGCTCCGAGAAAGTACACATGAAACACACACCAGAAAATCCAATAGGGTACCTTTGATTTCCAGGACCTGCAAATCGTGAAAAGGTCATCCTCCTCTCAAGTCGCCTCTTTGAGCCCATAAAGTGGTAGTGGTTCAACATCCAAATGGGATCAATACCCTCCGTTCGAGTAAATTTTCCTGTTGCCAGTCGATCCACCAAAAGTCAACACCCTCATCTTCGAGAGGATGGTGGACTTCGGTGAAATAAGCCTCGAGGAATTTTCGATCAGTAGGGTCGAACAAGACCGCCTGATATTAGTGTTCCTCACTAAATAATACGTACATCTCCGACCGAAGGATCTCGGTCCAGTTTCTTGCAGACTCGCTCGTAACTCTCTTCGAATGATCGAATACCGTCTCCTGGGTGGGTGTTGAGTGTGATTTTGAGGTCTCGGTCGTGTAAGTCTGCCATGAACTTGACATGATCAGGGAACATCTGACAGCGTAAGGGGACCACTTCACTCTGTATCAAGTAGCCCAACTCACGTGTACCCAGTCCAGGGAGCTCCTTGATTGGCCGGGATGTCCAGAATATGCCTGGGATCAGCTAGATACTTGTCAACAAATCCCGACCTCACCAATCCATGTCGACGACCGCGACGGCAAGTGGAATCTTTTCTTCCTGAAACTTGTCCATTAAGGCCATGTATTCATCTTGCTTGTATGGGTCTGGATCTGTCAGGTCGGTTCAGAAACACGAAGAAGGTACTGACAGTACTTGGACCACCAATTGCCCAAGGACCACCTGGGGAGAACGGGAGGGGGACCAGAAACGGCGTAGAAAGCAGCCAAAGCAGCTCGATGATCTCGACCGAAACAAAAGATATAGATGTCGCTTCGACCCGGTTGTCG
>Ga0265797_10005760_pt1 | contig 17937 bp, 17 predicted proteins | sample P2T30metagenome_FD_192433 | JGI IMG/M metagenome (GOLD analysis project Ga0265797, IMG submission 192433) | Plant litter microbial communities from East Loma Ridge, Irvine, California - P2 T30 | ecosystem: Environmental > Terrestrial > Plant litter > Unclassified | place: USA: California...
TTGCGAACGGACTTTACTTTTTTCCCCAATAGTATCTTTTTCCTTGAGTCCCTCCTGTCCTTTTCTTTTTTCAGTAGCTCTGGACACGTGTGGAAATGAATTTGTGTTCGTTGGCTTAAGGGGGAGGGGGGAGGGAATATTTAGTTAGTTTTGATTGGGGACGGCATTTGACTCCGTGCAGGAAGATCAGAAGAGTTAGGAAAACGGGACTGAGTGTCACAGCTAACCCATGATTACGCAACAGTTTGTGAGGTACAGACGTCTACTCCCACTAGTTGCATTTCAATCACGTTCTTTTTTCTACTACCCCAACGACACAAGTTTTGAAGTATTAAATGTTTATATTTCTTCATCGTCAGCCATATGCGTCAGCAAGGCAGACGAGGTAACAGGCTCGCCCCAACATTCAGTCCATCAAAAGCTCTCAAAGTCGAACTCTTTGTCTAGCCCTGAGCCGTAATGACTTCCAATCTACACCCGCGACTAATATACAAAGACCTGCGCTTAACCAGAAAACTCCTTGATATCTGTCGTCTTGCCAGGGATAAGAGCCAAGGGCACGATACCTGAGACGTGCATCTCGGGGCCGTAGACGTGCATGTTGAGACCAAGCTCTTGGCCGACGTTCTTGATGTTCTTGAGACCCTCCTGGTAGTTGGGGCCAGCACGACGGATCCAGATCTGGACCTTGTGCTCGATGAGAAGAGGAGCGACTTCTCTCAGAGCGCGGATGACACCCTTGAAAGTTGAAGCGACATTGGTGAAGTTGGCAATACCACCACCGATGAAGAGAACCTTGCCCTCCTCGTGTTGAGGTGCCCTGAGCATGAGGTCGAGGACAGTGCGGGCGTAGTGGAAGGTCTGAGTCTCGGTGGGAGCACCAGAGTACTCACCGTAGTTGGCAAGCTCACTAGCGAAGCCGGCAGAGGCAATGGCATCGGCGTAGACGACTGACGCACCACCACCGGCGACGAGGGTCCAGACACGGCCAGTAGAGTTGAGGATGGTCAGCTTGAGAGAAGCACCAGTCTTAGCATCCATTTCAGCAATGTAAGCCTCCTCCTTGCTCATCTCACGACCAAAAGGCGCCGGGAACTCCATTGGTGGGCCGATATCGATGGTCTGCTTGGTGTCCTTTTGGGGAGCAGCTGGTATGCCGAGAGCCGTTGCGCTGCGAGCAATAGCCCACTTGGCACCGCACTCGAACTCTGCAGTTTGATCGAGCTTGGCGGCAAGATCGAGGAAGTGAACCTCGGCAGACGTCTTGTCCTCATTGGGGATGACAACGAGAGGGTTGATCTCGAGGTAACTATAGCATCAGGTTAGCACCGGGCAGCTTTGTATTGTGCTCGGACAGCTTACGTGAACTGGCAGTCAACGTAGACGGCGTATAACCTCGAGATGAAGTCGACAAGAACGTTGTGGACACCCTCGGGAACCTTCTTCAGCAGGGTAGCGGCGATCTCCTCGTTTGAGGGGTACTCCTTGAGGTCGACAGGGATGAGGAGCTTCTCGGCCTTCTCGTCAACATCGCCAACGTCGACACCACCCTCGTGGGTGAAGAGGATCCAGTCACCCTAAAGCGGAAAGGTTAGTGGTGGTGGATCGGGAAAGGGTGGGCACCAAGGTGGGCAGTAGCGGTAAGGCAGCTGAGAAGAGCCGCAACACCAGGGAAGCGGAGATTTGAAGACGCAGGTACGACGGCGCGATGCAGTAGCACAGCCAGGTTGGCATGTGAAAATGGACGTGCGTATGACACGGGAGTAGGTGCTCTGCAGAAGTGGGTCTGGCATCGTTCCCTTCGCCCGGCCGGCTCGAGACAAAACCAGGAAGTGCGCCCGCGTGTCTGAGCCAACGTCCCGCGCCGCTCGTTCGCTCGCTCGTTCATCCTGCAGCCCTACACTAATGCACCCGCACATGGCGTGGACATGGTCGCGCTTGTCGCCGGCCGCGCGACGACGCACAACGAACATGAAGAGCAGAAACAGAAAAGACGAGGGAAGTGCAAGTGCAAATGGAAGCAAAGAGTGAAGAGGGAAGTGGACATACCTCTCGTACCGAGTTGATGTTGATGTAGTACTCGGTGTCTTGGGGATGGGGGACAAAGGGCTCGACCAAGAACTGCCTCAGGACACCGTCGACAGTCTCGACACGCTGCTCCTTTCCGGCCCGCGCCTCGATCCACTCCCTCGCCTCGGCCCACGTCTTGTTCAGCGCGAGCAGGCCGCTCTTGCCTCGCCTCTTGATGAGCTGATCTGGCTTTGCAACAAACTTGGAGCCGGGCGTCAGCAGCCACGGGTATGTGGCCTCGGCCTGGTCGAGCACGCCCTTGATGTCCTCATCGGCAGCAAAGTGCAGCGAGGCGAGCTTCGAGGGCGGGTTGTGTGTGGCCGAGGGCGGGAGCGGGGTGGGCTTGATGACGGGGGCACGGGTGAGGTGGTAGTTGAGGATGGCCTTGCCGTCTGCCTCGAGGATGGACTTGGCTGACATTGTGGGGGATGTGGTCAAACTGGCGGTGGTGTGAGTACTGCAATGTCGAGAAGAAGTGGGAGAGCTCGCGGGGAAACAATGGGCTCAAAGAGATATGGAAGACCAGCAATTGTGGCCGAAGGAGCAGGTGGGCTGCTCGGAGGACGACTTCGGAGTTGGTACGGGACGTTATGCGGTGTCCGGACACGCATATGTTCCGGAGAAGCTGATGAGGGGGCCGGCACAAGAAGAGGCAAAAACCAAGGCGGGAGTCGTGCAACGTACCTGTGACTGCTGGGGGGGCTGGACAATGGGGGATGGGGGGAAAAAGGAGGAGGGGAGATTGCTGGCAACACTTGAGCTGGCAGACGGCTTGGGAGGGAAACTCGAGAAGCGGTCTGCTGTTTTTTCTTGCGTGTTGAGCTTGGGATCGCGGGCGCAGATGCAGGGCTAAGGCACTGGTCCCGCTGTCGGCCTATCACGGCACGGGTCACGGGCCAGGGGCAGAGGCACAACGGATGGTCGTCGCGCCCCCCGCAGCAAGATATCAACAAGACGAAAACAGATATTGCAGCGGGCATTGGGCCAATTCGCCATGTCTACAACGCGGTCACACGGGCATTGAGAGGCACCCTCTGCTGCATTGTCACCACTGCCCCGACTCCGAGGCGCGGCAGGCGACGGCGGTGCAAGACATTCGGGTCCCCGTTCACCGCTCGGGGTATTGGGCTAGCGCCACCTGCATTTAGTCGACGGTGCAGGGGAATCTCCAGCTCAACGCCGCCAAAAGTAAGGGCCCCAAACGTCGGAAAGAATCGCTTTTCCCCTCTTTCGCAGCTCGCAAACCCTCTCCTGTATCATCCAAGTCTCCTTCCTGCTCAGCCCTCAGCCCGGCATTGCAACCATAAGGTACGTCTGCCCTCTCCCCGCGTCCTGGCCGAGATCCATGCCCACCTGCTGCTCGTGCGTGCCTGTTCCAGCCAGCTGCAGCAGTGTTTTCACATCGGACGAGCACTCACGTCAGCCTGCCAGCTTGCGCTCAATTGATTGTCCGCAGCCCCGACACCGTCCTGCTCGACTTCACAACTGACCTGCCTGCCCCCAACACAGGAATTTCAAGCCCCGAACACACGCCTGACGCACACATACACGGCCACCACCATGTCCTCCACCGCGCCAGCAAAGGGGAGCGAAGGCCTCTCGGCCAACGACAATATCCGCCGTTTTGCTGCCCCCAGCCGGCCATTGTCCCCTACCGCCGCCCACACACTCTTCCACCCCAAGACACGATGCTTCGTCTAGTAAGAGGATCCCACCACTACACACACATACACACAAACACAAACACGGACAATGCTCTAACAAGATGCCAACAGCGGACTGCAGCCCCGTGCTGTCCAGGGCATGCTCGACTTCGACTTCATCTGCAAGCGAAAGACGCCCTCGGTCGCCGGTATCATCTACACATTCGGCGGTCAGTTTGTCAGCAAAATGTGCGTGCCAGGCAACATCCAAACCTTGGACAAGTGTGATTCTGACAACATGCAGGTACTGGGGAACTAGCGAGACCCTGCTTCCCGTCTACCAGACTGTGGAGAAGGCCGTGGGCAAGCACAACGACGTTGACACTGTTGTCAACTTCGCCTCGTCGCGTTCCGTCTACCAATCCACCATGGAGTTGATGGAATTCCCTCAGATCAAGTGCATTGCCATCATTGCTGAGGGTGTACCCGAGCGAGTGAGTGTGCTCAATTGCGAATCCTACAACTTCGCAACCGTCATTCTGACTTGTGCTAGCGTGCCCGTGAGATTCTCCACGTCGCCCAGAAGAAGGGCATCACCATCATCGGTCCCGCTACCGTCGGTGGCATTAAGCCCGGCGCGTTCAAGATCGGCAACACCGGTGGTATGATGGACAACATTGTCGCCTCCAAGCTCTACCGCCCCGGTTCCGTCTCCTACGTCTCAAAGTCCGGTGGTATGTCCAACGAGCTGAACAACATCATCGCAAACACTACCGATGGTGTGCTCGAGGGTGTTGCCATTGGTGGTGACAGATACCCCGGTACCACCTTCATCGACCACGTTCTCCGATACCAGTCCGACCCCGACTGCAAGGTCATCGTACTGCTCGGCGAGGTTGGTGGTGTTGAGGAGTACCGTGTCATCGAGGCTGTAAAGTCTGGCCAGGTCACCAAGCCCATTGTTGCCTGGGCTATTGGTACCGTTGCTGGTATGCTCAAGACCGAGGTACAGTTCGGACACGCTGGTTCTTTTGCCAACTCTCAGCTCGAGACTGCGGCAACCAAGAACAAGACCATGAGGGAAGCTGGTATCTACGTACCAGAGACCTTTGAGGAGATGCCCGGAACTCTTGCCCAGGTCTACCAGAAGCTGGTCAAGGACGGCACCATCAAGCCCAAGCCCGAGCCTGTTGTTCCCAAGATCCCCATTGACTACTCATGGGCACAAGAGCTTGGTCTCATCCGAAAGCCTGCTGCTTTCATCTCCACCATTTCCGACGACCGTGGCCAAGAGCTTCTGTACGCTGGTATGCCCATCTCCGATGTCTTCAGGGAGGAGATTGGAATCGGTGGTGTCATGTCACTGCTCTGGTTCCGTCGCCGTCTGCCCAACTACGCTAGCCGCTTCCTCGAGATGGTCCTCATGTTGACTGCCGATCACGGTCCAGCTGTGTCTGGTGCTATGAACACCATCATCACTACCCGTGCTGGCAAGGATCTCATCAGTGCTTTGGTCTCTGGTCTGTTGACCATCGGTTCGCGCTTCGGTGGTGCGCTCGACGGTGCCGCTGAGGAGTTCAGCAAGGCGTTCGACAAGGGTCTCAGCCCTCGTGACTTTGTTGACACGATGAGGAAGGAGAACAAGCTGAGTAAGTAGCCTTGAGGGTGTTTGAAATTACAATCGCTAACATACCCTTTAGTCCCTGGTATTGGCCATAGGATCAAGTCCCGCAACAACCCCGATCTCCGTGTCGAACTTGTCAAGGAGTACGTCAAGAAGAACTTCCCCAGCACCAAGCTCCTCGACTATGCGCTCGCTGTCGAGTCTGTGACAACATCCAAGAAAGACAACCTGATTCTCAACGTTGACGGTTGCATTGCTGTCTGCTTCGTTGATCTCGTTCGCAACGGTGGTGCCTTCTCCAATGAGGAGGCTGAAGACTACCTGAAGATGGGTGTCCTCAACGGTCTCTTCGTCCTCGGCCGAAGCATCGGTTTGATTGCCCATTTCCTTGACCAGAAGAGGCTGCGTACTGGACTTTACAGGCATCCCTGGGATGACATTACCTACCTCCTGCCCTCGCTGGCTGGAGGTGCGCCTGGCTCCGAGGGCCGTGTTGAGGTCACTTTGTAGAGCTATGATTGGAGGAATGACAAGGGTATATATCCTGTCCTAGTCGCTTGATGGCGGACATGAACAGGCGTTTAGTGCGTGGTAGACAAAGGTCTCCCACTGCCTCGTAGGGCCATTGTAGCAACACCCGCCCGCCGTTGGCGGAGATAGATTATTTAATGTCAAACGAACAAACAACGTGATTTCCATATGCCGAGTTGGCCGGGTTGACGCATGGATGCGACGGCTGTAAATTTTTCCGCGTGGGAGGGCTGACTGTAATGTTGTGGTTGATGCCGAGGTATCAAGCCTTATGTACAACGAAACAAGCCTTTAACAGACCACATCTTCTTTTCCAGTCCCACTTGTAAAGACCATGGTACTTTGGCATGAATTGCATGAATAACGTCATGTACTGGCGTAGATCCGAAAGGATGAATGCAGGTACATTTAGCTACCAGCCGGCCCGCAGCACCTGAGCAAGCCATTGCATCATGTCGACTTGTCCCTGAGAATACGCCATTTCTTCATTACATTGACCGGTATATCGGTGAAGAGCTCGGGAAGTGTTAGGGTGCTATATACTAGCTATATATAGTATGGTGGCCAATACCTCTGAGAAAGACTTTTCCAAAGGATCAATCACAGTTATGGCCTGGCGTCGGTCTACAACCCCACTATACAGTGCCTCCCAGCCGTCTCGTATATAGACATGGTTCGACACGCAAGTCTCATCATCACGGTATCCACCTTGGGCGCCTTCTATTCCGATGCCGTGCGGTTACAGCGAGATGAAACCCTTCGTGGATACAATCGTGAAACCCGCGCGGCACCGCACGACAACGGCTTCATCAGCGCTTCTTCGCTTACGAAGTCGTGGAGAGAAATGCCATAGCTTCAGGCGACTTGCATGCCACCACATCCAATGGTACAGCGCGTAAGTTGGTGTAAGCCTATCCCGTGCAGCCTATACGTTGAGGCCGCCTGCCGCTCTCGCTTTGGGGGGCCACGGACCTTGGGCCCTTTTGTACAGCGTCTAAACTCGTTAGCTACATTTCTGCCTTGGGAAGAGTCATGGGTAGCTAGCTGTATGCGAGTTTCCATTTTGAATAAATAGATATGTAGTTCCGTACTGCCGGTCATGTTAAGCCTTGTTGTTGGTGTTTCCGTAACCAGCAAAGCAGCATTTTGTTTTTCTCCTCTTCTTCTTTTGTTCTGGTGATTTGAGGTACGCCCATAGTATCTCTCTCCAACCATGTTTATACACATGTCGATTGCAGCCATGGCTTCATCAGCCTGGCTTGTTGGTGCGCAGAATTCAGTGGATAGTGGTTTGTATCATCCACACGCGGCTTTCGCCTTTGTACGCACTGGAGAGCGAACGCCCATCCTTCGCAACAATACCCAGAGACTCACGGCGTTGGGCGCCAATCAAATGTACACACTGGGTCAAAACTTCAGAGCGAGATACATTGCTGGCGAGAAAGCCAGCGCGCTGGGGATCCAAAGAATTTCGGGATTGTCGACCGATATTCTGAACAACGATCAGGTCCAGGTTCAGACGCTGGACAAAGCCTACCTTGTATCTTCGGCCCAGGCATTCATGCAAGGATTGTATCCTCCACATGGTATTGCCAATGGCACGGGAGATGTGACTGGAATTCTTGCAGATGGCACATCAGTCGACTACCCACTCAATGGCTACCAGTACGCCGACATTCAAGCTGCCAGTCCAGCCGACCCGGATTCCATATACATTAGTGGCGACGCAAACTGCCCCACGGCACAGCAAGCCGCCTTGAGGTATTTTACTACCAATGAGTTCGAGCAGACGAGAACAGCAAACAAGGAGCTGTATCAGAGCTTGAAGCTGGATTGGTTTGAGGGCAACATGAAGCCATTCAACTTGTATGTATAACAAAAAGTCACGAGAGACCAAAAAATAGGGGGGAAGTGAAAAAAAAATTTGCTGACATTTCTTTACCAGAGACTACATCAACGCGCTCGAAATAGCGGATTACATGTCCTACCAATACATGCACAACTCCAGCATCCACGACATGTTCGCCAACGATACCGGATATACTGGCGTCTACGACAAACTCCGCTACCTAGCTGACGAAGAGGCATGGCACCTATACGGCAACACCTCTTCGTCTGATGGCGACGCCGACAACCAAGCCATGGGCGGTAAAACGCTCGCAGCTTCGATCCTAAACACCTTTTCCCAGCGCGTTGCCAACCCCAACCCCAGTCTCGACACTGCTCCACCGTCGTCATACCCGCTGAGCTTCTACTTTGGCGAGCAAGACGCCATGATGAGTCTGATGTCACTTCTGAAGCTCGACTCCCAGTCCCGCTACTTCAAATCCATCCCTCCCTACGCCTCATCCATGGTCTTTGAGCTCTTCAGCAGAGGCAGCAGCGCCGCGTTCCCCACCGATGCTTCTAACCTCTGGGTCCGCTTCTCCTTCCACAACGGCACCGACAATGACAAGGACGCCGACCAGCTGACCCAATACCCCATGTTCAACAGCGGGCCGTCGACGGCAGATATGCCGTGGCCGGAGTTTGAAAACATGTTTGGTGGGATTGCGATGAGGAGTATTGCAGATTGGTGCAAGGCATGCAGCAGTGCTAGTATCTTTTGCCATGGCGTCCAAGGCAGCGACGCCACGGGCCCTGTTCGCTCTGGACAAGACAAGCAAACGGGGAGAAATAAGGGGGCGGTGTCTCCTGTTGTGGGAGGCGTCATTGGTGCCATTGTCGCTCTCGTGGTCGCGGGCCTCCTCTTTGCTCTCGCCATGCTACTCGCCGGCATCCGCTTCCACCGCGCCGACAATGCAAAGCAGAAAAAGTGCTCGCTTGGCGGCTTCAAGGCCTCGGCCAGACTGGCCTCCTCGGATCCCAATGTCAGGCTAGCGGGCAACGGCGCTGGCGTGGCAGGCGAGCGTGGTGGTCGTGGCAGAAAAGGACATGAGCGCGTCGACAGTTGGGAGTTGGCACAAAAGGAGTTTGGCAAGGATGTGGGCGATGATGCTAGCCCGAGGAGTAGCTTTGGCGGCATCGATGCTGTTGCTACCGGTAGACCTGTCCAGGCACATGAGCGCGTTTGAGCACGGGTTGACCTGTTGAACTCTGGTTGGTTGTGAGATGTAATGACGATGACGATGATGCGAGAACTTTCTGTAGTCGTTCGATACCCGGCTCTCTTTCCAAGGCCCATTGATTTTGGATACGAGACTTATGGTTGAGGTACATATATAGATACACATGTAGATACACATACTTGGACAGTGGATTGAAAAGATGGACGCGTGTATTGTAATGTTATAAGAGAGGCATCTAGCCACTATGCCGAGCATATTTCAATCGCTTTCGTTTGCAAGTCATGCCCTCGGACTAGGCTGCCTAAGAACGCCAGATAAATGCAGATAATAAAAGCAAGACCATGTGCCGAAGCCATAAGATGGACATTTTCCTCTTCTCGTGATCGTAACAAATCGCCCATATTATCCACAATGAAGGGAGGGAAAGAAAGAGAGAAAAAAAAAGGAAAAGCAACTATACATGATATCCTTGCTCATCTCAGCAGTTGTCCTGCTAATCCCATTGCCACTCCTGCCGTCATCCAGTAGCCTGCACACTGCGCCCTCGCTGCGGCATTTCCTGCACCCGCCCCGTCAAATCGTGCACATGCCTCGACAGTCAGCTGGGAGCAGCCCAGACTGCTGAGACTCGAGCAGATGCTTTGCGCAGACTGAATGCCCACGCTGGGAACCGCGGTAATCGTGGCCCCGCCATTCGGGGCCGATATGGTTACGCCGACCGCACCGTTTGCTAGAGCAGCCGTGCATTTTGCAGCATCATTTTGACAGCTTGTATAAGCGGACGAGCAGGCAGCTGCGTTGGTGTAAGTCGTCGGTATGTACGGAAAAGGGTAGAATTGGTTCTGTACCGTGCTGCCGTGGTTTGCGCCGTTGGTCTGCTGCACGAACGGGCGATCGGTTGTGGTAGAGGCAATGACAAAGGGGACTGTCGATGTGCCCGTGGGGTTGGCCGTGGGCATGGCAATCGCTCCTGTACAGGCGGCGCCCTGGGGACAGCAGGCTACCTGACCCCTTTGGTCGGCTGAGCAGACGGCTGTTCGCGGGCAGCAGACGCCTGGCGCGCCCAGATTGGCGCAGGCAAAGTACGAGTTTGCGCAGTTGTTGCCCTGCCTCTTGAAGAGTTCGAGGCTGTCGTCGGCGGGCGATTTGTCCATTGCTTCGTATGCGTCGGGCTGAAGTGCGACGGCGGCTGGTTCGAAATCGGCAAAGACATCGGGGGCTGCGAGCGCGGCGAGCGGCGCAAGCAGTAAGGCGGAGACAAAGGTGCGCATTGTCGAGATATGAATGTCTGATTAGGTTTCGGTGTGGTCTGTACTAGCACAGGCACAAGGTATGCGGCTTGCGCCGGGAATGTCTTGATGTCGTACGGGGCCGATTTGTTGGGATGGCCGTCGTCGGTTGATCAAGATGGCGGTGGAGCTGAGAAAGCGTGTTGTTGTGAGCGCGATATGCGTCAATTAGTCGCCTACAGGTAATAGGCACAGCAAGTCGTTCGCTCGCAGATTGTACGTTCTTGTCAGTGTCGAGGTGTAGAGTGGTATGGAAGCCAGTGCGGCTGTGTTGTGTTGCGTGGGCAACCGCACGGACATGGGTGACGTTCTCGATCCTTCGTCTCTAGACTAGGTACAATCCGTAGGCACAGTTGGAAAAAAAAAACCCCCTACCATGCCAACACACGCTTTATTCTAAGCACCATGCCCAACCTCGACTTTTGGAAGAATTAACTGAAGGCTGCAGCCGCATTTCGCACCCTAAGCCTCTCGAATGAAAACGCCCAACTCGGACGAAAAACCCTGAGCAAACGTGGAGCTATTCAGCAACCGCAACGACACAGAGCCTTAAGGGAACCTAGAAGGAAGGCATGTATGTATCTGTAGGCTCTAGAAGAGGTGCCTAGGTACACTTGTGCCAAGCTCCCGATGATGACGCGCACGTCCGGTGGCTCGGTACTGCCCTAGTGGACGCCAATTCCTGGTTGAGCTGACTGGAGCAGTCGTAGAGAGAACAAGATAGTAAAGGATGAGTCGAAGTGAGTTGGTTGTATGCTAGTAGCCAAGTCACTGCCTGACCAACAAAAAGATACATCAGCTAGAATAACTTCTCAACTGTTCAGTATTTTGTTCCCACAGATTTACCTTTGAATTGCTCCTAACCAATTTCACACAGTTGTTACTAATATACACCGAGCAATCTCAGCTTTTGTTTGGTTTAAAGATGCCTGCTATACGTCTGACTGTCGGTTTGAATACGAAGCAGTCGGAAAAGGCACCAATCGTTGTTCCTGCTTCTGCATCGCCGGACCCCGCAGCCCCGTCATCTATCCGGACGCTAGTACTCAAGACGGCGCAATCAAAGCTGCGCCTTAAGAAGCCGACACGCGTCTTTGTTGGCCATACAGGTCAAGAGCTCTTGACTGACAAAGATTGGAAGACCAGCATTGGAAATGACGTTATTCTACTTGTATCCTCGGGCGAGGCATACGTAGGCGTCAAGAGGGTATCCAGCGTGCATGGTAAGCAGCACCGTAGTTTGAGCAGGTTTGCGCTCAATATCCGTACCAGTCTTGTGTGGCAAAGAACCAACTACTAAAATCCTATAACAGAAGAAGCGAACCCTGACTGTCCAGTTGAGCTCCTCGCATCCAAAGCGCCCGTAGAGTCGCTTTCAGTCACACAACTTACTACCACCGCCCATACACTGCCAGGTATCGTACATGCTGTCGGCCAACCTGACCTCCACCCAGGGACAAAGTTTCCCATTGGTGCGGTGTTTGCATCGAAGAAATGGATCCATCCGCCTTTGATTGGGGGCGATATTGGCTGTGGCATGGCCTGGTACAAGACTACACTCTCTCGCAAGCAAGTTGAAGGCGACAAGGGAAAGAAGGTTGCTGAGAAGCTTCGTGGACTTGAGGGAGTATGGCGGACCCCAGCATACCGACAAGTCTGGCTTTTTGACGAACAACAGCGTGACTGCTCCGCAGGTGAACAGTGGGATGACACACTGGGCACCATCGGCGCAGGAAATCACTTCGCTGAGCTTCAGGTCGTCGAAGCGTCATCACTTGGCAAGCTAGGAAACGGACTCGAGGAGGAGGATGTAATTCTTCTCGTCCATTCAGGATCCCGGGGATACGGTAGTAGTGTGCTTAAAAGGTACACAACAGAGACACGCACCAGCTTGCAGGAGGACAGTGCCGATGCGATCGAGTACATGAAAGAGCACGACAAAGCTTGCCAGTGGGCAAAGGCGAACCGGGACCTGATCGCTCTACGATTCCTTTCCTGTCTTGAACCAGGTAATGAGTGCTGGAGGTTGGGTAACGCCAACGCTGCAGACTTTGGGGAAGAAAGTGCCCAGATGATTGGAATCGCGAAGATGGCATTGCAACAGCGCAAAGTCGTCGACATCTGGCACAATAATATTGAGCGTGTGCCCTGGCCTCCGACATGGCCTTCTCCGACCGAGCTAGATGCTACATCTGGCATCTCCGAAACAGCGGACAAACTGAAATTCCACGATGGAGTATCTGCACGGGAACATGTGTATATCCACCGAAAGGGAGCAGCACCAACTCAGAGCCCGACGACTCGAGTGCCGCTCAGCATCCTTCCACTTCCTGGATCACGGGGCACACCGACTCTTATCCTTCAGCCCACCTTCTCGGCCTCTACCTCGTGGGGGCTGAAGAACGGACTTTCTCTCGCGCATGGTGCAGGCCGAGCGATGTCTCGCACCAAGGCTCTGTCAACGTTGGGGCAGAAGTACAAGGACCAGAACATACTTGAACCACGGTCGTCTGACCCGGAAGGAACCTGGGTTATCTGCGATGAGAAGGACGTCGTGTTTGAGGAGGCCCCGGAGGCGTACAAGGACGTCGAGGCAGTCGGCCAAGATCTAGCAGACGCCGGTGCAGCGAATATTGTCGGCTGGTGTCGGGCTAGAATCAGCTACAAGGTTAGGAAGGAGAGGTGCTGAGACTGTGGATTGAGTTGGAATGTGCCGGCATCGGTGCAGTAAGATTTGGTCGGATGGAACGGCATCACAGCCAGCTGCACCGTCATGGATGAGACACAGGCCGAGCATGTGCGGGAGATGGCAATGGCACCCAATCAGAAACTGGCGGTAACAAAGCACTTTGGTCGGAATTGCCAATGCGGCACGTCTCCAAGATGCGGCAGCAATGCCGATGTTGGTAGATTAGTCTGCGTCAAGTAGGGTGCGCCACACCGTCTCTCGCAAAATGGCCATCATTTGCAATTCAATATCCTGTGACCCCTTGATATCCCACTTCATTTGCATCCGCCTGTGCCGCGTGCCGTGTAACCTGGTCAGTTTGGGGACATCAAACCCGTGCCTCAGAGCGAAGAAGTGCGGTGGACAAGGTGCAACACCTGCCACGGCTTGTCAGCGGCTAGGCGGAGCATTGTGGCCGGGCTGTGGGGGGTTTTTCTTCTTCGCGCGCCTCAGGAACTCGGATCCGCTCGTTGCGTGGGCCTTGGTCGAAACGGCAAAGAGGGCAGGGCGAGATATTTGAGAGTTTAAGGCTCGGCTAGCGGGTAAGGTGCAACGTGCAAGCGCTATGCCGCCAGTGTATGGGGTAAATTTGGATCTGTACAAAAGAGCTAGGGTGGCAGTAGGCGAAGCTTGGTATGCCGCCTGGCGCGGGATGACGCCCTCCAGGCATGCGCGAAACGGCAACAACAAAAGTGTTGGCACCGGCCATGTGAGTTTGCGACAAAAAAGCCGCACTGCAGCTGAATGCTCTGCAAGCTCTGCATCACATGTCTTCTGGGCGGAGGCTGACGGCCACCAGCCTCTGCGATTTTTTTTATGCAAGCGTCTGGCTCTGGAGTTGCTGTAGTCGCTCTCCTAGTCAGCCCCCAGGCGCAGGAACAAGGCCAGCCCCCACAATGATTGGCCGTCAAAGCGCCTATTTGTTTGCATGTTTCGAAACGGCGAGGGGTGCGTGCGTCTTAGCGCATTCACCACCACTGAACCAGGCCAAGTTTCAAGGTAAACGTGCTGTCTTTTCGACCTTGTGCTCCAATTGCAGTGTGCCAGGTAGACCAACGGTGCGAGCTTGCCATGGCGCTGCAGGTGCCGTTTGCCTGGACAGTGGTGGGGGGGAACGACTGTCTGCCATAGCCTCTAATTGTGTGCCACCCCAACCACCGAGTGCCTGCTGCGCCTCTACCCAGCAGCCGACTATATAGTGCTTACTACTGCCGCATCTCTGTCCAGGAAGCATCCCATCTTCACTGCTCCCACCACAGCCCATCGTTTGCTGTTGTGTTGGAATTCGGATTTCTACTCGGTAAGTTCAATTCTTGTCACCGTTTGCGCCTTCCCTCTCCTGCTAGTGTGACGTTGTCCGTTTGCATGACCGTCACGAGGAAAGTGCGACCGCCCAAGTCTCCCCAACACACACACGCACGTGAATTGCCTCGGGTCGTATAAACACCTCAGGCACCTCACCTTCCACTCTCTGCTTTCCACACTCCTCTTGCCCTCCTTTGCTAAGCAATTTCCACAGTCGATTTGCCCAGGCCCATTCTTTCCCAGAAACCAAACACTACACTCGACATGCTCTTCTCAACCATTACTCTTCTTGCCGCGGCCGCAGCCGTCGGCGCCCAGTCCACTTCTGCTCCCCTCATCTCCAACAACCCTTATAACGCCAGGTACCGGGCTCAGCTCACACCAAAGGCCGGCAACAACCTGTCCGTCACCATGGAGGGCACTTCGACGCCTGACGGCAACGGTGTCAAGTTCGCCATTGCCTTCAACGGACTGCCTGAAGCCGAGGGTCCCTTCACCTACCACATCCACGCCAAGCCCGTCCCCGCCGATGGCAACTGCACGGGCACTGGCGCCCACTTGGACCCGTACAACCGCGGCGAGATAACCGCATGCGATGCCTCCAAGCCCGAGACATGTCAGACTGGTGACCTGGCGGGAAAGCACGGCAAGATCACTACTGCACAGTTCGCAACCGAGTACGTTGACATGTACTTGGCTACCAATCCCGCAGACCCATCCTACGTAAGTTTCATGCTGAGCCTTTGGAGCCGAGCTATCCATCTAACACGACCCAGTTCGGAAACCTCTCTTTCGTTGTTCATCTCCCCAACAAGACGCGCATTGGCTGTGCAAACTTCACCATGGTCAGCGCTGGTGTAGCTCTCCCCCCGACATCCTCGGGCGCAGGCTACCCTGCCGCCTCTCCCTCCACCCTGCCTGCAGGCTTGCCTCAGTCCAACACTACTACCCTCCTTCCCTCGGGTACCACGGGTCTTCCCATGCCTCCTAGCTCGGCCACTGCATCAGCACCAGCTGAGTTCACTGGCGCTGCCACCAAGATTGCTGGAGGTGCAGGTGCCCTACTCGTCGCTGCCGTCGCTCTGGTCTTGTAGACGACGTGACTTGGCTTGGGCAAACACCGAGTCCACGGACAATTGTTCCAAGCGACTTTTTTTTCCCTTCTTCTTCTTCTTTCTTCTTGATACCAGATAGGCACAAAAGTGCCCAACTTCTTTTCTTCGGCTTGTAGCGGATTTTAATCATGGGGACTATTTTGACCTGTATATAGATATATATGGGAATCATCACTTCATGGCACTGACATGGAGGATAAACGATGGGAACGAGGATGGATTACGTATCAGAATTGCCAATCTAATCGATATGCACATCTTTCTTGACTTGCAAAGGCTCGCCTAGTGACGATATTCAGGCACCATGTCTGCTTGTAGCGCGTGACTGCTGTCACGGGCATGTTGTTAGTAATACTCACGTGTCTCACCTTGAACTCTACATTGATAAATTCCAAGATTAGTCACCAAAAGGAGAAACCAGTCTCTGGCAGCACAACTCAAAGTCATCTCCAACGATATCTGAGTTTTGTTCGGTTTTGTCAAGTCAATTCATCACTCAAGTCATTCAAACAACCGAGTAGGTAGGCTGCTCAGACGCACTGTCCAAGCCAGCCAAACTCTTTCATGTCAAGTCATTTACACTTGTACTGTATGAGGGGTATCATTTCCATCTCAACTCATGATGCTTGCAAGCCATGTCTCGTCTCCCCTGATCAGTACTCCGCCAGACATGCGAAGCTGATCATCCCCACGCCGTCTCAGACCAGCATCCCTCCAGACAAAAGGAAGCTGATCCTACGCGTTACTCTACTACTACTACTACTCCTCCTCGCTATCTGGCTCTTCAACGTTGGGAGACTTCTTGAACTTGGGCTTGTCTTCGGCAAGCGAGATTTCCAGCCTACGCCGAGCATACGACTTGCCCTGGTAGTCCTTCATAAAGTTCTCGGCAGACTCGAACTCGCGGAAACGAACCGTGATGATGCCCTCGGGCTCCCGGTCATACAGCGTACAGTTCGTCACCTCGCCGTACTTTGCGCCTGCCTCACGGAAGTCCTCCTTGATGTCCAGGATAGCTTCATCGTCCTCCTCAAGTTCCTTCAACGTGAAGACGTGCTTGACAATAGCAATCTTGGCCCACTTGTTCTTCTTGGGCGCAAATGCCTCGGCAACTTCTTCTTCATTGTCAGACCACTCGTTGAGTTTACTATACCATTATTAGCAACCATACGAGCATTGGACAGCACAAGCCACTCACCGGTTCAGCTCCTGGCGGTTACGTTCAGATGCTTTCCTGTCCTTACGGGTTAGCTTCGACGCAATCTTCTCTCCATCCTTCTCTTTCTTGTGTTCGAGCTTGGCGGCTTCGACTCGGATGGTGCCGGTGCTGTAATCGCCGGGCCGAAGAACGTAGTCGTCCATGACCTTGATGGCATTAACAATGGCCTCTTTCTTGAAGTAGACAATCATCGCGTTGCCCGTGAATTCGCCAGTCTCCTCGTCGTTGTACATCTTGATACGTGGCTGGCCGTCGGCACCCTTGTCGATGATACCGAACCTAGAGAACTCATCCTCAAGCTCCTTGGACGTGGTATCGGGAGGCAGGTTGGTGATCCAGATGGCCTTGTTCTCCATAACCTTGGCCTTCTTCTTGATCTGTATCGTGTCAGCACGTGGCCTGTGTAGAGCGTGGGCTGTGCTTCTCACCTCTGGTTCCTTGGTAGACTTGCGCTTCTTGGTGTTGGGTGCAGACTGATCGTCAGGCTGGCGTGTATCAGAGGCAGGCGACTGAGACCGACGGCCTTGGCCCATCTCCTCCATGAAATCTTCGAGGTCACTCATTTTGGCTGATGATGACGTTGGAATCGAGCGTAGGCAGAGCGGGGGGGATGCACCTAGGCTCGGGTGGTACAGGTGCCTTCTGAGAGCGGCCTGCTCCGAATGGACTCGAGAAGCGCTATGTGATCTTGGTGCAAGCCAAAAGCCCAGTGCAGCCCTGTCTTGGATACAGCGAGCTTGGTGTGTTGCCGGCAGAAAAGTTAGGCGGTGTAGTGTGGGATCAACGCGCTGTTGACACGCTACGGCACAACAATGTTCCGGTCCCGATGCTGGTGGCGGTGTCGTGGTTTTGCCGAGGCTGGCTGGAGGCCTTTCAAGCCTCTGGGAGTGATGAGAACAACTTGCGTGGTCGCTGTTGGATACGCCATGTTTCGTTAGTCTTTCTGAAGGGCAAGCCTCCTACTGCCGCCATGCTCGTTCAGAGGGCGCGGAAGGACCTACACAGCGCTGGGCGAAATGTATAGGGACGCGGGGGTCGATGGGATGCCAGTTTTGGATGGATCGTTGTCGTGAGGTTTGGTGCGGAGAATGAAGGAGGATCGATAGAGGCAGGGAGCGATCATGCACAACGCCGAACGCTTCGGGCTTTGGCTAGTGCGAAGCTCCAGCTGCCCTACCTAGCTGCCCGATCGCCAGCCCCGCATGTGTCGTCTCAGGGATCAGGCACTACCTCCCAATTAGGCTCCATGTGCGCTAAACCGGACATCCGAAGCATTCAGCGTAGGACACACGAGACCTCCTACGCATCGACAAACTTTCTTGTTTACTGCGCCCCCACAGTTGAC
>Ga0265797_10005763_pt1 | contig 17933 bp, 23 predicted proteins | sample P2T30metagenome_FD_192433 | JGI IMG/M metagenome (GOLD analysis project Ga0265797, IMG submission 192433) | Plant litter microbial communities from East Loma Ridge, Irvine, California - P2 T30 | ecosystem: Environmental > Terrestrial > Plant litter > Unclassified | place: USA: California...
ATGCCCAGATCGGTCTATCGAAATTTCTGGAAAATATATATTTAGTGTAGCCCGATGCGTTATGGAGTTGCGAAAAGCGTGTTGACAGCAAGAGTAGCTCTTTCCTTCTTCTACAGGTAAAAGCCCCAACAAGCAACGAGGTCTTTGATACTAAGCCATAAGCAACAAAAAACGAAAACAAACACTAGCGAGTCGAAGAACCCCCCCAATCTCCCCAACCCCAAGTATCACAATTTTCACTGGCTGAAGGCCTCCGTACTAAGTGAAGGCTTTTTGCCGAACAACAGAGTGAGCCCCAAGCTTATCAAACTGATGTACCTCGAGACAAGCATCCCGGCACATCAATGCAGATCTTTGACCACGCGCGCGAACCTCTTCCTCATACTCGTGAAGGATGCGCTCTCTATCTGCCTCATTCGAAAGGATAGCATCGATTGCACGAAGGAGATTGTTAACATCCATCAGGGCGTGGTTGAAACCCTCTCCGCGATCTGTACATGTTAGCATTTCCCGGAGAAATTAGCAAAACGAACAGGTGATACGAACATAGAGGCATGGTATGCGCTGCATCGCCTGCCAACGTGACTCGCCCCTTGGATTTGCCGAGCGACTCTGCATGTGGCAGCCACCAAAACTCCAACGGAACGTTAATAACTGGTCCGTGACTATCAGACAGAATCTCATGGAAGATTTTCTTGAACGTAGGATGAAAATCCGTCGATTTTTGCCTCATCAAGTCAATGCGCCCGCCATCTGTTCTAGGAATATCCGCGTGTCCGGTAGGGGAAAGCCACGAGAGACATATTTGAACACGCCATACAGGGTCCACCACAGCCGAATCATTAGGGTTCGGGCGTTCCATGACGGAGAACCACATCCATGCAGGGCTTGACGGATGACATCCTTGAAAGAGGGTTTTATCCAGCGCAAGGAGCGGTTTCATCTGGGACTCATTGGCCAGTGCCTCGGTACCAAGAAAGCACGCCGGGATAGGCGTAGGCTGAGAAAGCGGCGCCCCGTACTGAAGTGAGCGCACGGTCGAATGACAGCCGTCTACTCCCACGAGAAGATCTCCACTATAACAACTTCCGTCATTGAATTGTACCTCAACACCATTCTTCTCAACTTCAAACGACGATAGCTTCTTGCCCCATAGGATTCGCTCCTCGATTCCTTCCATGAGCATGTCACGGAGTCGTCCTCGAACAACTCGCATGCGATCGCCGTACGTCGGGGGTAGAGACCACTTGGGAGTGCAAGTTTCAAGATTCATGAATGTAGAATGACTCTGGTCATGTCCCGCGGTTTGATCTATCCGGGTTGTGTGTAGGCGATTCGCAAGTTCGCTAGGAAGGAAGTCCCGCAATAGCGGCAGACTGAAGTGGATGGTGAGAGCCCATCCTTGAGCGCGACTGGATGAGGATTCGTCTCTCTCGAAAACAAGAAACGAGATTCCTTTCTAACTGTTTCATTAGAGATCGTAGAGCAATATTGAAGTGTTGAAGGTATCCCATGCCTTCTTCAGTCCCTGCGCAAGGGCAAGTCCAGCTATGCCGGCTCCAACGATGAGTACCCTTGGGTGGTCGTCCCTCATGTCCGTGAATCCTAAAGACCAAGAGGCGGTGGAGCCTGCGGATACTAAAGATCAAGAGGCGGTGGAAGAAGGGAAAGAAAAAAAAACAAATCAGTGATAGGAGAAATGATCACACCCAGTGTTCAGCGTCACGCGCAAAATCTTTGAGGGTCGAAAGAGAGAACCAAAATATCCTTGATACATGGATGCAGCGTCGGCTCGGCTGTTCAGTTAAAGAGGCCTCAGAAAGCGATGCGCATCGGTAGCGTCACTCCACTTCCAACATCTTTCCGCACCATGTATGCCTCAAAACACCAGACTGCTTTGGCATGCTGCCTCTTGTTAGTTATCGAGTCTTCAGCACAAGCTCTATTCAAGGCGCCTTTTCTGCGTATCGTAGAACTGGACTTGTGTCGTTCCTATCACCTGCAGCTTTCTCCTGGATCCCTGCTCTCGGATGACTTGAGCGAAGAAGACTGCAAAGCGATCGCCATACAAAGAGACTTGGCTATGATAAATGCATACAACGTGGCCATGTCATCAATCATTGGTATTACTACAATTCATCATTCTTTCGTACTGATCACTCAAAGCGAGAACTGACAGAGATTAGAGATTATGACCGCATTCCCTTACGCGTCGCTTTGCGCAAGATTCAGTCGACGTCGCATCTTAGCAGCCAACATTGTTGGTACAGTCACCGCCTCCACGTACACCATATGCATCTGTAGGTCATCACGACAGTCACCGGTCCCCATCAATGATCGGGTGGCGAGCTGACACAACCATGATGCAGGCTACTATCACCAGATCTTCAACATCAGGCTCATTCTGTGCCAGTCTCTGTGGCGTCTCTTTGGTGGTGGGGACAGTGTTCTGCTGAGCATTGCTAATGCCTTGATCGCTGAGAGCCTACCTGCAACACACCTGTATCACCCCCACAACGGATCATACAACGCAGTTTTTGCTAACGAACACATGCAGGAGTAAAGTGCTTTTTTTACTCAATGCCTTGCGTCTCATCGTCAATGCCATCGGTCAAATGGTCGGGGCACGCCTCATGCAGGAAAATCTGTGGGCACCTGCACTGACGGGCGTAACGATGTACTGCCTGGCCATCCCTGTGCTTTGTTGGATTGTCGACCCCCAAGACCACACGCGGCGGCTCAAGCTGTCAGATGACGCTTCTGACGAGACCACCGATCTTCTACTCGCAGGCGTCAGCGCTAGGACGAAAGAGCGCAATGGGTCGCCTATGCGGCTAAGGATGTGGACACCAATGACTAGGGCGGTCTGGCGAACCTCAGAACTGTTTCGGGAACCCGCGACGGCCATGGCACTCGCCATTGTTTTTTTGAATGAGCTGGGACACGGCGTGAATAGCATTGTGCAACAGTGGAGCAGCCGTAGCTTTGGATGGACGCTCGCACATACAAATTACTTTGTGGCCGGTCAGCGTTTGGTAGCAGCTGCGACGCTGGTTGGATTCTCATGGGCGTTTCACGGGCTGCAAAAAGTAGGTATCGCCAGCGCGAGGCTCGACATCGGTCTGGTCAATGTTTGTCAATGGCTCACGTTGGTGGGAATGTTGACCGCTGCCATGTCGTGCCTGAGTGGAGTGGAGGGAACGCGAGTGGTGGTCTTCGTATGCGCTGTACTCATCTACATGATGGGGTGGGGCATGACGGGCGCATTGCAGTCAAGCATGACTAGGTCAATTCCAAGAGCGCAGGTTACGATGCTCTACACGGGACTCAACGTGGCAGATCGGATGGCTGGTATCGTAAGTGGCCCCATGTTCGCGGGGCTAATGACAGCCGGCTTTCAGGAGGGGGGCAGATGGACTTACCTTCCGTTCTGGGTATCTGTGGGACTCTTTGTCGTGGTAGCAGTACTGACAAGGCACGTGACAAGCTGGTTGAGTAAGGGGATTAGAAATGCAGATGAACAGACTCGGGTAGTTGAATGAAGGATAGACAGCAATGGAGGCCTATGCTGGGGCTTCGTATGAAGCAAGGTATGGAAGGGGTAAGGGGATCGGGTAACTAGCTGCTTCATAGCATGGACGGCACGGCACGGACGGGTGGAGATAACGAAGACGGATTTTTCTTCTACATCTTACCGTTGATTCGTAACCTTCTCTGGTGTTCATCGAGTGGTCATCCTCTCATGCGCAGCGACTCACAGGCGACGAGCCACTCACACCTCTCGCAACACAAAAGATACAAGCGATATCATGGCTTTTGCAAATCATGAGGAAGACACAGTAAAAATGATCAGACTGGTAGCTAGCTAAGCAGAAAACAAAGCAGGACTAACATAAGTGGCAATGTCGAAAGCATCTCCTTGGTGAGCCACGCCGATCTCTCTAATAAAAGTCGTGTCGTCAGACATGTGACCAGCCTCGACTTGGTTACGAAGGAGGGCAGTAGGCTGTGCGAAGTCGGCCAAGACGTGTTTGACGATGGCGCCATCGCGGCAGGGCATTTGGTGGGCGAACCAGTAGAGCTTGCTCCTAAGTTGCAACGGCAGAATGTCATACACGACCATGCAGTAGCGCGATTGCGGGTGCGGGTCTAGCCGGTACTTGGCCTGGATGTTTGCCCACAGGGTGGCGTAATGGCTGCGCGGCGGCAGCGGCACGGCCCCGTCCATCGTGAGGTGGGGCTCTATAGTCGCAAAAGAAGTATGCGAATCAAAATAACAGCGGCTGTATAGCTTAATGCGGGGCGCTGGGTAGCGTGTCGCATCGATACAGAGCATGCGAGGCCGCAGCACGCTGGAGGCTTGCGAAGCCAGGTAGTGGCGCACCTGACGCCAGTGGGCGTGGATGTCTGTTGGCAGCAGAGTAAAGACGTCGTCCAGAAGGTCTAGTAGGCCTTGTGAGGAGAGACAGGCAGGCAGCAACCAGTATAGCTTGCCGCGTGCGCCGGAACGAGTCAAGTCGAAGCCGACAAAGGTGGATGAAGGGCTGCATAGCTCGCACGAGGAGGTTGTGGACGGTGCTAGGTCGGCAGATGGCAGTGGGTGAACGGTGTGCTCCCAGTAGGCGAGGCGCGCCGTCACAGCCACCCACACATCTGGCAGCATTTCGACGTGATAATCTTCGGCCAACGCGATCCGACGCAGCCCATTGATCGTTTCCAGTGCAGCGGCAAGGGACGCCGAACGAGTCAGCGTCCCGTTTATCGGTATCAAGTCGACCACATAGCGGACTGCGACCGACGTCCTGCCGTTCCAGCTGTAGCTTAATTCCAGTGGTGTAGCGTCGCACGTCAGCGCCGATGGATATGCAGGACGCAGCGGCAACGACGACGGCTCTCGACCTAGCCAGCCGCAGACATGGTTTCTGAAGAATGTCTCGTGGGCTTCGATGTTGTCTTGACTGTACGATCCGCTCGTTCCTAGAGCGTGTATCAGGTGCGGGCTAAGAAGGGCGGCCCATCTGAGCCGCGCCTTCTCAGACTCACCATCACCATAACGCGCGTCGCAATCGGCCATCGTTTGATCTCGTCACTGCTCGAGAGACACATGCAAGATGAGGGAGAAAGAAGAAAAAAAAAGAAAAAAGAAGGTGTTACAACGGCGGTATGAACGGGCGGCTGCACCGCAGCAAAATCTCAAGGCTGTCTGAACCAAAGACGCTGGCTCTTGTTCGTTATGGGACGGACTAGGAGACGTAACCATGTTGAGAGACGCGCCATGGCGAATTTATATCTCAGCCGAACCGAGCCATCCACACTTCCTGCATCGCAACTACCTTGAACTGCATATTCGATCCAGCGCAAGATGATCGCAAGCCTTGCCATATCCAATTGCATGATCCGTCTACTTCTCTCGGAGTCACGCTACTATATTGGCCATCACATTCTAAGCATGTCGCGTCCTGTGATCCATTGCTGCTCTGCGACAATGGACGGAGATAGTGGTATAATTCATTGTGGCATGGGGACGCGCAAGACCTGGATGATAGCAAACGGCCATTAGAGAAAGTTGATTCCTCCGATCGAGAGCAAATTACCCAGTAGTTTAAGACGCTTGAGATTAAACAGCAATGGGACCGTCTCACCACAACGCCAGGGGTCCATCTACCATACATATCATCTGCCTAGAAAGTGCATCAAAACTACTGGATATGTGTGACCCGTGTCTTCGATACCTGCACTGACCGCTCTTCCGGCTCCACATCTCGACGTTAGATGTTGATGTTTTTGGTATAGCAATCTTTCCATTGTGTAGCCGGCGTATAAAATTGGGGTCAGGGAAGCAATGTGGTGTCTCACGACCTCCAACACATCATGCCAGGTGCACTGCTTCCTAGCCACTTTTCTTTACATTTCAGCATTAGGCCGAATGTGATTGCTTTCCCAAAATACCAAACGACCACGTCAGACCACGAGAAAGCACGTTCATCCATCTGCCTCGATGCCAACGAGAATTCCGCTGGTTCGTGTCTGGTGCCCGTGCCAAGGTATGAACCTTGCATCCCGAGTGCGCTCAACCATGGTACACCGCAGGGACCTATCGGTCTAAAGAATCTGCATCGATATCCGTCGGCATCTCAGGCCTCCCTGCGTCGGCAGGTCGCGCAGTGGCGAGGTTTAGATTGTAGGCTCTGCTTTCTTTTCCTCCTTCTTCTAATTATCGGCCACACCGAGTTCACTAACTTATCATTCGCCGTTAGCCCCTGACCAAGTTGGTCTTGGATCTGGTGCTTCAGACGTCATCGAAGTCATTATACGAATGACATGCACCCCTGGTCAAGACAAGATCCTGCTCTCACCTCCCACATTTGATCTGTACAAGGTTTGCGCAACCCTTCAAGGTGTCGAAGTGGAGGAGTGCATGCAGGATATAGCTCAAGATGGGACGTTTCGCATCCCAGTGGAGCAGGTTTGTCAAACATCACGCTAAACCCCATGATCCGCAGGACTGACCGCCTCTATTACAGATCTGCACCGCACTGTCGGAGGACGATCGCATCAAAGTTCTGTTGCTAGCATCACCCGGAAATCCCACAGGCACGTTGATTCCAGTGGATCAGATACAGCGCATACTTGACCTGGAAGGTTAGTTGAAAGCAGCTCCTAGTTCCCACCTTGACACGCGCTGAAACGATATGAGAATTAGCCTTCAAAGGCATCGTCGTAATTGACGAAGCCTACATAGATTTTGCACCAATGGCAAAGGAGGCCTCAGCTGTTCAGCTCTTGCCAAGGTACAATAATCTAATCGTAGTTCAATCTCTGAGCAAATCTCATGGACTCGCTGGAATCAGGTAGGTCAAAAGTCTGATTATTGCCAATTTTGGTTCACCACCTTGATACAGTTCTAAGAGTCACTCAGGGTCGGTATGGCTATTGCGCATCCTGCCATCATAGAGCTTTTCTCAAAGGTGCAAATGCCATACAAGCTGTCAAGTGTAGTCTTAGATCTTGCCGAACGAGCGCTCTCAACAGAGGGACAGGCTTGTGCGATCGCACTGCAGCACCAGGTCATGACTCAACGAGAATGTCTGGTTAAAATGCTCGCGGACCCTTTACTTGCCTCCAATGGCATTGGCGCTACAATTGGAGGCCAAGCTGCAAACTTTGTGCTGATTCCAATTCTTGTTGGGGAAGAACGAGACGATATGCGAGCTCGGCAGCTGACGCAGCAACTCCGAGATCGGCACGGTATTTCTATCCGATATGTTGGTGCGCAAGCTGGTTGTAGAGGTTGTGTGAGGATTACGGTGGGTACGAAGGATGAGACGGATGCGCTACGAAAAGCCCTCCACACCTTGCTTTTGGAATAAATTAACAGACCTTTGGAAATCTTGGCTGATAGTTGCATGTATGTGCTTGGGCTAAGTGGTCTCTACAAGAAACTTGTATAATTCGCAATTTGCGCTTATTCTCTTCGAGACTAGGGTTGATAGTTCTAGTGTGGACCCTGCGCTAGGCCAGAAAGCCCATTTCCCCATCATAGCTAGCTTCTGCTGAACCCGAAATTAACTCAAGTACCCGGTTCTCCCACATATACGCTAACCATTTTGGTCGTCGAGATCCCTTGTACGATATCCGTTGTCTTGGGTTTGTACCATATCGACAATGCTGACCTACATGATATCTACATGATCATGTTATTTTCGAATTTGCTTCAACGCCTCACAAACAGGCAACGTGGTTTTCCAGCATGCCAGTCAAGATGCATCTTTGTTTGCAATCATCGAGGAACTTTCCGGAGCAGGGATTATTAAACAATCATGATAAAGACAGACCTTAATGGTTATCGGTGCTCATTGAAAGAAGCATTGTTGCAGTAGAAGGTATCATGTCGGCGCAACATGCTAGTGGTGGCATACGACAATGCAGGCTCGATGTGGATATAGCACACTACAACCAGAGTCGTTTCGGCAATAAGTCGTGTATCATCATTTTGATTTTGACGTGACCGTTCATTTTGAGTTACTCTGCGCGAGGATCTATGAACCCACTCCTATTATAAAACACTAACTGCAATCACCGTGTCACGCGACTCGTAAGCAAGAGGCGCGCTGTCTAAACCTTCAAGAGATATATTGCATACAATCCCCCATTTCAACACATCATTCGACCTCCGGAGTAGCGACGAAGAGCTAACGCAATGCAACACTTTCGAGCAACATCACTCTTTCAACCTTCCAACTTGGCACATGCCATCCGGAAGACCATGGACCCCTTCAAAGCACCCTCTTATCTCTTTGGATCAATTATGGCTTTTCCGCATACCATGGTTGCTCGAACTATCGCTGTCTTAGGAATGGATTTTGTCATGGTCGACGCATTGCATACGTAAGTAACTAACACCAGGCAACGCTCGCTCATGTCTAACCCAAAATCAAGTCCTATCGATACCGAGAACCTAGTCCGCATCATACAGACCATCAACTTCTGTAGCGAAGGCAGGACAGTCGCCGTTGTGCGGGTCCCGTCTGCACACTCGGATCTGCTAACGCACGCCCTTGACGCAGGTATGTGTACATATGCCGTCTCGGCTGCATATCCGCCATGGGACATGCGTATACGCAGACCGACTTTTCAATCCTACATCGGTATTCCATAGTAGAAGCTAATCATCGGATCGTCGTCTCCATTGTAGGTGCAGCAGGAATTATCTTCCCACATATTGACACCGCCGAGCAAGCCGCCGAAGCTGTTTCCAAGTGTCGATACGCGACCTCTGGTGGAGACAGGTCTCTATCGCCATGCGCATTAGTCTCTGGAATTACGGATACAGCTCCACAAGGACTGACACATGATAGAGTGGCTGATAGTCACATAGCTGTCATATGCCAGATTGAGAGCCAGGTGCGTGGTCATTGTGAGAAGCTACAGCCACGCTGCTTACTGATTTGAAATAGCTTGCAATGGAAAATGCAGACGCTATCGCAGCCACACATGGCGTAGATTGCCTCATGCTAGGCCCGGGAGACCTTCGCCTCTCATTGGGTCTTCCTGCTCGGAAGTTCGGTCAACGCGACGACCCGAGATTTCTTGAAGCCGTCAATCGACTTGTTGAGGTGAAACATCGACACGGAAAGCCTTTGATGACCGTATCCTTCAAGATCTCGGCAGAAGAGGATTCGTGGATACAGCATTTCAACCTGTTACTAGCCACTGCAGATTTTGTAGACGTGGTCAAAGGTCATCAAACTGCTTTGGAGACGATTAAAGGTACCCTTGCGGGTCTGAATGAGAGGCTGCCGCCACCCATGGATGTTGACGAGAAGATCAAGGGACGTCGCGATAGTCACGAGGAATGAGTTTGATGCAGTCATTTGTACTCCGAGTTTCAAACTCTTAATCCTTCCTCTAGTCGGAAGTGTCTGAGAGTCTATCTATTAATGCATCTACAAACCTTGCCACCAGAACGTTTCTTCGAGGGAATACACTTCTCGTAGGAATGTTCCTCTGCTGCTTGTTCCCACGAGTATATTGTATTTTCCTTTTTCACATACCCAGCGACCTTCTGCTTCGTCCCAGAACCCCAACGCATATTTCAACTCCAGGTTTATTGCAAGGGTGGTAGTGGAGGAAAGCTTGAGAACATGTGTTTTTTCGAACCCTTTCAGCTCTTTCACCGGGCGGCCAACACTGGATTTCTGCGGCTCGACATATACTTGCACCACTTCTGCGCCGTCAAAGTTGCCAATGTTTTCAATCTGGACTCGCGCTGTGATCACTGCTTTCTCCTGGGAGCCATGTATTTCAAGTCGAAGTTTCGAGAGGCGGAACTCGGTGTAGGATAACCCATGACCGAATGGAAAGAGTACGGGTTTTTCCAGGGTGTCGTAGTATCGGTAGCCTACGTAAACGTCCTCCGCATATAGTATACGTTTTCTCTCCGCTTGGCTGCACAGATATGTCGGATTATCGCGCAAACAGACAGGAAAAGATAGTGGTAGTTTTCCTGATGGATTGGCGTCGCCGTACAAAACATCGCTGATCGCTGTTCCCGTCTCGTTGCCTCCATACCATACATGCAATAAAGCCTTAGTGCGACTAGCCCATGGCATCGTCACAGGACTTCCTGAACTAATGCAGACGACAGCATTAGGGTTCGCATCGAGCACACTGGTGATGAGGTCGTCGGTGTGCTGTGGGAGTTCGATGTCAGGTCTATCTGCGCCCTCATTCTCCCAGTCCCCCATTAGACCTGCAAGAATAACGACTTGGTCGACCTGTGACGCTAGCTCAGCAGCTGCGCGAATGGAGGCAGCAACGTCCATTTGATAACATCCGCCAAGACGTAAACCGCCGGGATGAAATGTCAATGGAGAGTTCTTGATGAGTTCTGAAGTGTGTGCTCCAGCCCAGTGGACTAGCACGTGGTATGACTCTCCTTTGGTCAGGTGAACAGTGCCTATCTTCTCCACCGTGCCCGCTCGGAAGAAGCCTTCGCCAAATTGCTGGTCTTTTGTGTTGTCTACCACGAGCTTTCCGTCTAGATACAAGTTTGCGGTGCCTTGTACGCTAACGCCAAAGTCGTAGGGCCCAGTGTCAGTCGCTACAAGGCGACCCGAAATATCCACGTGCCAGTTTTCACCATCAATACGCTTCATGTTTTCATAGTTGAAGAAGTAACCGCAAGAGTTAAGGAACTCGTAATGATCGACTGGAGTGCGGTCTGCAACGGTCGGCGGCTCGTTGTAGATGTACATGTCGAATCCAGGCTTGCCGTGACTTGTCAGGAGTTGGTGGCCCAGAAGAGGCCTTTCTTTATGATTGTAAATTCCTCGCGAAAATTGAACGCTTCCATTGCTTCTCTCACTGATAGCCTGCAGAGGGGTCACCGCATAGTAAGGTCGAAGATGAGCGATACGCCCACCTCGGTATGCTGCAATAGCAGCATTCGGGCCTATCACAGCAATCGCCTTGTCGGGATTCAGGGGAAGTATGCTTTCGTCATTTTTCATGAGTACTATCGACTCAGTTGCGGCCCGACGAAGTAGTTCGCGATCTTTCTCACGGTTCAAAGGCTTCTCCGGCGCCTGTTCCGGTATGTTGGAGCTAGCGGCTTCTTTGATCATGTTGAGAATGCGTCGCACGCAATTATCGAGATCACGAGCGCTTAGACGATTAGCCAACAGTGAGTGTAGCAGGTTCTTTCCCCTCCATTGGCTAGGTCCGGGCATCTCGAGGTCCAGGCCTGCTTGGATAGGAGTTGTGGTTGCATACAATCCGTGCCTACATATTGGAAAGTTAGTTTTGCTTATCTTCTAAAGATCTTTTGAAGGACAACTTTTGATGGAATCAGACTCGAAATGAAGAACTGGGGTAGTTCACTAACCAATCGCTCATGACCAGGCCACGAAAGCCCCATTCTTTCCTTAAGATGTCATGTAAGATTCTTTTGTCTTCTGTGATGTGGAGTCCGTTGATTTTGTTGTAGGCCGCCATGATTGCGCCAGGATCACCAATCTTGATTGTCAACATAAAAGCCATGAGATATATCTCTCTTAAAGCGCGCTCCGTGACCATGCAGTTCATACTAAAACACCCCTGTTCTTGGTCGGAGCACAAAAAGTGTTTTGGTGTAGCCACTATCCCTTTTTCTTGGATTCCGATGCACATGTATCCTGCGAGGGTTCCCGCAAGGAGAGGATCCTCTCCAAGCGCTTCATGCCCTCGTCCTGCAAGTGGAGACCGCGGAATATTCACGCAAGGTGCTAGGAGCACATGCGTTCCTTTTGCGATACATTCATCGGCTAACAATCCTCCTACCTCACGAAGTAGTTCCCTGTTCCACGAGGCTGCCAATGCTGGCCCAGCTGGCAGACATATTGTTGGTGTTGAGTTGAAGAAACGTGTACCGCGCACTGTGTTCGGGCCGTCACTTGTTCTTAAGGAAGGAATTCCTAGACGTGGGATGGGTACGGTGTGTGCGAAATCAAGTCCTGCAGCCTGGTAAGTCTGACATGAATGGGACTAGTAGAAGCGACGATAACTCACCAGCTGTTATATCGCATTTCTCGGCGACAGAGAGTCGAGAAAGGATCTCTTCCACGTCAATGTCAGCCATTGAATTGATTGTTTCAGCACGATGAGAGAATGATGGTGATACTTCTTCGTGTTCAAAACCATGTACAGCCTATAATGTAAGTAGTAGACTCATGCAAGCGAAATTCAGTAGGCTTCTGTGCTAGGTTTCTAATCAATGAGGTAATATATCTACTGGAATCTCCATAGCGCGATCTTCTGCATCGATTCTGCCAAGCTCTAAACCTAGTCTGTTTTAATCACATACATCATGCATGTAGTCGCATTGCATGCTATCTAAGCGACCCCCCTATCCTGCACATGGCGTGTTCTACCCATATACTAAGTGCTTGTTCGCCGAGGCAGCGGTCACGAAGAATTTCGAAGTTGGCACATAGTTCTCTTGCCACTCCACCACAAATTCTAGCCCTGTTTCTTTCGTCCACCGCTGCACCAATGGCTGAGCGGTAAAAGGAAGTGCTATCTTCAAAGACGCTTGATACCACCAAGGAAATATCCCAAACGCAAGCATGACTCGGGGCACGTTCGTCCGATTCGGCATTCCTGCGTGTCACAATCTTAGGTCTCGAAGTACTAGATCTCCTGCTTTTACCGAGATCTGCACAGGCGGAAGTATCTCACGCCGTTTGCTGACAAGTTCTGGCTTGATGGTTGATAGGCCCCCTTGCGATTCGCGCGACTCAACATGATCAGCCATGCTGGTGTCTCTGTGGCTCCCAATCCATACTTCTGTGCCGCCGTTTAGAGGACCTGTGTCGACAAGATAGTAATTTGCCACCAATGCAAATGGAAACCGGAGGTGCTCATGGTCTAAATCTGCATGAACAGTTTGCCGTTCAGTTGAGGAAAGTGCTGTGTTGCCATTCGCGTAAACTACTCGCGGACTCGGTCCCAGAATTGCGGCGCCTATACTGGCTGCGAAAGGGTTCGCCCAAATAGACTGAAACATTAGATCCGGAGAAGCCGGCGGCCTTTGTGAGATGTTACGGGTAGGTTTTCCTTGATTGAAATGGGTCGATGGTTCGTTGGCCAGTTGTTCAGATCTCTCGGCCATGATGGAGTTTAGCTTTGCTACGGCAGACTTGTCCACAACGTCTTCCAACACCACGATGCCATCCCTTTGGAGAATGGATACTGCAGCGCCGACAGTTTCTGCACTTGGGACTTGGCATGCTCGTTCCCGATCTGGTACGATGATTCGCTGGATTTGATTGGTACTCATGGTGGTGACCCGTCTGGTAGGTTTATCGAAGGAAAGCCTGCCTTCTCTATCCCGGTACTATCGTGACAGTTTAATCAGGATGTGCGAAAATGGGATGGGCAGGTGAAAGATCCTTTACGGCATAGACTGCTTTTCGCGGAGAAGGACGCATATAACTATGGACTAGCTTGAGCGTGCTAAGAAGACTGCTTTGTTGGATCTAAAACTCACTATCTGATCCTGAGGGTGCATGAAAAGTTTTAAAAACTGGGCGAGATTCTCACGTCGCATCTTTGATTATGATGACACCCCATAGTACTACTTGGATACCGAAGTGAAGGATGGCGCGCTGGGGAAAGCGAGATCGTCACCGCAATGCTTTAGTGCAGCACCAAATGCAGATTCCGCCTTCATCCATTCTTTTTCTGCGCCTCTTTCGTCCAGAAGCCAGCGGCAGCTTGCAATCAATTCTCCACCTATCTCACTCAGAGATGAGTCGCGGACTTGCGAACCGAAGAACCCGTACGTCAGTCCGTTGGCCAGCGACTGCCGCGACACCAATTGAGAGGCTGGCCGCCGGATGGCGTCGTACACCTTTAGCGCATACGGCAAGGCGGACACCGTCGTCCTCGAATCTTCCAGCAATCGAGCTAGAATATATGCATCCTCGATGCCTTGGCCCCCACCGAGACCCTGGTGTGGTGTCATGGCATGCGCAGCGTCACCGATCAGACAGACTCTCTCCATCGCAAATGCTGGGAGTGGGGCTACGACGTGGACTGCCCATCGCGATGCAACCTTTGGAATGTGCAGCAAATCGGTGAGGTCTCGCTCCCACCCGGCATAACGCTCAGCGATCTGCGACGCCGGGATCTCGGCAACCCACGGGCCGTCGAACAGGGGTGGGACACCATCGGCAGCGAATACGTTGTCGTAAGCCGTTAGTTGGATCTCGTCCCTGACAATGTTCGAGGTAACATGCCGTCCTGCTCCACACCACTGCAGGTGTGGCATGCGTCATTAGTTCGAGACACTGTCACAATTGGGACGGCGCCTTACAATTCTGAAGCCGCGTAATGCTATGCTGTTTGGACACCTTTTCTCGACCTCGGCTCGTGAACAACTCATCCTGTATGCAAACTGACCGCTGAATTGAGGTGCAGATAGGATGTGGTCTCCCAAAAACATGTGCTGTCGTACCCGTGAATGGACTCCGTCGGCTCCGATAAGCACATCGGTTTCGAACTGGGTGTTATCTTCGAAGGACAGGGTGACCTTTCCCGACTTGTCTTGGATGTAGGATCTTAATTTTTTGTTCGTTTTAATTTGGCATCGCCCAGCGTCAACATGGGTGTGGAGGATGTCAAGGAGGCCATCTCGAGGAATAACTCGGGGTCCATGTGGCACTTGACAGAAATCTTCTCCCCTTGGATATCTATCGGATTTTCGGAGGACTGGACCACTGACTAGAAAGAAATTAGTTCTTAATAGATGTCGAGCGATTGCGAATTCCAAATCCTCTCATGCGTTTGCTGCAAGACTTGCCTTCTGACCATGGAAGACATTTTAGCCCTCTAGAGGTGCACTCTGCATCAAAATCCATGTATTCCTCAAGCATGTCCCAGAATCTTTTCCACACTGCGACTCCTGCGCCAATGGCGCGGATCTCAGATTTGCTCTCGAATAAATAGACGTCGATATTTGGGCATTTTGCTAGGAATGCGGCAGCAGTCATCCCCGCTATGCCACCCCCGCTAAGACATATCTGTGAGCATCGGGTGCTAGGAATCGTCCATTGATGAGCTTACCAGATAGCAACCTGTAAAGAAGGCCTAGTTTCAGGCACTACCATCATGAACCAACAGCAGAAAAAGGCTGGGCGATTTGGTGCGAGAATGAAAGACTACAACATGAGATTGAATCATATCTATAGACATACTTATCAACGAGCGGTGTCCAATTCGGGCATAGTGAAAAGCACGTTAGCAAGCATACGTAATATTCATCAACACTGGTTGGCTGTAGCATATTGGTGGAAACTGAACTATCCAGCATCACCGCGCGTGAACTTCGTTACCACATCTTTATCAAACTCCGTCTACTCATCCATAATCAAAAAGTAGAAGAGATTTGCACTGGCTGTGTAAGTTGAGTCAGGTACATGGCTCAATCTCATATCGTACTTTCGTGCAAGGCGAACTGGAGTAAGTGCAGACGTGCGAATTGCGAATTGTACTGATCTTATGAACCACTCAGGCCACCTCCGCTCCATGTGCATACTCTCTGCTCGAATTGCGCATTCTAGAGCCGTTCATGTTACGATCCTGGTGTCCAGCTCGGGTAATGTTGTGCAAAGAGTGGCCCAAGAGGTTTCCAGGTGTGCAAGTGTTGAAGGTGTGAATGTTTCCAGCAAAGTCAGGTATGTCGCGTCACGGCGCAGCAACGCCAATCACGTATCGTCTTGATTCACGTCCTGTACTCATATTAGCTCAGAGTCCTTGGTTTGTCGACCGACACCGCAGATAATGGAGATACAGACCGCTCCTTCAAGCTTGTCTGGACAGCTCTTATGAAAAGTGAAGTTACCACGTGTAGCTATACATTGAAACACGTTGAGGCAGTCGTACCACCCTCAGCTGTAATACTTGATGTAGGTTTACACACAGTTCCAAAGTTTGTATACTCCACTGAATGTCCTGGATAAAGGGATTTCAACTATCATGGCTCGAGATCATCCGATCCGAACCTTCACCTCCACCCATCTTCCAATGGATGATGGCATTTTCGGGAGGCTTCATGTACATGTGTGGCCCAACGGAACCCCAGACGAAAAGTGCAGAGTTCATGAAGCAAAACACGCATGACTGCGACAAAGACATACTCATCCCAGGCATGCTTCCAATGACATGCCACGATCTGAATCCCCAAGACGTAGGTGACAAAGCAATCAAGATTCAGATTGCTAAAACCACCATGACGCAGTACGTACCACGGGTAATAGAATTTGTACGCCGTTGGCTAACAGGCCAGGTTTGCACAGAGAGCCGACGGCCTTTTGACAGCTTGTGCTCCGGAATATGACAGTGTAGAATGTCTCGGCGCCATCTCGGATTGGATTGCATGTCAACGAGGTCGGCAAACGTTCCATGTTGGTCCGATGTTGCCACTTACTCCGGGCACTACTACCTTCTTCGCCAAAGCTATTGAAGTTGAAATCAATACATGTCCAGATGGCTCTGGTATCGTCGTCACACGTTTCTTGGATCGATGTATGTCATCTCATGGAAGGCATAGTGTCTTCTACATCAGCTTTGGCACAGAGCACTGGTACGTCTACTTTTGACCAGCAAGTTGAAAGTTGCGAGGCAAAATTGACCATGCCCTAGGCCATCCTCTCTTAATCACCTCGAAATCCTTCTAGACGCCATGGTAGCCCGTAAATATCCCTTTGTAAGTGTACCGATGCAATGGATATCTTAAATTTAACGTTTGTCTAAAACCACATCTAGCTACTGGCACATGCACATGCGGATGCGCAAACCATCTCCAAATTGAAAAACAGATACCTTGCTAATGAGGAAGCACTCATTCTGCCATTTGTGCCGCAACAAACCGTGCTATCCCATGAGGTATGTGTACAGATATAATTCCCGTCATACGCTACCTGGATGAAGACTATACTAAGCTTTCAGGCGTGCGGATGGTTCATAACGCACGGAGGAGCAAACGGCGTCATGGAAGCGCTTACCCAAGGGATCCCAATGTGTGTATAGCAAGACCCCATCGACCCATCCCGCATATTCACCTGTCTCAGGATCGGTTGGCCCTTTGCCATTGACCAGCCTCTCAATATCACCCACATGGCACATACTATGGACGCCGGCTTTGAATTCACTCAGATGCGAGCGAACTACTGTCCCGTCAAGGCAGCCAGATCCGAGGATGTTCTACCTGACATGGATGCTTGGGAAAAGGAAGTTGGGGACGTTTTGGCAGCAGCTTTTACAGCTGTGGGCGAGAGGAAGCGGAGGAACGCTGAATTGATTGGAAAGAATCTTGGAAAAGCGTGGGCAGAGAATAGTGGGAGAGCTAGGCTGCAGCTTTCTAAGTTCCTAGATACAGTGGGTGTTTGATGTGCGAACGCTTCAGGGGGGATGTTATCACTGCATCCGCTTTCATAGCAACATATGTTGCAGAAAAGAAATGAGTAGTGTCTAAAAGGCTCGATATTGTCACCATTTATATGCAAGCATGGTTACAACACCAGCTTTTTTTTTTTTTTTTTTTTTTTTTTTTGAACAGATCAATCCTGACAACTATACTTACTCTTCTAATACTCGTCGAAGAGCTGACATCACATTGCATAAACACACAAGCACTGCCTCAAAGCTTGAACGTATTTTCCGTGTTCCACGGCGAACTCAAGCACTTTATATCTATCACAGTAATATTCTCCATTACACACCCACATGCCATCTTTCGCATCTACACCACTGTGCCATCCCCGCCCTCTTCTTCCAACTCGATCTTCCTCTTCTTCTTCCCATGATGTCCTCGAGCCTCCACTCTACCCTCCACCGGTAACACTCTTGTAGCAGTGAACAGATAGCCCTCCGCTCCACCCTTACTCGTCATC
>Ga0265797_10005765_pt1 | contig 17930 bp, 14 predicted proteins | sample P2T30metagenome_FD_192433 | JGI IMG/M metagenome (GOLD analysis project Ga0265797, IMG submission 192433) | Plant litter microbial communities from East Loma Ridge, Irvine, California - P2 T30 | ecosystem: Environmental > Terrestrial > Plant litter > Unclassified | place: USA: California...
GGGCTTGGACGTGGTGGATTTCGGGAGGGTGGCGGATGTCGTCTGCGAAGGGAAGGGGCTTGATCCAGAAACCTGGTGGCATTGTTTGTTCGCCGTCGTCGTTGCGGCTTTCTGAGCCGGGGAGGACGGCTGCGAGGGTCGGGGAGGCGTTCTTCCGTGGGATGAACCAGGCAAGTGCCATTTTGTTGCTGGTGAGTAGTTTTTGGTGGAGAGCGCTAAAGACGCGCGTTGAGCCGACGTATTCTTCTTCTGAAGGGTAGATGAAGGTGGCAGGTTTGTAGTTCGCCCATGTCGGGAGCATGGATGTTGGTTTGAAGCCGATGATCCTGAGAACTGGGTTGCCAAAGTTCTTGATTTTGGAGAGCTCGTCGACGCTGAAGGAAATTGTCTCACCACCGAACTTGAAGGCTTTGCGCACTTCAACCTTCTCGACTGCACGCGCCGTGTCGTCAGCCATCAGTGTTGTGCTCATGACAGCAATCTGTGGCTTATCGCTGTCCTCAGGCAAGTAAATGTATGATGTCCGCTTTGGTTCCTGTCGCTTGAGGATGATGTAGCCTTTGACACCGATCTTGATGTCTGGACCGATTTCGAAAGGAAGATTGGCGAAGAGCGCACGTTTTGGCGCAGCACGTGAAGCGACCGAGGACAGCAATGATTGCAACAAACTGATACCGTCCTTAGCGGTAGAAGATGCAGCTTTGATGTCGGTGGTCAACGGTGCTGGTGCGTTGGGGTCTTCTGGAGTGCTTGAGTAAACGACATCGTCGTAGAACTTGCTGCGATCGAATGTGTGGCCACGGTCTGGATGAGAGATGGGGAACAGCTCAATGGTGACTCCAAGATCATAGAGATCCTTGGCTCGAACGATGGCGGATTTGCGAGCGTCCTTGGTCTGGTCGGTGCCGTGAGGGTTGTCATTGTCGGTGACAAGGAAGAGGCGCCGTGATGAGAAATTGGGAGCCTTGGTGGTGAAAATTTGGTTCGCACAGAACAACAAATTGGCCATGCTGACTTCATCGCTGCTCGCTTGCAACAAGTCCTGTCGTTCGTCTTCGTCCTCGACCATGTCCCTCAACTTCTTGACGTCCGCAGCTGCGGGTACATCAAGATCAGTCAGGAGGTAGCAGTGAGGGTACTGCAGACCTGGGCCTTCGCCTTCGCCGCCATCTTGGAAACGGCTCTTCTCAGTTCCGAACAGAAGAATGCCCATCATGTCATTAGGGTTGCTGATGATGCGCTGCTGCATGAGCGCGTATGCACATTTTAGTGCTGCCAGTGTTGGTGATAGTGCAGTGTCGGGCTTCTTCTCGTTGAACTCGATTGGTGTTGTTAGCATAGACTTGCTGACATCGATCGCGAACAAAACAGCATCTTTCACTGTCTTGTAGCCGGAGTCGTCGACCTCATCCTCCTCCTCCTCTTCCTCTTCAGGGTCGCGAGGATAGTGGGAGTCTGACATGATGGCTGGTGTTGTGATTGTTGACGGTGACGAGATGAAGAAACAGTTGTGATCGCCGGAGTCGAACTCTCCTATGAACTCATATTATTTTGTTCCAATGAAAGTGGCGGCAGGCGTTTGTCCTTTACATGTGGTTGAAGCAGCAGCAAGCAGGCAGCGCGCGCGCAAGGCAACGAAGCTCAAGCTTAGTTTAAGGGTTAGGGTAGGACGCGCCTGGAACATCGAACCTCCCACAAATCCTTAGACGTCATCACTCGGCTGGCCTTGCCCGCACGGTGATCTCGAGCTGGTGGTCAGCATCATTCGAGCCCGTCTCGTCTCACAAAGCTGCTGGCCGACTGTGTTAACTCTCACTGTCCAAATACACCACCCACGCCACATCCGACCACCATCCTGGGTTGAGCGGACTCGTATACACCGCAGTCACGCCCACCATGAGCGCCTCCCAATCATTGCGCGCTCTCAGCAAGAGAGTGTCGCCAGCGCAATGCCTACACGCCCCCAAGTTTGGAGCATGGCAGCAGCAACGAGCACTCGCCACGCATGTGCCACCGGTCACTCAGGACAACACCTCCTCCAAGGGCCCGACTGCAATGGTCTTCATGAACATGGGTGGCCCTAGCAAGACCAGCGAAGTCCACGATTTCCTCTCTCGTCTGTTTGCGGATGGCGACCTTATTCCTCTCGGCCCACTGCAAGGCTACCTCGGTCCCTTCATTGCGAAACGCCGCACACCCAAGATTCAAAAGCAGTATGCAGACATTGGCGGCGGAAGTCCCATCAGAAAGTGGAGCGAATACCAGGCAGCGGAGATGTGCAAGATTCTGGACAAGATCCGTCCGGAGAGTGCGCCTCATCTTCCCTACGTTGCCTTCAGGTACGCCGACCCTCTGACCGAGGAGATGTACACCAAGCTGCTGGAGGATGGCTTCGGAAAGGGCAAAGGCGGGCGTGCGGTTGCCTTCACACAATACCCGCAGTACTCGTGCAGCACAACTGGCAGCTCGCTGAATGAGCTCTGGAAGTGGCGCCAACGTCTCGAGTCGCCTACACGCAACAGCAACCTCACCGCCGCCGAGGCTGAAGGCTCAATAAAGTGGAGTGTAATTGACCGCTGGCCCACACACGAGGGTCTGGTTGAGGCATTCGCTCAGAACATCGAAGCCGCCCTGCAGAAATACCCCGAGGAGCTCCGTGACAGCGTCGTCCTTCTTTACTCTGCTCACTCTCTCCCCATGTCGGTTGTCAACCGTGGCGACCCTTACCCAGCGGAAGTCGCCGCCACCGTGTGGGCTGTCCAGCAACGCCTCGGTCACCGCAACCCTTACCGTCTCTGTTGGCAATCTCAGGTCGGACCGTCTGCATGGCTTGGCGCTCAGACCAGCGACACCGTCAAGAACCTTGTCAAGAAGGGTCAAAAGGATCTCGTCCTCATTCCCATTGCCTTCACTTCCGACCACATCGAGACTCTTTTCGAGATCGACCAAGAAGTCATCCACGAGGCAAACGAGCTTGGAGCCGACGGCAGAGTCACTCGTGCGGAAAGTTTGAACGGCAACATGACTTTCATTCGTGGCTTGGCTGATCTGGCCAAAGCTCACCTCGACAGCGGTGAGGTGTGCTCCAGGCAAATGGGTCTCCGATGCCCCGGCTGCACAAGTGAGAGATGCCTTGAGTCGAAGAAGTTCTTCCTTGGACAGCAAGAGCGCACCAACGACGCTGTAACCTTGTAAAATCTTGTATCTATGTATGTAGCCGTTCTAGCGATGTAGCACTATTGTCTCAAAAGTATGTTAATACCACCATTCTCCACCCCTCACCCTCACCTCACTTCAGGCGACTTCACTCACTTCACTTCGCCCACTCGGGTGCCCACCTCGGTTGTCACATGTCAGCCGTTGATTGCAAAACAAACTATCACGTGAAAGTGGTCGCCGTCGCCACCGCAACGAAAGTTCATAAAGCTGGCTTCCAATCTCATCGCCTCCCTTCACGACTCCAAGCCACTACCAACGGCACCAGCTTCAATTTCGAAGGTACGTACACACACAGACAGAGACAGCGGGCACAGGCAGGCAAGCAGACAGGCAAATGGGCAGGCAGGCAGGCAAAGGCACATATGGCATAGCACAAACTCTTTGGGATCGAACTTCCTCACGGTTTTCTAGCAAACCACCATTGTGGCATGGCATCTGGCCGTACCATCATCGCCTGCAGCATCTCCCACGAGAGACTCCTAATTCGATACTAACTCTCACCACAGCAAAAAATCTCATAATCACTACTATGTCTTCCGACACCACCACCACCACCAACGACTGCCGCCTGCTCGCCCTTCCACCAGAGCTGAGAAACAAAATCTGGGAATATGTCATGAAGGGTGGTAAGTCTTCCTCTCATCTCATCTCATTCAAACAACGACATCCACCTCCTTCCCCTCTACTTCGACTAACCATCCTTTACCACCACAGACGACCGCGCAATCCACATGGACCACACATCCGTCTGGTCCTCCCTCGAGCTCGCCCCGCGCCTCAACCTGACCATGACCTGCACGCAAATCCAGCGCGAAACAGAGCTCATGTTCCACGCCAACAACACTTTCGTCTTCCAGACCCGCGACCGCCGCGCCAACTACGGCATCCTCGAGAACTTGGCCGACTGGCTGTACACTCTGCACGATGATGAGAGAAAGACTGTGGGGAAGATTGTGGTGTGCTCGAAGCTGCCGAGGGCGATGGTGGAGTGGGGGTGGACGTGTGCTGGGTATTGTGGGATGGATTTTGGGGTGGAGATTGGGGGGAGGGTTGATATTGATAGGGAGGGAGAGGAGGGGTTTGAGAGCTGGGGGAGGGAGGATGGGCATTTTTGTAATAAGGCGCATTATGTGGTTGTGCCGAAGAGGAAGAAGAGGTTGGTTATGAAGTGCCACGGCAAGATTGTGGATGAATGAGAGGGTGAGGGAGGCTTTTCTGACGACTGCGACGACGACGGATTACGACGAAACATGATAACGAAAGCATGATTATGGGTTGGGAATGGTTGGGTTTTGGGAAAAGAGGCTTTTTTTATGCCTCAGATGATATCGAATCAAAAGTTTTGTGATTCTGCCTTTGTCCCGTTTCTGTGTGTCATTCTGAGCTTCTGTATTCTGCTCTGTACTATCATAAACGAGATCGTGCCAGCGAGATACCCTCATTACCAGCCATCCAGCCCAGCTGCTGTTGAGCCTTTGCATTCTGCTCTGTAGTATTACGAGCAAGGTCGTGCCGCTGAGACACTGATAGAACTTCGTGCGGATCTCGGTATCTAGTATGCTGATACTATTCGGTTCAGATTTAAATATGGCTTTGCTTACCACTGAGATACTCTCGATACCATCTATTCAGCTCAGCTGCTACTGAGACTTTAAATTCTGTTCTGAAGTATGATAGCGATGTGATGCCGCTGAGATCCGTCTGTTCAGCTGAGTAGCTAGCGTGGTGGTATCGGTGACCATGGAGGTATGTTTCAACTCGTTTGCCCTTGAGATGCTGACAATCAGGCGTGGCCGTCTGAATAGATACTGTGCTGGTATCTCCTAACTTGGATATGCCAACAATCTTGATCACCTTTGAGATAGCGCGAGAGATAACAAAGTATCTCATTGACAAGCGTTTCCATAGTAAGCTGCTGTCACGAGCTACAGGCTCATGTTTTAGACACTGAAATCGTTGGACGAGGTGTTGCTCTCCTCTGTGCTGCGAACGAGTCTTTGTTAGACGGCGATGATAGCAGCTCGTGCTGAACGCGGTGGGATCTTTTAGTACACACACTTAAGGATTAACTCTCGTACATGTGAAATCTGTTCAATGTCTTTTGCCGAAGGTAGCACCTCTAACCAGACTCCAAAGACCCTCAATGCGATGTGGGAGCTCTCGCACAAGAGTACTATCTTGCTTTGAATGATGGCGAAAGGAGCACCTCTAGCAAGGCTGTTCGAGCCATATTGGACCATTGCCTTCAGATTGATCAATCGGCACCTCGGGCACGGCTGCTTGAGTCCACGGTACGGTCACCTCCGTGCCGTAAATTGATGTTGTAGTCGGTGGCAGCTTCAATTCCGAAACTATGGAAGGTATCGTTTATATCAAGGTGCTCCCAACCGAACAGCCAGGCATCGTGTGTGTTCTCGTGACTAAGGTATGTTTAGCCGTTTCTTTACACCCAGCGTGATGCCACCCACAATCCGGATGTGCCGATTTCCGCTCGAAAGCGCAGAACGTGTTTAGTACCTTATGCTAATATACGAATCGAACACCCGAGCTTACGTCCGCCTGTTTGACAGCACGATGGCCGCGGAGCCAAGGTATCAAATACTTCGTATCGTGCGTGGTTGACATGATGCTCATGACATCAGAGTCATTCCAAAGGAACCACGAGAGTCCAAGCAATGTCCGTCTTGGATATTGCTGCGGGTGTGCTCTCCGCGGAACAGCGCATCATATATGAACTTCTGGTTATGAGATGTTCTTGTGTGCTGTGCAGGATGAAGTTGGGTGTCCGATCTTGGTGTCAGGAAGTCGGCTGAAGGACACGGAAGTCGGAAAAGCAGACTCTCGGATCAAGGCACCTCGATGATGTACGTGGACGCTTTTGACCATAGTAAGCGAAAGCACGTGTCTATTCTGGACATCAGAAACACATGTACTGTAGCTCTTCCAGCAAGCTCTCAAAACGCCACACGGAGTGCCACGGGATCGCCAGGAGATCAGTTTGGCGCAGCGCATCCCCAAGATCGATCGTCGTCCAAGGTCTTGTTACTCCAGCTCTCTCCCCAGTCCCCACAAAGACCCAAGGCTAAGCCTCCTTGCGCCAGCAGAGCGCCAGCGAAACCACGTCACTAACCAACCAACCCGCCTGGCGTGTCCGCGGCACCTCGAAACCGAAACCTGTGCTGTCCTGTGCTGCAGCTGTCACATCCCCTACACTGCCGCGTTGCCAAGGTCGCTTTGTACGGGTCATATGCATTCCAATCCCAATACCTTAAGTACCATTTACCTTTGCCCGCGAACCGGTCTGCTGAGCTGTCCTGCTGCTGCCTTTTACTTTCTTCTTTCCGAGTCTTGTGACTGCACTCTTTAGAACGAAAAGGCTTCTGCCTACCGTACCTTCCAGACTGTTCTCAACGCTGGCCAGCGTTCTTTCCAATCCACGTTATTATTCCTTGTGAGACTGAAGTGTACAAAGCCAGTCAGGTATTCTCAGGTTTGAGGAAGATGGGAGCAAACATGGCTCGCCGATCCTCAAGTACCGGTAGCACGCGCAGCAAGATGGCGTCGCTCATAGCTGTACGCTGAAACCCATGAAACCCAATGCGTCTTTCAAGAATAGTGCTGACAGAACCGATCAGCTCGCCTTCCAAAACTCCGCCCTCATCCTCATAATGCACTACTCCCAGACAATGCCTCCGATAAATGGCCAGCGCTACCATGCATCCACCGCGATCTTCCTGAACGAAGTCCTGAAGCTTGCGATCTCGCTCACATTGGCTTTGTACGAAATCATGACGAGTCCGCAGGCGGCTCAAACTACCACCATCATGGGCATATTTGAAGAGTTGGCGAGCGCGGTGTTCACCGGAGATAGCTGGAAGATGGCGATACCTGCGATGTTGTATACCATGCAAAACAGTCTGCAATACATTGCGGCAGGGAACTTGGATGCTGCGACGTTCCAGGTCACGAGTCAGCTCAAGATCTTGACGACTGCGGTGTTCAGTGTGGTTTTGTTGGGAAGAATTTTGAATACACGGAAGTGGCTGAGCTTGGTCCTGCTCATGGCGGGAGTGGCAGTCGCATCTTATCCCGTCGGGTTCAGCGGCGAGACTGTTCTCACGATCAAGGACCTGAAGGAAACTCTGGCTCCACATCCGCCACGGAATATCTGGGACCTCAAGGCACTTGGCAATGCAGCTGCTGGTCAGCTCACCAAGCGTTCAGCAACGTACGAGGGGATTGACGAGGACTTCGCAAACCAAAACCCGCACGTACAAGCCAGCGTTGGTCTCCTTGCCCTCACTGTGGCCTGTGTACTCTCTGGTCTGGCGGGTGTGTATTTCGAGAAGATACTGAAGGAGCCCAAAAGCAGCTCTCACACGACTTCGGTGTGGGTTCGCAACGTGCAACTGTCATTCTACTCTCTCTGGCCTGCCCTTTTCATTGGCGTGCTCTTCAAGGATGGAGAGCACATTGCGAGAGACGGCTTTTTCGCTGGGTACAACGCAACTGTCTGGAGCGCTGTAGTCATGCAGGCGCTTGGCGGCATTACGGTGGCATTGGTTATCAAGTACGCCGACAACATCGCGAAGAATTTCGCAACGAGCTTCTCGATCATCTTGAGCTTCCTTGCGAGCGTCACGCTGTTTGACTTTGAAATTACTGCCTTGGTAAGCAGAGTCGTGAGCTTCGTGGTATGTACTCTACTGACACAGCACAGTATCTACTCGGCACAGCGATTGTACTGGGTGCGACATACTTGTACAGCACTGCTGAGACAGGTGCAAGTAACACTATGCGCCCTCCGCCGATCAACGTTTCCGAGTACAGAAGAAGCGGCGAAAAGTCATACTTTGACCTCGAAAGTGTCGCAAGTGTGAACAGGTCGCCTTTGCCTCGAGGAGAGGCATTTTCGAGCAGCAGGCCAAGTACACCGTCATTTGAGCGACGGCCTGCACGCGTGAAGAGCATGGAACCTCTATCGGCGAACAAGCGAGCATAGCGGAAAGGGCGAGAGAAAGAGTTTGGCTAGTTCACAGCATTGATACTCACTGAAAAGAATTTACGCTGTTTGGAAGGTTCCACGAGCACAGCATGTCAGTATCTCAGCCCGCCTAGACAGTATGCGCGCTTTGAGAGGTTGCGCTGCGGTAAGTGGCAAGTGGCATGGACGCGCCTTCTTCATCTGGGTTGAAGCCTATTCCGACTTCACCTCTGCTCTGCACGTGAGCCTCACATCTGATTCTCACCCGGCACCTCAACATTCCATCTTACAAACAATACAGATCGCTCTGAATCGGTAATTCGCCCAACTTTACAGCAGATCAGGCGAGTGAGCGGGCATCATGGCGGATGAGATGCTCGCGCGGCTGGACCAGTTGCAGAGGGGTGCGAGGGAGCCACCTTCGCGGCGTCAGGGGTACGATACGCACAACGGCTACGCTCGCTACGATGCCTATGAGCCTGAGCCGAACTACTACGATGGAGATGAAATTTACCGAGACGAGAACGCTTACCCAGTCGACTTCCATGGTAAGCATCTCTGCATCGCTCTGATGATGTGACTTACAACTGACTGTCATATAGGCAATGTCCCGACAGCGTACCATGAACACTACAGCGAGCATCCGTCGCTCTCTCAGATGCATCCACCCCAACCAGGAGCAAGAAACCAGCGCCCGCAAGCACCGACGGTCCGGCGTGAAGTGGGCTCCTCATTTGATCTCTGTGAGTGAATGCAAGTAATTGTTGCAGATTATCAGCACTAATTAAGGACAAGCTCGCTTTCAGTACGATGATACTCATGTGACTACGTCGAGCTCGTCACCATACGACCAGAGACTTCCCACCAGTCCAGTAGTGAGCGCAGGCCGGAGGAGATCGACTGTCACCGACCAGACGTACAGACGACAACCCACGCAGCCGACTCAACAGAGCCAAATGTCTTACAGCCAGTTCGATCCGAGTCCTCAGGCTCAGGTTAACGATGCGGAAGATGACGACGAGTACGGCGAGTCGTTCTCATCACACGCACTGGAGAATCCACAAGCATCAGTTGCCAGAGTGCAGACACACAAGGCACCAACTCGCGACACACCTGTAGTGCAAGGTATCTCGCTAGTCTCGACACAGAAGCTACCGGATCGCTTCAGGTCGATCTTCCCATTCCCGCTGTTCAATGCCGTACAGTCAAAATGCTTCCCCATCATTTACAACACGAACGACAACTTCGTGCTGTCATCGCCCACTGGTAGTGGTAAGACAGCAGTTCTGGAGCTTGCGATCTGTCGCATGATGAATGGTTTCGCCAACGGCTCTTACAAGGTTATATACCAAGCGCCAACGAAATCGCTCTGCTCAGAACGTCAGCGCGACTGGCAACGCAAATTTGGACCTTTCGACTTGCAGGTCGCTGAGCTGACTGGCGATACCGACAACGCTCAACTTCGCAGCGTTGCGCATGCGAGCATCATCATCACGACCCCAGAAAAGTGGGACAGCATCACGCGAAAGTGGAAAGACCATCAGAAGCTCATGCAGATGGTCAAGTTGTTTCTGATCGACGAGGTACACATCCTCAAAGAAGATCGCGGTGCCACTTTGGAAGCGATCGTGTCTCGCATGAAATCAGTCGGATGTGACATCCGCTTCGTCGCTCTGAGCGCAACAGTGCCGAACTCTCAGGACATTGCAACTTGGCTGGGCAAAGACTCCGTCACACCGCATCTTCCAGCTCCACGAGAGCGGTTTGGTGAAGAATTCCGCCCAGTGCCACTCACCAAGCATGTCTGCGGGTACCAGTCCAACGGCAATGACTTCGCGTTCGAGAAGACTCTCAATACCAAGTTGCCGGATATCATCGCACGATGGTCGCAACGCAAGCCAATCATGGTCTTCTGTTTCACGCGAAGCTCTTGCGTGGAGACAGCGAAACTGCTTGCCAACTGGTGGGCGACCAAAGGTCCGCGTGATCGCTACTGGGAGGCTCCGACGAAGCGCATTACCGTGGAAGACAAGGAACTACGAGGTTCGTACGTTCTGCCCCATATCACAATTCTCTACTGACGCCAAAGCAGACACTGTGCCCTCGGGAGTGGCTTATCATCACGCTGGTCTTTCTGTTAACGACCGTGCCACAATCGAGAAGGGATACTTGGAAGGTGATGTGAACGTCATCTGCTGCACATCTACACTCGCCGTTGGTGTCAACTTGCCATGCCACATGGTAATCATCAAGAACACTGTCGCTTACCAAAACAACGGCGGATCTGGCGGCTGCAAAGAGTACTCGGACCTGGAGATCATGCAAATGCTCGGCCGTGCCGGTCGACCTCAATTCGACAGGTCAGCTGTGGCGATTATCTTAACGCGCCTACAGAAGCAGCAACACTACGAGAAGATGGTCACTGGACAAGAAGTGCTCGAAAGCTGCCTTCACAGCAATCTGATCGACCATGTAAACGCTGAGATCGGACTCGGCACGATCACTAATGCCTCGTCAGCGAAGCGATGGTTGTCTGGCACTTTCTTGTACGTTCGTCTCAAGGAGAATCCCGAGCATTACAAGATCGATGGCGATGCCTCTGGCCGAAGTCTAGAAGACCGCCTGGAGCTCATCTGCAACAAGGTCATTTCCCTTTTGCAAGAACATGATCTAGTACAGAAGGCCTCCAAGCTGCAGTGTACAGAGTTTGGCGACGCCATGGCACGCTACTACTTGCAATTCGAGACCATGAAGACTTTGCTTGCTCTACAACCACGGGCCAAGACCTCTGAGATACTGTCAGCCATCGCACAAGCAACAGAATTTGGCGACGTACGGTTCCGAGGTGGCGAGAAGGCCACATACAAAATGCTCAATCAGGACAGTTCCATCAAGTTTCCCATTCCAGTCAATCTGGACGCTCCTGCTCACAAAGTATCACTCATCATTCAAGCCGTGCTTGGTGCCATTGAGATCCCGACCGAGGACAACAAGCAGCGTATGGACTTCTCGACTGCGAAGACCTTGATCTTTGCCAACGCCCAACGTCTAATCAGATGCGTTGTTGACTGTCAGCTGTACTTACAGGACTCTGTAACTGCACGCAATGCACTTGCACTCGCACGGAGTCTCGGCGCTCAAGTCTGGGATGACTCGCCTTTGCACATGAAGCAACTCGACGGTGTTGGACTGGTCAGCGTTCGAAAGCTGGTGGCCGCTGGATTGAAGACTGTCGACGACATCGAGAATACGGAGCAACACCGCCTGGAACTGGCTCTGTCGCGGAACCCTCCTTTCGGCATACAGCTGCAGGAGAAAGCCGGGGCTTTTCCCAAGCTACGTGTGGGCATGAAGGTCGTCGGCGACCCTGTGAGTCAACGTCAGTGACATATTCATTGCAAATACACCTACTGACCAAGCAGGTCATCCGTGCTGGCGAGCATGTGACCGTAAGGATTCGCGCAGATCTGGGTTTCATCAATGAGAGGACGCCAGAATACTTCAAGAAACAGCCCGTCTACGTATGTCTAATGGCAGAGCTGTCGGACGGCCACCTTTTGCACTTTGCACGCATCAGGTATTCACATCGCCAGATGAACACCGCGAACGTGACTGACCGGTTACAGTGCGAAGAAGCTCAACAAGGGACAAGACGTTGTGTTTGAGGCAAATCTGACCAACGAACATCAGACGGTGAGAGTATACGTGATGTGCGATACAATCGGTACGTGGGCGCAATCGCTACGTTCTGAATGACTGCTGACAAGAACAGCTGGGACCATGAGAAGTGCCATCCTTCGGCCAGATGTGCCACCCCACGTCTTTCCTACCAGCAAGGTAACGGAGGTTGGCAATACCCAATCGGGCAAAACAGTCAGCAAAAGGGCTTCAAGCAAATCGAAACCTGGATCGAAACGCAGGGCTTCGGAGACCGGATTCGACGAGTTCGACGATGCTGGAATCGATGATGCCGACCTGGCTCTTGCTGAAAATGGCGGCTTCGAGAACATCGATGATTTCGACGATGAGCCACGACCGAACGCTAGTACATCGAGAAAGAAGCATAGAACATCCAACATCCACGACGATGAGACCAGAACGCATGAGCCCCGACAGCTGGCCAACGGTAAGTGGGCGTGCAATCACAACTGTAAGGACAAAACTTCGTGTAAGCATCTTTGCTGCCGCGAGGGATTGGACAAAAAGCCCAAACCATCCAAAGCTAAGACAAGCAAGAAGGAAACAGAGAATGCAGCAGATCCAAAGCAAACGCAGTTGAGTATGTCGGTGAGCAAGAAAACCAAAACACCGGCGACTCAGCTGCCACAGAGTCGGCAAACCGCACCTGCACCCGAGCGCAACCCGTCAAGAGGTCCCGAAATGCACAAGCTCAATACGCTTCACAACAACGTCAAGTCAAACACGCAGCCCATACCGCTACTGAGCACCACAAGCTCTAGCGGCCCTCCCATTGCTCTCCCTCGACCAGGTCAGCCGCGGTCCAAGACTACCGAAGCAGCACGACGCGCAGCACAGAACGTCTATAGCGATGACTTTGGTGACATCGATGACATGTCATTGTTCGACGAGCCTACTGCTCAGCGCCCTTCCACTCACATGAGCCCTCCTCAAGAGACGGAGAGCGATCTTTTCGCTACCGACATCGGCGACATGCTTGATGACTTCTCTCCTGCGAACAAGGACAAGACCCTTTTACGAGAGGCGACGGCTGTTCAAGACAATCATGGAGATGATTCATCTCTGTACGACGTGGACGAAGACATGCTGTTGCCTCTCGAGCAAGCTCTCGAGGAAGCCCGCCCTTTAGACTACCCCAATGCTCAAAGTGGCACCGGAAAGTCTGCAGGACCTTTCTTCGAGGTTTCTGACGAATCAGCAATCTTCAGTCTCGGAAGCCGAGCCAATGACCAGGGCTCTTCCTCCACGACGGCAAAGACACCATCGGGGTACACAACCGCAGTGCTGGAGAGTCATGCACTCTCTCATGGCAACGCGTTCAAGAGCGCTTCCGAAGAGCGCCCCGCCAGCTCTGACTCTGTAATGAAGGCTTGCATGGAGGAGTTGGGAACGGACCTTTTCAACTTTACTGACTGATCCGGATCACACGGAGATGAGAATGAGACTATGGAGTGAATGGTTTCGCCGTTTTGCTTGCTTTTGTTGAAGGACTGTCGTACGAGGAACGTCGCTTTGTGAGGTCGATAGGCCTCGTCGCTAAATTAAATTACCCAATATCTCATATAGCAAGAATTTAATGCCAATCTCAAGCCCAACGTACACCTAGAAATCTTTGTTAACCAACACCACCGGTCCCTCATAGGCATGCCTTCCGAAGACAAAATAATAGCAAATCGAGAAGATGACGACCGACCCATATATCAAACTGCTCCAGTTCATCGTCGTGAGCTGCACAGGTGTAGCCAACGGGAAGAAAGCGAAGACGTAGACCAGTAGCAGGAAAAGCACCGCGATGATGTTGCAAGGGAGGCCTGCGCGGCCGAGACTCCAGCGAGCGTGTGGCAGGGGATCTCCGCGAATCTTGCGCAGCGCGACGCAGGAGATTGAGATGATGTAGGAGCTGAGGATCGCGCCGACTGTAAGAGAGACGATGGCGTTGAAGGCGACGGCGCTGCCCAGGTTGACGAGGGAAAGAAGGCAGGTGATGACGAAGGAGACGCAGACGGCGTTGAGGGGGATGTCCCAGCCAGGTCGGACGCTAAAGACAACAGTTAAGCCTTTGCCGAACGGTGGGAGACTCTGGTAGATACACACCGACAAAGGAATGTACTAAACGGCATGCCACGATCTCGTGCGAACGCGAACATCTGCCGAGAAGCTGTGGCGACGTTGCTGATAGTGCTGCACAGGCACATGAGAATGATCAGGCATGCCATGACCGTAGAGCCGGCTTTATTGCCAGTTGCCGTATAGAAGGTGCCGATGTATGCGTAAGAGTAGCTCGGGGTGATAGCGGCGTCTAGGTCGCCAATGCAAAAAGCGAACGTGATGACCATGATGAACCCGGTGATTCCGTTCAGCACAAGAGTCCATATCATGCCCAGCGGCAGGACTCGAGAGGCGTCTTTGATCTCCTCGGCCATATGGACTGCGGAGTCGGGGCCGATCAAGGAGTACATGGGACCGATGATTCCGACGAGGCAGCCGAGTCCTTGTGATGGCCAGCCATAGTCGTTTCTGAACTCGGTAAACACAGCTTTTGCCGATTGTCGCGGCGCCAGTGCCCACAGAGGGATCTACATATTGTCAGCTCGATGTCTTAAATTAGGCTTGCGGTTATTTCCCACCAAGATTCCGAAGAAGCCAAACACGTGGATTATCAGTATTACGCCTTCGATCAATGGAAGCTTTTTGGCGAAGAAAGTGTTGAAGAGAATCGCGATGGCTGCCACGGCGATGATCATGAGTGTTGCGTGCCATGGTAGAGGCTTGTAATTTGGGTCGTTCAAGATGATGATGCCCTGGACTTGGGTAGCCACCAGGTATGAGCCAGACGCAATGTTGACTTGCCAGCCCAGGACACATAGCCAGCCGGTGATGTAAGAGAGGAACTTTTGCGCTGGTGCAGGGGAGAATTCGGAGACCCAGTCTGTTGTCTGCTGTCAGCTTCGTCACTGGTTACGTTCACAACGATCGGTCTGGTGAAGTTCCGTGACGGGGAAGTCAAGATCGGACATACTGTAAAGCTGTTAGTAATGCTTTGCTCACACATGCTAGCACGAGCAATCATAGATGCCGTCATCACAAGACGCGATCATACGCAGACCCGTAACTACTCTTTGGACTGTTCCACTCACCGATATTGTCCTCCTGAGGTAGGAGCCCTGCAAAATTGTCAGTTGCAGTCATGCAAAGATGTGCACTGCCAATTGCTACGTACATGCTCGACATCTCGGCCATTGACAAGATGGCAAAGGAGAACCCAAACAACGATACAAGATACATCCATACCATTCCCGCAAGGCCTCCGTTAGGCAGGATGTAGCTTGCTGTACTGCAGCATATGTTTCAGCAAAAGACAAAACTGTGAGTATCATAAAGAGGCGTACAAAAGAATGGCCTCCCATGTACACATGAGCACTGCAGTAAACCCCAGTACGGAGATGAGACGGAAGTTACGCTGCAAAGAACACTTCAGCATAGGAACAGCTAACACACATCAAGCTCCACCTACCCTCAGCTCCTGTGTTTTGCCAACGCGTCTCATGTCATGTTGGTCTCTGATCGTGCCGACCTTGTAGGCTTTTGGAGAGTCCTCTGTAACCAGATCGAGATCGGTTTCATACTGGGTGGCTGCCATGATCAATATTTGCTGCTGAGAACGAGTGCAGGCTTTCAGAACTACTGCCGAAAGAACAAGATGAAGCACGAGGTTAAAATAATTACAAGCAAAAGGTACATGTCGACGTCTCGCAGATCTCACGAGATTCACACGTGGGCGTCGTCGACACGACGCTAACTCGAAGAGACTCGGACCGTGGTCCTGTACAACTCGACGAGCATAAGCTAGAGCGATTGCCGGTCTTCCCCATGACCAGGATTTGACATGGCTTCGGTTCTCGACCGATATCCGTCGAGTCCGAATTTTTGCTGACCAGAAGGCTTGTTGAATCTCGGTAGACCTCTAGATTTGGCTGCTCTTGTTCCAGCGCCTCGAAGCCGTCAAGCCCAATGAGTGCCACGTCGTGCCGAGCGGACGGAAGAACTACATGCTGTGCCGTGCGGATGGGGAGTGCGAGAGGAGTTGTGGAGGTAAGCTTTGGGTGGGATGCAGGGCGCCAGTACCTGCCACTGTGGATGCATCTTACTGGCTACCAGGCTCGCGTAGTTCGTGCATGTGCTGCCAGGCGAAGATGTTTGCGTGAAACTGTGCATTGTCGAGATCCCTGTGAGCATTGCACGCTTTCCAGTTCCTCGTGTGCCGGTGCTGGAAGGCGGTACCTAGTTGACACAACGACCGCCTTCCGAGCAGTTACGCCATGCGGAAATTCATGTGAATGTATCCAAGTATTGTACCTCGAGGCAGGAGGTTCCATTCAGAGAGCTTATCTGCATGCGTCTCGGGAGGCTGCGGCAGGATGGCGGCACGAGAACGCCGGAGCCCTTTGAGTGGATCGTGAAGATTAACAAATCTACATCAACCTTCCTCTTTTCGTTACCTCCTGTCACAAACCATGTCGTTGTCCACGTCACATCGTAGTGCAAGTGTTACTGCGCTGTAACTGCCTCCCTCGCATTGCCCTGGAGATGGCGGAGAGCTGAAAATAACTTGTCGGCCTGTGTGCGCCGAACACTTGACCCAAAACAAAGGAACCTCTCAGCCACAAATCAAGCCGCCGAGACCAACGAAACGTACAGGACCGCACGAGCAGAGCCCAAGATGTGTGCGGCCTGGAGCGCACGAGCACTCGTACGCCTGCCTTCTGTTCTGATGGGCGATCGGCGCAGTCAGCTCACGCCACCACACTGCTCCGAAGATGCCTTGGTGTCAGAGCGTGGTAAGCTCTGCGATTGATGACCTATGGACCATTGCTGGTCTACAATAGGCGGATGGCTTGAACCCACCACCGCCGGCCGGTCTGAATCCATCAAGACGTGTGTTTACGCTTTATCCTTTGTCTTCGAGTCTTACCAAAATGTCGTCCAACAAGCTCGACTTGGCCCTTTGGCGCTTCGACCACGGTTGAACACCACCCTTTCTGCGGTAACCCGAACGCTGTGCGCTCAAGGCATGTCCTCTGTCTCTCACCAGGGCGCATCGAAGGTACTCTTGTGCCATGCGCGTCGCATGCTCTGAGCAACACCTTTGCGTAGCCAGCAAGCTCGCCCTCCCACCCTCCAACTTCCTCCCACAATGTGCTTACCACACCCCGTCGCTGCTCATGGCTGATGTACCTGGCACCTTGACAGGTGTGTGTCTTCGTCCGTCGCCGAATCGGTCTTTTCGCATTTTCACCACCCCTTTCTATGCTTTTTTTTTTTGTTGGTCGCAGATGAAACGCCCGCATTACGAAATCATTGAATCACTGCCCGTACATGTCTCCCGCTGCGAATGAGGGCGAAAGGTCCTTTACTATCACGCCTGACGATCATGGTGGAGTCATTGTTGTTGTTGGATGCATTCTGATGACTTGGACTTTGCTGTGCTTTCTCATCAGGCTGTACAATCGTTTTGCGATGAGATCGTCTCTTGGGCTTGACGATTTCGTGTGCGGTGTCGCAACGGTATTCACTTTTCCAGAACGCCGGCTAAAAGGACATGAATCTAATGCAGGCTAGGTAGTCGGAGTCGCGCAAACACTACTGATGTGTGTTGCTGTATCCCGTGGATTTGGCAAGTCGGCTGTGCTGGAGACGTATGGACAGATACACACAGGCGAAAAGGCCAGTCCGTACACGTTCACGTCCACGATGCCACTCTGCTAACGTTTTTCACAGTACATGTACGCAGTCGCAATCCTAAGCGTGTGCACGATCGCCCTCTCGAAAGCAGCCATGCTCTTCTTCCACTTACGTATCACACCTCAACGGTCGCAAAGAATTACTTGCTACGCGCTGGTCGGGCTGTGTGGTATCTGGATGGTCGTGGCAATGGCCCTGATCGGAACAAGATGCGGGAACCATACTCCGTGGATCCTATATGGCAGGACATGTCACAACTTCGTAAGTCGCCGGACATTTCCCTTCG
>Ga0265797_10005766_pt1 | contig 17929 bp, 12 predicted proteins | sample P2T30metagenome_FD_192433 | JGI IMG/M metagenome (GOLD analysis project Ga0265797, IMG submission 192433) | Plant litter microbial communities from East Loma Ridge, Irvine, California - P2 T30 | ecosystem: Environmental > Terrestrial > Plant litter > Unclassified | place: USA: California...
TGGCACGCCACCAGCCAGATCCCGCTGCGCGCGGTACGGGACGGAAGCATCGACGAATTCGCCGCGGTCGACCCCAGCGACGGCGGCCACACGGCGCGCTACAGCGTATCAGGCGAATGGCGCCGCCGCACCGCGGACACGCTGACCGAAGCCCATGCCTACGCGGTACGCTCCGACCTGGCCCTGTACAACGACTTCACCTATTATCTCGACGACCCGTTCAATGGCGACCAGTTCCTGCAGACCGAACGCCGCAAGATGACCGGCTTCGACGTCGCCCACACCTGGTTCGGCCAGTTGCAAGGCCGCGCGATGAACAACGCCATCGGCCTGCAGGGCCGCTTCGACCGCATCGCCCCGCTCGGCCTGTATGCCACCGCGCAGCAGCGCGTGCTGGACACCATCACCGAATCGCAGGTGTCCGAAGCCAGCGCGGCGCTGTGGTTCCAGAACACGGTGCAGTGGACGCCGTGGCTGCGTTCCATCGCCGGGGTGCGCTACGACCGCTACCGCTTCAAGGTCGGCAGCTCGATCATGGAAAATGCCGGCAGCGCGGACGATCACATCGCCTCGCCCAAGCTGTCGCTGGTGTTCGGCCCGTGGGACCGGACCGAATTCTTCGCCAACTACGGCGAAGGCTTTCACAGCAACGATGCGCGCGGCACCACCGCCCGGTTGTCGCCGCGCGAGCGCGAGCCGGTGGAGCCGGTGACGCCGCTGGTGAAAACCCGCGGCGCGGAAGTCGGTGTGCGCAGCGAGATCGTCCCCGGTCTGCAGACCTCGATGGCGCTGTGGGGCCTGCGCTCCGGCTCCGAACTGGTGTTCTCGGGCGACGCCGGCGACACCGCGCCGAGCCGTGCCAGCCGCCGCGCCGGTGTCGAGTGGAACAACCATGTCGTGGCCAACCGCTGGCTACTGCTGGACCTCGATCTGGCGGTGTCGCGTGCGCGCTATAGCGGTTTCGATGCGGCCGGCGACCACGTACCGGGCGCGGTCGGGCGCGTCGCGTCGTTCGGCGCCACCGTCAACGACCTCGGCCCCTGGTCCGGCGCCTTCCAGATGCGCTATTTCGGCCCGCGCCCGCTGGTGGAAGACAACAGCGTGCACTCGTCCACCACCGCGATCGCCTACCTGCGCGCCGGCTACCGCTTCGACCGCCGCTGGCAGTTGACGGCCGACGTGTTCAACCTGTTCGACCGCAAGGCCAGCGACGTCGACTACTACTACACCTCGCGCCTGCCCGGCGAACCGGCCGAGGGCGTCGACGATATCCACTACCACCCGGTGGAGCCGCGCACGCTGCGGTTGACGCTGCGGGCTAGTTTCTAAGGTATCGTCTCCGCTCACCGTCGCCCCCGCGAAGGCGGGGGCCCAAGTTTGTGAGCGGATCGGTAGCGCATGCAGAACTTGGACCCCTGCCTTCGCAGGGGCGACGGTTTCTTGGCGAACTGGACATATACATATGGCGCGCTTCGCCTCGCCCGTCATTTATAATGGCCGTTTCGCCAAATTACTCTCCCCGCCCATCATGGAATTAGCAAAGTCTTTCGAGCCAGCCGATATCGAACAATTCTGGCGCAGCGAATGGGAACAGCGCGGCTACTTCGCCGCCACCATGGACGCCGGCAAGCCGTCGTTCAGCATCCAGCTGCCGCCGCCGAACGTGACGGGCACCCTGCACATGGGCCACGCCTTCAACCAGACCGTGATGGATGGTTTGACGCGCTACTACCGCATGCGTGGCTTTAACACCGCCTGGATCCCGGGCACCGACCACGCCGGCATCGCGACCCAGATCGTGGTCGAGCGCCAGCTGGACGCCCAGAAGATCTCGCGCCACGACCTCGGCCGCGACGCCTTCATCGAGAAGGTCTGGGAGTGGAAGGAAAAGTCGGGCAGCACCATCACCGGCCAGATGCGCCGCCTGGGCGCCTCCGCCGACTGGAACCGTGAATACTTCACGATGGACGAGCCGCGCACCAAAACCGTGGCCGAAGTCTTCGTGCGCCTGTACGAGCAGGGCCTGATCTACCGCGGCAAGCGCCTGGTCAACTGGGACCCGGTGCTGGGCACCGCGGTGTCGGACCTCGAAGTCGACTCGCAGGAAGAAGACGGCTCGATGTGGTACATCCAGTATCCGCTGGCGGACGGCAGCGGCCACCTGACGGTCGCCACCACCCGTCCCGAGACCATGCTGGGCGACGTCGCCGTGGCGGTCGACCCGACTGACGAGCGCTACACGCACCTGCACGGCAAGATGCTGAAGCTGCCGCTGGTCGGCCGCGAAATCCCCATCATCGCAGACGAGTACGTCGATAAAGCCTTCGGCACCGGCTGCGTGAAGATCACGCCGGCGCACGACCTCAACGACTACGCCGTCGGCCAGCGCCACAAGCTGCCGCTGCTGACCATCATGACGCTGGAAGCGAAGATCGTCGACGATGCGCCGGAAGCCTATCGCGGCCTGGACCGCTTTGCCGCGCGCAAGCAGATCGTCGCCGACCTCGACGCGCAGGGCCTGCTGGAACAGGTGAAACCGCACAAGCTGATGGTGCCGCGCGGCGACCGCACCGGCGTCATCATCGAGCCGATGCTGACCGACCAGTGGTTCGTCGCCATGAGCAAACCGGCGCCGGAAGGCACCTTCAATCCGGGCAAGTCGATCACCGACGTCGCGCTGGAAAAAGTGGCGAACGGCGAGATCAAGTTCGTGCCCGAGAACTGGTCCACCACCTACAACCAGTGGCTGGGCAACATCCAGGACTGGTGCATATCGCGCCAGCTGTGGTGGGGCCACCGCATCCCGGCCTGGTATGCCGAAGACGGCCAGATCGTGGTCGCCCGCTCGGAAGAGGAAGCGCAGGCCAAGGCGCAAGCTGCCGGTGTCCAAGGTCCGCTGCGCCGCGACGACGACGTGCTGGATACCTGGTTCTCGTCGGCCCTGGTGCCCTTCTCGACCATGGGCTGGCCGGAAGAAACCCCGGACATGAAGATGTTCCTGCCGTCGTCGGTGCTGGTGACCGGCTTCGACATCATTTTCTTCTGGGTGGCGCGCATGGTCATGATGACCGCGCACTTTACGGGCAAGGTGCCGTTCGAGACCGTGTACGTGCACGGCCTGGTGCGCGATTCGTCGGGCCAGAAGATGTCGAAATCGAAGGGCAACACGCTCGATCCGATCGACCTGATCGACGGCATCGACCTCGAGTCGCTGGTAGCCAAGCGCACCACCGGCCTGATGGACCCGCGCGCCGCCGAGAAGATCGCCAAGGCCACCCGCAAGGAATTCCCGGACGGGATCGCGGCCTACGGCACCGACGCCGTGCGCTTCACCATGGCCAGCTACGCCTCGCTGGGCCGCAACATCAACTTCGACCTCGGCCGCGCCGAAGGCTACCGCAACTTCTGCAACAAGCTGTGGAACGCCACCCGCTTCGTGCTGATGAACACGGAAGACAAGGACTGCGGGAAGCCGAATCCGGAAGATCTGTCGCAGGCCGACCGCTGGATCATCTCGCTGATGAACCGCGTCGAACTCGAGGTGGCCAAGGGCTTTGCCGACTACCGCTTCGACAACATCGCCAACGCGATCTACAAGTTCGTGTGGGACGAGTACTGCGACTGGTACCTGGAACTGGCCAAGGTGCAGGTCCAGCAGGGCACCGAAGCCCAGCAGCGCGCCACCCGCCACACCCTGCTGCGCGTGCTGGAAGTGATCCTGCGCCTGGCGCATCCGATCATTCCGTTCGTGACCGAGCAGCTGTGGCATGCGGTCGCGCCGCTGGCCGGCAAGACTGGCGACACCATCATGCTGCAGCCCTACCCGATCGCCGACGAGTCGCTGATCGACGACGGTGCCGAAGCGTGGATGGACCAGTTCAAGAAGCTGACCGACGCGACCCGCAACCTGCGCGGCGAAATGAAGCTGTCGCCGTCGGTGCGCGTGCCGCTGATCGTGGAACCAGGTTCCGAGGCTGACCGCATCGCCGCCCAAGGTTTCGCACCTTACGTCCAGCTGCTGGGCAAGCTGTCGGAAGTGCAGATCGTCGATGCGCTGCCGGAATCGCCGGCGGCGGTGTCGATCGTCGGCACCACCAAGCTGATGCTGAAGGTCGAGATCGATGTCGCTGCCGAGCGCGAGCGCCTGTCCAAGGAAATCGCGCGCGTCGAAGGCGAGATCGCCAAGGCCAACGGCAAGCTGTCGAGCGAAAGCTTTGTGGCCCGTGCCCCGGCCGCCGTGGTGGCGCAGGAACGCGAGCGCGTGGCCAATTTCAGCGCGACGCTGGACAAGATGCGCGAGCAGTTGGCCAAGTTGCCGCCGGCTTGAGCGGTAATCGATAACAGCAGTAATTAGTATCCTCCGAGGAGCCTGGTTCCAGGCTCCTCGATTGGCGCCTTCATTGACTCCTTCGTTGGCATCATCACGGCTCGCGTGCCGCCGCAACATGGCGGCACGCGGCGCTTTCGCCCTCCTCCCGCCTCCCTGACCGATTTGCAACACCGCTGCGGTGCTTACTCCCACGATCTTGTTTTAGACCTACAATAAATCACACAGCGGTTCGTTATTTCGCTGTGCGAAACAAGTAGCGCACAACAACGATCATGGAGACGCGAATGAAAAAGCAGCCCGGCACTTTCATCACCTGTACCGTTCTTCCTTTGTTTGCCGCCCTGACGCTGGCCGCCTGCGGCAGCGACAACGACGACCCGATCCCGGCCCAGCCGCTGCCGACACCGCCGGTGCAGGTCCAGCCGGAACCGGCACGACCACAGGACGCACGCACCTACACCGTCAACGAAGCCAACCTCCCCTTCACCGCCCTGAACGGCGCACCGGATGCAGACCGCTGGTGGGGCGTGCTGAACAACGCCGGCTACCAGATCGAGGTGCCGAAGAACTGGAACGGCATGCTCGTCATGTATGCCCACGGCTATGCCGGCACCGGCGCCAACCTGTCGGTGTCGCCGCCGGCGATCCGGCGCCACCTGCTGGAACAGGGCTATGCCTGGGCCGCATCGAGCTACAGCCGGAATTACTACGACGTGCGCGCCGGCGTCGAGGACACCAACGCGCTGGCGCTGGCCTTCCGCGACATCGCCGGCAAGAACGGCCGCACGCTGGCGGCGCCGGCCAGGACCTATATCATCGGCGTGTCGATGGGTGGCCATGTCACGGCGTCCGCCGTCGACGAAGAAAACATCGCCACCGCCAACAACAAGATCCGCTACAACGGCGCGGTCCCGATGTGCGGCGTGCTGGGCGACACGGAACTGTACGACTACTTCGCCGCCTACCAGACCGCGGCGATGCAGGAAGCCGGCATGCCGGCCACGGGCTGGCCGGTGCAGGACTGGGCCACGATCGGACCGCAGGTGCAAGCGAAGATGTTCACCAGCTTCCCGGGCGGCAGCACGCCGACCGCCCCCGCCGTGCCGAGCGAACAGGGCATGCGCCTGAAGCAGATCGTCGCCAACCTCACGGGCGGCCCGCGTCCGCTGTTCGACTACGCCTACGCCAGCCCGCTGCAGGCAACGGTATGGGGCACCTTCGGGCGCGACGGCAAGATGCTGGGCATCCTGAACGAGGACGTGGTCACGACCAGGGACATCGTGTTCCAGCTCGACGCCGACCCGGCCCTGAGCGCCGCCGAACAAGCCTACAACGCAGCCATCTACCGCGTGCAGGCGACGCCGGACGCCAACCGCCTGCGCCGCGACGGCCTGCGCTGGATCCCCAAGACCAACGCCCAGATCAAGGTGCCGGTGGTGACCATCCACACCCTGGGAGATTTGTACGTGCCCTTTAAAATGGAGCAGATCTACAAGCGCCGCGCCGACACCCTCGGCACATCCGGCATGCTGGTGCAGCGCGCCATCCGCGGCATCAGCCACTGTGACTTCACGATCGCCGAGCAGGTGGCCGCTTTCGACGCCATGATCAAGTGGGAGCAGCAAGGCGTGAAGCCGGCCGGCGACGACGTGCTGACGCCATCGGTGGTGGCCGATCCGCAGTATGGCTGCAACTTCACCGACAACACGCGCTCGCAGGACGACAGCGCCGCCATCATCGCAACGCGGGCCTCGCTGCCGCAATGCACGCGCTGATGCCGGATCGTTCATGATGCCTTGGCCTGCGCCCGCCCACGCACCGGCGACTCGAGCGCCACCAGGCCGGCCAGGATCAGCAGCGGGACCGCCAGCGTGGTAAGCGCGGCGCCGATCAGGACATTTGTCCGGGCCGATGACCACAGTCTGGACCGGGCAAGCGTCGTCAGATGGCAACATGTTTCCGAACGGTCATGCAGTTTGCTACACTGGCCCCACAACTCAACCGGAGACCGCCATGCGCCCCCTGATTACCCTTTCCCTGCTTGCCGCCGTCCTCGCCTCACCGTTCGCCATGGCCCAGGAAGGCTCGCCGGTCGGCCTGTGGAAGAACATCGACGACAGCTCCGGCAAGCCGACCGCCCTGATCCGCATCACCGAGCAGCAGGGCGAGCTGCAGGGCAAGATCGAAAAACTGTTCCGCGGCCCTGGTCAAGATCAGAACCCGAAATGCGTGGCCTGCACGGATGCGCGCAAGGACCAGCCGATCGTCGGCATGACCATCGTCTCCGGGCTGAAGAAGAACGGCGACGAATACACCGGCGGCGAGATCCTCGATCCGAAGAACGGCAAGATCTACAAGAGCAAGCTGACCGTGCGCGATGGCGGCAAGAAGGTCGAGGTGCGCGGCTTTATCGGTGTGCCGATGTTCGGGCGTTCGCAGGTGTGGTTGCGCGAGGAGTGAGCGCGACCCACGGGCGCGACCGGACATGACGCCACGATCGTCATTGATCGCATGCGCGATGCTGCTGGCCTTGCTGGCCGGCTGCTCGTCGCGGCACGGCAGCGGCCAGGAAGGCGTGCCGGTTGCACAAGAAGCCGGTGCACCCGCACGCCAGCTCGCCTATGAGCACGACATCGAGGTCGAGACCGCGCCTGACCGGGTGGCAAGCATCCAGGCCGCCGGTCTGGCCGCCTGCCGCGCCGCCACTGCCGCCGCCTGCACCCTGCTGGCATCGAGCATCGACGGCAAGCCCAAGGCCGGCGCCACCCTGAAATTTCGCGCCAGGCCGGATGTCATCCCGAAACTGATCGCCGCCGTAAGCCGGAACGCCGAACTGGCACGGCGCTCCACGCGCGCCGAAGACCTGTCCGGACCGATCGCGGATTCGGCCCGCCAGCTGGCCATGCTGGAGGATTATCGCAGCCGCCTCGAAGCCTTGCGCAGCCATGCAGGCAACGACATCGAAGCGCTGATCAAGGTGAACCACGAGCTCGCCGACGTGCAGTTGCAGTACGAAGCCGCGGACGGCAAGCGCGCCCTGCTCGCCCAGCGCGTGGAGACCGAGATTCTCAACGTGGCGATCGGGTCCGAGCGGCACCAGCCGTTCTGGGCGCCGATCAGGCGGGCTTTGCAGGAGTTTGGCGGGCACCTGTCGGCGGGGATTTCGACGGCGATTACTGGGCTGGCTTACTTGATTCCTTGGCTGTTGCTGATTTCGGTGCTGGGTTGGGGCGGGCGCAGGTTGTGGCGTTGGCGGCGTGGGCAAGCGATGAAATGAACCCGCCAGGAACTGACGTCAGCCGTCGGGACGATGGCTCCGGCGGCTGACTGAACGGCTAGCTTTGGTTGCTGTCCCATTGCCAGATTGTTTGCCCGTACTGGCTGTCGAAGTTTGGCGCGGTCTCATTCCTGGCAAGGTAGCGGCGTGAGCCCGGCCTGGACGGCGCAAAGTAAAACCCCGGTTCCATACATTTTTCGCCGCCGATAATGCGTGGCCCCGGCTTCACAGTCTCCGGCGTATCGAGATCGGTCAGCTTGTCGAATTCACCCCCGATAGGCTCAACCAGATACCAGTCGGCGTCGCGAGTAGTGAATGCTCTTCTTGCGACAGCTGAGGGGGCCAGATTGGGATGCGGTCCATCTTTCCAAATGACGTCGTCGTGAAAGAGTTTGGCGTAAGGCGGCGATGTCGTAAATTTGAACATCTTCTCGTCGCTGAACCAGAGATCCTGGCGGCCTACTGCACCGAAGGCGGCCAGACCCAGTTCGTTGAACGTGGTTGCCTTGCGCAACTCGCGTCCATGTTTGCCGAACCAAGCAAACTGCAGGGCGGCATGCGGATCGTTTTTCGCCACATAGATTCCGGTTTGTTCAGGGATGACACCAGTCGGGTAAGCTATATCGGTGAGGACGCGGAACCTGGGAACCTGATCGAAGCGAGAAGCAAATACAGGGTATTCGCATGCAAAATAGTAGTCGTTCCACGCTTTCGTCATCCAGTCAGCCATCGTGTGATCAATGGGCGATGCCCAGTCGCTGATTTTTTGGCTCTCTTGATTGAATGCATCTTCTTCATCAGGTGTCATCCAATCCAAGGAAAATTGATCCATGCCGCGAAAATATTCATTGACGGAGGTCATTGCATATTTTCCAAGCCCTCGTTCGGCTATGTCCCTTGCCAGCGAATTTTGCAGGTTTTTCAGATAAGGCCATCCATTATTGGACCAATTTTGCGACGTATCGCGTGTCCCCCAGCGCTCGTCAACCAACACGGCATGGCGGCCCTGCGACTTCGCTTGATCAAGAACCGGGTCAATGTTTCCGTCAATTAAACGAGTCACAAGTGTATGCAAATTGATCAGATAGTCCAGGGACGAGAAATAAGACAGCATGGCCGCCTGCTTTTGCTGCCAAAAGCTCAGTGCAAACTTGCTGTTGAGGCCAGTAGAGTCCATTTGATTTACCTGTTGACTGTAGTGAGTTGACCCGGAAGCTCCGGTAATCCGAACTTTGCCGCTCGCAGTACGCCATCGAACTCGGTATACCCCCATCCAGTGTCGAATGGACCACTGATATTTGGGTGATTGATTTTTTGACGCAAGCACAAATGAGAATCGTCGAACGCTTTCCGTTGTGCTGGCGTCATATTCTGCTTGAGAGCATTCACCTGGTCTTGCGTCAGCGGTTTTACCTCGGATAGCGGCTTTCCAGACGTGCTTTTGTAGTAGAGCACCATATCGTTACGAACGTCCGTACGCTCGATATTGAAGACGATCTGTTCCTCTCCTCCTCGTAAAAAATGATCAGGCAGGGACTTTTTCTTCTGGCTTGCAGCCTTCCCACGCCACACATTCAGAGTTTCGCCGGCCTTGAGGTCGTAGATGACGAACTGCCCATCCGGGTTCCAATCCGGCCACACCGCCAAATATTCTCGCCATGCCGCCTTCGGATCTGGAGCACTCTGCAACTTTTTGAAAACGGCTTCGGTCACCCAGCAATCGCTCATGGCACGACTGGATGGTCCTAGAATACGGTACAGGCGAGCCGGCCCTCGGATCGCATGCTTCGCAAGAGTATGAAATGACTCGATACTTTGGTCGGAAAGAGGAGGAAACCGGTCTTTTTCCGGTATCAAGCGACCATTGACATCAGTCTTGGCACTGGCATTTCTGACCATAGTGCGGCAATCTTTGGCAACCAGGCTGTCAAAGAATTCGTCTCCATTCTTGCTCAGCCATTCAGGCTGATACTTCCTCATCAACGCTACTGCAGCGGCCTCCGGCAAGTTGCCGCGAAAATGGATATTCGCAACGTCGACAATACCTTTTTGCTTGACCAGCGCCTCCTTCTCCAGCCGCAAAACAATGTTGTCCAGCGCATCCTGAACCGGCCTGATCGCACGTGCGAGGTGTTCATTCGCCATCATCCTGATGCGCTTGACATCCTGCAGCGTGGCGACCGCCTTTTTGCCCACCACAGGCACAATTTCGACCTTGGCAACCAAGCCTTGGATGACATCAATACCCCGGTCGAATGCACGCATGAGCTCGCCGACATTCACCTTGGCGCGAACGGCTTTGATTTCGGTCGCCAGCCATTTGAAGATCTCGTCGATCTTGCTCAGGTTGATATAGCGCTGTACTTCCCTGCGCCGCAAAAACGTGATCACCCAGGTCATCCCGGCATCTATGGCTTTGGCAGCAGCCGTCCCGCCATGGTGCCGAATGAACGCAAAGAAAATCTTGAGTACCCCTTTGACCAGCGAGCCCAGTGTTGGAAACAGACCGATCAGTGTCAGTGCCAGCGCAACCCAGTTCCAGGTATCACGTGGGTCCCGCGACAGCTTCTTGACATTGGCAACCAAGTCGCGCATGTCGCACAACTGGTCCACCAAAGGAATCATCGACACGGCAGCATCGAACATAATCTGCGCCGTCGAACGCTCGTCGTTAAAATCGCCTTCGATGGCCTCCCATAACCACACGAAAGGATTGGTGCTGGGTTGCTTGGCCTTGCTGATATCGTTCGTCGCCCAGGCCAGGGCATCACGCATCGGTGTCGTTGCCAAGTCGCTCATGACTGACTTATCCCTTGAGGATGTCTTCGAGTTTCGAAGTCGATTCGGGTGGCGCCGGCTTGCGCGGCTTGTACAGGATTTTCTTGACTGACTTGTTCAGCACGTTTTCATGACGGGCCTTGCCATCCTGGTCCAGCTTGCCCGTCAGCATCGGGCCGCCGGTAAAGTGAATCTCGTATTCGGCACCGGCGATGCCTTCGTTCGTTTCGGGGTCCAGGTACTGCAACGCGATCCAGTGCTGCGCCTCCTGCGCAAGCTCGTCCGGCAGGGTCGGGATGTTGGCGGCCTGGTTCGCGCCGCCGTCGAATAAATGCTGCCCACCCTTCACACTGAACGTCCCCGGACAAGCAAACGTGATATCCCCACCGTCCAGCGTCACCGCCGACTGCCCTGCCTGCAGCACGATCTTCTTGCTCGCCTTGATCTCGATCCCGTCATTCACCGAAATCACCACCACATCCTTGTCCGCCAAAATCTCCAGCTGATCCGTATGCGCCTGCAAGGACACCGGCCCGTTCGCCGCAATCGCCTGGATCCCGCCAGCGTGCGTAAAAAAGCTGGCAGCCGCGCCGGCCACCGACGACACCGTGTGCGCCGCCGCGATATGCAAATCCGATTGCGTGCTCCAGTGCAGCTGCCGCCCCGCGTACAGCACCGTGGACGCCGGCGTGGCCCAATTGATGCCGGCTGCGGATTCCATCAGCACGATCGCCGTGCCGAATTTTTCGACCGGCTGGCCGGCATCCAAAGTGCGCGCCCCCGCTGACGGCTTAAGGGCTGCCTGGCCATTGACCGTGCCCGCGTATTTGCCGTGCTGCTGCGGATCGATCTGCGCAACGAAATTCAGCTGGGCCGCGGCCGCAGCGCTGCTGAACAGCGCCCCCTGCTGGGCCGCGGCACCGCTCAGCGCCTGGCCGAGCGACTCTGCACCCTTGAACAGCGACAGCGCTTCGGCCACGTCCATCTGCGTCGACGCGATGCCGCTGCCGAGCGCCGGCCGGCGGCTGGTCGACAGCAGCACGCCTTCGCCGCCGCGTACCACGGCCCAGGCGTCGGTGCGCAGTTCGAAGCCGCTGCCGCGGTAGGCGTGGCGCGTGGCGGAGGCCGGCGGCTGGTCGACCAGATAGCCGAGGTTCAGCTGGCTGGCCGCGCTGCTGGTGGCGAGGCGGGTGCGCAGCTGGCCCGGGGTGTCGTCCAGCTGCCACTGGTTGAAGCCGTTGCCGTCAACATTGTGGGTGTGGATGCCGGACAGGACGCCGGCGTGGCCAGCCTCCCCATCGACGCCGGCCGCGAACGGGGGCGTGTCGCTGCCGTTGTAGAGTTGGGCCACGATGACCGGGCGGTCGATGTCGCCCTCCACGAAATCGACCAGCACTTCGGTGCCGATGCGCGGCGTGAATTGCGTGCCCCAGTTGGGGCCGGCCAGCGCTTCCGCCACGCGCACCCAGGTGCCCGAGGTCTCGTTGCCGGGCGCGCTGCCTTGGGCGTCACCGTTGTGTGCGTCACTGCTGTGCGCCATGCCGCCCGGGTTCGGCGACGCACCGCGCTGCCACGCGAACTGGATGCGTACCTGGTAGTCGCGCGTGGTGGTGGCGACGCTGTGCGCCAGCCCGACCACGAGCGCGGTCTGCGGTCCGGGCGCGATGGGAGGACGCAGCGCGGCGGCGGCGGCCGGCACGATGGCGACGCTATCGCGCACGCATTGAAAGCGGTTGCGGTAAGTGCCGTTCTCGATGCCCGTCCGTGCCGCCGCGCCGGCGACACCGGTACGAAAATTGTTGCGCGCCTCATGCTGCACCGACAGGACCGTGAACGCGTTGTCGCCTTCGGGATAGCGCGCGTGCCGGGTCAGCTGGAAGCTGCAGCCGGCCGCCATGCGGCGCACCGCGCCGGCGCCTTCGAAGCGTTTGTTGTCCCCCTCCAGCGCCTGCAGCATCAGCCGGCTGCGCAGGTCGGCGGCGGCGCGGCTGGCGACGATGCGTTCGCCGCTGCCGTCGTAGAGCGGAAGCGATGGCAAGTCACCCGCGTCCAGCGTCGATTGCTGTTCGGCGGCCGGTGCCTGCAGTTGAAACGGATCCCAGCTGCTGATGCCGACGCCGTTGGCGGCGATGCGGCGCTGTGCGCCGAAGGCGTCGATGGCATCGTCGATGTCGGTGGCGCGCACGCCGTGAAAGCGCAGGACGTCGCCGCCCGGCGTGACCGGGATGCTGGCACGGCTGTCGAACACGACGAGACGATGGCGCGCCTGGCCGTGCTGATCCGGGCCGGCATCCTGCGCCTGGTCGTGCTCGAAGCGCCAGCTCAGCCCTTCCGAGGCCAGCAGGCGTATAAAAAAAGCGAGGTCGCTTTCGCGGTACTGGGTGCACACGGGGCGCACCGCCAGCGGCTGGGTGATGTCGAAGTCGAAGCGGACCTGCGGATAATCGCGCAGCAGTTCGGTGACGATGCCGCGCGCATCCTGGTCCTGGAAGATGTAGCTGTCGCGGCGCAGCGCCAGCAGCGACAGCGCCGGTTCCAGGCGCAGGCGGTAGCGCGCCACGCCGCCGTCGGCGCCCAGCCAGCAGGCCTGGGTGCAGAGGCCGCGCCAGGCGCGCCGGCTGCCGTCCGGCTGCAGCAGGCCGATCGTCAGTTCTTCGCCGACGAAGGGTGCCAGGTCGAGATCGGCCGAGGTGCTCAGCGCGTCGACGTCGAAGCAGAACAGGGCATCGATGGCTTCGACGCCGCGGATCGCTTCCACGGCCAGCGATTCGGGCAGGCCGCCGTCCTGGGCACTGGCCAGGGTGAGCAGGCGCGCATGCTGGCTCAGGCCGGTGCCGAACAGCGCGGGGATATCGAGCGGGGCATTCATTGGATGAGCGCCATTGCACAGGCTCCTTCATGATCGCAAAAACCGATCTTATGAAGGCGGCCCGCCGTTAGGGATGCGCCATCTCAATGCCTCAGCGCAATTTCCTTATCACAATCACTGTTGCTCGATGCCGATGCGTACCTACAACATATGTCAATTAGACGCGCACTCAATTGCATTCATGATAATCTGGAACACAACTCATTGATATTCTGACGGCAACATGATCGACTCTTCTCTTCCTCTTCACCCCGCGCGTCGGGAGCAGCCATGAGCGGCATGCGTCTGCTGTCCCTGCTGGTCGGCAGCCTGGTGCTGGTGCTGCCGCCAATGCTGCTCCCCATGGGCAGCAGCATGTCGTTCGGCACCGTCATCGCTGCCATGTTCGGCGTGATCCTGCTGTCCGGCACCTTCTTTTATGTGGGTGCGGCCGGCCGTAAAATGCGCCGCGGCGGCCAGGCACGCATGCTGGGCGCCGCCCTGCTGTTGCTGCCGGCGGTGGCTGCGCTGGCGACGATCGCCACACGCAAGGACGAAGCCCTGCTCTGGGGCAGCGGCGCCCTGCTGGTGTTTACCATCATCCTGCTGCTGCACTTCGTGATCATGCCGACGCTGGACCCACGCCAGCGCCCGATGCGCGAGCGCGAACGTCAGGAGCCAACGGCCATCCTGCTGCCGGCTACCGACTAAGCCAGTCTAGGATTTCTTCGGAAAGTGCCGCGCCAGGTGGCGGTCGAGGGCATTCGCAAACTGCTGGCGGTCGGCCTGGCTGAACGCGGACGGGCCGCCGGTGTCGACGCCGCCACTCCTCAACTCTTCCATGAAGGCACGCATCGTCAGCTGCTGGGCGATATTGTCTTTGGTATAAAACTCGCCGCGCGGATTCAATGCGAATCCGCCCTTTTCCAGCACCCGCGCCGCCAGCGGAATATCGCCGGTGACGACCAGGTCGCCCGGCGCGAGACGTTCGACGATTTCGGTATCGGCGACGTCAGCGCCGCTCGGCACCTGCAGCGCGCGGATGAAGCGCGAGCCCGGCACCCGGATCAATTGATTGGCAACCAAGGTCACCTGCAGTTGCAGACGCTCGGCCACGCGGAACAGGATGTCCTTGACCACGCCCGGGCAGGCATCGGCGTCGACCCAGATCTGCATCGGCGCTTTGTCGGTCGCGTCCATCATCCCTGCAGGTTGTCCCACAAATCCCCGGTCGGGCTGATGCGCGGGGCCGACACACCAAAATGTTTATACGCCAGCGGCGTGGCGATGCGCCCGCGCGGGGTGCGCTGCAGATAGCCCTGCTGGATCAGGTAGGGCTCGAGCACGTCTTCGATGGTGTCGGCCGCTTCGCCGATGGCCGCCGCCAGGTTGCCGATGCCGACCGGGCCGCCGGCAAACTTGAACAGGACCGCTTCCAGCAGCTTGCGGTCCATCACGTCGAAGCCGACCGTGTCGACGTCGAGCATCTTCAGCGCGCGGTCGGCCATGTCCTTGGTGATTTCGCCGTTGCCCTTCACTTCCGCATAGTCGCGCACGCGGCGCAGCAGGCGGTTGGCGATACGCGGGGTGCCGCGGGCGCGCTTGGCGACTTCGCAGGCGCCTTGTTCGTTGATCGGTGCCGCGAGCAGCGCGGCGCTGCGGCTGACGATCTTGGTCAGCTCTTCGACGTTGTAGAACTCGAGGCGGGCGACGATGCCGAAACGGTCGCGCAGCGGATTGGTCAGCATGCCGGCGCGGGTGGTGGCGCCGACCAGCGTGAACGGTTGCAGATCGAGTTTCACGGAGCGCGCGGCCGGACCTTCGCCGATCATGATGTCGATCTGGTAGTCTTCCAGCGCCGGGTACAGGATCTCTTCGACCACCGGCGACAGACGGTGGATCTCGTCGATGAACAGGACGTCGTTGGCTTCCAGATTCGTCAGCAGCGCGGCCAGGTCGCCCGGACGCTCGAGCACCGGGCCCGAGGTCTGGCGCAGGTTGACGCCCATTTCGCGCGCGATGATGTGGGCCAGTGTGGTTTTACCCAGGCCCGGCGGACCGAACAGCAGCGTGTGATCCAGCGCTTCACGGCGCTTGCGGGCGGCCGAGATGAAAATCTCGAGCTGGTCGCGGATCTTGGATTGGCCGACATATTCGTCCAGGTGCTTGGGCCGCAAGGCGCGTTCGATCGCCTCCTCGTTGGGCGAGGCCGGTTCCGCATCGATGATGCGCTGCTCGGTGAAATTGTCGGTCTGGATGCTCATATGTATACCGGTTACGTCGTCCCCGCGAAGGCGGGGACCCAAGTTGCATGCGCGTCAGCAGCACAAACAGTACCTGGATCCCCGCCTGCGCGGGGATGACGATTATGCCTTCGACAGCGCCTTCAGCGCCAGCTTGATGCCGTCTGACACGCTGGTGCCGGCCGGCATCGACTTGGTCGCAGCCAGCGCTTCCTTGTCAGAATACCCCAGGGCCAGCAGCGCATTCAGCACATCTGCCTGGGTATCGTCGCGCGGTGCGCCTGCCACTATCCCGATATCCGCCCCCAGCTTGCCTTTCAGCTCCAGCAACAGACGTTCGGCGGTCTTCTTGCCGATGCCGGGCACCTTCACCAGGCGGCCGGCTTCCTGCAGCGTGACGGCCTGCGCCAGTTCGGCCACGGTCATGCCAGACAGGATCGACAGCGCCATGCGCGCACCGACGCCCGTGATCTTGATCAACTGGCGGAATACGGTGCGGTCGCTGGCGGTGCCGAAGCCGAACAGCAGATGGGCATCTTCGCGCACCACGTAATGGATGTGCAGGGTGACCTTCTCGCCGGTGTGCGGCAGGTTGTAGAAGGTGCTCATCGGCACGTCGACTTCGTAGCCGACGCCCTGGCAATCGACCAGCACTTGCGGCGGGTTTTTTTCCAGGAGGATTCCAGACAGACGACCGATCATCGGTGACCTTTCAATAATGGGAGCGGATTAGACCAGGCGGCCGTTCTTCATGTGCAGGCTCGAGACGCCCGGCGACAGCGCGCCGATCAGCGCCAGCGCATCGTGGCTGTGCGCATGGCAGATGGCGACCGCGAGCGCATCGGCGGCATCGCTGCCGGGCAGGCCGGGCAGCTTGAGCAGGCGCGCGACCATGTCCTGCACCTGCGCCTTGGTGGCCTTGCCGGTACCGACCACGGCCTGCTTGATCTGGGTCGGGGTGAACTCCGCGACATCAAGGTCGGCCCCGACCAGCGCGGTGATCGCCGCCCCGCGCGCCTGGCCCAGCAGCAGCGTGGATTGCGGATTGACGTTGACGAAGACTTTTTCGATGGCGGCGCACGCCGGCCGGTAGGTGGCAATCACTTCGCCGATGCTGGCGAGGATCACCTTGAGGCGCGGCGGCAAGGCGGTTTCGCTGCCGGTCTTGATGGTGCCGGACGCGATGTAGCGCAGCCGGCTGCCCTGCTTTTCAATAACCCCGAACCCTGTGGTGCGCAGGGCTGGGTCGATGCCGAGAATAATCATCTTCGAATGTTATACCGGCCAGGGTATCTCGTGGGAAAAATACTGTGCAAAAACACAGGCCGTGGTAACGTAGGGTGGACGGGTTTCCCGTCCACGCGTTCAACCGTCGCATGCACACCACTTCCCGATGCATGCACGATGTATCCGCTGCCGCGTACCACCGCGTGGACGGCATAGCCGTCCACCCTACAACAGCACAGCCATCGTCTATCAGTGACGGAAGTGGCGCGTACCAGTGTACAACATCACCACACCACGCTCGTCCGCCGCGTCGATCACTTCCTGGTCGCGCATCGAGCCTCCCGGGTGGATCACGCAGGTCGCGCCTGCATCGACCACCACGTCCAGGCCGTCGCGGAACGGGAAGAAAGCGTCCGACGCCACCGCCGAACCGCTCAGCGACAGGCCGGCATTCTGCGCCTTGATCGAGGCGATGCGCGCGGAGTCGATACGGCTCATCTGGCCGGCGCCGACACCGAGGGTCATGCCGCCGGCGCAGAACACGATCGCGTTCGACTTGACGTACTTGGCCACGCGCCAGGCGAACAGCAGGTCCTGCAGTTGCTGCGGGCTCGGCTGCAGTTTGCTGACCACACGCAGATCGGCCAGGCCGACGTCGCGCGCATCCGGCGATTGCACCAGCAGGCCGCCGCCGACGCGCTTGACGTCGAAGGTGTTCTGGCCATCACCCAAGGCAATTTCCAGCAACCGCACGTTCTGCTTGGCGGCCAGTATCTGCAAAGCTTCCGGCGTGAACACCGGCGCAATGATCACTTCCACGAACAGCTTGGCGATCGCTTCCGCCGCACGGCCGTCGACCGGCACGTTAAAGGCGATGATGCCGCCGAAGGCCGAGGTCGGATCGGTTTTCAGGGCGCGCTGGTAGGCATCCAGCGCATCGGCGCCGATCGCCACGCCGCAGGGGTTGGCGTGCTTGATGATCACGCAGGCGGCCGGCTGGTCCAGGCCACCCAGCGACTTCACGCATTCCCAGGCCGCGTCGGCATCGGCGATGTTGTTGTACGACAGTTCCTTGCCCTGCAACTGGCGATAATTCGCCAGGCTGCCGGCGGCCGGCTGCAGGTCGCGGTAGAAGGCGGCGCTCTGGTGCGGATTCTCGCCGTAACGCATGTCCTGGACTTTTTCGAAGTGCAGGTTCAGCGTCTGCGGATAGGCGGCGCGGGTGG
>Ga0265797_10005767_pt1 | contig 17924 bp, 18 predicted proteins | sample P2T30metagenome_FD_192433 | JGI IMG/M metagenome (GOLD analysis project Ga0265797, IMG submission 192433) | Plant litter microbial communities from East Loma Ridge, Irvine, California - P2 T30 | ecosystem: Environmental > Terrestrial > Plant litter > Unclassified | place: USA: California...
CCCCTCACCCCATCTGCACTCAATCAGAATTGCGCGATGCCATCCCTCTCGCAGCCTGACAAGAACTGGTTCCAGTCCATCACCAGTCGACGACCTGCCCAAGTGCTCGTGCTGAACTTGCCGTCTCCATTGGCATGACCTGCATCACCCGTACTGTTGTCGGCCTGACCATCGAGACCATACTCGTGCTCTTCACTCTGCGCCATTCCTGCATCGTCGTTGTCAACCTCGTCCTCCATCTCAGGGATGACCTCCTCGGCTTGTCGAAATAGCCGCTTTGCAGCTGCCGCCTCGCCTACATTCGCGCCTCCGCATCCAAACCCACAGATGCGCCGGCCGCAAGGACGCCAGAATCTGTACTCAGCGACCTGAGGTTCAGAAAGCGGGCAGACGCCGAGCAGGCCCGAATCGAAGCTGCGATTAGACGTGTAGAAGAGCATGGTACCGGAGGGATCAATGGGTGACGTTGCCTCCGACTCCACGCCGTTGGCGATAGCAAAAGAAGGCGATGCCGGCTGACGGTGGGAAGCTGACGAGAAATACCGAATAGATGAAGGAGGGGACGCTGGGTAGGCGTTGAGATTGCGAGCGCTGGGATGGACTTCGAGTTCAATCCTTGGGTCCTGCATGGACTTTGGCGATAGGTCTTGGTAACCTTGCTTTCCGGCGAACTTCTTCAGCATGGTCGTACGCGGAGATACACATCGTGATGGACTGGCAGGAGGACTCACGAGACCGGTGATTACTTGCGAGGATGCTGATGGAGTGCGGCATCCGTTACGCATCTGCTGAGGACCTAAGAGAACATTGTCGATGAGACCCATCTGTGACACATGCTGATCATGTCCATGAGGCTCGCAACGAAGGGAAGGCCAGCACGTGGCTGAGCCGTCGATGCTCATCGGGCTCACCGTACGCACGGCAGGGCTCACAGCGCGAGGTGTTGCAGCTCTGTTTCCAGCGTCAGATGCAGGCGAAGGGTAAGCCTCCTTTGCCGGCAGGGTAGGGGACAAGGGCGTGGGGAATCCAGGATACTTTCTTCCAACATCCGTCAGAAGTGACAGCTGTGGCTTCATTGCCCTGGGCTGAGGCAGAGCAGCGCTCAGTGTACCCATGTTGTAAACAGGACTATTGTCGCCATATCGCGGTGGGCTCACAAAGCCATTCGCCGAACCATCGAGCGAGCCCAGCCATGAAGGAAGTCGATCATGCTCGTCTGCTGGCATGTGCTGAAAACAGCTGTTTGTGAAGAAGCTTGTGGGACTTGTGGGACTATTGGTATTGCTGGAGCTCGAAGACCCTTCGCCCGTGATACGACGTAGAGCCAGAGCTGTGAGTGGGTTCATCGGCTCCGCTCGGGCGAACCGAGCATCGTCGCAAGACCACAGTCCGCCGTACTGTTGCCACGGAAAATTTCGTAGGAAATAGTCTTCTGGATACACATCGTATCCGAGGGTGCGTGCACGGAAGAAGACGTACACGAAGCGGCACTCGGGGAATTGACGAAGTACCTAGAAGAGCAACGTTCAGTAGATGTCATAGAAACGGACTGTGCTATTATATGCAAGGGTGAGGCTTGAGGATGGATGCTCATACATCCCAAGCGGGAAACAAAGGCGGTGATGCGGTGAGCCTGAGCAAAGTCAGCATGCGACAAACGCTTATCGACTAATGAACATACATCAGAATTTCGTAAGCAGCGTATTTCTTAAGCTTCCCAGCTCCGCGACGATATGCGTACAGAACCTCGGGTCGAGCTGTCCTGATGGTTTTCCGACCAAGCAGCTTATGCATCGCAGGACTCGTGAGATACATGGGATCGAAGACGACCAGATTGCATGAGCCGTCAAAGCGGCGCTCAAAACCGACAATGCTGATCGAGTGTCCTGGTTGCTGAAGGTAGATAGGCGGTAGAAGAGTCTTGGAGACATTGGATCCGTCGCTGGCAGCCGCTCGCGCAAAATATCGTTCCATGGCAGCGAGGAGAAGCTCGTGAGCCGCAATGGCGCGATCTTTATTGTCGCTGAACTGCTCGACAGCGCAGTTGATTTCTGAGTTGAGGAAAAAGGCTTGAGCCTGCTACATATTAGCAGAGAACAGTTGAAGGTGAGTAAGATGTTACCTCTGGTGTGCCGATGTACTTTCTGGTATCACGTATACCACCAGTCTGGACACGGCCGATTGAGTTGATGCCTTTATCCCAAGCATCTTCAATGTGATCTTGCATCTTCAGTATAGTTGGCAGCCGTCCTGGGAATTCTTCGTAGCCTTGAGCCTTGGCGCCTTGGATGTAGGATAGCAGCATTTGTATGTTCCGGTACCCGCAGAAGCCACCTTCGCTCGGGGTTTTACCAACGTGGAGTGTCGATGGATGGCAATAATATGCTTCCTTCACGGTCCGATCAAGAGCAGATAGTTGCGCAAGGATGGGAATGATGCCTGGCGTCTCGTTCTGCACCTGATCATGCTTGATGAGGCGGCCGTCTCGGCCAATGCGGTTGACGGCAGTGATCTTGGGGCCGGCATCCAGCTGATCGTGCAGCCACCTAGGCATTCGATTCTCCCAAGCGTAGGGCCCCAGTTCGGATTTCTGCGGAGATTAGCTAGGCCCTGCCAAAAGGACAATTAACTTACACCTAGCCGAGCACTTTTGATCGATGGCTTGACAGACTTATCGGGTTTCGCAAAAGGATTAAAGCCTAGAATACTCCTTCCGATGGTACTCTTCTCGCTCTCATCGGTGTCGCGCCGATGCCGATGTGGGTGCTTCTTCGATTTGCGGCCGTGGGCGTCAGTCCTCTTCAAAGCATCTGACAAGTCTGTGCTGAAACTTCGCTCGGATGTTGTGGTCCTTGCCTGACTCGCATGAGAACGACGAGATGAGGTTGTGCCTTGCATAGTAGCGGATGAATGATGAGAATGATACTTTCCTGTAGTCTCGTCAAATGATAAAGTTTCTGCGTTGTGGTATTCGAGATGGTCGTTGAAGTCGGAAAGAGGAACAACTTCGCCGCAGTTGGGGTCAGGGCACACTGTAGTGCTTTCCTCTTCTTCCGAGTCGTCGGAGGAAGGCGTGTCCTCAGTGTCGTGGCGGAGTGGGGAAGGCCTGAGGGGCAACGAAGGGGGTAACGGTTCTGGGTCGTCTTCTATCACGAAAGGAGAGTTTTCGGTATGCACTTGCTCAAAGTGTAGTTGGAGAATGTAGTCATCTTTCTGAAGCACGGTGAAGTCACACATAGGACACTCCAGAAGCTCCATCTTGCTCGTCATCGCTGTGCAGGTGATATCCTGGGTGTGAAGGTGTCCAGCACTTTCCTGCCCCACGGATGTGTGGTGAGTGACAATTTGAGGTGGCTCGTTGTTCACGTGTATGGAAACCGTCACCTCGTGCGTATACGGCTGACTATGTTGTGGCAGTCGCTGTGGGCTTCCGTGGCTTAGCATGACGAACGCGGTTCAGACGCAGATGAAACAGCAACCCATGAGTTTGGTAAACTGCACACATACTGGAGGCTCGCTTATGAGGTAAAGGCGTTGTTTGCAAGTAAACGATGGCGTTGGCGGTGAATATGAAGCCGGGGTGGACGTGAAGAAGGTGCGACGCTTGTGGATAGCCGAAAGAGGAACACAAACAAACACGCCAAGACGCGTGACGCGATATCAGTTGCAAGCTTGAACTTAGGATGCGAGTTTAATGCAAGCTACGTCTATGGTATATCGGTGTGAAGATGATGGGTGTGGCTAACAAGTGGGTCGCAGCGAGGCGGTCAGCCGCGCATGACATTGGCGGTTGGATTGGCATGGCTGCTGCATCTTCACAGCTTTTCAAGCGCGTAGTATATGAAGACTGACACATAATGGAGATCAGCAATGGTTGTTATAGGTGAAGTGTCACGCTGCGTACAAGTGATGGGTATTCAAACGGTCAAGTCGCCTACGTCACCAAGCCGCCAAGACTTCAAGGATAGCATCTGCGGCGGGTCTTGCGATGTCCACAGACCTTCTTCTCAATGCTGCTCCGGACCCCGCGCGCACGTCGGATTGCCTGGGACAACGCGAATCGCACGCAATGGCGAAGAATACCGCTGCGATGCCATTCTTCAGCCAATTCGGTGGATCCGCCATGGTTCCAAGAGCTGCGCACCGAGATGTTGCAGCGAGATGTCATACACCTTCCTGAGTTCATCGCCACTCCGCACGAATTCAAGCTATCGCAAAGCATCACAGGTTTCCTACCTCAAGAATGGTGCTATGCCCCCGGTGTGCGTAGTCGCATGGTGCCGTTTGGCCATCACTTGATATGGTTCAATCCCGCGGTGCGGACAACCGAATTACTCCCAGATGGAACAGACGCGTCGCAGAGCCCGGGCGGGCCGTGGGTGCGGCGTATGTGGGCTGGCGGCTCGATACAAGTACGACCCGGCGAGTATTACGACCGTAACCGCGGCTTTAGAGTCGAATTTCCAATGTCTGGGACGGAGCACATAAAGCATGTCCGACTGCACGGAGAAGGCGACACTGCCAAGATCTTTGTCACTATCGAGCGGCGTTTTGCACGGGTGGACATCGTAGGGAGAGCGTACAACGCGAAGCATGGCAAATTGGGAAAGAATGGGGGTAAAAAACTAAAGACTTACCTCGAGCAGCAGTTGCGAGACGGCGACGACTGGGGCGACGCCATCGTGAAGGAGGAGCGTAACCTGGTCTTTTTCAAGGAGCGCCCCGCTGCCGAATTGGAGGCAGTCAAGGCAGGACAGATGGCCACCGTGAAGTATCTGCAGCGTGCGTACTCTGACAACCCTCTCGACTATCTACTGACCCTATGTAGCCCCTGGGAAGCCAGACTTCTCCCACGCCCTCACTCCCGACCGCGCTCTCCTTTTTCGCTTCTCTGCTCTTACCTTCAACGCCCATCGCATACACCTCGATCCCGAGTACGCTCGTAACGTCGAAGGCCACCGCAACCTGCTAGTTCACGGTCCTCTTTCCCTGCTCCTCATGTTGAAAACCATGAGCCATTACGTGTATGCACAAACCGGGGGAAAGCATGATCTGGAGTCGATCGAATATCGCAATCTAGCGCCGCTGTACTGCGACGAGGAGATGCGCATATGCGGCTTGGAGAAGAAGAAATTGCAACATGGCAGTATATACGATGTATGGATTGAGGGGCCGACTGGAGGTGTTGCTGTCAAGGGCACTGTTTACACCACAGTAAAGAATACTAAGGCGAAACCGCTGGGACCCGGGTCTAGGAGGCCAGACATCGTAGCACTCAATGCTGCCGCCAAGAAGACGCCAAAAACGCAAGGCAGTGATCAAGATCACGTCGCATCAGAGAACAAGCGGCCATCCCAAGACTCGCCCGTACCTACAGAGCCTGTATCTCAACCCCAAGGTGAGACTCCAAACAAATCTACTCCCAATGAAGCTACTTCTCAAACATCATCTAGAGAAGTAAACCCACCGACCGTACAAACAACAAGCCGAGCGTCCCGTCGCAAGCGCGCCTCCAACACCACGGCCTACAACTTCATTTCCATCCCTCCCAGCAAAGCACCGCCTGCTCGCGTCGTCGACTCGTACAAGCCAGTGAAACCGACGATATCGATACGTTCGAGGGAAATCATACGGCGCGCTCGTCGGCGTGCCCCGAAGGAGATTCACATCAAGCCTATACCGCTGGTTCGCAGGTTCGATGCGACACCATACACTCCAGACCCTGTTCGCACGGCTTCGAGACACAGCAGATATTTGAGGGAGGGTGCCAGGAAGATCGAGAAGCCTAGTGTGCGCTTTGTTGCGGAGCAGCTGTCGGAGCGTGCGGCGCTGAGGAAGAGGATTGGCTTCAGATATGTGCATCACTGAGGTCTCCAGTGGATACCCGCTTTGAACTTGGACATGTGTGATTAGGTGTATATAATACGGTTTATTCCACCCCATTCCTGTAATACGGGCTCTTCTCCACAATGAAAAGCACGCGTCCGAACTCACTGCCAATCTAGTTCACTGATCAAGCCGTGTTATGTTCCTCGACGTACAACGTAGCTTAATCACCAATGCATGCAATTGTCGCTCCCGCCAATGCTGGATCCGACTCACGCATTGGTAAGTCGAGTCAGTATGCCGCATCTGCCTGTAGACATGCCGAACATCAGGCGAATGAATCTTGAAATCAGGAACGCCAATCCATGGGTATCTTCCTCCGTGTATCCTTACGCCATGCCATGGTACCCAAATAAGATTACAAAATGTCAGCGTGAGCTTCCCAACACTAACGCCAATTGCGAGTCCAAAAGAAGAAAAGAAGAGAAAGCCTGAGGAGCTAACAGCTAGACCTTGAGAATAAGGAAGCAAAGAGACACTGTCTGTAGCGGTCGGTCGGACGCGCGGTGGGGTTTAAGGCGCATGATATGCGCTGGTGTTGTTGATGTCGCCAATACCGTCCAGCTCACTGCGAGAATGGTCTACGATGCGAGCTGTTCTTGCGGAGTAACGTCGTTGGTGCTGACTGATGCTTCTCGCGATCGGAAGATCTTGATGACCGACTCAGAGAGCGCATGGGAGTTGATACCGTTGGCGACTGAGGCGACAATTGCGCGTTAGACGTGGTCGTGGAGTTTGAATCGTTGTAACTTTCAAAGAGAGCGACTAGACTCGGGTAATCGTAAATCATGTCTTGCTCATCCGCGTCGTTTTGATCCTGGTATCCTATGATGCTGCCCTTGAACATTTTTTCTACACTCGTGCGCCACGAACAGTGATCTACGATATCTTTGCACCGGTGTATCTCGCAGAGATCATCGTCAAGATAGCGTAGTCTTTCAAATCCTTTAGCGGCGTTGCCGAAACGAATGAATTGAATGCTGAATGAACGTTTGCCGGTTCGCTGATTTGCGGGATCCTGGGCGACCTTTATCAAAGCGTCATCGAACGAGTCCTTGTTCGTCCGTTCCCAAAGGCCATCGGTAAGCACGAGAAGAGTGGTTGCTGGTTTGCCTTTTGCCGACCAATTCTGGGAGATCTTGCAGAAAGTGTCCCACATATCTGTTTGGCAATCTTCGCTCTCAATGTGATCTGGCGCCGCGTTCACCAGAGCATTTCGTAGATGCTGCCTTCCGTTTTCTCCAATTAGACCTTTCCGATTGTGCATTTCGCCATCAACCGTAAAGTAAACGTCCATGCCGTCTTTGTCCAAGCCTGCAGCTTTCATGGCAAGTGTCTCTGCTACGAACATGGCAATCGACCAATGGTGAAACATTGTCGCACCGTTGTCGATGACCAAAACCTTCAGTGATGTTAGCCTAGGCGAGATCGTCCTCTTGCTTTTCTAGACTTACCAGATCTCGGGAGACATCAAACGTTTTCGCAAGGTTAGGGTCTGGCTTTCTGCCCTCCAAGCCAATTGTTTTCCTGACCTTCGCTCGTACGCCTTTGGGCGCTCTTTGTTCAAGCAGCTGTCGCTGATTACAAATGTCGTATGGTAGATCGTAAACCTGCGCTGGAATCGCTTTGAGGCTTTTGAACGACTTGTGAGCATGTTGCTCATGGTGAAGCCTTGTAGGTGCGTTCGATATCCGCAGGCCTTCAAGGGGGGTGATTTCCTGCGGGCTCGTCGCACTATTGTCGGGATGTTGGGTGACTTTGATCTCGGGACTGGATACCAAAGGCATCTCACTGACGAATCCGACTGGGTTTGGCGGAGTGTATCTAGCGGTACCCTCTTGAGGGTTGCGTGCGGGGGTCTGAAGTAGCGGCACGTCTCTTGTTGTAGAATCTCGGCGATGTTCGTAGACCTCATTTCGAAAGCTTCGCTGTGTCATATCACTGTATGATGCCTGTAACATTTCGGTTTGACTGCGTTCAGTTACTTGATTGGCACCTCTGAAGTAATTGTTGGGTGGCCGTAGACTTGGGGGTGCTGATGAAGGCCCTGAGATGTCTTCAATGGCTCGGTCTATACGGCCATGTGAACCTGAAGGAACTGTCGCATAGTGTGATAGCTCTGAGTTCACCCCACGATTCTGATTCGCTGGCCTAGATGTTGGTGTTGTCCTACCATTAGCATGGTATGCTTTTGGATGACCTAATTCAAGACTCCTTGCATGAACGTCGTATTCTTGAGACGGTCCTGAACGCGATCCATACATGTCGTTGATCATAAAGGAAGGACCTGGCAATGTGTAAGGCGACATTGTTGATCCGCCGTCGTTGTTGGTATCATACCGGCCTATAGCCCCGGTTTCTGCGGACGGCGCGTTCGAAATGCTTGGATTGGCATGAAACCCAGACAAAGACTCTTCCTGTATGGGACTCTCAGTCGTAGCGCCGTCGTGATCATTTCTGGCGGATAGGCTACTCTTTCCAGCCACAGTGGACGTCAGGCATCCGAGCTCGCTTTGAAGTATCTCTCGTCTGTATAGTGTCTGACCCAAGCGCCGACTCTTTCTCTTTTCTTCCTTCTTGACCTGCATGGATGCTCTTTGACGAGGATCAAGCGGTGTTACATCAGCTGTGGTATCCAGTCGCTGTTGCAAAGGGTTAGTCATCTTCTCAGAAGACCTTTGGTTCTGTGCGACCTCTTCCACATTGAGAAGTGCCCGCAACACTGTGTCATCGGTGTCTTTGGAGTTCGTCTCGAGATTGCCGATCTCTTCAGTAGCGGCCATCAAAAGCCGCGCGAGCTCCTTGCACAGTTCGTCCGTGCCCATTCGGTGTTGATGTTGCATTTGAAGCAATTCGCGTTCAATAAGATTCAATACTTTCTTGGTGACAGTATCGGAAGGGCGGATATGGCCACGTAGAAAGTTGTGCCATTTCTTGACCTCAGGCAGCACATCAAAGCCGTCGTGAAAACGGTCGTAAGTCACTCCTTTGACTGTGTTGGCAGGTGCTAAACTCCGTAGCGTCTCATATTGACGAATGCCTTGGAAACCTAAGACGATCCAGGTAGCAGCTACAGATAAGACGCATCCAAATGACCAGATATCAATGGATTGGGAAACACTGGTCAGGGTACCGTTTGGCTGCTTCATTGAGACCTCAGGAGCACCTTCAGATAATTAGCGACCGCTTGTATGAGTCGAACTATGATCGCTCACCATAAGTATCCGTGAACCCCGCAATTAACTCCCTCGGTACAGATCCATCAGGTGTGCTTATGGCAGGTGAAAAGCGGGAGAAGCCAAAGTCCGCTAACTTCATACGCCCACGTACGAGAAGGATGTTGTCTGGTTTTATATCTGCATGCCAACTGCTTCTGTTAGTATGTCTCTCGAAACTTATAGCACTGTGAAACCTTACCCGTTGTATCTGAGCGGCTTCTCCTTGCCACGTTGGACCTCAAGGTTATGTATGTGTTTGATCGCGTCAGCAACTTCAAAAAGCGATTTCCAGAATCGGGTAATCTCTTTTGCACGCACTGGTGGCACGTTTTTCTCGTCCTCCCAATATCCGTAAAGATCCTGGTCGCCGTATTCGAGAAGAAGATTGTATGCCTTTCCGGCGTCGGTACCTTCTCCGTACTCATGGGTATAGCAACCTAAGTAGCCTACTATCGGGACGGATCCGTTGTGTTTCAGGCCTGAGAAAGCCTTTTTCTCGAGTTCGTAGGCGCTTTGGTGCCTTCCGTAATAGGATTTCAGGACCATCCGGTAGCACTGCGCTGTAGTTAGCATCGGGGAACTGTACACTGAGTGTCTAGCCTTGTAAACTCGACAACGTACTTGTCCAAAAATCTCATCTTTGTAAAGGGTCTCTTGTATAGCACTCCTGAGACCTTCGTCGGATATCAGATCCTTTTGGACCACGACCAAATATGTCGAAGCGGTACCCCCTTCACCGAGGCTGATCTTGTGGCAGAATGGCGGGATGAGCCTTGTGGTACCAAGTGGACAATTCATGTTCAGTTCAAGTCTGAGTGGGCAGTATGCCCACCGCTCCTTCTGGAAACTTTCGAGAATTTGATCCACTTCGTTGCGACCAGGTGATCTCTCCAGTTCGGTACGTAATTTCGAGTCGCTGAGCTGTGTTCTGGTCTCGAAGTTGCTGTCGTTTATCCCGGCTCTGTGAAATGCTCCGAGGAGGCGATGGCGTTTCTGTGAAAACAAGAAACTGAGTACAGTCAGACAAGAGTATTTTCCGGACAAAAGCTTTATGTCGAGGGGACCCAGCTCATCTTCGGCTGGCCCGAGTTCATCAAGTAATCGCTGCAACTTCGTCTGCTTTGTTGTTTCGGATGCTGTTCGCTTCCACCATGCTCTAAGCGCCTCGACATGGACAATGTGGCGCAAGCAGCGACAAGCCTCGGGGTCGCATTGCTTCTGACATGCTACCGGAAAGGTCCATTTGTTCTGCAGAAGGTTTAAAAACTCAGAGAGTGTCTGGGAGGAATGTGTTTGGGAAGGGTGAGCCATTGTGACGTGGTTCCAGTCGTCTACAAGCTAGACCGCTGAGATCGCATGGGACGATACGGCAGGAGTTGCCGGCGCTAGATATGCTGTACTGGCTTTCTAGATTCGTGGACCAAACATGCTCAAGACAGGTGCGCGAATGACGATAGACGGTGCGAGATGAGCTAAAGGCGAAGGAAGAGCTATGAGTCGAGGGTATGGAGCCTCATATTGCTCTAGAGCGGGGTACATCATTATTATCATACCTGCACGGCTGAAGCTCTGACCAAGCAAATCGACAAGGCTACTCGAAGCCTTGCCAATTCAGTGGATGTGGATGAACTGTGGCTGCAGGGAGCTGACAACCTGGATAAGGCAAACAACCTTGGAAGGCTGAATACTGGAGGCACTTTCGAGTAGGCTGAGCACGAACTTCAAACGTAGACAGGAGGGCCAGCAAAAGTGGTATGAAAGAGCTTAGAACTATGCGTGACATGTGAACACGTGCTCTTAATATAAATGTAGTTGTGTGATGTTATGAAGCGTGTATGAGCGCGCTGATGAACGCCTGTTCGCTAGCTAAGCTTGGACCCCGCCCCGCACATGCTGGCATCCTCCCGCTCCGCCCGGGCCAAATTGAAAATTGGGGCGTAGGTCGGTGACATCCAGTAAATCAGCCTCAGAAGTTGCGGTCAGCGCAAGCTGTGTATGCATGTGTCCCAACATGCGTCGCATTTGACTGCAGCCCACGGGCGGTGGAGATCTGCAGTGGAGTGTTATTTGCCTACCCGAGTCCACCGCTCATATACCTCACCCGGCTGCGGCTTGGCTGATGTTGTGCGAAGGCAACACCTGGGGGTTGTCCAGTTGCCGTGTCCCATTACGCGGTGAGAGCTTAGAGAGCGCGATAGAGATGACGTCTCCAACCCGCCTCGTGTGTCGTCGGTTCCTGGCCCCGGAAACATCTGAATCGTAATTCGAAGCTTCTCGTGTCCGAGAGCTTCCGCGAGAAGAAACAAAGTTAGAGAGACTACGCATTATCTGGGCTGCAAGAGTGAAACCCCCAGCTGACGTCGTATACAGTCTTTTTGTCGACCACGCGCCGAAGAGCGTCAGTACGGTCAGAGGTATCGTTACCTCTAGCCACCGCGTCAATGCAAGAGAAGAAAAGTATGTTTGATTCTGCGAGTCGATGAGTCGGTCCTGATTTTGATTCTGGTTTTGATCCTGATATTTGACAACATCGGTACTAAAGAAGGTCTAGTTTGATCAGCAATGGAGCCGGCCTCGGAGGGTGTAACTCACCGAAACAAAGGTGGCTGGAAGATATATCAGAGTGACGACGGTGATGATTCGCATGACAACGGCTTCATGCTCGAGGTTCCTGTTGAGCTGCTCAGTCCTGTCGGAGGCCTGGCTCTGCAAGTGCTGCAAGACAAGCTCCTTCCTATCGCTGATTATGTTCGCTAGGAGCTTCGCTCTGGCAATCTGCATATCGAAGTCTTCGATTATACCTTTGAGCTGTGAAAAGAAAGTGTCCAGGTCGTCTTCGCAGGCGTCTCGCAAAGGCAGCGGGAAGTCTTTTCTCACAACGAGATCCGAGTAAAACTTGCGCAGGGAGCGCAAGATCTTCGAATTAGCTTCCAGAACCATGACTACCTCATTTGTCTTGTCTTGCCAGTGCTGCAAGTCTTGTATGTCCCAGGGCACATACACTTTGTGTGCGTAGCCTTCGCCACGGGGACCATCGACAGCCATACCACTCTGCGGAACTCAGTCAGGTTTTCTGATAAGAAGCTTTATGGTCTCAATGCTCACCTCTCGGTCTACGATGTCCTCCAGCCAGCCAATATACCACCTCCAGTCTTCTGTCGACCAATGGCAGTACAGCAGATGCGTTGCAAGAGTTGCACGATAACATGACGCGAGATCGTCATAGTGTATGTCTCCTGACCGCGCACTCGGGTTGATCAGTTCTTGATAGCGGTCTAGTATGTCTACACCGCCTTTTGTGACGATCCAGAGCGTAGTGCCGTACTCGATGTCGAATTGATGGTAAAACGCTGCATTGCGGATGGACCAATCATCATCTTTACGACTTTTGTCGCTTCGCTTCTTCATGTATACGTTCTTGAGGTTGTAGCAGAGCTGGAAGCCTTTGCCGCTGCGCCCTAGCTCTCGTATCCCGTGCCGTCCGCTGGCGGAGGGCTTCAGCTGTATCTGATCACGGAAGCCGCTGAAACGCAAGTCTCTATCATTCCACTTCGAACCAAAAACGAGAATGAAATCCAGATACGCTGGCATGACCTGGTGATGGGTCAATATCTGGCATAGACTATCCCGGGTGAGCTTCAACTTGTCGCGTGAATGTTGTGCATAAAGATAACTACGATAATTAGTACAGCTATCATATAAATCGAGAGTTCTACCTACATGAGCCGACATTTGGGATCCTTCTTCTGGGCAATAACCTGCTGAACAGCAGGATCATTGGTGTCGGGTAACCCTTTGACGCCGAGCCAGTTATCGAGTTTTGCAGGTGAATGTAGGTATTTCGGAATAAATGCTATATGTCATCAGCAACGGTCAACCTGATTTTCTCAGCAAAATTCACCTCTTCCATTGTCATTCCCGATCTCGATCATCGGGATCTCGAAGATTTCATCAACAACGTCTTCACTTTCGGTCAGACAGAGATCTGGTTCAGCCTCAGTGAGACGAGTAGTGTAGGACGTAAGCTTCGAATCAGAGGTGAACATCCCACTGGGAATGAGGTTTTTTGGATAGTCATTGCGCTGTCGGTACGAGTTTTGCAGTTCCGGGGGTAAATTCATCTTGCGCAGGGAGTGAAGACGATAGCAGTACCTGGATGAGCCGGTGATATTTCTGATGACAACCGTGAGAGAGTCATACTGAAGTAGTTATAGCGGTTGAACAGCCTCATCAGGCAAAATTCCAAGATTTACTGCGGTCGGTTTCAACTGCGTACATGATGGCTGCAGCTGAGATCGAGAGGCGAACACGGGCCAGGTGGTCAGTGCGGGTGCGCCTAGGTAAGCCCGGCTGCGCCAAGGTTGAAAGCTCTCGAGGTCCATGGGCCAGGCAGTAAGAACGTACACAAATAATCTAGAAAAATGAGATATGCATTGAACTACAAGATAACAGCCCCCTGGGATGCTTGGTACATGGCTACGTAGGGGAACTAGGGTCCGACGGTCGCCTGGTTCGATGACGCGCATTCCGCAGGTTGTTCAGCTGCCTTCGATCCGCCTGATGCATCTTAGTGGACTTGTTACAACACAAATAGCTACAACAATTTGGTGTAAACCTACATCTGACAACTTTTGCGGTATCTCGAATAGCCATTTGTCGTTGACCTGCGATAGAAATCAGCAAGGCTCTTACACGATTATGAGAACAAGCCACTTACCTTTCTTGGGTTGAAGTTCTCCCAGTAGGGCCACTTGGTCCTTAGGAATCCCTGAATGCTCTCCCAGGGAAAATCGTCATACGCTGAGTATCTGTCTTGGACACGCCCAGTGTTTCTCTCCGTAGGAAGTGTAGGGCGACGCGTGGTGCGCCTCACGCGTTCTGGCGCGGGTTCCAGTTGTGGCTCGTCTGACATTCTCACCACTTCTCGACAGGGCAAATGATACTCCTGAAACCCGTAAAGTCGGAAGTAGCGAAAGTGGCGATGAGCGTGATGTTGCTCCAGGCTTGTGAATCTAGGCGTCGGGCTGACACTTATCGTGAAGGCTTTCCAGGTCATCGGTCCAGGGCCAGGGGCAAAAGGCTATATACTCGTTCTTGAGCGACATCTGGCTTTTGACTCGATCTAAACCGTATGCCGGCACACGCCAGTCGTTCCTGCGGGCACGTCGCCATCTGGACTTATGCATGGGGACTGTAACACATCCTCAAACCGACGAATCGCCCAAATCTACGTGTCGATATTTCCGAGGGGACTCTAGGCAGCCGCCCAGCTGCAGTTGTAAGATTTGCCTTCTTTTGCCTACTCGTGAACGGTGCGTCGCACAGCCAGCTCATTGGTTGACCGACGCCGCAAGCTGTCGCAAGGATGCCCGCAATACGCGATGGCGGCGATTGCGCCACGGCGTAAAGTGCACGACGTCTTCTGACTGTCGCATACACTAGAGCCGCATGGTTGGTGGCCGTTGCCCTTCATGCGCGATCATCCGACAAACGCGTTGCTTGTCGATTGTAGAGAGCTGTGAATGCCCGTGTTCAAACTTAGCATGTAAAATGCGTGAAGGATGTTGTCTTCAACCACGAGGAGATCCGCCCGAGAATTAGGGGCGAGTGAATCGCACAGCTACAAAACCTGCTCAACAGCAAGCATGCAACTTCGCGAGGACCGTTTCCGACGACAATAATTACCTGCGCCTGAGCCACCGTTCACGTCTACACCTGTGCGGGCTCCACAACATATGGATTCAACTCGACTTGCGCCTCTAGTATCTGATTCAGGTGGAGGGGGCGACGGCGGTACTGCAAGTCAGAAGACCTTGACGGCAGAAGAGAAGAATCAGTGCCCATACGGCGACACACGCTGGCCTCCTGGTAACGTATCGATATCCAAGCCTCTACACCTGTTGAGCGACAAAGGTGAGGAGCCAATATTCTACCACTTGCTCCACGAAAACAACAGCCCTCAAGTCGAGTTCTGGAAGGGCCCGGTCAAGGCCCAAGCCACGGTCGCCTACGCAGAGAAGGGCCTTGCTTTACCAATATCGAAGGAAGGGAAGAGCAAGAGAGAGATCAAGGCCGCAAAGGAGAGAGCGCTTGAAGATGAAGCGCCGAGAGCGAAGACGGAAATTGAGCAGGCTAGGGATACGAAGATGCTGAAAGAGCTGAGCAGTGGACCGAGGGGAACACTCTGGCAGCTTGACGAAGAGCACCTACACGTTTGGAGATGTATCGAGGTGGTCCAGAAGGTGCATGGGGCGGTGAGCCTTAGTGCCGAGCGACGTGAAATATTTTCGATGTTCGGTGTTGGCCTCAAGCGCATTGATGGTGATATGTTGATGGTCAGCCAGAAGGCGTAGGCACCTAGCTAACCTAGAGGGATCGGTTGTAGTAGGGTCAATGCACACAACGCTCATCCCTGATAATTGAGTTCTACGCAAAACCTTCGTGTACCTGCGCTCCAGTAGAAATATCAGGCGCTGACAAACGTGAAACGTGAGGCTGGCGATGGAGTTATGGATCGAAAGCCGAGGCTAGCTCGCGGATGTGGTCATAGCGCCTTCTCGATGATTCCAATCGTCGAGCGACCCAAATTTTTAGAGGCATCGAACATCTGCGACCACTCTTCTCCGCATCCTCCTCTACATCCACACTATTCCTGGTTATCTTGCATAAAGCTGGAGTCTAGGAGCAACATTTGAGATTCCTTTTTCTCTACCTACACATCCCAATTCCGTCACAATGCAAAGAGCTTTCGCATCGCGGGCGCGGACTTCGGCCCTCAACTCGAGCTCTAAGCTCCGGTCCACCAGCTACAACCTCCAGCAGCAGAGGTTTGCGCACAAGGTACGGCAATTGCATATCTACATGGTAGAAAAAAGACGCAAAACTAACAATTGGTAGGAACTGAAGTTCGGCGTCGAGGCACGAGCAGGACTGCTGAAGGGTGTCGACACACTTGCAAAGGCCGTATCAACAACACTGGGTCCCAAGGGTCGCAATGTATTGATCGAGTCGAGCTACGGCTCGCCCAAGATCACCAAGGGTATGCACGAGTTCCGCCGCCATCCTTAACATTGCCCGCTGACATCATTCCAGATGGTGTGACAGTCGCAAAGGCTATTTCCCTCCAAGACAAGTTCGAGAACCTCGGAGCCCGCCTGCTCCAGGACGTCGCCTCCAAGACCAACGAGGCTGCCGGTGACGGTACCACCACTGCCACCGTCCTTGCCCGCGCCATCTTCTCCGAGACCGTTAAGAACGTTGCCGCCGGATGCAACCCCATGGACCTGAGGCGGGGTACCCAGGCCGCTGTCGAGGCCGTCGTTGAGTACCTCAGGGCGAACAAGCGGGACATCACCACCAGCGAGGAGATTGCGCAGGTTGCCACCATCTCCGCCAACGGCGACACACACATTGGCAAGCTTCTGTCCAACGCCATGGAGAAGGTCGGAAAGGAAGGTGTCATCACCGTCAAGGAGGGCAAGACCACCGAGGACGAGCTTGAGGTTACCGAGGGTATGAAGTTCGACCGCGGATACATCTCCCCCTACTTCATCACCGACACCAAGACCGCCAAGGTCGAGTTCGAGAAGCCTCTCATCCTCCTCTCCGAGAAGAAGATCTCCGCTGTTCAGGACATCGTCCCCGCTCTCGAGGCCTCCCAGCAGCTCCGCCGTCCCCTTGTCATCATTGCTGAGGACATTGACGGTGAGGCGCTTGCCGTCTGCATTCTGAACAAGCTCCGTGGTCAGCTCCAGGTTGCTGCCGTCAAGGCTCCCGGCTTCGGTGACAACCGCAAGTCCATCCTTGGCGATCTCGCTGTCCTGACCAACGGTACCGTCTTCAGCGACGACCTCGACATCAAGCTCGAGAAGGCCACTCCCGACATGCTCGGTTCCACCGGATCCATCACCATCACCAAGGAGGACACCGTCATCCTTAACGGCGAGGGCAGCAAGGACCAAGTATCCCAACGTTGTGAGCAGATCCGTGGCGTCATCAACGACGCTACCACCTCCGAGTACGAGAAGGAGAAGCTCCAGGAGCGCCTGGCCAAGCTCTCTGGTGGTGTTGCCGTCATCAAGGTCGGTGGCTCCTCCGAGGTTGAGGTCGGTGAGAAGAAGGACCGCATCGTCGACGCTCTGAACGCTACCCGTGCCGCCGTTGAGGAGGGTATCCTGCCCGGTGGTGGTACTGGTCTCCTCAAGGCCTCCGCCAACGCTCTCGGTAACGTCAAGGCTGCCAACTTCGACCAGCAGCTCGGTATCACCATTGTCAAGAACGCCATCACCCACCCCGCCCGCAAGATCGTCGAGAACGCTGGCGCCGAGGGCTCCGTCATCGTTGGCAAGCTCATCGACGAGTACAAGGGTGACTTCAACAAGGGTTTCAACAGCGCCAAGGGCGAGTACGTCGACATGATCGCTGCCGGCATTCTTGACCCCTTCAAGGTTGTCCGCACTGCTCTCGTTGACGCTAGCGGTGTTGCCTCGCTCCTCGGAACTACCGAGGTCGCCATTGTCGAGGCACCCGAGGAGAAGTCTGGACCTCCAGGCGGCATGCCTGGCGGTATGGGTGGTATGGGAGGCATGGGCGGAATGGGCTTCTAAACAAGTGAAGTCTAGCCGTCTGTTTTCTTCTTCTTATACCCCCATTCCGTTATAATGACTTTAGTCTTATGCCTTTCCCAGCGATGATTTATGTACACGATATTGGGTTGGTCTCCGCTCTTCACTCATGATTTCTCAAAAGCGCAGCATTGTTGGATATTTGGTTTTTATTGTACAATATTGTGTAAGGATCTCCTGGGAAGGACAAGATGTA
>Ga0265797_10005768_pt1 | contig 17918 bp, 13 predicted proteins | sample P2T30metagenome_FD_192433 | JGI IMG/M metagenome (GOLD analysis project Ga0265797, IMG submission 192433) | Plant litter microbial communities from East Loma Ridge, Irvine, California - P2 T30 | ecosystem: Environmental > Terrestrial > Plant litter > Unclassified | place: USA: California...
TGTTTGCGACCCTTTCTCTGGAAAGGAGTGCCATCTGAGTATCGATTACTGCCAGCAGACAGGACAGAGCAGAATGTTCACAAAGATACACACACAGAAAGCTCGTTGGTAAAGTTGTGACTCTTGGCCGCCTCGATATATAAGAAGTTTCGAGTACGCAAAGTAAGACGTTCCTGCTATCAACTCCCTCAAACTACTAAGCACAAGCCTTCAATCGCTATACCGACATACTGCCAAAAGCATTTCTCCACTCCGAAGCACCAAACCCACGTCATCGTGCGCAAAGCCATATATCCAAGATCATCTCTACCCAAGGACTTCATCAACTTTTACTCCCGACATGTGCGAAGAAAGGTGGACCCAGTACAAGGACTGCAACCACGAGCATAACCCCATGAGGCGAACTATACGCTGTCACCGACTCGAAGACGATGTCAACGCAAGGCAGTGTCCGCGGTACAGTCGCGTGCGGCGGACCATCAAGTATCCGGATATGTGCGGCACCTGTAGGGCTAACGGGGCTATTCCTGACGAGGGATTCAAGGGGGGAAGATGGGATAGTCGGTAGGCTTCACGGAAGGAGCAAGCAGAGGGGAACATGAGTGTGTTGACAGTCATACGAGGGGGTGTTTGGAGATGTCTACAAATATGAACAATTGTTGGCTGACTTGTATCCTATGAGACATATGCCACTTTTCGATATCGGCAGTAATCAATCAGAAGTGAGGAAATCAACTTTGACTTGTATGTTTCATTGATTGAGGGCTCCTTGATGGAAAGAGAACGCTAAGACAAGGAAACTGAGGCCAGTCAGGTATAACTGAACAGTCTCATTATCACTCCGATACTGAGATAATTGTACTTATCTTGGTCGCGTCGACGATATGGCTTTTTTGTTTGAAGGCGACTTTATTTTAGGAGCGGTGTTGCGAGCTGGCGACGACCTGGACCCCGGTAGCTTCGAGAAGTTTGTCAGCCGCTAAATCACGTGATACCGCGCCTTGTCGCTCTCGCCATTAACTCTTGGACGCACGATCGGTGCGGCACCTTCGGGTCTTCGCGTTTGAGACATGATGAACATGGTAGCTTGCAGGAACTTCGGGCTCAAGCTCTCTTCTCTTCCTACATCTAACCCCGCTGTCGAATTTTCCGTTGGATATATTAACGCTCTCTCAAGAAATTCGTTGTACCTTGTCCTGAGTTTTATCGACTACCTAATCGCCAGGTTCGCTTCGCAGCGACACATCGGCGCTCATAGACCCGTACGCGTCGAGAACCCGCGCCGCATCGCCCAACAATCGCTCTAAGTAGTATTAAACTTACCGTCTATACTCAATCACGCAGTTCGAACGGAGTCCAGTACAAAAGTGTCGTACCTGCATTGCTAGTTGCATCGCTGCTGACGCCAAACGCGACACGTGCGCGACACTAAGGGCTCGACCCGCAGTAGCTTCGTCTGCAGGCATTGACCCACTTCATTATGGGCATTCCGGGGTGTGTGCGCCTCACGAGATTAGATCAACTAATAGCGTTAACTCCTCACCATCAGTTTACGACGGTCAATCGAAGCATGCGAGGAGATTATACCCATAGCATGGCTTGCCGAGGAGCATTACGCAGAATATGGAAGGCCATTGAAGATCGCGGTCGACGAAGCAGATTGGAGATTTCATTCTGTGTCACCAGCCCAGATACAAGCAATGCGCAAGAGTCAGACAGCCTGGAGATGCTTCTTACTATTAGAGTCAATGACTAACTGCCTGACGCAGATGAGCCGCGCTGTAACCCGTTAGAACGGGGTATCTTTCATCGTATCTGCAAGATCCTTCCCTTGAACATCCGGCTCGTGTTCGTGAGCGATGGACCAGATGTTCCACCAAAACGTGGCCGAGATGCTGGACGCCGGGTAGATCGCAAACAACGTGCGCTCTTGAACGAGATCCTGGATGGGCTTGGAGTGGCTCACATCGAGGCACCTGGAGAAGCAGAAGCTGAGTGTTGTCGCTTGCAAACTCTTGGTCTCGTAGATGCTGTGTGATCAACAGACTCTGATTGCTTGATGTTTGGATGTACCTTTTGGATCCGCGATCATCGAATAAGCACAGACACGTCAAAAAAGAACCAGCATAATGGCGAAAGCAAGAGAGACGAGAAGCGGGTTAGAGTGGTCCACGCTAAAAAGCTCAAGGAGAAATGCCGACTAGATCGTCAAGGCTGCGTGCTGTTTGCCATGCTTGCAGGCGGCGACTATAACGAAGGAGGCCTTCCGAAATGCGGTGCTGACAATGCCCTGAAAGCAGCTCAAGCGAGTCTTGGTCGCAGCCTCTGCAGCAGACAAAACCAAGACGAGTGTAGCAAATGGGGCGCTAATACCCTCAGTAACTTCTTCAAGAAAACAGCGCCGGGAATCACTGTCCCTCCGAACTTTCCACGATACGAGCTTCTGCAGTTCTACAACCAACCCAAGGTACACTCCGATGACTCGCTCCGGGACCATGCTAGAGAGAATATGGACTATGTCCATCCACCTCGTGAGACACACTTGTTCCTCAAAGCGTGTCCGCCAATCAACATGATTTGGAAAAAGTACCTCAACCACGTTGGCCCCATACTACTCTCTCGCATCCTTGCAGCCTGTGACGAGCCGTTGCCTGGGACGACTCCGTATGGCCTCACTCTCGTGAACACACGACAGACGGCTGCAACGGCCCAACTATCTCACGCCCCGCTAGAGCGGAAGGTCAAATTCAGAGCGTTCGATGTCACCGAACTGAAAGTACAGGACTTGGCCGCATACGTAACACAGAGAGACAAGCCGATACCAGATATCAACGAAGCACCTGGCCATGTTGTCACTTACGAAATGCCGGCATTTCTCTTACGTAAGGTCTTGCCGATCCCCACACCGACAGTAACGGAGCCTAGTGGAACAGAACATCTGCCGAAGCGAAAGCATTCAACCTCTGATGAGCAAGATACGAGTAGCCCAGTCTCAGCAAAGAAGATGCGCCAGCCTGCCAAACCTGCAACTCCTGTCACACAGCCCTCCATTACGTTTCCAAGTAAATCCGCATCTTCTCCGTTGCAGAACAGCACTCTGGTCTCACCTTCAAAGCACTCACTCCAACATTCGCCCTTGGGTTCCACCACATCTCCCGCCACACCCGTAAACCTGTCAGATGACGGCCTGCGCAGACCTCAGCCGCGAGTACCTAGGCAAAGTCCGAACGAGCGGTTCGCGCTCTTGCTCCAGAGCGTCAAGAAGGAGTGAAAGCGATGCGAGGATTACGTTCACCGAATGCGCATGCTTATAGTAGACGAAAAAGGACCGTGGGTATCATTGAATGAAAGTAGCTATAACCGCAAATTCTATGCCATCAGTGTCTATTGCTGTGGTTTGTACACCATACCTCCCGTCCTCGTATAAGCGTCTGTGCTCGCCGGCCCAGCCCACCGTCTACTAACCTCCTCTCTGTGCTTGACCTCCCTCTCGTTCTGTACAGTGACGCAGCAACAGCAGCAACATCCCTTGAGAAGATCGCTTCCAAAGCTGCCTTCAAGTTTATACGCGCGCCGAATACGTGTCCGTTGCAGCATGGGAAACAGCCACCACAGTCCACACGAGAGACCCATGACCATGCAGTGTCCATTAGTAGAGCTGTGACCAAGCATATCCGTGGGATCTTTCTTCGCAGATTTCTGGGACATGCGGTATGAAGTGCGGCCGTAGAGGATGCAAGGGCAGAAAAGACCTGTGAGGCAGGTTGAAGGGTCGGGACTGCATGCGCAGATGCCGTTTGACCATTCGTGTGATTTCTCTAACTCCATGTTTGGGTGCGATATTTGGCCTGGCTGGTGTGCAGCAAAATCGAGGCCGTTGGGGCCGTGTGCGGCGTCTGGAGAGAAGACGGCATGGAAGTTGCTGTTCTGGTTCGAGAAACCGTGTGGTGAATAGGGCTCGTTCGGATACGGGGAGGTTCGGAGCGCGGGGGAGGTTGGAACATCTCGCGGCTGTTCTTTGTGCATCGAGTTGGCGGAGATGGGCGTCATTGGTGTCTTGTGCGGTAGCGGCGAGGTTTGATGTGTGCCCGACGGGGGCGTAGGAGGGATGGGCGGCATGGCATACGTCCGGATGTTCGTGTTGATGGGTGACAGGTTGCTCATCTGCCGAGCGTGCCTGCTCTGCTGTGTCTCAACCTGTGGTATCTGATGAACAGGTTCTGGTTGTGGTATTGGCGAAACTGGGGAAAAGTGTTGCGCTTGCGGAGCATGCTGAGGCGAGTTGGGCGAGACGGGGGGTTTAACGTCATGCGCGTAAGACGGCGGCATGTAAGCTGTTTGCGATTGGGGCGGAATCATCGGGAGCTGCGCGTCAAGCATCGATTGGGGGCGAGGGTCGATCGGCGTGTATCCCACGGGCGATGTTGGTAGAGAGATGGGCATGGAATGTGGCATGGGCGGATCATTCGGCGAAGATGTGTATACGAAAGCACGCATTTCTGCGGGTGTCTGCGCATACGAGAAGTGCCGTGATGTATCTGTGTTGACTTGAGGTTGCTGAGGCCGCTGGGATTGTTGAGGCTGCTGAGGTTGCTGAGGCTGTGCCGGCTGCTGGTATTGCTGAGGTTGTTGGTACTGCTGAGGCTGATGCTGTGGTGCTTGCTGTTGCGGCTGTGTATAGGCCGGGGCATCATCCTCGAGAGGTTGCTGCCATGAGAACCTGTTGTGCTGCTGGGAAGTCATTTGAGGCTGGAGCTGCTGGTTCTGTCCATGCTGCCGGGGATCCATGATGCGCGATTGTCCTCAAGGGAAGTATTCTTGCAACGAGGTACTTCTAACAGAGAAGACGAGTTGCGTGCTCTATCGTATGTGAAACCGGTGTTTACTCAGAGTGTAGAGTCAGCGGGAGCATCCGGTGGCACAGTTGTTATGAGCTGTTGGAGGTGAGCTGGAATATGGGTGGGCTCAAGCCGGGGGCCAGGAGGTCTGATATCAGGTCAAAGGGCTGCACGTCAGGTACATGCACAAGTACGAGGTCCAAAGAAAGGCAGCCCTGCATCAGAGCCGCCTATCGCTCCGGTTGGCTCTTGGCCATGCTTCATGTCATAGGCGAGCAGCATAGTGGACGCAGATTCGTAGAGCTCCCGCCGTAAGATGGCTCTCTTTTTAGACTTGCAGTGAGGCGCGGGCTTGGCCAATTGAGGTTGGAGGTGAGGTGTGACAACGTTGTGGAGCGAGTCGGTCGGCGCTTACGGGTGGCTCGGCCCCAACGTGCAGACCAATCACGAGGCCCTCCCCTCCACTACGCGTTTTCGGCCACCGTTCCTGGGTCGCATTTAGGGCCCTTCTCTTGCATCCGGACAAAGGCTCCTCATAATTGGAAAACGCCGCAGTTTGAAGAACAACGAGCACAGCCCGGTGGCGCAGAAACTGCGGGTCCAGGATTGTTCACGTGTTTCAACGCGATCGAGCCATGTCCTACGATTGCAATGCCATGACAGCACTGGGCACGTGGATAAAGACACTGTGCTTGGAACTCCACATGTACCTTCGCAGGTGAGACACACAAGAGTCACGTTTGAAGTGGTGACAAGTTTGATTCAGGACTATACAAGGGCGGCGGAATGCGCGCTCGCCGTAAAGGTATTATATGAATCGAGATAGTGAGGGCCGGGACGAGATAAGGGTATGATCTATGCGTCCTTGTCCTGCTGGGCCTTTCCACGCTCCTCCTTGTTCTCCGCGCCTGGACGCTCAGTGGAGACGGTTCCTTGCAGCTTAGCGGTTTCGGCAACGCCCTCGCCCTTTTTGCTCTTCTCTTCCTGCTTGGAGATCTGCGAGGTGTGGTGGGTGTTGTCGTTGGAGAGTCCCTTTTGCTTGCCAGACATCTCGTTCTGGCTCTTGGTCTCGTCCTTGCGGGGGTCGGGCTGTACTAGTTAGCATCCTGTGCGCAATGAAGATGTTCATACACCGACCTTGTCGGACACGTCAGGAGATTGGCTGTCCTTCTCCTCGCTGTTCTCCTTGGTAGGCTTCTCTGGGTTCTGCTGATCGCTCTTTGGCTTCTCCTCAGACTCATCCTTGGATTCGTCCTTAGACTCGTCCTTAGATTCCTCCTCGGGCTCATCCTCCTTGTTCTCCTCTCCGACGGTAGATCCGGTACCAGTCTTCTCGGCACCTCCCTCGCCGTGTGGGTCGCCAAGAGGGTGGTGTTCAGCGCCGTGGTTCGTGTCTTGGGTTAGGACAATGTAGAGACCAACACCGGTGCCGACGACGGCTGAGGCCATCCTGGATATCTCGGTCAGCATCAGGTATTTGATAGAAATTGACACAATGTGTACACAGCTTGGCTGCTTTACGAAAGCGGAATAGCTCTTCCACACGCCAACTACTCAATTCGAGGGCTGTGTGCTTCCTAACGGTAACACGCTATATCCGCATTCGCGCTCATCTGCATAATTGAAATGGAATTGACATACCATGGGATATCGCTGCTCTTAGCCTCGCCCTCGGGACCGTGGCCGCTGGCGTAGGTTCGGCGTTGGACAGCTCGTTGCCATGGCTGGAGCTCGGCAGCGCGGATAGACCTCGCCGGGCGAGCTGCGCGTGCCAATGAAGAAGCGCGGAGAGCAGAGGACCTGATGAAAGACATGGTGAAGCTGTAGAGAGACGAATTGAAGCTCGCGACGGGCAATTGATGGCAGACTCGGAGTTGGGATGCGCGCAAGAGAAAGATCACGTCAGTCAGAATTATCGGTACGTCACATTGTGGCCCCTGCTTCCGAGGTCTAGCTCCGCGTTCTTGCATCACGTGTGCTCGACCTCGAATACTCGCGAACCTGCGCGAGGCTGCAGAGCCATCGCGTAACGATTGTACACGTGGTATCAAATCATTATCCGTAGAGCTCGCGTAAGAGTGTTTCATTATGCTTTGTGAATGAAAGAGATTATGTGAAAACAATGCCATCTGCTCACACCTGACACAAGGGGAAAGCTGAACACTCTAGAGCCTACGTTGACGTCAGGTCGTCTACTTTTCGTGTCTTGATCTTGATGTAGGCTCTAGGGTGTTGAGTTTTCCCTTGTATAAGGTGTTTACGCGTTTGGAGCAGCTCTTGGATACCCTGTAATTGCACAGAGGCCGTGCGCGGGTTGGAGCTCTGAAAGCGACGCAGGCAACAATTGTCCAAAAGCTCCTCCAACCCGGCCACTGGTGCCTCCCTCGCATACTAAAACTGCAGCTCCCTCACAAGCTTTTTCCCTTCTCTCCCTCCCTTCCGCTCCCCACCGCGACTTTGAAGCTGTACAGCACCGTCAACCCCGCCAAAGCTGCCCCACCACACCACACGCGCCCCAGACTGCGGGCTCACATCTGTGATACCAGACGCGCGAAGTGCTGCAGGCCTTCTCAACACCAGCCATGGCGCCCTCTTCGGTCCCGCCCAACCCCACCTCCCATAATGTCGCCCAGCTGCTCCCTCGCTTCGCCGACGATGACCCCGATTTCCGCTTCATGGCCCTGAGCGACCTGCACGACATCCTCCTCATAGCTCACCCCGGCCTCCTCCTACACGATGATGTCGTCTCGGCCAAGACGGTCGAGGGTCTCCTCACAACACTGGTCGACACCAATGGCGAGGTCCAGAACCAGGCCATCAAGTGCTTGGGCCCTTTCGTCAACAAGATCAGCGATAAGACGCTGCCTGTCATGATTGACAAGCTCTCTACGCTTCCCACTGGCAACACGGTCGACCAGTCTATACCCGCTATGGCCCTCCGCGAAGTCGTCATAACCCTTCCCCGTCCTACCACCGGTGCTGCGCGCAGCAAGTCGGTACAAGATGCATACAGCGCCATCAGCAGGGTCCTGATACCACGTCTGATCGGATACAATGTTATACAACCAGCACAACAGGGCCTGACACAACCGCCCAAGGGCATGTTGGAGTCAGACCTGGAGAAGGGCTCGGACAGCAACGCTCTTGACGTTCTCATCGAAGTCGCCAAGTGCTTTGGTCCTATGTTGCAGGATGTAGAAATCCAGGCTTTGCAGCAGATCACCTTCGCCATTCTCGAGAACGACCGGGCTAGCTCTATGATGAAGAAGAAGTCCGTCACTGCCATCTCGGTCCTGGCCGGTTACTTCTCAGACCAGCTTCTGAGCAGTTTCCTTTCAAAGGTCATCGAACTTCTGCGCGATCCCCACCTCACTCGCAGCAAGCGGAAGCTGTACATTACTATCTTAGGCTCCATGGCCCGGTCGATCCCGCGCAAATTTGGTCCCTACCTAAAGACGCTGGCGCCCTTTGTCTTGAGCGCCTTGAGCACACAGGAGCAAGACGAGGAGATGGATGTCTCAGACGACGAGGGTGAGCGCGACCCCGAAATCGACGAGGTGCTCGAAGCCGCCCTTATTGCCTTGGACGGGTTCCTTGCCTCCTGCCCGCAAGACATGCGCATGTACACCGACGAAACCATCGAAGCCGCGACGCGCTACCTCAAGTACGACCCTAATCTGGCGCAAGACGACGACGACGAGGACGATGATGACATGCCAAGCGACGAAGAAGACGCGCTCGAGGGCGATGACTTTGAAGAGGAGACGGGTTATGATGACGACGAGGACGCAAGCTGGAAGGTCCGTAGGTGTGCGGCCAAGGTACTTTACACTCTGATCTCGACGCGGAGTAATGGCGATCTTCTCGACGACGGAACTCTCTACGACCGGGTTGCACCAGCGCTTATAACACGATTCAAAGAGCGGGAAGACAACGTACGCTTGGAGGTCCTGGCCACTCTATCCAACTTGATCAAGAAGTCGGGTGACGGACCCTCGCCTGTCAAGTTCGCCGACGAGACTCCTCAGAGTGGCACAATGCCACCACCGCCAAGCAAGAAGCGTCGTCGCGGCGGTAGCGATGCCAGCATGTTTGATCTGCAGGGTAGTTCGTCCTTGTCAATGGGCTATGCTTCACCCGCACCAGCTGGCACGCCTCCAGTCGGCCCTCGCGCAAGCTTAGCTAAGATCAGCCCGGAGATTGTCAAGGGCATCGCGCAGCTTCTGAAGCAGTCATCATGCCCGCCTACCACCAAGCAGGCGTCCATCTCCCTGATCAAGGACATCGTCATCACCCAGCGTGGTGGTCTCGATGGGTACCTCAACCAACTGATCAACCCTGTTGTAGAAGCTGCGAAGATTACTGGCGGTTCGACAAGTAGTGCTTCCGCTACCGCTAACACCTTACGAACCCAAGCTTTGCAGCTGATAGGAGCCATCGCCGATACTCACTCGTCCAAATCCATCCAGCCATATGTAGCGGCTATCATTGACGCGCTCCTCCGTGGGGTCAAGGATAAGTACAGCAAGTTGTCTATCGAAGCTCTGGCAGCAACAGAGCAGGTCATCAAGGCCCTCACACCTCCCCGAGCTGCTACAGCAGGAACGGAGAACCAGCAGCATCTAGAGCAATTGTTCGATGCGTTAGTCAACCGCATATCAGCGAACGACGCCGACGTGGAAGTTCGACGGAGTGCTATTCACGTCCTTGGATTGTTGCTTGGTAGGAGCTCTGGTGAACAAGGCCTCCTCTCCTCGCCAAAGCGAACGGCTGGACTTGAACTTCTGGTAGAACGCCTGAAGAACGAATTGACAAGGCTTGCTTCAGTACGTGCTGTTGATTCTGTCGCTGCCCACACCAAGGCGCAAAATGAGTTGTCAGCCAAATGGGTACAGAATGTCGCACTGGAACTTGCTGCACAATTACGGAAAGCCAGTCGCGTCTTACGCGGTGCCAGCCTAAGCGCGCTACGCACTCTCTCATTGAATTCGCTATCACGGAGCCAACTCGACAATAAGACCAAAGCACAAGTGGTGGAGATGCTGCTTCCGCTGCTGAATGCCAGCGACCTGCACCTCCTGGGACCGGCTCTTATCATCCTGGCTACATTCGTCAAGGACGATGCGCAAGTCATCATGACGCCCAGCCTTAATGATGCCCTTTGTCAAGTCGCTCAAGGCTCGATAAGCGGAACGCCGTTGGATGCACTCCTCCAGCTAGTACGCACTATCGGAGAGCAAGGCGCCGGGAAGGCCTTGATGCAAGCACTGCTTCAACAAGTTGGTGTATCTGGACATCCAGAGGTGGTAGGCAAGGTTATTGGTAACTTGCTTGTATATGGTGGCAACAGTGTTGGCGTAAAACTTGAGCAGTTCATCACCGAGCTTGAGACGGCACAAGACGACAAGCGCAAATGTCTTGCCTTGGTAGTGCTTGGAGAATCTGCATTGCGCCTTGGTTCGCAATCTACCATTGACCCCAAGTTGTTCATCAAGTACTTCTCTGCTAAGTCCGAGAACGTACCACTTGCGGCCGCTGTTGCGCTTGGCCGAGCCGGTGCTGGGAGTGTCAGCAAATATCTTCCCGTCATTCTGTCATCCATGGGACAGCCGTCTTCACCGCAGTATCTGTTCCTACACGCTATCAAGGAAGTCCTTCAGCATGACGACACGGAGTCGGAGATCATACCGTACACATCAACACTGTGGGAAAACCTCGTTGTTGCTTCGCAGCTCGAAGACAACAAAGCGATCGGTGCAGAGTGCATTGGCAGGCTTACCATCATTGACCCGAAGACGTACCTTCCTCAACTTCAGGTAAGACCTCATAGTTTTGTTCATTTTCAACAGCTAACTCATAATCTAGGCGTTCTTGAACGACCGCAAGGAAAGCTTACGCGCCATGGTCATTTCTGCTCTACGATACACCTTCACCGATACCGATGAAGCCTACGACGAATACCTCCGCCCCATCGTTGTGCCTATGCTTGTACAGATGCTCAACGAGCCTGATCTCGAGAATCGCCGTCTTGCTCTTATGACGTTCAACTCCGCCATGCACAACAAGCCCGACATTATCCTCCCTGCGCTCGACCAGCTGCTTCCACTGGCCATGAAGGAGACTGTCATCAAGCCTGAGCTTATCCGCGAGGTGCAAATGGGTCCATTCAAGCTCAAGGTCGACGATGGCTTAGAGATCCGCAAGAGCGCATACGAAACTCTCTATGCTCTTCTTGAGAAGGCCTTTGCACGGCTGTCACCCATCGAGGTCTCCGACTTCTTCGATCGCATTGTCGCTGGTATTACCGACGAGCATGACATCCGAGTTCTGTGCAACCTCATGCTCACCAAGCTCATGGTCATTGCACCAGACCAGGTCCGCTCGCGTCTGGATTCACTTGCCGAAAACTTCCGCACTGTACTTGCTGTCAAGCCAAAGGAGAACGCTGTCAAGCAGGAGATCGAGAAGATTCACGAAGGCGCCAAGGGCGTGCTCAAAGTGTCCATGCAGCTTAACAAGCAAATGGGCACCGAAGCTGGTATCGGTCAGGACGATTCACAGTCTCGCATCTGGGCACAGTACTGGGATCAAATCCAGAAGGAACATGAGAAGGGTCTAAAGGCTGTTGCAGAGGAGCTCAAGGAGCGTGATCGCTAGCGGCGCACAATTAGCCCCCCTCCCATGTACCCCAACAAGTACTCAAGCGATCCTTCGCATCCCATAGGTTTCATTTTCCGCGAAAAGTTTGCGCGATGAGATAGCAGTAGAAGGGCATGAAAGGATGTTCAAATGCATGGTTTGAGAATGGCGCGAAAATGGGAAGTAGAGGAGGCATTTGGCGATCGCATCGACGCGATATGAATACGAAACATGATACCATCCAAATTATCCCTGGTGAGCTCTAGCATGCGCAGTGATGTCGTGACATGACCTATCCACCATCTCATTGTCAATCTTACCCAGTTACCTTACTCTTCTTCTCCATCCAAAACCCCATGCCTCCCAAAAAGACCCATCGCCAGCAGCGCAAAATGCCCCCCAACAACTGGCCTTGCCACAAACGGGTAGTCAGTATAGCCCCCATCACCCGTCGTCATAAAGTGATCAGAAAGCGCCTTATCCGTACTCGTCTCATTGATCCACTTCGCCAACGAGTTCACAAACAAGGCTCTTGTCTCAGGTCGACTAGTAGCTGCAGCCCACATCTCCCAATCGCTCTTGGTCCACAGGCGTCTGTTGTCGAGGGGAACGCCATACTTCTGGGCGACAGTCGGGTAAAAGTCCGACTGCATGGTGAAGAGAGATTTGGGTATTGCGCGCAGGTTGAAGAGAAGGGAGGGGAAGATGTTGTAAAGGATGCTGTAGGAGTCAGGCAGGTTGTAGGCGAGAAGGGTGTGGTTGGTTGATAGGTCTATGGCTGCTTCGGACCAGAGCTGGTAGTAGAAGTATGCGTTGCGTATCCATCTGCCTGCTCCATAGCCTCTGTCGCCATTGGCTTGGGCAATGACACTCATGCAATTCAGGGCTACGATGCCTTTTATTGCGAGGTTGGTGTTGTTGGCGATGGGTTCGTTGAAGTCATCTTCAGGCTCGTTAGTATAACGTTCTTGGTGTTGACGTGCTGCTTTGTACTTGCCCGTCGTGGTCTGATGCTCAGGGTATGGGCAATTGTCTATGAGGTATTGCGACCATCGCTTGAGGATATCGTAGTGGCTAACAAGGAATGCTGTGTCGTTGGTGGCCAAGTAGTACGAAGCTGCCAGAATAACCATGTTCGCGCTCTCTTCAACGGGCATCGCTTCTTCTCCGTCCTCATCGGGAATGGTAGAGCTGTAGTAACCTATGGCATTTGGGTAGAAGCGCCCGATATCGTGCATGGCGTATCGCTCATGATAGAGTCCAGACTCCTGGAACTCGAAGACTGGCTTGAGCAGTAAGCGGAGAAGCTCCGGGTTTGCATAGAGCCAGAAAGGTAACGCAGGGTAGATGACATCTGCTGTATTCACTTTACCGTCTGATGAGATCTCTTTCTGAAAGATAGTTGGTCCCGTAGTGTTGTCTGCAGATTCTGTGAGAACGTTTGCGGCCAGGATCTGGCGGGCAGAAAGTGCGACAATGGCGTAGTACGACTCCTCTTCTGATAACGAGGATACTTCTGCATGCGTATCTGTAACTTTATCCTGGGCATAGTAGTATGCTACATCATATCGCAGCTTCATGGTCCAAAATTTGGCCTCTTTTGCGGTAGCTGGGTAGTCTTTGTAATGCCTGCGGATCATGTTGTTGGTATTATAATAGCAGTTACTCGTAAGCCACCATGGTTGGAGCTCGATGTCCCCGCTAGCAGTGCGGTAGTTTACGGCAGGCTCTTGAGTGGTGCCAACAGTATATAGTGCTGATCCGGACTGACTAGACGCAAAACTATGCGAAAAACCGAACACTGGCACTTGATCAACGGGTAGTCCCCGAGATTGATTCTTATCGAAAGAATTGTCCACTGTGCCTTCTTTGGCAAACTGCCGTCGTATAGTAGTCGCCAAACCGTTCGCAGTATCGAATTCGGTGCTCATGCCGGGAGAAGAGACGTAGTGCAGGCTGCCCCAGTATGGTTCTTGCTTATGGCCACGATCGGCCCATGAAAGCTCATCTACAATTAGTGCTTCCCTTGGAGCTGGTTAGAGCTATACTGAACATACTTTAATTCAACAACTTACCAATGAAACAATGTGTCGGGGGTCTCCGTTCCCTTGGGCGGGCATTGAGTTTCGCCAAAAGACTCACCAGGGCAGTCAATGGTCCAGTCGAATGAAGCGTTGCCGCCTGCAAGCCAGATAGAATCGATGTCTGAGTAGAGCTGTACATCATGCGAAAGCTCATCGGTGGCGACAAACTCGACTTCCAGATAGCTGAGCGGAATACTGCTCTTGCAAAGATCTTTTGGTAGAACAGGAGAGAAGAATCGCGCCTCTACTCGCACAGGTCCAGCGTCGAATGTAAAGTTACTGTAGTGGGAGTCGTAAGATACGGTAAGTGGAGTTGCTTTCTGGAGACCTTGTACGGAGGGCGAGTCTCCCATGTACTCATAAGCCGTTCCGTCTACGCGTATGATGCCACTCCATCCTATGGAATCGCCAGTCCAGAAGGTGACATTCCGACTATTAAGCGTACTACCGCCGGAGATGGTGCTCCAAGCGCTCATGTATGGGGAGCGGACTGCGAGAGGAATGGAAGGTGGTCGCAGAGGGGAGTACACCGGTCTAGAAAGAGTGAGCAATGTACAACACGGGTTAAAAAAAGACACATCCGCTGTCTTACCCTGCTTGTTGAGCAATGGCGTTGCCTATGTAAGAAAGGAGAACCAGAAGATATGAAAACATGTTGTCTGGCATTGCTTGAGCATACGGCACGAAACTGTCTTCCGTGATGTGATATATAGAAGGCATCCAGAGACAGAGGTCTGTACTCCTGCTCAACGGCGCACGGCGCCTGTCAGAAGGCATGGTGTCCAATAACCGGAACGTTACCTCGATAAGACTCCTCGCAGCATCGTGTTATACAGAACATGATTTTTGGGGTTTGTGTCAACGTAGATGCCTATCTAGGCGGGACCATAGATGAATCAAGTCATCCCCGCGTGCTTGCGCTCACGATGAGCATGCCGTGGATCGCTTTTTTCTAGGTGCGCAACTGTTTCGAGCCTATGCTTTCCCCACACCACACTGCGTACGATATAGAAGACAGTTCATCTGATCAGATCGATAGCGTGTGATGATCGTGCAAGCTTGCCCGGCCGCGTCGCGTCTCGACGCAGCTGGGCGGCCAACGCGTCATCTACAGCCTATATTCTCCTCCTCATACAGGCGATATTGTCCAGTCTCTCCATCTTTGTAGGTCTCAGCGCGCGAGTATGGCTTTCCGACATTGCTGGCAGAGCCTCCGGGCGTTGGGCAGACGGAGGTTCGCGCTCGTGTGAGTCGGCACCGCGCAAGCTCAGTATCGATTGGTAACGACCCACGAAGGCGAGATGGGATACGCAAGTGTTGATATGACGCATTATACGTTGCGTTCGTGCGCTGGGGGAAGGATGGGAGACATGTGCTCAAAAGGCGCGTCGTTCGCGACAAGCAGATGAAGACGGCGGACTTGCGCCTAAACCGTTTCGGATCCGACATGTCCGGAGGAGCCTCCTCCGGGCGTTACTTCCAGATGTCCGCTCGTGCATCACCTCTGATCCACAACACTACCACGTCGATTGCCGCTCTGCAAACGCCTGTATCACTGGCGAGTTTTCGCGAAAAGGTATTTCCGTTAGTATGGTGTAGCTGGGCGTAAGCACAACGCATGTCAGCCTTCAACGTCACCAGGCAATCTAGTCTGCCCTATAAAGGTGTAAAAACAGAGCAGTATGACTAAGTTCGACTCGTCGGTCTCATAGACGTCCGACGCGGTATGCATGCCGTAATCTTCATGGCTTCATGGCGTTTTGGCGCTATAGAGATGACTACATAAGACGTAGAGGCAGCCGTCTTGCAGTATGCTCAGCACATCAAACCCTACCCAAACGTACATTGACCAAAACCTCAAAAACTATCATCATGACTTTCAGTTCCCCAAATCAACCAAGCCAAGTCGCTGCCCTGCTTGAAGGCCGACGCAAGGTCGATGTGTACGAGGCTACAGGTGGTGCCGTGACTTCCCAGTTCGCAGCACACAACCTCTCGCTCCTTCCACCCATACCTCCGAAATCCATCATCCACGACAACGCCTGTGGAGCTGGTACAGTCTCTCGAAAGATTCTCTCCTCGAAGACGCCATCAGGGCTTAAGATTCACGCCACAGACATCGACCAAGTCTTCCTCGACGCACTCCAATCAGACGTGCAGAAGAACTCCTGGCCCATCGACGTATCAAATCAGAAGTCTGAAAGTTTATCGTTTCCAGACGACCACTTCACACACTCAATCAACAACATCGGCATCTTCTTCACCAGCTCCGCCGGTCTCGACGGCGCCAAAGAAATCTACCGTACGCTCCAACCCGGCGGCACCGCAGTAGTAAACTGCTGGGAGGACGTCACCTGGCTCCCGCCCTTCGCACTCGTGCACCAAGCCCTCCGCCCAGGAAAACCGTACCACGCACCACCTATACTTTGGAAAGACGGTCAGCAGATCCAGAAAGTGATGTTGGAGGCGGGTTTCTCGCGAGCAAACATGAAGGTAGAGAAGAGCGAGGCTTGGGCAAAGACTAATGATCTGAGAGACTGGGCAGAGAAATCTTGGACGTATCTGGGTGGCATAGGTGGGTGGGCGGAGACGGATGGTGAGAGATGGGATGAGGCGGTTCATCTTCTGGTGAAGCATCTTTTGGAGCAAGAGGGTACGAAGAAGGTCGGTGAGGAAGTTTGGATGAGAGCTAGTCAGTGGGTGGTCATTGCTACGAAGTGAGTCTAGGTGATATCAGCTGCTGGTAGTGTTGTAAGGCAATCATTGATATGTCAAAGGATTTAAGTTATCATTGGGAGCTATAGAGTTCAAACATGTACTGCAGAGCTGCCAATGATCATCATGCGCAATCACTGTCCATAGCCATACCTAGGCCTCTCCCCCTTCCGTTCACTCATGATTCTCAGCCGAACACTGGCCTTCGGCAGTTAAGCGCAAGCAATGACATAGATCATGCTTGAAGATGGACTGGGAGTGTTGGAACTATAATCCGCGGAATACTTCTTGGGTGTGTTTGGTGGAGTCTTGGGCCTCGGTGGTGGTGTGGTGCCAGTTTTAGCGTCCTTGACAAAACGGTCAGCTAAACTACAGGATTACATCCTCGAAAAAAAATAGTACTTACAGAGGGCTCTGGTAGAGGAATATCTCCTCCTCTTTTTTGTGGCGTATTAGGCGGTTGCGGGGGCGGTTGTGGCGATTGAGGAGGTGTGTAGCCAGTCTTAGCGTCCTTGAGATAACAGTCAGTTCACTTGCTGATCAGGTTCCCGAAATGTGAAGATTACAGACGGCTCTGGAAGCACAAAGTCTTCTCGTTGCCTGTAGGGCGATGTGGGAAGACCGGAACGTGGATCCAGAGGCCTTGGAGGCTCCGGACCAAGGTTCTTGTACGAATATTAGCTTCTGTGTGATGTATGTGTTTTTACATCTTGAGTACTTACACATTTATATCCGCCCGGAGGTGTTGGAGGTGGGGTGTCAGGAGGGGTGGGCTCGGGAGCGGGAAGACGAGGAGGCTGTTCACTGAACAGAGGTTAGTTGATGTCGCACATGGTATTTGTGTAGCTGATGGTTATTGCTTGGATGAATTGTAGGGTAATATTGCTAGTATTGTAGTAGATGCTGTAGCTGGGTGGTGGTAGAAGTTGCAGTGGTAGTTATGTATGAATCAATGGAGCGCATAGCGGACAGGGTTTATATACCTCTCTAACTAATTCAATCTTTATGATTTTGTGCTCTTCAAGGGGAACGGCGTTCAGGGTATTGATGGTGCCGTGAACAGGATAGAGAATAGCGAGATTGCGATAGCGGGCGATTCTTGAAGGTGATACCGTTATAGCACTTGCGATCGATGGACCAAACACCCGACTCCAGTTCTACTACGGATATCCAGATATTAGAATAGGTTTGATTGATGCTGACTGATGGTTCGCCGCTTCTTCCAAGCCTGACCACGTTTGCGGGAACGCCCAATCACTCAATGTGGTTACCTTGAGTGTTTAACTGTGCGCATGGCAGGAATGGCAAGGAGTCAATCAACTAACAAGGCAACGCAAAATGATACTTCAATCGATATTGATAAGCCCACCATGATGAGCAGTAAACATTAGGTATGTTACATATATGTACACGTGCAGTCGGACCTCGTTATCAACAAAGTAAGAACAGTCTCCCAGCGACTGAAACCTTCCAACAAAAGGTGGTATATCGAGCACCACCCAAAGCAACCCCAGAAATCGGTGCTTGACCACCATCCAACATCGATACAAAAGACAATTATAAGATGTAGCGAATGTATAGAGTAAGGGGTATAACGCAGAACATATGGTAAAGTAACAGCGGACTGGCCGGGTATCAGAAA
>Ga0265797_10005769_pt1 | contig 17918 bp, 11 predicted proteins | sample P2T30metagenome_FD_192433 | JGI IMG/M metagenome (GOLD analysis project Ga0265797, IMG submission 192433) | Plant litter microbial communities from East Loma Ridge, Irvine, California - P2 T30 | ecosystem: Environmental > Terrestrial > Plant litter > Unclassified | place: USA: California...
TCGATCTGCAATTCCCTAGACGCCTCCAATTAGGTGTGCCATGGCCGTAGTGCCAAACCCGTATCCTATCTACGCGACCTCTCCTCAACGGCCGCCATGCCCGATGCGGAGCGGCCCTGCAATAGTTTGTCCATCAGGATGGTCAACACGAGGGCCCTCCTTCTATTCTAATACTGCTGCTTTGACTCCTCTTCCTCATCACTTCTCCATCGTGACGTTTCGACCCCATAGCCTCTCTTTTATACCTACCACTAATACCATGGGGCGTTCCGACAGATACACCTACCCTCCACACCTCTTCAGCGATTTCTCATATACCAAAAACGTGGCGAAATACGAGTCTTCATCGCCCATCACAGAGGAACAAGAACAAGAACAAGAACAAGAAGAAGAAGTCACAATGCCGCTCTCCGAGGTTGCCGGCCAGCCTGTCGACACGAGCACTCTCTCACATCTTAATGTCTGGCAGAAGACTGTTGCTGCCAACCCTAATGCTCTTGCTGTAATTTCACACCACCAAAAAGCCGCCAACTTCCGATGGGTCAGCAGCCAGCTGTCCGACGTCGACTTCGTCCAATGGACATTTGCCGACCTTGATCGCGGAGCCCGGAGACTAGCAACCACATTGAACAGCATTTCGCCTCTAAACCGGGCTCCGATTGCGTGCTTCTGCTACAACCAAGCAGAATGGGCCCTCATGCTTTGGGCGGCTGCCTACCTACACGCTCCTCTGGTGCCCATCAACCCCAAGAGCGCCATTCGCAGCGAAGAAGTTTCTCACATGCTGAAGCTGGTTCAACCGAAAGTAATCGTGGCACCAGATTCCTCTGTGGCTTCTGAGCTGGAGGCTTCTCTTGGCCAGGAACTTCTAAACACAATGCCTGTTAAGGTCCTTCTTGCGCAGCCCGACGCCACCGAGCTCGCCAACACATGGCAACCACTCTCAGATATCATGTCTGGCGAGCAAACACCTCCGGATACTCCCACAGACGCCGATCCTCAAGAAACCTCAGTCATTCTTTTCACCAGTGGCACTACTTCTCTCCCGAAGCCCTGTGCTCTATCAAGCGCCATCACAGCAAACGCAGCTCTTGCATACACGGAACCCCGTGATATTGTTGCAGGCCACCGTTTCATTCTCCACCTTCCCAACTTCCACTCCTACGGTATTGGTTGGGCCCTTGGTTTCCTCCTTGTTGGTGGCACCATCATCTACCCCTCGGAAGCATTCGAGGCACAGGCTTCCCTCGAGTGTATCGAGAAGTTCAAGGCCACTCACATGAGTTTGGTGCCTACCACTGCTCAGTCCATGATTGTGCACCCCGCATTCGCCAAAACCGACATTAGCAGTTTGATCAGCATCGACATCAGCGGTGCTGGTGTGCTTCCTAGCGTTGTTGAGGGTGCTGAGGCCGCGTTCAAGGTTCCTGGCGGAACCAGCTACGGCATGACCGAGAGTCCTTCCACTCTCATTTGGCCGATCAGGGAAGGTTCAGTTCTCCGTAACGGCGAGGTTCTTTCTGGTAGGCCCAGCCGTGGTGCCCGCGTGAAGATTTGCGAGCCTGGCACCACCAAGCTTGTTCCTCGCGGTGTGGCTGGCGAGCTGCACAACGGTGGTGTTCAAGTTATCAAGGAATACATGGACCCCAACGTCAAGGCTGACAGCTTCTACATCGACGAGGAGGGCGCCAACTGGATTATCACAGGTGACCAGGCCATCATGGAGGAGGATGGTGCTGTCCGCATTTCTGGCCGTTACAAGGACATTATCATCAGAGGTGGTGAGAACATTTCGCCCGCCAGCATTGAGGCACTTCTCCAAAAGGCAGAGGGTGTCTACATGGCACAGGTCGTTGGTGTTCCCGATGAGATGGCCGGAGAAGTCCCTATCGCTGTTATCGAATCACGAGGCGACAAGGTCACTCCCTCCAATGTTCTGAAGGACATGACTTCCAAGGCTTTGGGCCCTGCATTCGCACCCAAGACCGTTATTAACCTTAAGACCGACCTCAAACTTGATGACTGGCCCAAGACCGCCGCGGGTAAGATCCGCAAGGTTGAGCTGGCCGAGTACGTCCGTGAGTGGATCAAGGCATCTGAGGGCCCTGCAGTCGACGCCAGCGCGCCTACTGTGGAATCTCTCATCAGGATCTGGAAGAAAATTTCTGGTGCTGACGGCCTCCTTCCGGAATCAACAATCAACTCTTTCGCGGATTCCCTTATGATGATGCAACTTTCCGGCACTGTTAAGAAGGATCTTGGCAGAGATATCACCGTCGAGGACTTCAAGAACTGCGACAAGATTCAGGACCAGGCCGATCTTATCGACTCGAGGCCCAACGTGACCGCAAAGTCTCAAAAGCCTCAGAGGGAAGGCCCTCCCGCCATCAAGGACGTGCTCCACATCAACGGCGACGAGCAGGCTTACGCGACCGTCAAGGCGTCTGTCTCCGCCGAGTTGTCCCGTCTTTCACTTCCTTGGGAGGATGTTGAGGATGTTGTGCCCATGCCCGACTGGGATGCAATCTTCGCGCACAGGTGCCGTCCGTCTTCATGGAACCTCAGGTGGAGCTACCACGCACCTTGCGGTGCTGGTGAGCTTGAGAGGGCGATGAAGGAGGTTCTCGCTTTCCACCCGACTCTCAGATCCATCGCAGTCGAGCGTGAAGACGAGGTTCCACTTCTCGTTACCGTCAGAGCGAAGAAGCCCTGGTTCAGAGCTGCCGTGACCGCTGGACACAAGGTCGATACCAAGGAGGGTCTCAACGAACTTCTTCTCGACCACCCGACCTACGACACCGCTTCGATTGGTGGCCCCATGTTCCGCGTTCACATTGCAAGCATTGCAGACGGCTCCTCAGGTCTTGTCATCGTCGCGTCTCACGCTATCTGTGACATGTCCATGACCAAGCTCTGGCTCGATGATATCGTTACCGTTCTTTCCGGCGACGGCACCTTGATTCCTCACGCTTCTTTCGCCGAGTACGCATCCGCTTACCAAACCCACCGCTCAGGCAAGGAGGCCACTAACGGTGTCGACTACTGGACCAACAAGCTTCAGGGCATTGGATCCGTCTCCGACAGCACTCTTTGGCCTCCTCAACGCACACCCGAGTTCTTCAAGGGCAACGACTTCGGCTGGCGCCGCCACGATGGTCGCCGCGCCCGTGCCACCGAGCGCCGCACCTCGCTCTCTCACAAGCTGGCCGCTCAGAAGGGTGTTCGCCGCATGGTGAAGTGCGATGACATCCAGCGCCTGAAGTCCGAGCACGACATCCCGATTTTCATGTTGGTCAAGGCAGCCATTGCCTTGCTCAACGTGAAGAACACCAACGGCAAGGAGGCCATCTTCGGTACGCTCAACGCAGCCCGTAACTGGCCTTTCCAGAGCGACTACACCGTCACTGAGCGCGAGGCCTACACCAGCAACCCGCTCGACATTTCCGGTTGCACCGTCGAATACGTCCTGGACCGCATCTCCGTGCCCGTCCAGAAGAACGCCGTCAGCTTCATGCAGAGCGTCAGCAAGGGCGAAGAGCAGAACTCCGCCTTCGCCCACGCGCCCTTCCTCCGCATCGTCGACCGCATGCGCGACCACCTCGGCGAAGACGACCTCCGCTCCTTCGCCGAGCGCGAGCGCGACGCCGACTCTCTCCTCCCTCTCATCCGCCGCCAGTCTTTCAACTGGCTGCCCACCGCTCCCACCGCACAGGGCCACCCCAAAGGCCTCAACATGCTGCAGATGCTGACCCGCATGGACAACGGCCTGACCATCACCGGCTTCCTCGCCGACGACAAGAAGTCCGTCGCCCTCAGCTTCACCTGGGACGCCGAGCACATGACCACCGGCGAGGCCAACATTGCCATCGACTGCTTGGCCGGCCTCGTCAAGGAGCTGTGCAAGGCGGAGAACTGGGACAAGAGCGTGAGGGAGATCATGGGTCTCGTCATGTAAGATCCGTTAGCAAAAGGCGATCTGGAAGTTTCTAGCTTTCTTTTCCTTGCGATTTCCGTGTGGATATTTGTTTTCCAAGTTTCTGAGCATTTGATTGCGGGTAACGGATGGGATGGCGCATGGGGCTCCTTTCTTTCTTTTTATATGACCGGCATTGCGATGTCCGGCGCTACGAGGGGGGTACATGGGACAAAGGTTCACGGCTGTTATTTGGGGAGGAATATTCCTTCTAAGATTGCTTCGAAGAGTCGGAAACTTCTTTTTCTTTCCGCATTCGAGAATGTGTGCATTTTGTACATACAATTATAATGATACTTTCTCCATAATGATGCCTCTTTCAAAAACATGTTGCTGGTGTTGACTACGTTGCTCGGTCCTTCTTGGATGACTAGCTGGTATTTGAGTGTTGGTACCAGTAGCTGTTGGGTTCATCCTCTCATGCATATACGCATGTGAAATCGTGATTGACACTGAGTTGTTTGTTTGCTTGATCGTTGTTTTGCTGCTCGTTTTCTGTGCTAGTCCAGCCAGATACGGGTGCTTATTGAGAACCTCTAGTATACAAACTTATAGCTGATGTAAACTTCTGGCCACTACCTGGTGATGCGGGGTGGGCAAGGGTCGAGCGGGCTGTGCTGTCTGGTAGTGTCAAACGACGTAAGCGCTTCCAGACACTCGGTGAATGATCTGGTCACCTTTTCCTACTTGTACATTCACATCTAAACTCTATACATCTACCCAGGCAACAGCCCGACGACAATTCTACTGCCTGGGATCGCTTTCATATAACGACAAGAGAGGACACCTTACCTCACGAATCCAGCTGCCTACACCCATCCCATCACCTTCATAAAGAGGGCCACTCGTCCTTTGTCCACAGCTGCCAACCATGTTCAACCGCGAGAACCTCTTTGGAGGTCGAGGACAGCAGTCATCACCACAACCTCTCTCATCACGCGGACCACCCTCTCAGCAGCCTTCGCGCGATTACCGTACTCCCCCGCCAGCTTCTTACAATCAAGAGCCCAAGGGATACGGCGGTGGAAGCATGCGTGGTGCTCCAGCGCCCTCCGGTGAAGGCCGCTCTATGCAGTTGCGCCCTGCAAAGAGCCCCGATAACAGCTTTACCTTTGGAAACATCTGCGCTGTCAGCTCACAGGATATCCCGCCCAGCCACGATGGCCAGGACGTCTACCTCCTCATCAATGGCCGCTTCGTCCTCAGCGCACGCCCTCTGCCACAATTTCCTCGTGGCCACATTAGCCTGAGCGATGCCCAGCGCACATGGATGCAAGTTGCGCTCACCGATGTCGTGGAGGTGCAGAACTACGACCCGTTCAGCCAGGGCTCGCAGAGCTACCTCGGAGGCATGGATATCGAAGTTGGATTCGCTGGCAAGAAGAGCACGGAAGTTCCATACGATCAGGACGAGCTTGCGGGTGCGTTTGCGCACAACTTCCGTCATCAGATCTTCGCGCCTGGACAGCAGCTGCTCATGGACTTCAAGAGCATCCCTCTGCGGATGACGGTGAAGACGGTAGAACTGGTTGATGTCGCTTCGCTGAAGTCATCGGGAGACGCGGCGCAACAGACGAGCCCAAATGCTAGGGGCATTCTGACACCAGAGACCATGATCAACTACTTCAAGGATGCGCGTACACCGATCAACCTCAAGGGCTCGAACAGGAGACCTGCAGCCAACTCGGTCGTGCGACCTGACTTCAAGTTCGAGGACATGGGAATTGGAGGTCTGGATAAGGAATTCAGCGACATCTTCAGACGAGCTTTCGCTTCACGTATCTTCCCTCCTGGTCTGGCTGAGAAGCTTGGTATTCAGCACGTTAGAGGTATTCTACTCTTCGGTCCGCCAGGTACTGGTAAGACGCTTATTGCAAGGCAAATTGGCAAGATGCTCAACGCAAGGGAACCCAAGGTTATCAACGGTCCCGAAGTCCTGAACAAGTTCGTTGGACAGTCAGAAGAGAACATCAGAAAGCTGTTCGCGGACGCCGAGCAAGAGCAAAGGGAGAAGGGAGACGAGTCGGGATTGCACATCATCATCTTCGACGAGTTGGACGCCGTGTGCAAGCAGAGAGGTTCGGGAGCTGGTGGTGGAACCGGCGTCGGTGACAGTGTTGTCAACCAGCTGCTCACAAAGCTTGATGGTGTGGAACAATTGAACAATATTCTGCTCATCGGAATGACCAACAGAAAGGATATGATCGATGAGGCGCTGCTGCGTTCTGGACGTCTGGAAGTTCACATGGAAATCAGCCTCCCCGACGAGAGTGGCCGTGCACAGATCCTCAAGATCCACACCGGAAAGATGGTGGAGAACAATGTTATGGGACACGACGTCGACTTGCCAGAACTTGCTAAGCTCACCCGCAACTTCAGCGGTGCAGAAATCAATGGTCTGGTGAAATCCGCCAGCAGTTTCGCCCTCCAGCGACACATCAAGGTTGGCACCGTTGCCGCCATCGACGACAACATCAGAGACATGAAGGTCGAGATGGCCGATTTCCTTCGCGCGCTGGATGAAGTCAAGCCGCTTTTCGGTGTCAGCGAGGAAGACTTGCAGCGCGCTGTCGAGGGCGACATCATCCACTTCAGCGAGCACATTGACAAAATTCTGCGCATCGGTGGCGACTTCATCAAGCAGGTCAAGTCCAACACCACACCTCTCCTGTCTGTGCTTGTTCACGGTCCTCGCGGTGCAGGTAAAACTGCTTTGGCTGCTCGCATTGCAATGGACTCTGAATTCCCGTTCATCAAGCTCGTACGTCCCGTCGACATGATTGGCATGAACGAAATGCAAAAGATTCAGTACTTGCAGAAGGTGTTCACAGATGCTTACAAGTCGCCGCTTAACATTCTTGTCCTCGATGATATCGATCTCATTATCGACTGGGTGCCTATCGGACCACGCTTCAGCTCGTCCGTCCTCGCCGCTATCAAGGGTCTCATGAAGAACAAGCCTCCGGCAGGCCGACCTCTGCTCATTTTCGGAACAACATCCGAGAAGACAGTACTGCAGCAATTGCAGCTCGACTTCCAGGCACAGATTGCGGTTCCGAATGTGAACACCCAAGACCAACTAGCAAAGATCATGCAGCACAGCGGCATCTTCTCCGATTCCGAGATCCGCGGCGCCATCGGCCATATCGAAGAGACAACCGGCAGCAAAGAGATTGGCGTGGGCGTCCAGAGAGTCCTCTTGGGCATCCAAACGGCCATGCAGGACCAGAACCGCGCCGGCAGATTCGCAGAGGTCATGGCCGATGCTATCGCGGAAGGTTGAATTTTGGGGGACCGGTTATGTTGAGACATGCGTACGTTTTGGCGGGATTATGTGCATTTGCATCTCGGAAGCTTACGTGCATGCATATACGTTGGAAGTGGGCTTCTTCCATACCCTTGTGATCGACGGCATGGGGTTTGTTATGTAGGGATAGCCATGCGAGATAGATTGCGCTGTTTGCGCCACGCAAGAATATAATCCACACCCGTGTTCTTGGATAACCATCGAACCATTTCTCGTCTCACGTCTAATCTTCGTCTATGCTTGCGTCAAGACAAAAAGCAACTGAGCAAGGAGAAAAAAAAAGCAGAACCGATCGCCAACCTACTAGCACAGAAAGCAAAGAGCTCTCGTGAGCATCTAGCCAAATGACGCGCTCCTCCATCTCTCACCCATTCCACCTATCGCCACAATCCCCATCTCACACCAGAAAAAACCACCAGTCATCCCATCCCGTTCAATTTCATTATCTCCGTTGACCGCTCCTTCTTCTTCTGAACCCTGCATTCATTAGCTACGGACGTCTCTCCTATCCCATGGTTGGAGGCAGCGCGCCACGTCGCTAAGGGGGTGGTTCGTTGGCTTTCCAAGCTCTGCCTTGCCCGTTGCAGCCCAAAACTCAATGCCTGTGTACCCAACTTGCGGCTGCGCGTGCGGGAAGCGGGTTTGGGGAGAGGGGAGGGGGAAAGTCGTGGGATGAATTGGGATAGATTTTGGGAGGGGATCGGTGATGGAGGGACTTTTCTGCGAGAATAATTGGGTAGTGGAGGGAGAGTCGGTAGGCACGTTTGGAACGGGTGGTATCGGAGTAGGTGGTGTTTCGATGGATGAGTAGGGATTGGTTGGTTTTGGTGAAGGTGGTGGATGTTGTGGTTGGGAAATCGGTCGATTTGGCTATTGTGTTTTGTGGACATTTGTAATCATTCATTGGAGACACTGTCGATGGAAAACTGTCGTATGATGTATGCTGTATACTGGATTTGTTTCTACTAACGTCACATCCATTCACTTACACTTCGGTTGCGACTTCTACTTCCTCGATCGGATCCTGCACACGACCTTTGACAGCTAGTATCAAAACTGCGCTTCTTCCTACCAATGACAACCCAAGCCGCGGCTAGGCGGAGACGTCGTTCGCGCACCTCATGCCATGCCATTGCACCACAGACGGCTGCGGGCGGGTCGAGAGGTGTCTGACGGACACATGGCTGTGAACGACGTATTTTGACAGCTGCCAAACACGAGATGCTGTGCTACCCGCGGCCTGCAGCAAGCCATGCCATGCCATGCCCATGCCCATGCTATGCGAGCCCGTTGTCTGCCTGACTCTGCCTGCCGCTGCGGCTGCATACGCAGAGTTGGGCTGGCCTGCGCTCTCCTTGCTGGCCGGGCCTGCAGCAAATATCGCGGACATGCTGCGAACGTTACCGTACCACGCTCCAAGCAGCAATCCCCTTCTCTTCTCGCATACCGTCATCCTCTCTCCTGCTTCGGTCGTCAGGCCCGTGTTTGCATTAGCCTCGTGCGAGAGTGCATGCGTGGTGCGCAGGGAGGGCTTGCTACCTGTCGAAGCCCCATCCTTCCTCCTGCCAGCCCGTGGTGCTGGAGACGTATCGACATGGCTAACTACTACTACCCACACGCGCCAACACTGCACTCTCGCCTGCTCCGGCTGCTGATTGACGGCATGCAGCTAGCTCTTTAGCTTTGACAGGAAACCAATGGCGGCATTGCCGGTGTGCGATGGTGCGGAGGTTTGACGATGGGATGCTCATCAAACCCTGGAGCTACGTGAAGGGGTAGGGGGCATGTGAAGGTTTACCTGTCATCTTGTCATCGAGCAGAGCTCTAGCCGTGGGTAGACGGCGCGGCTATGCCTCGTCGGCGGGGTGATGACAAGAATGCTCGTCGCCAATGGGTATAAAATGAGGTTGCTCAGAGGGAGTAGGTCTCCTTTCTCCTTCTTCCTTTCTTCTCACTTGATCAAGAGACTTCATTAGCTCCTACCTGAATCTTACCCCTTGCACTACAATATCAAAGCCTCATACGTGTGCCAACCTCCATCATCATGTCTACCAACTACTACCAGTACCAGCCGACCACCACTCTCCCAGTGCCAGTTCCAGGCAAGCAACCCCAACAGCAGCAGCCATTCGTCCCTCGCCACACCAGGAACCCGTCTGGTTACAGTCAGTACTCAGCATCGCCACCAGAGCGACCAGAGAGTGTCACGACCGGCGGCGGTCTCTACTCATCAGCATCAAGCAACTATGCCGGCAGCGACTACGACAGCTCCACGGCCGGCGCCACGAGCGTCGACCTCCTCGATTACATGAACGACCGGCTGTCGCAGACTTACAACCCAGTGCCATTGGATCGCAACGTCGCCAGACAATCGCAAATGTGAGTTGTGGCTGCTAAGCAAAGAAAAGCAAAGATCGGCAGCTAACGAAATGTCAATTCAAGGTCCGGCGAACTCAATGCCAAAAACCGCGAACTCCTCGCCCTGCAAGCTCAAGCAAGAGCTCGCCTGGCGAAAACGAGGAGCAACTTCGCCGATGGCATGAGAGCCGCGAAGGAGACGCAGCGCGATCTGGAGTGGACGCAGAAGAAAGTCACGTGAGTTTCGATGAAGCTCGTTTCGACGATACATTGCTAACGACAATTCCAGCGCCATGAACCGCCGCGCAGCTGAGCGGTATCCAGAGCAGTACCGTGCTGCGAACCAGCGCTATCCAGCACCAGTCGACTGCTGATGAGCTATCGCGTGTTCACGAGAACGCACTGTACAAAACCACCACGGAGGCGAACTCCGCAGCAGAGTTCGATTCTTTTTAACAACGATTATACGACTACCCACGACATTACCACGGCAGGCTGTTTCTTCTTACTTGACTTGACAAACGAGCAAGTGGCACAAAAACCCACAATTTTCACTTTCACTTACACGGCGCAAAACCCACACAACCAAAAAGCACCACGACGTCCAAACAAGCTTTCTCGCAACAGCCGCCGACCCTTGCAGACGTGCTAAACGGGCCTCCGGCTGCAGCGGTATGCCTGTCTAGACGCTGATTGCACGTGGGAGGTTAAGCGCTAGCGCAGCCTTTTCTGACATTCCGGGTCAAGTGCCGGCATGCTGCCAGTCGCTCTGACGGGCAGGGCAGGCAGGGTTCCAAGGCGGTGGACGGGATGGACGGACGGGACGGATCAATTGGGTGGGCGGGCGGTCGGGACGAGATGACTAGTTCTGTATTTCAGGTCTTCCTAGCTGTGCCAATGAGATTGAGCTGCGTGCCTGAGAGTTCCTTGGAATGGTGAGCGTGTGGCTTGAGGGTTGTGGACTCGTGGGACTTGTTGAAATGGGGTTGCATGGCTAGACGCCCCGTAGATGGTGCAACTCGGCAAGTTTTGATCGTGTCTGCGATGGATGTAGTACTGTGATTGGTCTCTGGGTGCAGCCGTGGCCCATCATGGCGGTGGAGCAGTGAAATGGTCAGCCAATTGTGTCGAGTTATTGAGCAAGGCAACGGCAGAGGTGCATGGAATGTTCGAGCCGCGGTGGGTGGGGACATCGGGTATATTGCTGACAAGCCAATGGTCGTTCGACCTTGTGGTAACGTTCTGCGTATTGTAATCTATTCGATACTGCAAGGATTTTGTAGTTGCAATCTACGATCAAACATGAAGCAAGAGAAGATATATAGTCCGTGATCATGCTGGCCGTGTTGCCAATGAAAGGTGCTGTCTCAACACCGAGTCGGAGAGAGATGGAGCCAGGTTAAGAACACCATCAGGCTCTCTTTGTGTTCCAAGCCAACTCACAACAACCAAAGTAGCTGCATTTGAAGGAATCAAAGGAAACAACGCACCGCTTTCTCAACCACGCTGAACTTTTCGCAACCTCCATCCTTTCCGAGTGCCACCTGATCCAGCAAGATTGCGGTGGCGAACGCTGTGTAAGATATGAAGCATCCACAGTGAGACCTCATAGCATAATGACAACCGCTACAAGGCTCAAGATGCCAAATATGCCGCCGCAGCCGATGCGAGTGATACTCGAATCGCCAGTCTTTGTCACCAGTGACGCCGGAGGAAGCGGCTTAGTTGTGGACGTTGGATATGCAGGTTGAATAACGATGGGAGGGTAAACCACAGCGGTCGACGTGCTGTCGGAAGGCTTGTCGACTTTCGGGGTTGTCCCGCCAGTGGGAGAGAGCGGTGTGATTTTGTTGGAAGAGGTCGAACCGCGGCTACCGTCTTCGGAGGGTGGAGTGATGTGGGCTGGCTCTTCGGAGAGAAATTTTTCAATGAGGTCTTTGGACCATTCTTCGATTGTCGACAAGGTGGTAGACCAAGCCTCGGCGCCTGTCATGGAAGGCTGCGCGAGGTAGAGGGATACCTCGGTCTTAGAGAAGCCTAGAGGATCGAAGAAGCTTGTACTGGATGGGTAGTCGGAGCTGGTGGCCAATGGCTCCAAGTAGGCGTGAAAACCTGCCGTCGGATCCTGCATTGGGTCGCAGTAGTCATTCATGATTGGCGTCAATCCTTGCCAATCAAACGCAGTAAGCCACGTAGAAACATCACCGCCATGCCATAGGTAGCAGCCCCAGCAGCCCATGGCGCTGTCCAGAAACTGAGACTGACAATAGCAGGTACGCTGGAAGTCGAATGACTGACAATCTTCATGACAATCAGGGTCAGCCTGGTGCATGATGTCGACGTCGACGTCAAATTCGAGGCCGGTCGAGCATTGGTAGTCGATTGTGTACATGATCTCGCATGGTCGAGTCGGCGTGGTCCATGTGTCGCTTTCTGCACATACACCTTGTAGGTAACTATCGACGTCGTCCTGCGTAGAAGGTGTGTCGCCGTTCTTCGGAATGCGCTTGCTGCGGCGGACAGGTACATTTGCACTCGCAACGACCAAAAGGTAAAGGAACCAGCACAAAATGAACATGATGAAGTGTCGCAGTTCAGACAGTGTGAAGATTGAGCTATCCAACAGTGTTAGTATAGCAGTAGTGTAGTAGAATGCATACAGGTGCTCACGCTACTTCATGGGCGAGTCCGATTCCACTGGCTGATGTTAAAGAAGGCGGTGTCGCATAAGACGATTCGATGCTTTGGCGGAGATTTTAGTCTTTGCTCGAGTCGCGGCGACCGGGCGACAAGACTGTGTGCGAGATCGTGGGGCGGCTTAAGCCAGACGAGTCGCATGACCACAAGACCTTGCCGCAGCGGGTGGTGTTGTGCACTCACTTTAATTGCTGATGCGTACACCGAGCGAATGTGTAGTGAAAGTCGTCCAATTGACGAACACTGACGAGGTGGGTCAGACACCAGATACCCGGCTCCAAGCGTCTTTGAGCGATGACAACCGGTATACCAAGTCGCTTTGGGATGTTAACAGGCGACAAGTAATTGTTCGCGAAGGCCAGGATAGATGGGGTCAGTGGACGAGTGGTCACGTTCAACTTCGGATCTGGCCCTACCAGACACAGGAATGTAGAGAGACCTGCCTCCCTTTTTGAAATGACTGAAGGCATGTAGACATACTGCTGAAAGGTGTACTCGTAAGTCTGATCAATACTGGGATGAATTAACTACTTTTACTGTGTTTGCCGCATAATAGTCTCTAGTACGACAAGCTTGCAAGACATGGAGGCTGCTGATATGTTGCAAACTCCAGGTTTCGTTTGCTTGAAGCCGCATGGCGAAGCTGTGGGACTCGGGGTACACTGCTTCATGGTTGATGTCAGTATTGATGAGTTGCAGTGGAAGAGAGATGTGGTGGACTCGAAGACGATTTAAGGTTTGTGGAGGGCAGTCGGCGCTTGCTACTTTAGGCGAGGCCGGCTTCGATTCGGCTTGCGACAAAGAATTTCCGTTGCATCGCTGCAGCATTGGAAGCTTTCTGCCTCGACAAATACCCAACCACATACACACACCCAAAATGGCAGAGAAAGACGGCAAGAAGCGCAAGAGGCAGAGCAATGGCGTGCCTGCGCCCAACAAGAAATCCCACATCGACGCCGCTCCGTCTGGCACAGCCAAAGTCGCAATCTCAGAAAACGGCCTTCCTCCAGTGATTAGCAGTGCGCCTGGATTGACCGTCCCACAAATCTCCTTCAAGGCCTACTCGAAGGCTTCCTCGAAAGCAAAGGACAACTCGCAGCCCAAGCCTTCGACTCACAGCGTTATCCTCCACTCCACAAAGCACCCTAGACTGGACTACACAGCAACGCCTGCCACCGGCGAGTCGCAAACCGCCCACTATGTCGCCGTCTACGACCCCAAAGCACAGAAGCTCCAGATCGTGCCTTCACATCACCTCAACCTACGTAGCACCCTGCGCTCAGAGACACAGGAAGTGAAAGAGCAAGAAGCAAAGAAGACCATGGCACAGCAGAGGGAGATGCTCGGTCAAGAATTCGGCACCAAGAAGTCGAAGAAGGCGATCGCGAGCAAGACTCTCAACGCAATTACGAAGGGCAATGAGGACGGTAAATCGACAGAGGTCCAGACTGCTATCCTGGGTACCATGGCCGACACCACTGCCAACGATCAGAACCAGGCCGAGCTGGCTGAAGCTGCACTTGCCGCTAAGCCCATTCCCAAACCCAACATGACTGCTGAGACCGTGGAAGAGGTCTATCCTTTGACCACACTCATACCCGTGGGAGACTTGCGCCTTGTGCAGGTCAAGGAGTGGCAAGAAAAGGCCCGTAACGACGAGGCCATGATTTTCAACAACCGCTTCTCCGCCAACCGCCTTGCTCCGATTGGCAAGGGCGAGGATGTTGATAAGCTCAAGGCTCTGCGCTACCTCAACTTGCTTCTCGACTTCAATGCTGCCCTCGGAACTGCCGGTCGCGCTGGCAAGAAGGTTCCCAAGAAGGACGTTCTCTCACAGAAACTCGCCGACTACCCGGACAACCTTGTCGACTCCGTACGCAGACGCTTTAGCGAGAACAACGAGCTCAACAAATGGCACCAAGACTACCTGTACACTCACATTTGTGCATTGTCTCTATACATCGACCACTTCGTCACAGATATCAGCAACCTCAAGGACGATCTCAGGCTGGAGAACAAGCAGGTTGGACAGTACTTCCACGAGCTTGGTTGCAGAGTTGGCCCACCGACGGAGAAGGAGAGGGAAACCCGTGGATTGAGCAAGGCACAGGCTGCGGCAACAAGGATCGCGAAGCTGAAGCTTCCGCTAGACTTCCCCAAGCCCAGGATGATGAGAAAGAGGTAGATGAAGAGATTGCACGTGTACACATAACGCCAGCAAATAAGCGGAAAGAAGCGATGTACGCATCTGTCAAGATTGCACCCTCAAGCCACCATGTTCTGTTGCGAATTCGCAGCCCATCTCCAATGCTTCGCCGACGTACAGACGCTCAAGCATCTCTCCCACATGTGTCTCGTCCACTCTATCCTTCAATCTCAACCACCGCCGCCCCCTCTCAATCCCGTCCTCAACCCACAAATTTCTCCCATCGTCCGCAATCTCGTTGAAGCCTTCAACATCAGCAAACTCAAACACCTCCCCCAATCCTAGAGCGCCATACAAAACCGTCACCGGGTCGTAAGATGCCCTTGTCGTATTGCATCGATCTCCATACCATTGATACGCCGCCAGCACAGGCGAGTCTATGCTCGCCAGCTCGGGCAACCGCTGACCAGAAAAGATCCGCGACCCGAGCTCGGAGCCAGAGAAGGTGATCGGGACGGTGGCCGGCCAATCTGTTAGTACTGTGCGTGTAGCCGAGATGTTGGTCGCAAAGTTGTATTCCCAACCTGAAGGATACGCGCCGCCCATTACAACCAGCTCGGCGACTTTCTGCTCGACTAACTCTGCTCCTGATAGCGGGCTGTGGATGTCTAAAGGTGAGTGCAACAGCTCGGCGAGGTTGTTGAGGAAGCCGATGGAGATCAGTGTCAGGCTGGCATTGGGGACGGTGGCGAGGGTGGCGCGGTAGAGAGACATGGGGTCTGGGGTGGAGCTCGCGTGCTGCAGCGTGCGAGGGAAGTTATGGGCGACCTTGCTCGCGTATTCGCCTAGGCGGAAGCGCCAGGTGTCGTGGAAGGTTTCGTTTGTGAGCGGACGGAGGGCTGCGATAGGGATTGAGGGGTTGGAGAAGTGGGTATTGATGACCTGGGGGTGGCGTTAGAGATTGGCGTTAGATAGACGAAGGTATAGATTTGTGTTTGCGAGAACTGCAAGATGGGATGTCTTCAAACAGACTTCCGATTGCACGACCTTGGGTCATCATCGAGAGTACTTACGCTGGTAGCGAGCGCGCCATACTCTGATGGCGTGTTTATGATCACAGCTCTCAAGTCTACTTTGCCGCAGTTATGGAGGGTATTTGCTACTGCGATAGCCCCGATGTCGTCTACGTCTGAGAAAATGTCTGTATCGATGATGATGGCCTTGGGGCTGAGCTCTTTGGAGAGACAATTGGCCGTGGCGGACAGCAATACAAGGACTGCCAGACGACGAAACGATATTGGAAACATGGCGGTACAAAATTCAGAGGATTTCAGGCCTTGCGTGGATATGTTGCAACGACACACAAAGGGACAGGTGCTTTGCGATACTAGGGCAGACGTTCGCCAGCCACATCACGACATGATTTGGTAGCATCTGGGCAAAACCGTCCAAAATCATGCTTTAAATAATCACGTAGTTGATCAGAGACCATACCATTTTGAGCGCTTTTTTATTGTACTATTCACACAAAGCTAATATGGACATACATTCCATGTCACTCTAGGAGAGTGCAAATGATATTGGAGTGATGCGATTTCGGCGAAATCGAACCTAACCCTAACCAGCACTAGAATGGACTCCAAGATAAGGGAGTGACACCAACCTCACTTCGACTCATGCCACCAAGTGCTTGAGCTGCTCATACATAATAACAATGTCGTTACTTGCTACCAACCCAGCGTCTCTACACGCTCTTCTTCTCCTCTCCGACTCTGCTCTTCCCCTCGGTTCATTCGCTTTTAGCACCGGTCTTGAATCATTCCTCGCCCACCGCAAACAACCCAGCACCCAGCAGAGAACGAAGGCTTTCAACCTCTTCTTGGATCAATCGCTTTCGAACCTCGCCAGTACGGCTCTCCCTTATGTTCTCTCGGCTTACCACAATCACACCATTCTGGAGGACCTCGACAACGACGTCGACGCCAGCACGCCCTGCACCGTCGCCCGCCGAGCCAGCATCGCCCAAGGCAAAGCCATCCTAACAATCTGGGAGCGTGCTCTCGCCCTCGCCGTCTCGCCAGATGGCCCTGTCGAGCAAGCAGCTGCCGGAATCGCCATAAGCGATTTTGCCAAAGCGGCCAGAACGTCCAAACCTGACGCATACGGTTTGCAAATCAATGGGCACTTCCCGCCGCTCTTCGGCGCCGTAGCTTTCGCTCTAGGCCTCAGCGAGCAGGAAACGTGCTATCTCTTCCTTCTCAACCACGCCAAAGCCATGCTCAGTGCCGCAGTGCGAGCGAGCGTCATGGGTCCTTATCAATCGCAAGCAACGCTTGCCAGCGCGGCCTTGCAGAAGCACATCAACGAGCTGATTGTCAAGCATCGGCACTTCAGAGCTGTGGACGCCGCTGTCTGCGTTCCTGCAATGGATCTCTGGATGGGACGACACGAGTTGCTGTATTCGCGTATCTTCAATTCATGATGTGGTTTCATTGATATTTGTGACCAAAAAAAAAACGCCAGGCGAGCTTACTAAGCCGCTTCTACTGCTACGTCTACCTGACGACCACCAATCCGCTACGCTACGATATGCTATGCTGGGTATCAAAATTTCAACAAACTTTTACGACAGACGGGCTTTCTCTATCGCGCCGCGCCAGTCGCAGCTCTGCCTACTCTCCTGGCCTTGCCGAGCCCGCTCCTCACTTCGTCCAGCTGTTCCATACCAGTCTGCGGGCCGAAGCGTTGCAGCTTCCTGCTGGCCTTGCCGCTGATCTTGTGGCCGCCCAAGAAGTCATCCATGATGCTGTCAAAGTCGGAACGCTGCAGCATTGGGGCTTCGCTGTCGGTTGCGCGGCTGTACGATGAGATTCCGCTGACGCCACTGAGTCCGGACATCTGACTGTACTTGGACATGTGCGAGGCTTTGGACATGCCGGTCATGCCTGATGCGTTGGACATGGTGTCGTTCAGGCCCTCGTCATCGAAGTCGCCCATTTCCTCGGCAATGGTGTATGCCTCCTCCAGCTTGTCGAAGCGGTCATCGAGCAGGTTCTGCTGGTCGGTGCGGACGAGCGCTGACGAAGACATGGAGTAGTTGGATGCGTTGGTCTTGGCGCCCTTGCGCTTCTTGCCGGGTCGGCTGGCGAGAGATGAGATGAGAGATTGATCGAAGGCTGAGGGCGCAGCCTTGACGGGCCTGCCTGCTGCCTCGTTGATCTTTCCCTCATGCTTGAACTTCTTGAACTCGTCCAGCCAAGCGCCTTCGGTAGGGTCGGCAGGAAGGGCCGCTTGTGTGTCTTTTGGCGGCTCGATGAGCTCGCCATCAGCTGGCTGTGGGATTCTGAGCTGTGGCCGAGGGCTGCCAGCCTTGATTGTGTCGTCGCTCTCCCAGCCGTCGTCTAGTTCACCTTCACCCTCTTCAAACATCTGCTGCT
>Ga0265797_10005772_pt1 | contig 17902 bp, 18 predicted proteins | sample P2T30metagenome_FD_192433 | JGI IMG/M metagenome (GOLD analysis project Ga0265797, IMG submission 192433) | Plant litter microbial communities from East Loma Ridge, Irvine, California - P2 T30 | ecosystem: Environmental > Terrestrial > Plant litter > Unclassified | place: USA: California...
GTCGGGATTCGAAAGCAGACGTAAGCTCAGCGAGAGCGAGAAGGGCGTTGAAAAGTAGCATGAAGAAGATTACACCACCTCGTGGAAACACGCCCTGTGCAGTGTTTGGAAGATTATAGAACAATGACCCGACGATAAGGGCCTGGAAGAAGATGCCACCCCATTTGCCAATAAGAGATTGCGGGTCTCCCACCATGACGCGAAATTGGCGATCGGTACAGGCGACGACCTGAGCTGGGAACGAGATGGTGAAGTTCTTCTTCTTGGTAGCTTTAGTTCGTGCCTGGTGACGTTCTTCAGCCTGCTTCTTGGTCTCCTTGTCGAACTCATCGATCTCGGCCAGGTTGTCATTGGCTTGCTCGCTGCTGGCAAATGCTTCTCCGAAAGCCGCGCCAGTGCGAGGAATGCGATCTTCCCAGCCCTCCTTGATCTGTCGCTCATGATCGTCGGTTACGGACGTCAAGAAGTCACTCGTGGTCCAGCGCTCGGGTTTGACAAAGCCGAGATTCTTGAAATACTCCGCGGCCTTCTCGGTGGGCCCAAAGTAGCAGCAGCGTCCTTCGTGAATTAAAAGAACCTTGTCGAAAAGGTCGTACAAAGATTCGCCTGCCTGGTAAAGCGCTACAGCAGTCGAAATTTGAGCCATGTTGGTAAGAGATCGCAGACTCTGAACGTATTCGAGAGCGGTGCTCGCATCGAGACCTTTAGTCGAGTTGTCCCAGGACTGTACCGATGCCTTGGTCACCATGGCCTCCGCGATCGAAACACGCTTCTTCTCACCACCAGACACACCACGAATCAGTTCGTTGCCAACCTTTGTACCCAGGGTGTGCTCGATCCAGAAAAGCTTGGTGACTACACGAAGGAACTCGTTGACATAGTCGTTGCGGGACTCGCCTTCCTTTCGTGACTCTTTGCCAGGTGTCCTTGTCTTCAAGGCGAACCTAAGGGTGTCTTTGACCTTAAGCGTCGCGTAGTGAAGGTCCTCTTCGGGGTTATATAGCACCTCCGAACGGTACTTCTTCCCCATCTCGTCTGCGTCAGTACCGCCATACGAGACGTCGCCTGTGATTTCTTCGTAGCCGTATCGTTGGTTGCCGATCATCTTGAGGAACGTTGAGCAACCTGCTCCAGGTCTGCCGAGAACAAGCACCATCTCGCCAGGTCTAATGCAACCAGAAAAGTCGTCGAGAAGCGTGCGGATCGGGGGCTTGCCGCCTGCCTTGCGTGGCCCCTTGGTGAGTAGGTTCTTGAAGAATCTCACGGGATCTAGGAAAAGACTTCCAACACTCGGCTGCAATGCCGCTCCAATACCCATGCCCTTAACGGTCAAGTGCTTGAAGATTACACCTTGATGTCTCGTCTTCTCCTCTTCTGATGCTTCCTGCCTGGTGTGTCCGAACATCTTCCCCATGAGCTTGTTGATCTCGTCTTCTTCCTCTTGGCTTCGTCCTGTCGCACTAGTATTTGTCTTGCTGAGGCCATTGGCCTGGCTCGTTCTTCGCCTGGACAACGCGCGGAAAAGATCGTCTTCGGTCATGGGTTTCGAGTTCTTCGACTGGAGGCCGGGCCTCTTGGCGCTTTCGGTGCGCTTTGCAGATGGCTCCTCAGCTTCATGCTCTGAGTCGGAAGAATCATCGTGGAGAACTACGTGCTCCTCGACTGGGCCTCCTGATGTCGTCTTCTGCAGGTAGTCGTTGCTTGGAATAGTCTGAGGTGCAGATTCATCGCTGGACACATGTTCGAAAGCTGAATGATGTATTGCGGCATCTGAGGAAGGTCGAACATCTGGCGATGGTACCGCCGTGGAATTGCTTGAAGCTGAGAATAGCCCTGAGCCTTCTGCACCGTAGTAGCTCCGGCTACTGGTATGTAAGACGTTGGAAATAAAGGTGCTGTGCGTGTTCGTTTCACTGCTGGTACCAGACGCGTCCGAAGTAGCATGTGATTGTTGTTGCGACGCGTCTTGTGTGTGTTGTTGATCGGAATCCCGGAGCGTTCCTGCCTCGTTGGAAGCCATCGCAAAGTTTCCACAGCCTAGGAAGGCCAATGAAAAGTAGTATGCGTCGTGAAACTACTACGAGGAAATCGCTATCCAATGATCGACGGTAAACAAAGATGGCTAAAAGAAGTCGTTTGCGACGGTCTCAAGGGACTATCCGCGAAAGTTGCGGACGTTGTGGGGGATCCGAACGGAGGGACAGTACTATAACATAGTTCCCAGTGACAGTCGACTAGAGCGCTTCGCTGCGCGCACGCACTTGTTACGTGCCTCATGTTTGCGACGCGTCGATAGTTCAATGTTGAAGTGGTGATGTCATGTTGATGTTAGATCCCCAGATCGGTAAATCGGACTTTAGCCTCGCGTCCAACCCGAGAGTGATTCGACGCCTCCTTGATCGATGCACGATCTGGTACATCCGCCATGCGACTTGTGGAGGCGCTAGGTGCCCGCGGGGTGCGGAGAGTTGCTGGTGCGTGGGCGTTGGATGTGTTCAGGTGCGTCAAAAGCATGCGAACGCGCGAAGCGTTCGATATCCGCTTCCTTGTTGTTTCTGCTTTGTCCTGGGTAATGGGTACACTGCATATTACAGCGCCTGAGCACTGATGGGTAATGTCGAAGTCTTGCTTGATGCAAGGGCGTTCCGAGGAGCAATATGTCGTTGCGTCAGGCAAGAGAAGCCAAGCAGTGCTTGTTGTCTCAGCCACTTGGCCTCGCTTCCACTTTCGACCGACGCAGATGTCCACTTTCCTTATCTTGTCTTCATGCCGCGACTCATCGATTGTAATTTCACGAATCCCTTCTGCATTGCTCATGTCGAAGTTTGGTAAACCTAGAAAAGTATTGTTTGGTATGGTTCAAGTCTTGCAACTCCAGGCTTGTCACTCCCCTCCTCGCTTGAGTTCATTTTTCTCTTGAAGAGGTTCAGAAGAGGTTCAGAAGACGAAAAGAAGCCTATTGAAGGGCAACACGATTTCGCGACGGGCTGTGTAGGAGGAAATTTACTCGTAAAAACAAGGAACTTTGCAACCCTACCCTAATCTCTTAGTCTCTCTCCAGCACAATGTAGAAAAAGGCACACTTGACAGCAACTCCTACTTCACCATTCGGATAAATAATGGGAGTCCTACTTTCCATGCAGCAGCATCGTTCCAGGCCCAAAGTCAAGTTGAGAGCCTGGATGTGATTTGACCGGAGACTACCTAGGTACAGCCCTCCGCATCCTTCAAGACGCCGTCACTTCCGGGAGTTCTGCACAGATCCTTCCCTCTTTCAGCACTCGCAGTATTAAGACGTGGCGCAACCATGCCAGGCAACCACTATCTGCTGTCAGCAGACGGATGTGTATGAGACCTAAAAAACTTTACAAATCAACACCTCTGCGAAACGCCACAACCTTAGAAGCTTTTCTGTGAACACATCTTATATAGCGCATCAACAGGTGTCTATTCTAGAGTCAATTATCGCGATATGGCACAGACAGGCGGTACATATCGTCGCGAATCGTCATGGTCTTACAGTGTGAGTATAGGCGGTAAGCCCATACTCGGATCTCATCCAAACAGTAAAGAACATGGTGTAACTCCCCGTCAATACAACAACTACTCTACCTTGACTGACCCACCACATCAGTGCCTGATGCGACCCCATCGAAATCAAGCCTCGACAGTGAGAAATTCGACGATACGGGAATCAGCGAAGATTGGGAGGTTATCGAATGGCCCATCTCACAGCCCACCGTGGAGCCCGTCGTGGAGCCCAACGTAGACGACACAGAACCAGAGGAACCAGGCTACCGTAGAGTACGCAGCCAGTTCACATTCGATGTCGGCTGGGGAAGTTGGAGAACAACCGTGTTTAAATGGGATATGAATGCGAGGTTCAAAGAGTCGTGATAAGGCGTTTGGGTTGGGTTAGGTAGAGATGTTGTAAACGAACCATGGTACGCTACACCAATATGCCCAAGATTCATCACCTAGGACCATAGTTCAGCTTACACTGGATATGGTAAATGAGTCATCAAAGTGTTCAGACATTGAAAGGTAGACTTTTATCTCAGTGCTCTGCATCCTCAATATAATCTACGACTTAAGTCCTCCGTACAGACCAACGATCGATCTACCATCCAGACGACTACCAACACATCAAGTACCATCACGACAAATACCTTCACAACGTCTCCCATCCAAAACATCTTCGTAGAAAAACATGCCCACACCAGCGCAACCCCATCAAACCCAAAACTTCCACACGCTCCTCCGCGACCACCCGCCATATATCACCACAACCAAGATGGTCCGTCGAACGTCAACCTCGTCTACATCCACATTCGCCTCAACCTCAACATCAACCTCAATCTCAACCTCATCATCAATAAATCCAATATCATCAACCTCATCTACCTCAACATCACCAAGCTCACCCCAATCCACTACTTCATCAACATCAACACCCAAATGCAGCACCCCTGTATCTTCAGCACAAAGACCCAAACCAAGACTACTTCTAGACTTGGAAGGGAGACTTTGGACGACATACGCACGGTCCAAGGCTTTCACGAGGTTAGCGCCGCCGGTGTCGAACAAGAATGGGGTGGAAGGGCTGCAGTAAGGGTAGTAGGATAGGGATGGTCAAGTCTGGGTAGAGAAGTGGATTTATGATGGACATGTGGAATGGGGTGGACGCACAGATGAAGGGATTCACTTGAATGTGATATGTCTACAATGAGATGCAATATCTTCAGGCCAGGGACTATACACTACAAGAGAATGCATGAAACGTAACAGTCATTGTCATGGAAAGGTATTCATTTCGCTTTTGCGCTATCCCTTCCTTCTCTCTTCCAAGGTTCTTTTTTGACCGCCGCCAATGCAGCTATAACAGCGCCCATGACAAACCCAGCGCTTGACGCCATAACATCCCTAATCGTAACAAAAGACATGACATTATCTACACATTTTCACCTCCTCTGCTATCCAAGCTCAACCTCTCCTCGAACGCACATCTACTTAGCGTTCTCAGGGCGGAGGGAGCGGACAGCCTTTCCAGCGCGCCAGATCTCCAAGTCGTCAATCTCCTTGAGCTCCTGGTTGTACTTCTCGCGGTAGTCAGGCTGGCTGTTGTACTCGAGGGAGCGCTTGGTCTCGCTGCCGTTCTCGACGGAGGTGTAGAGGTCGTCGAAGACGGGCTTGAGGGCGGCCTTGAAGCGCTTGCTCCAGTCGATGGCACCGCGGCGGGCAGTGGTGGAGCACGCAGCGTACATGTAGTCCATGCCGTTGGCGCCGATCAAGGGGTACAGAGACTGGGTCGCCTCCTCGACGGTCTCGTTGAAGGCTTCAGAGGGGCTGTGGCCGCGCTCACGGAGGACCTCGTATTGCGCGAGGAACATGCCGTGGATTCCGCCCATCAGGCAACCACGCTCGCCGTACAGGTCGGAGTAGACCTCCTTCTCGAAGGTGGTCTCGTACATGTATCCGGAACCGACGGCAACACCGAGGGCGACGGCCTTCTCCTTGGCCTTGCCAGTAACGTCTTGGTAGACGGCGATGGACGAGTTGATACCGCGGCCCTCGCGGAAGAGGGTGCGGACAGTGCGGCCGGAGCCCTTGGGGGCGACGAGGATGACGTCGATGTCGGTGGGGACTTCGACCTTGGTGAGGTCCTTGAAGACGGGGGAGAAACCGTGGGAGAAGTAGAGAGTCTGGGTTTGTTAGTTTCAACTCTTGTCGAATTAATGAGCATTGCTTACCTTGCCCTTGAGCTGGGGCTTGATGGCGGGCCAGGTCTCAGACTGAGCGGCATCTGAGAGAAGGTTCATGACAATGGTGGCCTTGCCAATAGCCTCGTCGATGTCGAACAGGTTCTTTCCGGGAACCCAGCCATCGGCCTCAGCTTCCTTCCACGAAGCACCGTTCTTCCGTACACCGACAATGACGTTGAGGCCGTTGTCGCGCATGTTGAGACCCTGGCCGTGACCCTGGGATCCGTAGCCAATCATGGCCATGGTGTCGTTCTTGAAGTACTCAAGAAGCTTCTCCTTTGGCCAGTCATCACGCTCTGTTTGTTGTCAGCTTTGGTCTTGATGCACCGAGAATAGTCAAACTCACCGTAGACAGTCTCCTTGGTTCCGGCAAAGTCAATGGTCTTGACACCACGGGTCTGCTGGAACTGGCTTGTGACAGCCGCGCGGGGAGCAGCCTTCTTAGCACCAGCACTCAGAGCAGACACAAAAGTGCGCTTCTGAGCGGGAGTGGAAGCCAATTGGCGGGCGGTTTGGCGCAGAGCGCGGGTAACAGGTCTTGAAGCCATTGTGAATGTGTGTGAAAGGGGTATCTTGGGGTCAGAATTGTTTGGCGGGGATATGGGCTTTTAAACACGCTGGGCTCGATCGTCAACCCACCCAGAATTTCGAGTTGGGGAGCTTGGACCAGGCCGATTATCGCTGCCCCAGACCGACCGTTCGCGTCCTCGGCCAATCACCGCACGCTATCATAGTGCTAGCAGGGGAGCCAGAGGGTCGTCGGGGAGGAATGCGTGTCTCCGAGAGCGGTTCTGATGATATGAGGCATCGCTGGACCCAGTCATAGTGGATAGTGCGTGGCGGCTGATGACTTGGTGAGATTGACCGTAGTCTAAGCGGGCCTATTTACTACGAGGTAACGTTGCGCAGCGCGGTTTGCGTACAGCTCTCTCAGCCTAGGTAGACGGATACAGATTCAGCATGGCGGTGACGCAATCTTCAAGCAAACATCGCAGTCACAGTAAAGTATCACGAACGGGCAAAACCATCTTTGTGCGCAAATGTGCAGTCATATTGTATGAGATCTTGGAAGACTATCTTGCGCCCGTACGATACCCATGCACCCTCTACATGATGCGCCAGACCATACATGCAGTCGCTAATGTATTGACATGTTCACCTTCAATCTTCTCCCATGCATCAACCCCGTCCTGCAATAAGCCCGTGGCTCGGTCTCATGTCATTGTGATGCATCCGTCCGTGGGGGGGCATTTCGAAGGACTGCTGCGTGAAAGCTTGTGTTGTTCTGATCCTATGCGACAGAGCTCATTTGAGCACGCGATCGAAGTTCTGTCCCTTGACTGTGCCGCCGCCGAGCGATGCGCGCACGTTGCGCTTGAAGCCCTCTCGGTTCTGCTTGAGGTCTTCGGCAGCCTCTTTGTTCAGCGGGTCCGACGCGTTCGGCTCGAGGAAGAGAAACTGTGATCTGTCAGTATGCCATTCCATATCTTGCAACCCTGTAACGTACCTGTAGACCAACAACAACCGCATTCAAGTTCAATACTGGTTTCCAGTCCTCTCGCAGAATGTTCAGGCAGACGTTGCCCTCAAGGTCGATGTTCGGATGGTAGATCTTCTGTGTGCACTTGACTTTTGGCGGGTCGTGAGGGAAGTTCTGGTTGATCTTGAAGTCGAATCTGAAGCGTCCACCTTTATACATTCCCTCGTCAGGGTCGATCGTGAGCTCGAAGTTTAGGATATCGTCGGGGTTGGGAAAGTGTGTCTTCATCGTTGTGCCGAGAGATAGTTCCTCGAGATCTGTGTCGCGTTAGCTTTGCGAGGGACATGGTATGTAGTCGAGAGATGACGGTACCTTTTTGTGTTCGCAGCTGGGCTGGGGTGACCTTCTTCTTCTTGCTCGACGCAGCTTGTGCAGCCTCATCCTGCTGCTGCTGTTTCTTCTACAAGATTGTTAGCCGTCATGTATTACCACGCGACACTAGAATTCCAAAGACCTACCATAGACCATATTTTCATCATCTTGGCGGTATTGTATGCGGCGTCCGGGCTATTGCCTGTGTAGATATGACCGCGTTGGTGTGCTGGAATGCGCGCGCGTGAGGGTCGTGGGGCAAACGGCGAGAGGTAGAGGACTAGGTGGCGGTTGGGTGATAGGGAGAGGCTAGTGGTGAAGGCGGCGAGTGCGAGGGCCTGCGAAAGTACAAATGCCGAACAAAAGAAGGGCTAGAGATATTATACGTGAGAGTGAAGATAACCTTAGTTGGGCAGGCTGCCACGATCCTCGGGCGTCCGTGCTGCGACGTGGGGTCCAAACACGGTTTCTCGGTGATGCCCACTTTACGGCTTAGTCACCCATGGTTTTCAGCCTTCCATCTACCTAGGTACAGACTCACGATACTCGTACGTACAGTCGAAACATAGTCACAGCAGCCATGACAGCTGTACGAGACGCGTTACATTTTCCAGCTTCGGATAGCCAGCACATAGAAGGCTACCTACCTCATGACCCGCCTACATCGCCCCGATCCCACCAACATGTTTCTAAGCCTTTCGTTACATTGACCTTCGCTACTTCACTCGACAGCCAATTAGCTATCGCGCCCGGCGTGCAGACAGCGTTATCTGGCCCGCAATCCAAGGCTATGACCCATTTCCTGAGATCAAGACACGATGCTATTCTGATCGGAGCGGGGACAGCCATTGCCGACAACCCATCATTAAATTGCCGAATCGAAGGCGTCGGCGGCTATGGTGGAGAAGGGCTCGTTGGACAACCAAGGCCAGTCGTTGTTGATCCCCACGGACGCTGGCAATTCAGCGAAGCAAGCAAGGTGATGAGATTAGCCAAGGAGGGAAAGGGAAAAGCACCTTACATCGTGACCTGCGTGGAGCCGTCCAATACTCAACGAAAGATACTCGAAAGCGTAGGTGGCCAGTTCTTGGTTCTGGGACTTTCTCCTGAAGACATTGCTGCATCCGGTTCGTCGTGGCATATCATCCTCGATGCTTTGGCGCACCGAGGTATAAAGAGTGTGATGATTGAAGGTGGCGGTTTTGTCATCAATGATATACTGGGACCTGGTCCCGCCTACTCGCTGGTCGACTCGGTAATCGTCACGATTGCTCCTACGTGGCTAGGAAGAGGCGGTGTACAGGTGTGTCCGGATGGCGGCTCAGAACGACTGCCCATCACAAGATTGAAAGACACGAGATGGATCCCGCTAGGTGAAGATGTCGTGCTCTGTGGGCGACCAAATACAACGCTTCGATAGGATAGGTAGGAGTTTAGATAGTAAGCAAGTCCTAGCAATTCTTGCTCTAGCTTATCCATGGCAGCTCGTCGGATACTGTGCCTTGAAACAACTCCTTGACACTATCTTCCAAGTCTTTGAAATGCTTGGCTGCCTTGCTGGCGTCCCATCCGCGTAACTGTCTCTTCCCACCTAGAAGATCTCCGGTACCCATGGGGTCATTCTCCCACGCCGCATATCCGTTCTCTTCTTCCCCACGAAGCGTGCTCTGTAATGCGTCGTTTGCCATCGGCGGATCTATACCCTGCACCAGGATGCGCTCTTTCGGCCATCGGATAGTCGGAGCATGTAGTTCGAGGAACCGCTTCGACTTGAAAGCATGCGTGATTACCCGAATCTGTTTCGGGTAGTTGCCAGTAGCCTTCCTGAACAGGAGGATGCTGAATAGCAGATTCTGGAATGAATCCGTCGCTTGTTCCTCTAGTAATATATATCCTTTGTTGTATAGTCTGCGTATTTGGTCAAAAAATGGTCTCGAAGTGAGCCTTGCTGTTTGCTTCTGGTTCATTCACTGTCCTCAGATGACGAGTTTTGGAATTACGACAAGTATACAGGGTGCTCACCTATGAGTTCGTCCCCCACCCCTGTGACCTTCTGCTAACTCTTCTGCGAGCGCTGCATGGTAGTATGAGCGTGCCTCGGTTTTCAGAGACTCCGCTCGTTTAGTAGCCCCGCCACTGAGGACAAGAATGCTTGAAGGTGGATGCTCTGCGTCCGTTCCGACGGTCAAAGCATCGATACCAGCTTTGATATGGGCCAAGAACGTCTCATGCTCGCCTGGCTTGCCTGTCGCTTCGTCTGATTTTTGGAAAGGCGCTAGCAACCAATGCGGCTCGTAGTGAGGACTACACAGTGGGAAGTTGGACTCATCGGCGTTCGGAGTGAAAATGGCGTGGCAGCAGACAATGATGAGGTTCTCCGCGCTGGGATAACTTGGTGACGGTATTGCGTGATCAGGATGAACAAAGTCCGGATTCTCAGGTGTTCGCCATTGAGTTGTATTGACGTGACCTTCGGCTATTGGAGATGTGGTCGCCGTTGACGGTGGTGAAGCACCAGACTTGGATTTGGGCAGATCCACTAATGGTGCGGCTGAGGCCATGGCGGCTCGTACCGCTTAGTGGATATGCGGGTCGAAGAGGAACTGTGTAGAGCTTCGTAGGTGATTCGCGAACAAGATGTTCAATTGTTGTAGTTACAACTATTGCGACTATTATTTCGATGCGGGGCAGTAGCAGCGGGTATGACGCCAGCCAAGCGGGTTAAGTAATAAGGTGTTGTTTTTCGAGCATGAGGAAGACTACACGAGTGGTGTGGATGCACATGGAGAATACAAGTTTTCGTTTTGTTGAGGCGCTGGTGACGGAAGGTGCGGCCTGCTCCTCCCCGCGCGATAAGATGCAAAGAGGCAGGAGCGTTCGCCATCTTCGCCGCGAAAGAAGCGATTTGAGGGGACGTTTCTATCGCTACCTGAGTTGGAAGGAACTTCGCAGCCCTGGTGGTATCATGGATGTAAGAAGTGGCTGTAGCACGTGATGCGATGACTGGGGGGAGCTGCGCAGACTGTTGCTCAGCATAGGCCAGCCTGTTGTTTGCATATTATCGTGCACATATGCAAGAAAGCCAATAACGCAGGACTGTATTCAACCAAGGATCGTGGTGGAAGATCTGACTTTCGACGTCGTCTCAGAACATATGTGGTACCGACGCCGATGCCAAGCTGTCAGCGAGATCGAGTATGTGGCGGTTGAGATGTGAGACCCAGCAGAGATGAAGGGTCCTGGGTCCAGGAACAACTTTCCAACGGCGGCCCACAGCGACGGATAGGAGACTCACCACAGGCCTGGACCCTGTCACCGCACCGCCATCACGCGAACCCGGCAGCCAAACGCAGCACTGCAATAACGCTGGCAAAACGGCAGGCAAAAACGACGTGGCAAGGTTTGTAGTGGTGGCATGGGAACGGCCCTATTTAGAAATCAATCGCTCCGACTACAGGTTCGTATACAGGTCGGTAGGCTGGGTCACAGTAGCAATGCATGCAACCCTTTGCAGAGAACTAGGAGATCTCTCTGAGTGGATCCGCCTGCGGAGCAACCTTGAAAGCTGGCTGACGTCGGCCGTGCGACCCCTAGCTTGAGACAGAGACGCGCAGCCGTGCAGAAGGGCATTTTGAGCATTTCAGCCACTCGACGGCAACGGGCGTTGTATGCACGTCGTAGGAGTAGTCTGCGCAGGGCGAGTCAGGCAGTCTACATGACAGTATCATAGTATGCCGGCGATAGCGATGTTGGTAGACTTTGGTGAGGCTGAGCAAGCAAGCGTCCAGGGCCTGTCTAATTTTAGCAGGTCGTGGCCGGCTAGCGCCACACTGACAGACGACGGAGACTTCATGTGCTTCGGTCGTGTGCTTCACCGCCAGCAGGTTTTGCGGTTGCCGTCGAATTCAAGTAGAAGCGATCGCCCGTTCTTGAAGCGTCTCCACGAATGCATTCTTGTTAAAGGAGTGCCCAGCTGCATCCGAAACGCGCAGCTTACACGGCGACGACGAATAGAAGCTGGCTAAGCCGTGTTTCAGAGACGGCGGTTTTCCTAGCGCACCTTCCCCCATCCCACCACAAGGGGTATAGCGCGCGTCCCTTCAGCTTTCTCAGCCCTGAAGCGCCCCAGACATTCCATCCACCTTTATCAAGCGACACCCCGAGTTGTGCGCTGCCGCCTTTCTGACATCTCAACCGTTTATACCCCTACCGCCTATTCCTTTTTCCCTTCAACACCGCCATCTGCAGCGCCGGCCCGTGGACTGCAGCACGTCATGGCGTACAACAATAACCAAGGTTATAACCTTGGAGACCCGAACACCGGCGTAGGCGCCCCTGATGATATGGCGGAAGGCACGACATACTGACAGCGTCCGCAGTACGACCGCACCCACGATGAGGAGGAAGTAGGCCGCTCGCTGCTGCACGAGAACCCTACCGGCGCCCACCCGGACCCTTTCTACGGCAACCCTGAGGTCCGCCCGCACTCCACCTACAGCTTGACCGAGTCCTACGCGACCGACAAGCCAACACAATACCCCGGCGAGGCCCACGCGGGCACTTCCTACTCGGCGTCCGGTGGCTACGACGCGCAGGGCGACTTTGGTGCTCCCCAGCGGGCCCCATCACCATACCAGAGGAGCGAGACCAGCTCGACCGAAGCATGGAGGCAGCGACAGCAGCCCGGCGGAGGTGCCGCCGGTGGCCTTAAGCGTGGTATGACCCGTAAGGTCAAGCTCGTCCAGGGTTCCGTTCTGAGTGCCGACTACCCCGTCCCCTCTGCCATCCAGAACGCCATTCAGGCCAAGTACCGCAATGACCTCGAGAGCGGTAGCGAGGAGTTTACCCACATGCGCTGTAAGTCCCACGTTCTGTATTTCCCCTTCAGGTCTGACAGCCGCTAGACACTGCTGCGACATGCGACCCCAACGACTTCACCCTCAAGAACGGTTACAATCTGCGTCCGGCCATGTACAACCGCCACACCGAGCTGCTCATTGCCATCACCTACTACAACGAAGACAAGGTTCTCACTGCCCGTACTCTGCACGGTGTCATGCAGAACATCCGCGACATTGTCAACCTCAAGAAGTCCGAGTTCTGGAACAAGGGCGGTCCGGCCTGGCAGAAGATTGTCGTGTGCTTGGTTTTCGACGGTATCGACCCCTGCGACAAGGGTACTCTCGATCTGCTCGCCACCGTCGGTATTTACCAGGACGGTGTCATGAAGAAGGACATTGACGGAAACGAGACTGTTGCTCACATCGTAAGTATTGATCAAATTCTAGTCTATAAGTAATTTACTAACAAGTCAGTTCGAATACACCACGCAACTTTCCGTTACGCCCAACCAGCAGCTCATTCGCCCCCACGATGACAGCGCCAGCACACTTCCCCCCGTTCAGATGATGTTCTGCTTGAAGCAGAAGAACAGCAAGAAGATCAACTCCCACAGGTGGCTCTTCACTGCTATCGGTCGCATCCTGAACCCCGAAGTCTGCATTCTGCTCGATGCTGGTACAAAGCCCGGTCCCAAGTCCCTTCTTGCCCTCTGGGAAGGTTTCTACAACGACAAGGATCTCGGTGGTGCTTGCGGTGAGATTCACGCTATGTTAGGAAAGGGCTGGAAGAACCTCCTCAACCCCCTTGTAGCCGCCCAAAACTTCGAGTACAAGATCAGTAACATTCTCGACAAGCCGCTGGAATCCTCCTTTGGATACGTCTCTGTGTTGCCTGGTGCTTTCTCGGCCTACCGATACCGTGCTATCATGGGCCGACCGCTCGAGCAGTACTTCCACGGTGACCACACACTCGCCAAGATCCTCGGAAAGAAGGGTATTGAGGGCATGAACATTTTCAAGAAGAACATGTTCTTGGCCGAAGATCGTATTCTGTGTTTCGAGCTTGTCGCCAAGGCTGGATCCAAGTGGCATCTCACCTACATCAAGGCCTCCAAGGGTGAAACCGATGTGCCTGAGGGTGCTGCCGAGTTCATCGGTCAGCGTCGTCGTTGGTTGAACGGTTCCTTCGCTGCCGGTATCTACTCCCTGCTCCACTTCGGCCGCATGTACAAGAGTGGCCACAACCTCGTCCGCATGTTCTTCCTGCACATTCAAATGTTGTACAACGTCTTCCAGACTATCATGGCCTGGTTCTCCCTGGCTTCCTTCTGGCTTACCACCGTCGTTATCATGAGTCTTGTCGGCACCAAAACCGATAACCGAGACGCCTGGCCCTTCGGAAACACTGTCACGCCCATCTTCAACGTCATCGTCACCTATCTCTACCTCGCATTCCTGGTCCTACAGTTCATTTTGGCCTTTGGTAATCGTCCAAAGGGTTCCAAGTGGTCTTACCTGGTCTCCTTCTGCGTCTTCGGTCTCATCCAGTTCTACATTGTTATCCTGTCCATCTACCTCGTTGTTCAGGCTTTCACGAACCCGTCCTCGCAGAAACTCGATACTTCATCACCGGAAGCATTCGCCTCGTCCTTCTTCTCGTCGAGCGGTGTCGGTATTATCATTATCGCTCTTGCGGCTACCTTCGGTCTTTACTACGTCGCCTCATTCCTCTACATGGACCCATGGCACATGTTCACCTCGTTCCCGCAGTATCTGCTTATCATGTCCTCCTATGTCAACATCCTCAACGTCTACGCCTTCTCCAACTGGCACGATGTCTCTTGGGGTACCAAGGGTTCCGACAAGGCAGATGCACTTCCCTCAGCGAAGACGGAGAAGGGAGCCGACGGCAAGCACAACGTTATCGAGGAGCCGGATCTGCCACAAGCCGATATTGACAGTCAGTTCGAAGCTACCGTCAAGCGCGCTCTCGCTCCTTACGTACCACCTGTCGAGAGCGACGAGAAGACTCTGGAGGACTCTTACAAGTCTTTCCGTACCCATTTGTGCACAGCCTGGATTGGTTCAAACGCCACACTTGCGGTTGTCATTACCCAGGACAACTTCGACCGCTTCGGTTTCTCTGTAAGTTACTTGAAGTTCTTATCTCGATCATTTTACTAACTCAATTACAGTCAAGCGCCTCCGGCAGAACCGCGCATTTCTTCCAGGCCCTTCTTTGGGCTACCGCTGCGCTCGCCATTGTCCGTTTCGCCGGATGCTTGTGGTTCCTTGGTCGCACTGGTCTCTTCTTCTGCGTGAGGAAGAGGTAGAAACACCAAACCCAACCAACAAACTCATCCTTCGCGGCACAGCAGCCACCTTTTGCTAATCAATCATGTTGGCGTTACCCGGTGTCTTGGACCTCAGCGCAAGCTAAGGAGGCTATACGTGGTCTTTCTATGACTCTTTGTCATGTACAAAAAAATCACCTCTGCACATCTATGATGCGGATTGGCAAGATCATGACCTGCTTGTACTATCTGTGTGTTCTCTAGCTATAACGGACAATATTTGAAATGTCTGGGCGCCTATCTGAATCGGATTGGGGAATGGAGGAAGATATACCGATTATCACATTTGCACGATTAGCTTGGCTTGCGGGTCTTTTTTTGCTAGATTGAATACTAGATTATGTTTCAAATATCATTTGCGTGTGGCTCATGCTTATGTGCTGCTCAGACCTACGCCCCTACCTTTAGCTTTTGACACTCCGATTACTCATACTTTGTCGGCCAAGGCTGTGACTAGGGTTTGTATGGTAAGTCACATAACGTCTCTATATCCTGCCCAGCTAACTGATCTAGACGGAATCATATGCATTTGCTAGCCTGTCGCATATCTACTCAAGCTTAATATACCACTCCCCATCCTTCTGCTGCCCTCTCCCAGCATCCAGTACAGGTACATCACCCCACAATTCACTATAACTCAACCCCGTGTACCGCTCCTCTCTATCATTCGTCCTAGCTAGAGCAAACACCGCGCTGCCAAACTGAGAAGCTGATTGTCCCCTCGTATTTGGCGGGACGCTCAACTCGTTCCTGATGGTAGGTATAAGTGTGCGCTGCCACATCAAATTCGTATTCGCATCCGGTTTCAGGACTTCCGCATACATTCTTGTCGTTGGACGATCGGTGTTGTTTGGATTGAGGGCAGCGATGCCGCTGGCGCCGGCGTTGGAGCAGATGAGTGTCGTGTTCTGAGTTGTTACCGTTCCTTGCGGGAAAGCTGCATTGTTTCGGCTTGCTTCGCGAGGGAAGTCGGAGGTGTGTGCGTGTGTTGGTAAGACTTCACCGTACTTATCGCCGCGGCCTTGAATAGCAAAGCCACCTTGGACGGCTTGGATATTAACTGTACCAGACCCCGTATTAGTGAAGCGGTGCCAGCGGATGTACCAATCTGGCCAGCGCGAGCAAGGAGCTACGATGTGTGTTTGCACCGTTACATCGGCGTCGGCCCAGGGCTTCCATGTGCTCGTTAAACACGGTATGTCTTCTATAAATTCGTCATTGCGCATCAGTTGTGCAGTAGCAAAGCAATGATTCGTGACCTTCCATGGCACCCGCCATGTCTCGCCCCTGTCTTTACTCACTGCGAGCGTACTGTCTGGTGCGATTTGCTGTATCAGCGTACCAGTAGGCACACTGAAACCAAAGTGCGATGAATAAGCGTATTTTCCATATTTTGCTTCCGTTGCTTTGAGGGGCCAAGGACAGAATTGGCCCATGGAGAGGAGGAAATGGTGATTTGGCTGGTTGCAGATGATATGCATAGCCGGTTTAACTGGCATTACTGCCACTTCCCCGCTGGGTAAAGGCTTCTCCTCCGCAGTCCAGAACGGGTGGTCTTCCCGCAATCCTAGCGCTAGAAAAGATTTCATGGCCCAGTAAGGAGATTGCGGGCTGTTGTAGTCTTCGCTCATGTATATGTTGGGGTAGGTAAAGCCGATTGTCAAAGTGCCGTCGATGTTGAACATGTCATGTTTACTACTCCACCAGCGGAAGTGCCGGAGCAAAAGGCCTTTGATCACGCCCCAGTCGTGGAGTGGTTCGGGAAGTTCGACATCTGCGAAAGCGACGACGGACCAGAATCCAGCGAATGCGAAGCGGTATGTTAGACTGCGGCCGAAGGGTATAGCGGCACCTAGGGTGCTTTAGTTAGTGTTGCGTGCTCGCGATGGGTGTTCAACATACCATTGGTGTCGAAGTACCGCCAGAACGACACTGCAAATTCCTTCGCTCTACCCCGAAACCTCTCACACCGCTCTGGATCCAGATCCTGTGCCATTTTCGCATAGATAAGCTGCGAGAATTGGATTGCAAAGCTGCCGGAATAGTAATCTGCCTGTCGTCCCTCGTCGCTCCAGATACCATCTGCTGCCCAGCCGTCCCCTCGGTAGAACTGCTCCATGAGATCCAAATCCGCTTTCATCGCATCGAGTACATGCTCTTTCGGTACGCCGCAGACTTTGATCAATGCTAAATTTGTCATGACGCGGAACCACAGCCAATTTGTCGTGGGGAAGTCTTTGCCATTGATAGTCCCCAGCCACATCGTGATATTCCTCTTCGCTTCTTCCGACTGCGAATGGAACATGGTCTCTGGAGCTGATAGTAGCGCGAACGAGATGATCTCCATTTCCACCATTCGTTGGTCACGTAGCACGACTGGACCCCAGTACTCTTCGTGGTGTGGATTGGTACCATTGGCTAGGCCTATGGCGTATGGTTTAATGAGCTCTTCGTACTCGTCTTTCGACACAATGTTCGAGTGCATCAGCGCGCCGACTGCCCATAGCGGCCGGGCGTATCCTTCAAGCTGGGCGGCGACATCGTCGAAATGGGTGCCGGTTGATAATGGGAGTTTGATTCGGGAGCCATGGGGTGATTGATATGGCTTCAGTGCGCGAAGGAGTGCTATCGATGCGGTTTTGAAGTCGGCGTGGGGTTTGAACGAGTTGTTTGAGAAGCCGTCTAGCGGAGGCATAGTGTCCTGAGCGTCATCAAGAGCTTATACTGTGCGAAGATGCAGAACCTGAGAGTTCTTTCAGACTGAAGCTGTGCGTTTGTGCCTCTACATGTTCCGTGGTCTCCTGTGTCCAGTGCTATGGCGTGACCCCCTGTGGGCGGTACCTTCCAATGGGTGCAAAAGACAGTTCGTGCCTCTTTACACCCAAGCCTCAATAGGTAGCGCATCCGAAAGATACATCGATACCGTGTATCGCCATAGGCTCCCGTCCCGTGTTGATGAAATCGGATGGCTTCCGGGGTGGAGTGATGGTGATCAGCCGAAAGGAGGGTTAGACCGCGCGGGGCCCGCGTGTGGAGTAATTATCGATTTATCCCGATGCCCGCCGCTCGCTGCATCCTCCACATTTGCTTCTT
>Ga0265797_10005773_pt1 | contig 17902 bp, 22 predicted proteins | sample P2T30metagenome_FD_192433 | JGI IMG/M metagenome (GOLD analysis project Ga0265797, IMG submission 192433) | Plant litter microbial communities from East Loma Ridge, Irvine, California - P2 T30 | ecosystem: Environmental > Terrestrial > Plant litter > Unclassified | place: USA: California...
GAACGCATGGTACTTGATGACTCAACCATGAGAGGCTCTACCATCTTGGAGCGGATGGGAAATGCTGGCGTGCGGGTCGCCGCAATTACGGCCAAAGACAAGTTGAGGCGGATCATCAACCATGGCTTGAAGCCCGAGAACGGGGCGATTTGCTTCTCGGCGCAGAATGCGAATGAGTGTACGTTGGCGGAGCACGGCATTTCTGATGTCGAAAAGTGGCTGAAACGCCCGGCGCCCGAGCAATATTCCGCTGATCTGTCGCTGTTCGTCCTTGATGCCGGAGTCAAGTTGCTGTCGGAGAAGCGGGCGGATTTCTTCTACTTGACGCTTTCGGATTACGTCCAACACAAACACGCTCCAGGATCGCCGAAAGCCGACGAGTTCATGCAAGCCATTGACACTCGGCTTGGCCAACTCGAGCAGCTGGGCGCAAGAGTCGCTGTCACCGGAGATCACGGTATGAGTGCTAAGGCGAAGACTGACGGCGAACCCAGCGTGCTGTTCTTGGGAGACTTTCTGAACGAGCGATGGCCAGATGCTGACGTTCGAGTCATCTGTCCGATCGCAGATCCATTCGTCAAACACCACGGCGCACTCGGTGGCTTTGTCCGTGTCCATATCATGAACGATGCTTTCAATGGCGTCGAGGACATGATCGAAGCCTGTCGCAAGTTACCGGAAGTCGAAGTCGCATGCAGCGGCAAGGAAGCAGCGTCGAGGTACGAGATGCCTGAAGATCGGGAGGGCAACTTTATTGCCATCGCGAGTGGGAACGCGGTCATCGGAAGTACGAAGGAGAAGCACGACTTGTCGCAGCTCGGCGACATCAAGCTACGCTCGCATGGCGGTTTGTCTGAGCAAGATATCCCACTCATCATGTCTGAAGCTCTTGCAGACGGTGTGGTCGATGAGGGCAAAGTGTGGAGAAACTTCGATATTTTCGACCTCGTGCTGAACAAGTAGTCAAGGGTGGAGGATATCGTGGATTAGGGTGGGCGACAGTTTGTGGTTCCAGATAGCTTGGGGTGCTTCGCAACAATACAGTCATTGCTCTTAACTTTGTGTACCACTCAAGCAACAGCATCAGCTGCAGTTTTGTTGTTATCACTCTATGCTGTGACCATAGGCTGCCAGAGTATCCGGGAGCATGCTAGCCGTTGAGATACAGTCTGCGTTGCCTGTATATCTCAGAGCCTGAAGTGCTAGTACTATCTGCACTGGAGATCTGATGGATTACCGTTTCCCATTGAGAGTCTGTACCCAGACTTGAGCGCAAGGGCTGTAACGTGCTTGATCAATGATCATTGAACTCCATCCAATTGCTACCAAAGTCCGTAAAATCCATGTTCCAGATGTCGTCCATGAGTATGCTGTTATCAAAGGCCAAGTCGCCGGGTGCCACGGCGGGCTGCTCAACACTGCCATGTAAAGTCTCAGTTGCCTGCTCCAAGCCTTTAGCAATACCCACATACGGGTGAGACTTGGTCTGCGGTAGCTTGATCTGTCGGAATGTGTCTGCGAGCCGGCGTAGCAAGCCCAGGATGTCGTGTCTGTCTTCTTCGAGAACTTGACCATCGCGGAAGACCTTGATCAGAGAGACTGTTGCAAACGCCAGCATTGTACCAAAGTATGACGGAAGGTCAAGTATACGTAACCTGCCGTCGGTGACAATACGCAAGATGGCTTGCGCGCTGTTCTGGAAGCGGTCGCGGATCTCAGTGAGCCTGGCGTTTATGTTCAGCTGCAGAAGCCGACTGACACCGCGGTGGGTGTGCGAGTATAGATAGAGCAATGCGCAGTTATAGTATAGCTCTGGAATGCTTCCTGTCAAGTTTTCCACGCCGAGGACGCCACACCATGCGGTGTGCCATTTCTGGTAGGCTTGACCGAGCTTGTCGATTTCATCCAGATTTTCCGAGGCTGCCGTACTCTCCACATCCGCTCCGAACTGCTCGAACACGGCACGAGTGATAGTCCAGAGCTCAAGCTGACCAATCAGGCCAAGATCTCGATGAGCAGAGAACTCTGAATGCAGGAAAGTGGTTGGATTCTTCAAAGAACGCCATTCCTGGGTCATCGGTGGGCGGCCATACTTCAACGAGCAGTGATGGTCGCAAAGACATAGTAGGTAAAACAGCCGTGTTCTGTCGTAACAGAGTACGTTCGTGTGTGGCATTTTCGTGACACATCTATGCAGGTCTAGCTGTGAGCCAATTCTTACCGCTGGTCATGATGTCAGTCCATTAAACATTGAAGGGCGTAGACTTATCTTACCTAGTCCGCTAAGTGTTGGTCCAATATCGTCGAGCCAGAGCGCCGCAATGCACAGTGCTCTCACGTCGTCATAGCTGTTGCGCGTTGCAAAGAGCATACCGGACACCTGGTTAACAAAAGCATCATAGCATGACTGGAATGCATCTGAAGCTGAACAAAAGGATGCCACTGTACATATGGCGGCGGTCAAGAGTGAAGATCGTGCCCGCAGATCAGACAGCGTCGACCGCTCGCTCAGAATACCGTGCAAGTATCGATTGAGATGTTTGAGGAAGTAAGTCAGACATTCTTCGGCAGCAATCGATGAGATAACACCTCGAGATATGATGTCCGAGGTCGGCAAGGCGGTATCTCTGAGAGTACCAGGACCAATGGAAGCTGCGGGAAAGATCCCCAGGTTATTAGAGGCGAGATTCAGAGTAGCATTGCTAGCTTCACCCGGTGGCACACTTTCGGTACGAGGTGGCTGATCTGGACCAGGCATTTCGTGATGTGTCAAAGAAGACGTGTCTGCAGATACCGTGGTGCCATTGGTAGCAGCAGTGCCGTCCACGTGTATACCTGGCTGCTGCGCTTGTTCGAGAGCTTCTAGACGTTGTTCGATTTTCTCTTTCCATCTAGACATTGGAAGTCAGGCGGGACACATCATAGATCTGGCTAGGAAGGACAAACGAGGCGTCATCTTCTAGTAGCATCTGCAAGCTCTTGTTGACAGTGCAGGAGAGCCCGCGGGTCTTGCAGCGAGCACACGGAGAACCGCCGGTCGCGATATTGCACTTGACCTTGTCGAGAAATCAGTGCGCTGAATATGGACGCCTTTTAACATGTTCTTGCACCTTGAGCTTCCGACATGACACACACGCAGTGATCTTCCTGCTAATGTCGGGCGGTCTGCGGTCGCCGAAGGACTCGCGGAGTGCTGCCGCTGCGGACGGACGAGACATCGTGACATCAGCAGCTTAGCATATATCATTAAGGCTGCGAACGCCCACGATACACGTACTATGATATTCAGTGTCCTGGTGTGTAGAGACACAGAAAGGATGTCCGTCGTTCTTCGGACTTCGTGCCGTCTTGCTTGGCAGACGGGCGACTTCGGCTTGCGACCTCCGAGCATCCCAGATCTTTCTTCCTTCAACTACAGATCTTTCTTCCTTCAACTACACAACAACATGATGGGCCAGATGCCCAACGCGTACACGATATTTGTTGTCTCGATTGTCCGCTTTGGGAATGAGAAGCACAGCATCTCCACTCACATGATTCAACTATAGGTAACAGGCAATGAAGCATGCACGCACCCGCCGAATCGCCGATATGCATTTCGTCAGAGAGCTATTTTTGATTTACAGTACAACGTCGACTATCACAGACTGTAATGCTAATTCATGTGAAAACTGAACAGCGCCAAACAGTCCTGTCTCGCAATCAGAACTCGATCTTTCATTCCGTCGTTCTCAAGTAGCCGGCATACATAGTTGCCACTAGTCACATGACTCCCTCCAGCAACTCGATTCTGCAATGGTGGACCGTGGTGCTCGTAACAATCGTGTAGTCCAACGTGCTTAATAGTTCTCCGCCGTCCCTCCCGATCAGGCAAAAGCGAAACCGCCGTCTTGCAACACATACTCGCCATCTTTGTGCAGCCAGCGAGTGGGGTCGTCTTCAGCACTCAGCTCGCCCGACTTCTCGACCACACTTATAGCCCTCGGGTCTGCTACAAACCCTCCTCGAAGTACCACCTCGATGGCTCGAGGGGTCAAGTTATGCATTCCTGGCGTCCACCGAGCTGTCTTGATGACTTCTCCGAAAGTCACACCTGCCTCGTTGCGAACCGTCTTCTTCATCTCCATGGTTGGGCATGGATACCATATGGTTACTTCTTTGGCGGGCGGCTGACTGACGAACATCTTCCTGAGGCTGGAGGTATCTGATAGCGATGCGATCATATGTCTGTTGTGGAAGTAAAGGCCCGCCGCGCCGACGTCGTTGTGGGTTTCGAGACAGACTTTCGAATACTTGACCATGCCCATGCGCCTGTATCGGTCTGACAGACGGCCCGCTTGCAGCCACGGGTGGGGCTGGTAGAGCGCAACCTCACCACTGCTGCCCTCCTCAGCAGCTGCGGCAGCGGCGATGTGCTGTTCGGCTTTGGCGCCAGAAAGCATTGCGCCAGTAGTAGAGATGGCTTTTTTCTTGATGGAGAGGTCCGGGGTAAGGAACAGTTTTGCTTGCAGGCGCGAGGAGTTTTCGATGTTGGTTTTGAAGGCAAGGCAGACCCGAGTAGCACGGATCAACTCTTCTAGTGAGAGGTAGGCGAGTACTTCGTCGCAGAGCTCGGGAATGTACATGAGCTTTTCGATGTGAGTGCCGTTGTCCTTGGCATCGCGGCCTGCGGCGATGTCTGAGTAGCGCATAGGCGCTGGTGGTGCTTTGTTGGTAGATGCATGTTGTTTTGGAGTGGCCGAAGTGTTTGACTCGGTCTTAGTTTTGTCAAGCGACCGAGTAATCTGCGGTGATGAGGCCGGTACCGCTTTTGATGGCTTCTTGAAGACAACCATGGTGGGCGTGCAGAGTGTTGGTGTCTGATGGTGTGTCGTGTTTCTGGGAAGCTTATGAATGCTACGGTAGCTTGTGATGACTCGAGCCAGCGGGTCGTGCGTCGAGTGGTCGGCTTTCACAGATGAGTGCAAGTGAATGTGGTGCTGGCTGGTAAGCGCTGGGTAACAGCAGGAGTGGCCTGGAATAATCTTTCCCAATATGAGTGGTATCACCCCGGCATATACAGCTCCTCAGTACACGGATTTGTCGGGGTCCGATGCCGTGTACAATGTCGGAAGATGGCCATCATCGTGTTTGACAAACAAATATGAAGATCCAGTCACCATCTGTCCGACAGTGCAGTGCATGAATGTGAATGTGTATGTTTAGGGTTAGGGTTATCTCCCTTTCTTCCAATCACATGCGATTGATGTAAATATGGCTCATCATGCATCATGCTACCATGTGCAAAGTATTCCGTCTTTCTGTGTCGAACACCATTGAAAGCGAGCGATAGAATGATTTCAACCATGCGGATCGCATGATGAATGCGAACCACACACTACATCCAGTAGGAAGTCTGACACGAAGCAATGGCTGGACCGTACATGCTTGGCTGACAGAGCGGACTTTTGTCAGGACCAAGCGTGCGTAAGCATTGCATATACCGCTCGTGCTCTTCTTTATTCTGAACAGTGCCACTGCAGTCGATTTGTTCTAGAAGGATCATACCTTGTGTACCTTAGGTAGATTCATACGTCAATGCCGCGAGTGTCCCCAGCCACCACCTCGCAACCAAAGCGAGGTTTCCTCGGCTTCTCACTCGCCACATCGGAAAAGAAAAGCACAGCGATTGCGTACGCTCGCAGGCAGCAATTGTAGGATGGGCCCACTCTTGCTTTCTGCATATACGATTGTGGCAAAGCAGAGCGTGGCGTGCTATAGTTAGCGACATGTAAGCTTTAAGTTATGCTCGCGGGCGCTTGCGGGCTGGTTCGAGTTAGCGCGCGCGCGGAAAGCGCGAGTCGACTGCGCCCCAGCAAAAGAACCCTTAGGTCAGTTCTGGGCGGCGCTCTCACGGCATCTTACTTCATACTCCATACATCATCGCCAGCAATATTTTGTTGAGAAGAGGAAGACTCTCTCAATCACCATACTCTATACCGGCAATTGTACACAGACTACTGCGCTGAGACATTGCTTGAAAGTTGCATACCAACGCGCACAACATCCAACTTCAGGAGTAAACACGCGAACTTTGGACAAATACCACCACATCTAGGCACCAGCAATTATGGCTGTGAGTAAAGCCCAAAGACCTGCTATGCGACCTCTGTTATGCAACAACACTAGCGCAGACCTTAGCAGCCCCCTTTTCCAGAGACTCCAGCTGACAGATCGCGACGATGCAGTACAACAACAACAGCAGCTATGGCGGCGGCTATGGCCAGTCAAACCCTTACGACAATGCGCCTCCACCTCAATATGGTATGGCAGGCTCTAGCCGATGTCACTAACACAAGCGCTCACACTCTTTACAGGCCAGCAACCCGTGGAAATGCAGAACATTGGCCAGTCCGACAACCCTTACGCGCAACAACAAAACCCCAGCGACCCCAATGCCATCCTCAACGATTGCCGCGCTGTCGGCCGCGCGATTGACGACCTCGAATCCCGCCTTGCTACTCTTCAACGCAGCCAGCGCCAATTCATTTCTTCCTCCGGCGACTCCAGCAAAGAGGTTGACGCGCTCAGCGCGGACATTATGAGTGGATACCGTGGACTCGCCGACCGTGTGAAGCGCATCAAGTCTCGTCCCGAATCCCAAGACGCCAGGAACAAGCCTCAAGTCGATGCTCTCGACCGTCGCATTCGCAAGGCCATCAACTCATACCAGGTAGTCGAAACCCAGTTCAGGAAGGATGTACAAGAGCAGCAGCGCAGACAGTTCCTTATTGTCAGACCCGACGCGACTGAGGAGGAGATTCAAGAGGCCACTAGTGAGGGCGCGGATACCCAGATCTTCCAGCAAGCGCTCATGAACTCTGATCGCCGCGGCCAGGCCCAGAGTGCGCTCTCGAACGTTCGCCAGCGTCACGCCGCCATCCAGCAGATTGAGAAGACCATGCTCGAGCTTCAGCAGCTCTTCCAGGATCTGGATGCGATTGTCATGGAGCAGGAGCCTATGGTGCAAAATGTTGAGCAACGTGCTATGGACACACACGAGCACCTGGAGCAAGGAAACGTGCAGCTCGACCGTGGTATTCAGAGCGCCAGGGCTGCGCGCAAAAAGAAGTGGATCTGCCTTGGAATCTGCGTTGCCATCATCCTGGTGATTGTGATTATCATCTTGATCTGGGCTGGTGTGACTGGCAAATTCGTAAGTTCTCACGGAGCATGAAATGAGAGCACAGATTACTAACAAATATGACAGAGCAGCGGTAACAACAACAACAACGGCAACTAGACGCAGCCATTGTCAACAGAAGCAAGACTCGACACGCCCACGCCTGTTTTATACCCGGGCCTTCGACACTCTGCCACTCGCGAACCTACCTTCATCCTCAAGGCTTCGCACGAAACACCATCTATCTCATCTGTCACTTTCCTCTGATATCAGGATTCCCAGCAACCTCTCTTCTGCGATACCACTTGGCTTGGGTTCCATTACCTTTCTGTCGGCCGTACAGGACTACCATGAGGTCGTCCTATCCGACTGCTGGGAGCAGGGCGCTGTGAATGAACACAGCCTGCCTGAGGTCGGAGTCTTCTCTTTGTGATGAGACATACGCCTCTGTCCCTCTATACTGTTTTACTGTTTTCTTGTGTTGTACTGTACCAAAAAAGGGAAGAATTAGCGCTGGCGTTATACTCATCTTTGTTCTTGCCTTGGATAATAATTCTTACGAATAAGAAATTAAAAAGGCTTCACATTTTAAGAAAGTTTTCATTCTGCGTAGTTTACACAGTTCCCTTGCGTTTGAGCGTCTCATACTGCATGTGAATCATCCCTCGACTTCCACAGCCCTGCTTCCCTCGCTCAAATCCGGCATCCAGCCCTTAGGCCTCTCAGCACCACGCACTGTGAGTCCATACAGCGCCCGCTCGACCTTCTCCACGCTCTGCCGCATCACATCGGCTTTCTTGTCAGCTTCCTTGCCAAAAGGCCCCGTGCCACTAGTGTTCAGCGACTCCAGCGCAGACCGCAATTGCCGCAAATCTGTCAGAATCGTGCGCTGCGAAGCAGCAGCAGGCGCAGGAGCAGAATCCACCTCCATCGCCTCCTCCCCAGCAGCAGCAGCAGGAACATCAGGCCTCGGCAACTCTCCACTAGTAGCCATAGCCGTAATACCAAACCTCATCAACTCGCCCGTCATATCGTAAATCCCCAGCACGTAATCCTCGAATCCCAATCCCACGCCGGGGCCTTCGGGGTCGAGGGAGCGGACTTTGGCTACGGCGTCTTCGTAGGTTAGCAGAGAGGCTGTGGTGAGGTAGTGCTCGAAGGAGGCGGCTTCGATGTATTCTTGGTGGCCGCCGGAGATTTGCCGGGCGTAGCGGTGGGCGTTGAGGTTTTGCAGGTCGTTGCTGATGGCGGCGTAGGAGGTGCTGATTGTGGTGTAGTAGGGGGTGTTGGATTTGGAGATGTTGGGGGGGAGGGGTTGGTTTAGGGCGCGGAGGCTGGGTGGTTGTTAGTATGGTTGTTTGTGTTGTATTGGGTTGATATGGTGGTGGGATTTTTTTGCCACCGCCTGGATGGGGAGTATTTACCGTTGGAGCGTGAAGATGCTGGGGACGATGTTAGCTTTGCATTGGTATCTTCAAAGGATTACTCGGTCCCTTACATCTTCTTGGACGAAGCTGTGATATCTCTTGAGGCTTTGATGATGCGCTCTCTGCGGTCGTGGTGCTCGTCTAGTTCTGCGCGGAAGCCTTCGAACATGGACATGATTGGCGACGAGCCAGTCGTGCTTTCTGGCTGGTCCATTGCTGCGTGTGGTCGTTTGACGCCCATTTGTGTGATGTAACTCGATTGTATCGAGATAGAATGTTTCGTCTGCAGGGGCTTGCTGCTTGATGTTGCTCGATCTTGAGTTGACGTCGGAACTTCCGCTTTGGGACGCGGCAAGAATCTTTCGTGTTGCGAGACACAACGCCAGCTGTTGTGCAACACCGCGTCCTGTATTTTCCAATCCAACGCCTTCGCACGCTTCCTATGTATCATCGGCTCTTGCTTGCCGGTGCAATGAAGAAAGTATAATGCCGTTGGGCGTCATCAGGCGCAGTGCTGGCGCATCAGTTCACGCAATACCACCTGATGCGCCCATGCTGAGAGATCTGATGACTTCTGCCACAATATCGACTGCGGATCAGCAGAATACTACTGTAGATGTGGCCAGCAAGTCTCGAACTAATTGATAGGATGTGCGCGGATATTACCAGACTTAGGCCTCACTATATCGACTTACGTCACCAAAGCATTGCAGGCAAACTTCTCATACCTCGCCGCATCACCTGATGGACTTGCTTCTATTAAATGGAGAAGCTCGCGCCTTGTGCCATCTCGTGGTATTCATGCCAAAGTGGCTGTTTCTGGTCCTGCCGGGATCCGGCCAGACCTTCGCCTGCTATGTGAATTATTGGATCAGCAACATCTGAGCGGATGCAATGTGCAAGATGCCAGCTTCAATCGCTGCCTTGATCAGACTGGGTCAGTGCTGGGCTTCTGTCCCATTATGTTCTTTGTCTCAGCAAACTCGTCAGCCGCTGCTTGGCTTGGCTGCCACAATCATGGCAATACATGTAAGCAAGAGCGCCACTTCATCATGTTTGTTGCGCAAGGCAATACTGCAAAGTGAATGGTGAAGTTTTCTTGCTCAGGCTCCCTATAAGAGGAAGGCACTTCTCAACTCTAGGAATCTTGGACCGCAACACCACACAAAAACTCAATCTAACTCGCACCGGTCCTCCACAGCAGCAACGATGCACTTCCTCGCGAACTTGGGCGCCGGCCTGTCTATCCTCTCCTTGTCCAGAGCCCTTCCAACTTCACAACTAAAGCTAAAGCAATGCGACGCTCTCATCGAGTATGCTCCCTGGCACGTCTCTGGAATAGTCGTCTATAACGCCGAGCCCGCCGCTCCAGTCGGCTCTTCCATCGAATTCCACGTCAAAGACACCAACCCACGTCTCGAATTCGACACCATTTGCAGGCTTCCCATGCCCGTCGGCACAGGTGCGAAGCCCGAAGACACGCACCGCTGGCATGCTTGTGAAGACAAACGAGTGCGCTTCTTCTATCGGCTGGGAAACCTTCAGCTGAGCAGGAGCTACAGTGACGATTGGTAGGATTACACCGGGCCTGGTGCTCCGCATAATGAAAGTTTGACTAACATTCTTCGCAGTCTTGGGCCGCCTCCGTACAACGGCGGTGTCTTCTATGGCAATGCGGATACTCACTTTGAGGTCACCCCGACAGACCACGCTGTGGTGTGGACGCAGACGGCGATGGAGGTTCCGATCACTTCTCAGACATAAGACTGGATTTCTAGCAATTCCTCATGCATGTGGCAGGAACGGCGTTCGAGGTTATTGGGTCAGATGGCACTAGCATGTGAGTAATGAAATGACAATGAGAATTAATGCGAAACGAATCTTTTATCTCAATGGTCCGCCCCTGTAGTCCAAGATATTGACATGGAAGGTATTGACGTGTTAATCTGCAGGAGTCGAGGCGGGATAATCGTCTCTATCCTGGTCGAGTTCCCAGCCGGGCGGCATCCCAGATCCAACGAGGGTGCTTTATGACGCAGCACGTATTGATGATCGTACGGGCTATGATAGACTACTTATTCTCCTATGCCATCATGAGATGGCCAGCGGTCTTTGGCATTGGCATGGTCGGAGGCCTTCCACGTTGTGGCTGCAGCAACGCTTCAGCTTTTGCACATGCGGAGATGAATGCTGGACGGCTGACATTTTCCAGAGTCGTTGACACCACCGCGGAACTCGTTTGGTGGATGCAGAGTTGCTTGAACGATCTCAATGGCATACGCTTATGGCTGAGATTACTGGAGCCGATCATGTGAGCTTGCGCATGCATAAGTGAGCTCGAGGTAAAGCATCTCTCTCAATGGCTCATTTTTCGGTTTGAGGGTTTCGATGCTGACGGCGATGGCATAAAGACATGTAATAGCCATCGAAACATTGTGAACATCTCAATGGCACGTTTCCATGGTTGAGGCTGCAGGAATTGACCATGCGAGCTTGTCAGTTGGTGAGCGAGCTCGAGGTAAGACCGCTCTCTCAATGGCTTGTATCCCATCCAAAGACTACGGAAGCTGACGGCGATGGCATCAAGCGAAGTAGTAGAGATCGAAACACCGCGAGCATCTCAGCGATATCCTTACCCGCAAACGGTCCTGGAGAAGACTATGATCAAATTCGAGTAAAAGACGCCTCTGCCCGTGAACACATTCACACTTCAAATATTCACTTTCACTTCGCCTCCAGCGTTCACATATCAGATTGCAAACGCTATTTCTAGCCTAAGGCAGCACTCGACTTGCGAAACCTACCTCAATACTTCGGCCCTCTCACCTTCACCACAAACCCTTCGCCCAACTCGACATATACATGGTCTACAGATAGAGTCTCAGGATGCCAGCCTCGACGCAAACAGTCACCCCGTCGCAGCTGTTGCGACGCCTCTCAACGATGCTGTCCACAGATCTCAGCGAAGGCGCTGATCTGCTCGAAGTCACCTACATTCTTGTCCTCAGGAACCTTCTCAAGAACTTCAGGCAATGCGGTAGCAAGGCATACGCTCTTTTGCGAATCGTTGTCCCGTATGTCGTGCTGGTATGCGGGATCTACGGTGCGACACTCGACCTGAAGGCTCCAAGCACGGCCTTCAAAGCTGTTTTTTCGTGGGTCACAGCACCTTTCACCGCAAGAATCGTCGTTTCTGCCAATAGTCCTGCGAACCGGGACGTTCTGGCATGGCTTGCGGCTCATGGAGTAACAAAGCACGCGCGGACATTGGCATTGTGGGACACACCAGGCAATCGCTTCGTCGATGATGTTTGGGAGGAGACATCAACCTCCGAGCAAGATGCTAACGACCAGCGAAGCGCAAGCGCATCGCTAAAGTACATTCCCGACTTCGGCAAGTACCACTTCCGCTGGCAAGGTCACTTCATGAGCATGGAGCGAAAGGATTTCGAATACAATTACACAGAGCCCAACTACGATGGTGTCAAGCACGAAGGTCTCGACCCCAGTACACCGCGAAAACTGGTCTTGGAGTGCTTCCTGACCCTCCAAGGTACCTCGCCACTCAAACGCTTTCTCGAACACGTCAAAGGGTTCTCAACCCCTTCTAAGGAAAACATGACTACTTTGTAACATGCCATCCAAGGCCCAGATCAATGGAGGGGCAGTAGTCTCAACTGGACCGTAGGTGCTTGCCGCCCTGCACGCTCGTTGGACAGCGTAGCGTTCGAGCGTTCAAAGAAAAGCGCCGTGGTCAAAGACATTGCTTACTACCTCACACCCGAGTGTCAGCGGTTCTACGCGAATAGAGGCTACCCATATAGACGCGGGTTTCTGCTCTATGGACCGCCTGGCACTGGAAAAACGAGTTTCTGTGTGGCCTTGGCTGGACACTTCAACCTCGATGTCTACATCCTTAGCATGAGTGATCAGAGCATGTCTGATCAACTGCTCGAACTCCTGTTTGCCAACCTCCCTGACAAATGTATCGTTCTTCTCGAGGATGTCGACAGTGCAGGTTTGAACCGTGAAACCGGCACCGCCGAGCGCGAGCGCAAGCGCAAAATAAAGCGCAACTACAGCGATGACAGCAGTATCCGCAATCTTGCGGAAGAGCACAGCACTGGCATTACACTGAGTGGGCTGCTCAATTGTATAGATGGGCCGATGTCAAAAGACGGTCGTATAATCTGTCTTACAACCAACGCTCCAGACAGCCTTGATCCCGCTCTCGTCCGCCCCGGACGCTGCGACCACAAGGTTCTGTTCGGGTATGCCTCTAAGGAGATCTCTACCCAACTGTTCGAACACCTCTACACCAAGCGACCTGATGAGCTGGTTGAAGGCGAGGCCTCCGTCTCGGATGATCACAACATTCCAATCATGGCTCAAGAGTTCGCCGAGGCCATCCCGCCGGACAGCATGATCTCGCCGGCTGAGGTCCAAGGATACTTGATGATCCATCGGCAGGACCCACAAGCTGCGCTCGATGGAGTCTCGGCCTTTGCTGCAGAGATCATCGAGACCAAAAAGCGTGGTGCGAACGTGGCGAAGCATGCGAACGAGGTTGACAGAGCTGGCGGGGACACATGGGACGTGGCAGATCATGGCTTTGCGAGGGAGGACTGTGCTAGCGACGAGGATCAGAGTGGCGACGGGTGCCGTGACGTTGGTTGGGACAGTAAATGTGCTGCAGCCAGCTCGAATGTCGGTGTGAGTGTCGAAGGGACATCGACCAAGAAGCACAAGTCCTCGTCCGCCGAGGAGTCGAGCAGGGGATTTCTAAACCAGGTTCTTGGGCTTATGCGTCTGGTGGTTTAATACATTGGATCAGAACGAGACATCGAGTTGCGATGCGGGAGATTGAGCAAAAGCATAATTTGAGATCGTCGCTGTGAATTGTCATGGTCACAATATTAAATTTTCAGTTATACAGTGTTCGATCGTGAGCTCGTGTAAACATTGAAAAGGCCGAAAACAATGAGAACTAGGACGGCTCTTCGATACAGACGGACTGGCTTATTACCCAGAGGACAATTGAGCCACAGGTGTACTGCCTCCGCTCTCAGTGGCGGCATCGCAACAAAACGCGAGCAAAGCAGCTGGTACTACCATCGTGTATCATCCTAGTTACAGAGAAGTCAGGCATATCTCAAAGGTACCACTCTAGATATTCTGCACTGGAGCAGTCTCTGGTATCGCGCAAAGTCTGGAGATCTACGCCTCATTACAGTGGCGGGCTCTCAAAGGAATCGTTGGTGCCCTCTGTGGATTATCATGATCGATGCAGTATCGATCGTAAGGATAGTTCTTCCTTCTCTGAACAATATGTATGGAAGCTCAATTGCTATATTTGAAAGAGGCGAAATCGGTATGTTCAGAGCTAGGTTTAAGACGATGCAGCATCAAATCCGAAAAGCGAGTCGAAGAAATCCTCAGTGCCGCCTTCATTCGCCGGGAGCAGGTCGTCGAAGTTGACCCCATCTGACATCCCCGGTGCAATCGTATCTTGCATGACACAATTACTGGTATACTGCGTCTCAGCACAGTTCACTGTAGACAGTTCTCCGGATCCCAACGCATCGAAGACCGGCTGCTCGCTGGGATCGAAGGCAAAGCTGTCAATAATAGCCGCCATATCAATATCTTCCAGGTCTGCATCAAATCTTGTGTTCTCCCATGGATTGTTATCCGTCACATTATTTGCCCAATATTCTTGAGGCGTGGAATCGCTATTAGGCTCCAGCTCATTGCTGTCGCCAACTTCTTCCCCCCGTGACCTGTCAGCTCTTAGGCCCGCGCCAACATCAACACCCAACCTGTTCGAAAGTACCAATAGGGTCCTCATCGACTGACGCGGAGCATGGCATTCCCTTTGCTGCTCTGATAACACTTCCAGACAATGGCGAAGCATCTGGTGAGAGTGTGATCTTGCAGGCCTCTGCGCTGCAACGCGAGCATGGATGGTACCACTCGCATAAGTGGCGTAGGAGATAAAGTAGGGACAGGTCTTGAGACAGAAGTGCGTTTTGTGGAGTCGTAAAATGGCATCGATCTCGGTCGCAGCTGTTACGCAGGCGGCGAGAGCCAAGCCCGCGTGCTCCTCAGAGAGAGCTTGCAAATGCCCTTCGGACAAAAAGGGTCGGGAGAGAAGGATTGTCAAAGCGTGATACATCGCACTAAATTTGAGATTAGCGGCGAGCCTGTTGTTTGTGTCGTGCTTCACATACATCAGTGAAAGAGAATGCGGAAGTGCGTCAAAGCCGCTCAGATTGTTCCATTGCAAGTTCAGATGCTCCGGTAGGGACTTGCGCCATCTTTCAAGGTCAAGCGTCACCGCATTGTATGCTTCCAATAGGGTCCGGGCGTCTTTCTTGGACGACGACTCCGTATATAGAGTTGCTATGATGGACTCAGCGATGACATTAAGTCGACAGAGCTCCGATGTGGTAGATATGCTGCGCGTGGGAGTCTCGAGTTGCTGTGGGGTGGCGGAGTAGGTCAAGCTATTGAACGATTCAAGCTCCTCATACTCGTCTAAGAAGAGTGCAGGCACTGCACTGTCAGCGAATCGTAGGCGAACAGGGCGCCCTTGGTATATCGATTGTACTTTGTCCGCATCTAAGATAATTGTTGTCAGTATAATAGCGCAATAGGGACAGTATCACGGAACGCACTGTAGGCTGCCCAAAATATTCGTCGGCCGATCTCCAGGTCTTCCGCAGACCCGCGCTGATAGAAAGTGGAGTCGGTGGTGTGTATACCAAGATCCATGATCATGTTGATCGCAATCCCGAGATACTGCCATGAAAGACTTCGCTCGTCACACCAAGCGAAGAGTGTATTGGCCATGAGTAGCAACGCTTGGATAGTCGTGACACTACTTTTGGTCAACAGATGTGTGTCCGCCCGGTATAGCATGTCTTCCGCTGTCCGTCGGAAAGTCGTTGCATTGACACAAGAGTCGACACTTGAGTCAGCTCTGGGTTGAGCAGGGGTATATTTGACAGCAACGAACATGATGACATTGAGAAGCAGATCGTTGAAGTAGCGGCCACGATGCGCCATGTCTCTCATAAAAGCGGGCCTGTACACAACACATCCTGTGTAATGCTGGCGATTCCAGAATGCTTTTAACAGGTTGTGGCCGAAGCCGGTATCGATAGAACCAAAATGCAATTTTCCAGACTTCAAGTTGATGGGTTCCAGCTGCCCTACGATATTTTAGTAACCCATTTCACTTTGCGCTTCTGGAAGAAACAAGTGGTGCTTACGCTGTTTCGATGCCTCAGCAAACAACTCTTTACTTGCAGCATTGTGCTCCTTGACAGGTAGAGTGAGCAGATCAGGAGGGTTTGGATGCGGAAGGGTGGTCGCATTGTGTAGAGCGCTGGATGGTCCATGGTATCGGCCATTGATCAAGTCTTTCAACAGAGGGGTGCTGAGTTCTTGCGCTGCGTTTGGAGTTGCAACAGGCTCGTTTGACACTGTCTGCGACAACTCCAGAGATGATCGTAAAGAAGCGTTCTCGGCCAGCAGCTGCTCGATCCTCGAATTAGAGGGCCTAAACGCGTTCAGTCTGGGCCGCAATCTTGCGATACTTGCGGCATCATCTAGAGTTACCTTTTACTGGTTTCTCGCTCGGCGAAAGTGCATTCACGACCGTGAGCGATACATTTCGTGCACTTAGGTTTCTTGTTGTCACATCCAAGCTGCCGATGACCAGCGCTTAGCATAGATACAGCCGGAAGTCCTGAGTCTTTGTTGAAGTTCTTACCTTTCTGCGTCGACAAAAGTCACATGCAGCGGACACTCTCTGTTTACGCTGCTTTAGCGACGAGTTGCTCGCCATGCTAGTAGATGGCGTTTGTTCTCATCTTGTTCAAAGGCTGGACCAGACATGTAAGATTGAGAAGAATGCTTTGTCAGCATCATCGCAGCGCGGATCTCTGTTCCGAAACTGCATGATACTGTACAGTCATGCGGTTTAGACAGGCATGCGCAGCTTACCTACCATTGCAGGCTAGCGAAAAGGATGAAATGGAGAACAAAACATTGCGATATGATGAAGAAGAAATGAAACACAAAATACTCCTCGATCCTCCACCTGTAGCACCGCCAAGCCCAAGTCTCGCCCGCCGCGGATCGGCGTTCGATCCTCCTCATGCTTCGCCACCTTAGATTCATCCTCTCCTTTCAACACTAGGACAGCCAGTTGCTAGATACAAACGCCATGGCAGGGTCAGCATAGTCCTTCCAATATCTAGCATCCAGATCAAAACCATGATCCTGGCCTCTGCCAACGTCGAAGCGCAGCCTTGTCGCGGGAAGCTTCTCCTTGATCAGCTCCACAAGCGCTTGGGACTGGCGGATATATACGACTGAGTCGTCGTCGCCATGTATGATCCAACTAATCAACGTCAGCAGGTATGACCTCGAGCCATCCGGAAACTTCGACTTACACAGCCTTAGGCAACTCCGCACCAGCTTTCAGTCTCTCCAGAGGCAACTCTTCGGTGCGGAGCTTCACACCATCATATTCGAACATCTCCTGTCCGAAAAGACCATGCTGTGTCAACGCAACAAGGAAGGGAGTACGTTCGAAACCGCCTTTGCTCGCCACCGTCTTCCGCTTTTCTGCCACCCAGGCCAGTGCCTCGTCTCGGGAAGGCATCTCCTCGGCAGGGAAGCGAAGAACCGTAGGTGCATCCTCTGCTGGCCCGTCATTCCAGATCCCATCCCTCAAGTCTACCGCAGGGTAAGCCAGTGCAAGTGCCGAAATGTCGTTCGCGTGAGACATTGCAAGTTGTGCGGCATAATATCCACCAGCAGAGCCGCCCACCAGCAGTGCACGCTTGTAGTCGATCTCAAAGCCGGCAGCATTGCGCTGTAAAATTGATGGCAGAGTACTGCGGTACCACTGCCAGAAATCCTCAAGATCTTCCAACTGGTCCGCAATTCCATTAGAAGTTGGCAAGAGCCGGTAGTCGGCCGACACGATGATTGCACCGTGATCAAGGGCGAGCTTCAAAGCCCATGGAGCAAAGAATGACGCAAAGAGCGAGTGCGCTGTCGAGAAGAAGCCGCCATGCACGTTGACTATGACGGGATGCAATCCGTGCTTGAGATCTTTGGGAATGAGCACCGCGGCTTTGATTTCGTGCTCCGAGACGGTTTTGTAGCTAGTCTTGATGAGTAGGCGAGAGCTTTCGCTTTAGGTATCGGGACTCACGTCTCTTCAAAGATGTTGAACGGATCGAATTCGGAATCATCCGGCCAGTTGACGGTCGACATTGTGTGGATATTGATAGAA
>Ga0265797_10005774_pt1 | contig 17898 bp, 14 predicted proteins | sample P2T30metagenome_FD_192433 | JGI IMG/M metagenome (GOLD analysis project Ga0265797, IMG submission 192433) | Plant litter microbial communities from East Loma Ridge, Irvine, California - P2 T30 | ecosystem: Environmental > Terrestrial > Plant litter > Unclassified | place: USA: California...
GGGCTGTTGATGTGGGGGCTGTTGATGTTCAAGCGGGCTAACCTAAAACGGACATGGGGGCTGTTGATGTCAACAGGCCCCTACGGGTCATATTGGCTAGGCCCCTACGGGTCATATTGGCTAGGGTCGACAAGCGTGCCGCTCGCCAGTCTGCAGGCGGTGGTTGGAAGACTCATGCGCCCGAGGCTTGCATGCATGTACGCCACGACTTGCTTCAGTGCAGTCGCGGGGTCACCCAGCTCAGTCGATACTTGCTACAAGTAACACCACTTCGAACCAGATAAGACGCCACATTCGTGCTCTTGCCTCTATCGCCTTCCAATCACTTCCAACGCCATCGTACACCAACTTTGAGCACGAAGACAGCATCGACATCCGCCATGGAACCAGTGTCGCTAAGTGTGTCGGTTGTAGCCCTTGTCAGCCTTTTTGACACGGCGCTGGACTGCTTCAAGCGCGTCAAAGTTGCCAAATCATTCGGCTCCGACTATCAAATCTACGTGCTCCGCCTTCAGAATCTGCGACTTCGTTTCTCACGTTGGGGAGAGGCTGTTGGCCTCGGCAAGCAGCTGACTGGAGTCGACCAACCCAGGACTAGCGCTTTGTCTGAGTTCAATGTGAAGCAAGCCGAAGCGGTGGTAGGGCACATCATTCGTCTCTTCTCTGACACAGAAAAGCTCGCGGCGAAGTATGCGGGCAAACATAGCGACCTGGTTGTGACGGACGAAGATGCCGATGGCCTGGGCGACGTTGGCAAGCTTTGTCAGAAGATGCGCGACATTTGCCTCCGACGTCAACAAGACTCAAGCGTCGTAAAAAAAACAAAGTGGTCGTTATTCTCTAAGGACAAGTTCATCGAGCTCGTTGAGAGCATACAGTCGCTCGTCGAGGATCTTGTCAACCTGTTCCCTACTGAGACCAGGGTCAGAGCAGAGCAGAGTTTGTGCGACCAAGAAGCAAGGCAGCTGCGCGACGAGAAGGCTTTGCCCACACTGCAGGAAATCGCAGACACGCAAGATGTACAGTTGGCTAAAGCGATTGCCAAGCTCTTGCAAGGTGTAAGAGTCCCAGATTTAGTGATCTTGCATAGAGACTCAACCAACTGATTGCTTGCCAGGGTGCGAAAACAACCACCTTCAACAACTACGACAACACGAAGATCGTGAACCAAAATGAGATACAGAGCATCGGCACTCAGAGCGTTCAATTCTGATGAGTCACGCGAGAAGATCTGCAATATGAACGACGTTGGTGTGGCACGAAAGTTGTAGGGACTAGACGCAGATCACACAAACGGAAGATATCCAGCACTAAGGTGATCACTTTAGGTATTTTTCTTCAATTTTAATCCTACTGCATTCAAGCTAACGTTAAATAGCCCATGGCACGTCGGCTATCTTCCGGGCGACTTCTATGCTTACATATATGCTCTCGCGTCATCCTTCAACTTGTACAATCCTGCTCGCTGTCCCGACTCTATAAAGCCGCCATAGCTTTCGGGTTTAGTGCCCTCCTACTTTTCTTGCGTTGTGTTACTGCATCACTTTGCTCACCCCCTTTCGTCATCTACTGCCTCTCTTTCCTCGTTCTCACCCCGGTCTAGTCGTTCAATGTCCCACGAATCAGCTTTATCGGATTCGACCGCTAGCCTCTTGCCTACTTCCGTCTTCTCAATGAACTCGAGCACGTCCATAGTGGCGTTGTCTCCGAATAGGATCCTGGTGTCCCTCCGATCTGGTGTCTCGCTGATTACGATATTCCTGGTGTTCAGCTTTCGTATCATGGTCGCTCGCTCTCTGCGCTACTTTCTGCAATCGAGCAAGACGCGTTCGACTGTCTGTCTGCTGCTGCTGCACCACCAGCATCTTGCATCTTAGACCTTTCCCATCCTCAGCAGGTAAACTCTAGTGATTGCGTGACCCGACTTGAGCTGCAGATATCGCGACGCTACAGATTTTCTTGTATCTTTGACGTGTTTGTCGAGTGTCGCTATCGACTTCCACTTCTCCCTAGTGGCTTGCTTTACGTACGATAGCGAAACCGATCTCATTGCCTTAGGCGGCTGCTTTGCTGCCTGTTGCGCTACTGTGCTTGCGGCCTTGCTACTGTTGCTGCTAGCGCTGTTAGAGAGCCATGTCAAGGTTACAACGCTTCCTTCTTCTTCGACTCGCTTAGCACGTCGTCTTACGTCGATAATTGTCTGCCGTGCCTAAGGTTGTGCGTTTTGTATCTCGGTCAGCGCTAGCCTTGATCTAGTCACAATCTCTGCCCTTCGGTGTTCTGTTCGTGAAAGGATAGCAGGCAAATCCTTCAACATCATACTGGTTACAAAGGACGCAGCGTCGGCTTCCGTGAGATACTTGCCGAGCGGCATCGCTTTAGACTTCCACCTATCTCTCGCTTTCTATGCCACTCCTACGCCAAAGCAGACATCTTTGGCTGTTTCCACAAATATTGTTGTCTCTCCCGGATGGCCTAGCAGTATCCGTAAGGGCATCCGCGGTTGATCATGCGTCCTAATCATTAGGGTTGCCTCTGGCAGATCCTGCCTGCATAGCAAGTCAAAGCTGTATTCCGCGTCGTATTTGATGTATTTGACAATCTATTACGCCAGTCTGCTCCTAAACAGCTGATGTGTCCTCTCCGGCCTTGCCTAGCCTATGCTGGAAGGCTGTGTCGTGGCACTTTCATAGCCATAGAGCTCGCCTAACCGGAAGTTAGCTGGTAGTAGCTGATGCGTTAGGTGGTCGCTATTCGCACCAAGCGCGCGTACTACATACCTGTTCTGACACGTGTCAAGAAGGTCCCTTACAGAAGGCAAGCATGCTTAGTCCCGAAGAAAGGATAGACGTGTTGATCTTAGTAGGCCTATAATGGCCCTAGCTTATCTGTCCAGCAGTAACTGCAGCTTGTTCTCTCGGTCTTACTAGCCTCTCCACCAGACTTCCGAGCCGTATAGTGCTACCGAGGTGACTGCTGCTACGACCACTCTACGCATCAGGCTAATAGACAAACCACAGTTACTTCTGCTGAGACTTACTACTCATTAAAGGGCACCCTTAGCGCTCGCTATCCTGTTCTCGAAGTGTGTTTTGAACGATAGCTTCGGGTCGAGCCAGAATCCGAGCCATTTAGTCGCTTCATTCTTTGTCACAAACGATTGCTCCCTAATGCGTACGATGAATTTGTCTGCAGCTTAAAGGACCTTCCTGCGTCTACTAAACAGTAACACTTCAGTCTTGCTGACCTCGAATTCGACCTTGTTTTCTAAGCCCTGTTGCATAGCGTCCTTAGCGATACGTTCAAGCTGTCTAGTGCTATCTTCGAGGCCGTCGCACTCGATCACCAAGCCTATGTCGTCCACAAACGAGATGGCTTGTAGGGCCGAGTGTCTGTCTTCTAGCCACTAAAACAGAGCGCTGACAGACAGGATGAAGAGTACTGGCGATACTAGTGAGCCTTGTGGCAGACTGGCCTGGATGTCGCGAGTCTCGCCCGTTCGTCTATCGATCACCAGCATGGCACGTCGGTTCGATAGGAACGAGTCTACCTAGCGCACTATATTGCCTGCTATGCCGACCTGTGTCATCCTCCTGAGCAGTTGCGTTTTGTCCACTCTATCGAAAGCGCCTTTGACGTCGAGCAGTAATGCTAGCGCAGTACGTTTCGTGCCCCACGCCTTCTCAACTTTTGCTACCAGTTGTGCGACGACATCCGAGGTGCCTCTCCCCTGCCGACAGCCAAATTGTCCTCTATGAAAGGTGTCTTCTTTCTCGCAGAAGTTCGTGATCCATGTCGCGATGACTTTCTCTACGACCTTCCCGAGACAGCTCAACAGGCTGATGACTCGGTAGGCCTTCGCAGCGATGTAGGTGGGCTTACCCTGCTTGCGCAACAGTATGCCTTTAGCTGTCTTCCAGGTACAAGGGTGGAATCCTTTCCTTATGCAGCCCCGTACAAGCGAGATGACCCGATCTTCAGCCCACCGCCACAGCAGCCTAAGCGCTCTGAAGCTGATGCCGTCTACACCGGGGGCTTTCTTGACGACCTGAGTGAACAGCGCCTGGCGAATTTCACACGCGCTCACGTCAGCCGCCGAGTCTGGGAACGAGATGTCTCTAACGACTACCGCTTGTGATGGGAACGCCTGGGCCATGAAGATTTCTTCTTTTTCCTCGGCCGTTGCCACTGCCAGGACACGCTAGGGTCTGCGGGAATGCAGAGGCAGACAGAGCAGCTCGAGAGGCTGCAAGTCGGGACGGCGCGTTAACGGCGCCGCCAGCTAGAAGGATCCGAGAGGCCGTAGGGGTGATTCGCCTAGTTGAGAACGATCGGAAAGGCGACCTCACCCTCTTTGACTCCGAAGGTCTCCCTGGCCAGTGTACGTGGAAGCTCGACCAAGCTCTCCCGGGACAACACACACTACGCCTATACGGAGCTTTCTCCTCTGAACAGGCCTCGATTCTTATCCAAGCACGAACAGGACACTGCCGTCTTAACCAATATCTATCCCGTATAGGTATAGTCGAGGAGGCAAAATGTCCCTGCGGTACCGACGACGAGACTATCCGTCACGTCCTCTGTGTATGCCCGTTATGGGCTACACAGCGGAAGACGCTACAGGCCGTCGCCGGCGATCGGTGGGGTGATGTATCTTACCTACTAGGCGGATGGGGAAAGCGTAGAGACGCAAATTCAGGAAAGCTACTAGACGGAGAGAAGGATAACTGGAGACCCGACTTGACGGTTGTTAAGGCTACGGTCCAGTACCTACAAGAGACAGGCCGGCTCACATATCACCCGGAGGAAGGATAAGTTGGTTAAAAGAAGGACCTACACTCGTTTACACCCGTTTTACCAGATATGAGACAAGGCAGCGAATCTCTTTTGTTTAGTTAGGTGCCTATATAGGGATGGCTCATACGGATACCGTGAATAGCCTGAATGAAACACTCACTCACTCACTCACATGCAGAGAGTATCATACCGCTGCTTGTGACAGTAGAAATTTGGGGAGATTTGGAGCATTTTAAGGCAAAGGAATCATGGTCACTGGCTGAACCCTTAGGGTTACGTCTCACCTAAATGCAAAGGAATTATGGTATTTCTTTCGTCTTCTATTGTTAGCGATTTCGATGCTAGGCTGGAGTTATACCGTGCGTGCGAACGCCGAAGATGCGTTCCTACAGCTGAGGGACATATAGCGCTCCGACATAGCTTACACACGACCACCCTAAAGTCGGGGAGGAATTCAAAGACTTCCATCTCGGGAAATAGACGCTTGACAACTCGTGCTGGAAATGAGGGGGATCTCTTCTTAAATCGCGATTTTAATGGTTTCAGAAACGATGGGATGGAGCCTGGTATCTTCACAACCACGCGAGCCCACGCACACCTGACGACTCTAAACAGGCGCGTCCTTTTGGCATGCGCCTTGACCACCGCGCCTTCAAGGATTGTTACGCGCAATCAATATATATTGGAATGGCTCAGGGCTGACTATTCCCAGACGGTTCGGCCCGGCTCGCATTAGTCCGAAAAGAGCCTAGCAAAAGACGGAGGGTGGATTATTCGTGGAATAGGTCTGCAGTGTGCTTCAGACCAGGCTTCCCTGCGCCTCCTCTACCAGGGCAAAGCAGACCAGTCAGCAAGGTGTTGGAAATGTTGGTCGGACGTTCACATTCTGTACCATTGAATCAGCTAATGTCTCGTCAAGGAATGTAAACGTATCACACGTACTATCGTGGAGCCCCAGTAGCTAGGGATTGAGTGTATGTGGTATCGTGACATCATACAGTAGTACGGGGAAAAGCTGAGTATATACCAATTGAAATATCCCGCCTCCTTAAACAGCGGGCAATACTTCTAATCCTCGGTAAACTTCGCAGGATGACAACGCATGCTATCGTTCTTCTGGTGCCTCCATTTCTGTGATGCTCTTTCAACTGCACGTAACGTTGACTGGGCGATAGGCGCGGGTTTCAAACAATTGTTGCCTTTACAGCAAGATATACATGACATGACTAAGAAGAATCGTAACCAAGCACTTAGGCAGCCTCGATACGCTACGTTATCCTTGTCTTTTTTGCAACTTCATTTCGACGTTTCCTGCAGCTTCCTGACTAGCCCTCATGTATCGCCAAAGGAGCCGAACGAGAAAGTACCTCCGCTCACATGTCCACTTTGAAAGCCTCGGTTTCGATCACCGAACGTGTTATTATAGATGGTGGTCAGGCCTCCACTAGCCTCGACGAGCCTTCTGTACAAGGCGCTCGCTAAAGCCTTATCTTGAACCTCTTCACTTTCTGCTGATTCCTTCATCAACGCGAGACTGTTCGAGACGCCCAACTGCTCTGCTTCTTCGCTAGCCAGTTTTTTGTAATCGTCTTTGGCATCCGGAAAGAGTATCTCGAGATTTGTAACCTCGTTCGCAACGTCGACCAGTAACTCATTGAATTTGTCAACTTGGTAGAAGACCCACGAGGTGTTCTGCAAGAGGCTGTCCTTTTTCCTTCTCTCGAGAGAGATACTGCGCACCTGTTTCACCAACTCCAAAGCCTTTCGATCGTCTTCAGTGAATGATTCCAGGTCTGATGTATCATCATGAGGCTTGTACCTTTGCGACACGTTCTTGGCTTCGGCGAAAAGTTGCGTGATATGTGACAGAAGCGTCTTTGTCTTGCGGAGCTTGGTCCTTTCCAAAGTTTTGGTGATCGCGATGTGGTCTAATTGGGACACCCGCTCCATATCTTTGCCAAGACCGACAGACTCGCCCCATCTCGTGAGCCTCAATTGTGCGTTGCTGAGCTGCATCTGACAGGTGATATAGCTCTTTCCAAAATTGCGGCCTGCCTGAATATAGTCGAAACAATCAACTGCATCGTTGAAGAGACCCATCACAGCGAGGACCTCAGCGGCGAGGCCTGCTGATTCAGTCATATTGGAGGTGCGCTTTAGTGTACTGTCGTCAATTGAAGTATGAAAATTCCTCGAAATGGTGTCTCTTGCACGCTCGTACTCACTCTCCACTTGTGCAAGTTCATTGTGAGCGGACGCTCCGCTCTTTTGCGATCGATAAGGAATAGCATCCTTGGATTCTGCTGTAACCCTCTTCGCGGCGTAGGGACCAAGTGCATGTACATCGGCTTGACTAGGGATCGGTGACTTCTGCCTGCGAGTCTGCTCGTTTGCCGTATGCGCCTGCGCAAGAGCACGCTCCGACGCCAGTCGGGAAGGATGGTCTTCCGACAGCACACGCTCACTGACATTCACCACGTGCTCCAGCAGCTGCACCGCCTCCTTCACCTGCCCATTTGCCTGGTATGCAATAGCTAGCTCGTGCTCCGACGCGAGTCGGGAGGGATGGTCTTCTGCCAGCAGTCGCTCACTGGTCGTCACTACGAGCTCCAGCAGCCGCACCGCCTCCTTCACCTGCCCATTTGCCTGATATGCACTTGCTAGCACACCCTGTGATGCCAGTCGGTCGGGGTGGTCTTCTGCCAGCACTTGCGTCCGGATCGCCACCACGTGCTCTAGCAGCTGTACCGCCTCCTTCACCTGCCCGTTTGCTAGGTTTGCCCAGGCGAGTTCATGCTGCGACGCCAGTCGAGAAGGATGGTCTTCCGCTAGCACTTGCTCACTGATCGTCACCACATGCTTCAGCAGCTGCACCGCCTCCTTCACCTGCCCATTTGCCTGATATGCACTAGCTAGCACACCCTGTGATGCCAGTCGGTCGGGATGGTCTTCTGCCAGCACTTGCGTCCGGATCGCCACCACGTGCTCTAGCAGCTGTACCGCCTCCTTCACCTGCCCGTTTGCGTGGTATACGATAGCGAGGTTGTATTGCGACGCCAGCCGGGAGGGATGGTCTTCTGCCAGCACTCGCGTCCGGATCGCCACCACGTGCTCTAGCAGTTGTATCGCCTCCTTCACCTGCCCCTTAGCTAGGTTTGCCCAGGCGAGCTCGTGCTGCGACGCCAGTCGAGAAGGATGGTCTTCCGACAGCACACGCTCACTGACATTCACCACGTGCTCCAGCAGCTGCACCGCCTCCTTCACCTGCCCATTTGCCTGGTATGCAATAGCTAGCTCGTGCTCCGACGCGAGTCGGGAGGGATGGTCTTCTGCCAGCAGTCGCTCACTGGTCGTCACTACGTGCTCCAGCAGCTGCACCGCCTCCTTCACCTGCCCATTTGCCTGATATGCACTAGCTAGCACACCCTGTGATGCCAGTCGGTCGGGATGGTCTTCTGCCAGCACTTGCGTCCGGATCGCCACCACGTGCTCTAGCAGCTGTACCGCCTCCTTCACCTGCCCGTTTGCGTGGTATACGATAGCAAGGTTGTATTGCGACGCCAGCCGGGAGGGATGGTCTTCTGCCAGCACTCGCGTCCGGATCGCCACAACCCTCTCTAGTAGATGCACCGCCTCCTTGACTTGCCCATTTGCCTGGTATACACTAGCGAGCACCTGCTGCGACGCCAGTCGGGAAGGATGGTCTTCTGCCAGAACTCGCGTCCGGATCGCCACAACGTGCTCCAACAGCTGCAGCGCTTCCTTGACTTGCCCATTTGCCTGGTATACACTAGCGAGCACCTGCTGCGACGCCAGTCGGGAAGGATGGTCTTCTGCCAGCACTCGCGTCCGGATCGCCACCACGTGCTCCAGCAACTGCGCTGCCTCTTTCCAGCGTCCCTGATTCCGCAACGTCGATGCTAGGTTGGCCATGCTCGTCAGCGTGGACGGATGTTCTGCTCCAAGCACCGCTCGTGAAGTCTCCATCACTTTCAACTCCAGGTCTTCCGCCTCTTTCCATCTTCCTTGATTGCGGTATGTTGATGCCAGGTTGGACATGCTCGTAAGCGTGGAAGGGTGCTCTGTTCCAAGCACTCTCCTCGAAGTCTCCACCGCTGTCACCTCCAAATCTTCCGCCTCTTTCCAACGGCCCTGATTCAGGTACGTCGATGCTAGGTTGGCCATGCTTGTCAGCGTGGACGGATGTTCTGCCCCAAGCACCGCTCGTGAGGTCTCCACTACCTTCACGAACAGCTTTTCCGCCTCTTTCCACCGTCCTTGATTGCGGTATGTTGACGCCAGGTTGGACATGCTCGTAAGCGTGGAAGGGTGCTCTGTTCCAAGCACTCTCCTCGAAGTCTCCACCGCTGTCACCTCCAAATCTTCCGCCTCTTTCCAACGGCCCTGATTCCAAAATGTTGACGCCAGGTTGGTCATGCTCGTCAGCGTGGACGGATGTTCTGCTCCAAGCACCGCTCGTGAAGTCTCCATCACTTTCACCTCCAGGTCTTCCGCCTCTTTCCACCGTCCTTGATTGCGGTATGTTGATGCCAGGTTGGACATGCTCGTAAGCGTGGAAGGGTGCTCTGTTCCAAGCACTCTCCTCGAAGTCTCCACCGCTGTCACCTCCAAGTCTTCCGCCTCTTTCCAACGGCCCTGATTCCAAAACGTTGACGCCAGGTCAGTCATGATCGTCATTGTGTCTGGATGCTCCGGTCCAAGGATTTGCTTGTATCTCCTGACTACCTCAACTTGGAGCTCTTCCGCCTCAGCCCATCGCCCTCGTTGCGTGCACGTATGCGCGAGGTTGGACATGGTCGTCAGTGTGACCGGATGCTCTGTCCCAAGTATCTTCTTATACCCGTCAAGTGCCTGTCGATACATCTTTGCAGCCGCTTCGTACTTTCCCTGGTTTTGCAATACATCTGCCAGGTTGTTCATGCTCGCCAGTACATCGTGGTGATCCATTCCAAACATAATTTTTCGCCCTTCGAGTGCTCGTCGATTCGCGTTCTCCGCTTCCTCGTATTTTCCCTGATCTTGTAGCACTGAAGCTAAATCATTCATGCTTGCCAACGTGTCCTTGTGCAATACTCCAAGCACTTCTTCCCGTCCTTTTAAAGCCCGCCGATGCGTTTCTTCAGCTGCTTCTAGCTTTCCCTGATTTTGCAGCACCACAGCTAGGCTTGCAACGCGCGCCAAAGTATCTGGGTGCTTTTCATTAAACACAGACTGGCTTCTGCTAAGCGCCCTTCGAAACAGATCTTCTGCTGCGTCGTAGTTCCCCTCGTCTTGTAGCACTGATGCCAAGATGCTGATGCCTACCAGCGTGTCCGGATGAGTCTCCCCAAGTACTTTCTCCTGTCCCGCGACAGCCATCCGGCTCACTTCTTCCGCTGTGTCGAACTTTCCCCTTGAAGAGGACAGCGTCGCAAACATCAACATGTTCGCAAGTTTCGAGGCATGCCCCCTGTTTAAAGGCATTTTTTGAATGCTCAGCACACAGATCTCAAGGGTGTCTGCCTCTTTTTGCTGGCCTCGACTCTTTAGATTATCTATGAGGTCCACGATGGCCTGGAATGAGTTTGATCCCTTTCCAACATATGCATGATGCCTAATGAGCATGATAATGATATCCAGCTCCGACGCAAAGATAGCCGCCTGAAGGGCAGATCCATAGAAGCCACCCTCTGCATTCACATCTGCCCCCCTTTCGAGAAGCAATCGAGCGGTCTCCTCTTGTCCAGCAGAAGAGGCAGCTTGTAGCGCTGAGCCGTACTGACCACTCATTACGTTAACGTCTGCTCCGTGGTCGAGAAGTATCTCTATCACTTCGTTCTGCCCAGTGGATGCTGCTGCATGAAGTGCTGTGCCATGGCGAGTGTCAACGGCATTCGGATCTGCTCCTGCCTCCAGAAGAAACCCTACGATCCTTGTATGACCTTTCGAAGCTGCTGAATGTAGGACATTGCTGTTCCGCAAAGCTCGTCCAATCCTTCCCGGAAAGTCTTTCGAGTGCGATTCCACATGCCCTGTTCGATCCATGAGCGGACCTGGTACAGGCATCTCGGGGAGGATCGACATGATCTTATCGTTTAGCAGCATCCGCACGACGTCTTCATGCCCCTCTCCAGCAGCTGCTTGAAGCGCCATCACACGTCTCTCATCTCCTGATTCGATATTCCAGCTGTAGTGAAGAAGCATTCGCACCAGATTTTGATATCCCCCAGCAGCAGCAGCTTGCAATGCTGCCCCGTAATCTTCGTTGTATGCCTCGAAAGTAGTTCCGTGATTCAGCAGAACCTGCACTACTTCTTCATGACCCCTAGCTGCAGCTGCCTTCAATGCCGTCCCGTATCTTTCACTATGCGTATTCACACGAGCCCCGTATTCAAGCAACATTTCTACTATCGTTCTGTGTCCCCCAGCGGCGGCTGCTTGCAAAGATGTCCCAAAACCTTCACTGTGTGATTCGATGTCGGCTCCGTGCTCCAGAAGGATCTGCACTACCCCATTGTGTCCTTTAGCTGCAGCTACTTGCAAGGCTATCCCCAGTCCATCGGTGTGCAAGTCGATATTCGGTCTGGGGCCTAGTAGCATTTCCACTACCGCCGCGTCGCCTGCAGCGGCGGCTTGTGTTATGTCGCTGTAACTTCCGCCGCATGAGCTAATGCCAGAGATTTGGTCGAACATGTCTGCGGATCCGCCTTTTTCTTGTCCGCTCGAACGTCCTCCTTGTCCCTGCAGCGTACTCTCCATGCTTGTTCGGATGCGTGTGTATGGGAGAGGGTCAGCGGAAGATGATCAGGTCAGACATGTCAAAAAATAAAAGACTTGGCTCATTGTGCTTTCGGACATGGATTTGGCATAGTTGCGCCAGGTGCTTTCATGGTGCGACTCCGCGTTATTTCAAGCGTCAAGACCTTCTGATCTTCCCCAGAAGTGTAAGACTGACGGAAGCGGGGTAGGCACGTGATTTGGAGTATCTCAGTTAGACGGCGTTCAAACACGCCGCTCTATGGGGCTTATGATGCTTTTGGGATTGAGTAGATACGCAGCCCATGGAGCACTTGACTCGTTTTTCAAGAGAGCTTCCTTGGGTCCCTAAAAAGGCACCTAAGCTTCCTTTCCATGGCTACGATACTCAGAAAATCTTCACAAGCCAGGACTTCTATACCATACCCGGGAGGTATGCGAAGACGCTGAGAGATGAGGGGTTAAAGATCATATCGAACTCTACGCCTGAGCTGGATCAAAACCTCCCACGCTTTGTCCAATCTTGGATGTTCTTCGGGCTTTTAGCTCTCTTCTTGGACGAAGACGTGGACCCTCTCCACTTCACTCGCGAGGGTTCACGGTATCTCACAACAGAGAATCTGCCCGGCATCCTTCTACAATGGAAACAAAAGGTTCAGGCTTCTCCAGGTCCACAGCAAAGCACGCTTGCCTGGAAGATCAAAAGGGCACTCGAAACTGCGAGTCACTTCATATCGTCTTGGCACCGTGACACTCATCATGTCCCTTCAGACTCATGGTTGTCTGTTGCAATTCTTGGAGAAACTTTGACACATGCCGCAGAAAAGATATGGCCTTCTCAAGGATCTGGACACTGGCACATCACTGACGCTAAAAGATGGGGCGAGAGTGAAAAAGTTTCAGCGCTGTTAAAACTCAATGGGTGGTGTCCAAGCATGACGCGGAGGCTGCAACATCTGACTGGGGGCCTCAGCGGACCATACGTAACCGGCTGCTTGTCTGCGCCGAACGATCTGCATGAGAGGTGTACATCCCTCAGCTGTGAGGCATTTCTTGACTACGGAGCTCCAGTCCACACAAACGCCTGTATAGAAGAAGTAGCGGACGGCATCAAAGCCAACTGTCCTCTACTGGATGCACCAATCGATGGAGTTATGACGACTCTGGAAAGGGGTGAAATCCCAGTGATGTATGTGAGCCGCAGAGAAAAACGCGATCAACGTGGGATCGTGATAGGGGAGGAATATATTGAGATCGTCGGCCATATTCCCACAAATCCAGAGACTCTCGGATACGTCGCCATCTCTCATGTTTGGGCTGACGGTCTTGGGAATCCATCAGGAAATGCATTGCCTTTGTGTCAACTTTTGGAAATCCAAGCGATGGTGAATCAGGTCTATGGTGATGGATACGGGACTTCTAGTACACCCTTTTGGTTGGACACGATATGCGTCCCGGTACGGCCCCCTACTTCTCGAGACAAAGGGCTTCATTCTATGGGGTTGGTCTATACTTGCGCCAAGAAGGTTCTAGTCCTGGACAACGACCTCAGAGTTTGCGAACAGCTAGAAGGATTGGAGCCACTCATCAGAATCAACATGTCAAAGTGGGCTAGCCGATTGTGGACGTTGCAAGAAGGATCTCTGTCGAGAGACTTGAACTTTCAATTTGGGGGGGGAAGGTCAATTGACATTAAAACTCTCGAGGATCGGCTGAAAAAGGCTGAAGAAGACATACATTTGAGCTGGTTGAAACAAGCTAGAATCTTCAATCCGGCGATGGAGAGTCTTCGCAACCCTGATATCAGAAACAAAGTCACTTACATCTGGCAAGCTGTCAACGACCGCAGGACTTCTAAAACGGAAGACGAGACCATTTGCCTATCAACATTGCTTGGCATCGATCCCCAACCTCTGAGACGTCTGGGACAGAACGCAGAGGCTAGAATGTGCGGTTTCCTCTCAATGCTGGACTCCCATGGTAGAGAACCTCTGGGAATCCCCGCCGGAATGATTTTCCTCCAAGGTAGTCGTCTTGAAAAAGAAGGATTCAGATGGGCTCCACAAAGCTGGATGGATGGTCATGGCCAACGGTTCCCTTATCCCATGAATGAGGGAAAAGCAGAGCCTGCCTACCTCATGCCGAGAGGGTTGTTAGTGAAATATCCAGGGATCGGTCTCCCATTGACGAGGAAGCCGAAAGAGAGAGAAATCACCGTCTGCACGGGAATGGGAAATGATGGCTCGGAGCAATGGTACAAAGTAAAATTCATCTGCGAGTCCAAAATGCTCAATGGCCACGAGGAACTTGCACCATGGTCGGTTATGGAAGACGATGACCTTCCAAATCTGGCAGTCGTACTTTGTCGACTGAAATTTCAAACCGACCCCGAAATTGCTTTACTCGTTTCTATCGTCAGCGAACGAGGTTGCGTGAAATGGGTTCATCGCCTTTGTAATGTATGGGTAACATCGATCACGGACCCGATCGAATTGGACAAGGTACAACGCAGTCTGATAACACATGGTGAGGTATGCCCTGGAACCTTATGGAATGAACAAAACTGGTGTGTTGATGGAAGACCGGTAAGGATTCACAGCCTAATTCAGAGGGCAACTCCACTAATAGTTTTATTACAGAGAAAAGAGTCTGCCAGTATTGACACTGACATCCCTCAAACATCAACCATCCAAAGTTGTGCACTCGACGCAATTCAGCATTGCGACATCCCTCATGGAACTCTTCGAGCTCACTCTTACGAGTACGGAAAACCAGGATCCAGTCGCAGAACCATCGGACAAGCGCACATCCCCAAGAGGGGAAATGCGCCCCCAGTACCACGGAAGAGTCTAAAGCTTATTGGCGAAAATTTCTAAGGGTCTAGCGGCTATAAACTTGTCGAATGGAATCGTAGAAAGGGCAAGAGGGTCGCGTTACAGGGCGAGTTTGTGTTTAGTACGCAAGAAAATAGCTAGACAAGTGGAAGAGAACGCGGCGGCGAAGCGAGGTTTGAAAAAATAACGCGCCACAGCTATTGGTGTGGACATTCACGGTGATGAGCATGAAGTACTTGAGAGCATGCGTAGTGATTCTCGGTCTGATTCTGCCATATGCTGGTAGCTTAGGGTTAAAGATCTAATCTATAAACACTACGTAAACGTATCAGACGGAAAACGTGGTGAGCTACACAACATACATTGAAGGTTGGGCTGACTCTTACCCCAAGAGGCTTGCTCCTTTTTGCTAAATACGGACATCTTCCCAAAATTTCCGAGGGGAAAATAATGGATAAAAGCAAAATCGACAAACTCGGTAAACTTCTGGCGTGCACGCAAGTCACTTGGATGGTGGTGCAAGTCTGCACACGACTCGGGCTACGTCTCCCAGTGACGCTGCTCAAGGTCACTGCGATATCCCACGTCGTGTGTGCACTGGTGCTGTACGCCCTGTGGTGGCACAAACCTCGGAAAGTGGACGAGCCCACTGTCCTTACTAGTGATTGGGTCAGGTCTTTGGCTGCCTCCATGTTGATGTGCAGTCACGAAAGCGGGGGACAGATCCCGCCTGGTTTCCACTTGAAAGGTGAACGCTCGAAGATAGCTGGCTTTGAAGTTAGTTGCAGGAGATGCAACAGTCCACGCTAGTCCTTCCCAAACTGATCGGTTTACGTTTGCTCTGAAGCACATCCTATCCTGAGGCTGTATGGATGCGGACTCTCCAGCCAGGCGAGGATTCGTCGTTAGAGAATGTGGAGTTGGAAAATGCTAAGGACGGCATCTATATCACAACAAAGACGAGATGGGACCCGGCGCTTGCCGCCGTTCAGACGCACCCCGCAGTACGTGAGCTTCTTCAACCTCCATCGCATGGATACAATCACAAATATGAAACTGCATCGGCAACTCACCCAGAGATGCCCCTCAAATGTCGCCGGAAGTTGCAAATCGAGGATATCGACCTCGTTGAAGATCCTTGGCTGGAATGCGCCACGCAGCATCTCGTGACCATAGTCGCAAGCAACTGGCCGCACGATAATCTTCTCCGGACCACTAGTGGCTTGTGGATCGGTGCGAGTTTGTGGCTTATCAGCATCTTATACAGTGGTCTTCATATCGCTGCCTGGCATGCCGCGTTCCCGAGCGAATCCGAAGCATGGTTTTGTAGGTCTGCTTCACTGTACGTGGCCTTCTCTGGGCTGCTGTGGGTTGCAATACACGTTTTGGCGCAGTTTCCGGCAACGTTGTGGTGGACTTGGTATTATCTGATGAGTGGAAAAGCTTCGAGGTGGCTCACGTTCACTGTAAGGGTCATCTGCAGCATCTGTGGGCTTGCCTATCTCTCAGCAAGGGCTTATCTGATCGTCGAGGCTTTCGTCGCTCTGCGCCTTCTTCCGGTGGCCGCATATGTTGTTCCTGAATGGACTCTTGGTGTACCCCACATAGCATGACCATTTGTACAGGTTTATCCATCCAAAGTAGCTTGTAACTTATATACTTCTCTACTAACTAATCCGTCTATCTATACTTACTTTAAATATTATAAATTAACTTCAAACTAAAATCCTTTCTTTTTCTTACTTAAATCCTCTATCCTACTATATCTTAACTATTCTCGATTAACTTCCCTTCTCTCTCTATCTTTCTGTGAGGAAACACCAGTCACGTGACGGGAACTCTAGCCTTCCCGCACGTGACCCGTATGCGGAACGCATGCGAATCCCACGGGATCCCCAGGCTTGGCACACAGTGCCTCAGAAGGGTCTCCTCCGCCCCTACTTCCACTTAGACTCCTTAGGCACTCGTTGATAATCTACCTAAGAGATACTGTTCAGAACCTCTACCTACTACATCCTCACACTTTCCTACCTTCTAAAACTTCTTCTCCTATTTACTCTATCTGAACCTTAATCCCGGTACCTACTTGCTTTACTACCTACTTGTCTTCTATTTGTCTTCTATTTGTCCTTATGATTTCTATACTATCTTTATTCCTCTTCTAACTTATCTCTTCTACTCTCTCTGTCAACCATACAAATGCATGTACTAACTCACTACCACCCTCCTGTCCTATTGCTTCCGACCCTAAAACCCTTATCATCTCTTCTACTTGCTCGACATTTGCTCTACGTCGTACCATCTGCCTCTGCAATTCTTCCCATACTACTCGGTATCCATGCTTGATTCCAACCACAACCCCTATCAACACCCCGAAATACTGGCAATCCGTATGCTCTACTGCTGGCACTCGTCCGTCTGCGCTCCATCGCTGACATACGACTTTCGGTACGCCGCACTTGTAACAAACCACGTTTGCTGCGTACCTGATCGATCTCTGCATCTTACGACGCTCCTCCTCTGCCTGCTGACTGTGCTCTTGCCTGCATCGACTGATGCTATGTGTACTAGCCTGATTTCGGCTTCGACACATCACACAAACTCCCTTCCATCTTTCTAATCGCTGCGATAACTTCTCATGCCATGTCGCTTGCCTTTGTACGTGCCGAATGCGCCGCGCCTGCGGTACCGATCTCTGCCGTACCTGCTCTGCAACCTCCCTCCTGATACGCCTTTCTTCTTCCTCTATCGTCTCTGCCCCTACTGCTGCCGCTACGATTTCCTGCGATCCCGGTCGCTGACTCTTCCCCTATTCCTGACACCAATCGCACTGCGACTCGTCTGCTCCGCAACGCTGCCGTGTCTGGTCGCCGTCCAAATATTCGTCGATATCGATTCTTCGACATTGCTGGCGCTCGCGGCCCATATACCGCTTCACCCGCTCGTCTCCCAACCCTAACCCGCCTCGGACAATGATTGCACGGCTCGCTGATCCGTCCCTACCTGCTCTCCCACTCCCTTGTCCGTAATCCATCATGTTGCGCGGTTCGTCCATGTGTACGATCAACCGAATGCCTACGATGTCGATCCCCATGTTGAACGATCCGCTTACAACGACCACCCGGATCTGCCCTGTCCGGAACTCATCTAACACCTCCTCTTTCCTCTCCTCTGACATGTCTGCGTGGAACGGCTCGCATAGGAACAAACCGGCCTCGACGATCGCACAGATTTCGGACCTACTCTCACACATCACTACCACCTTGCCATCTAGCTAGCTCTTGTCCTGTAATGCGCTTTCGACCAAACTGGACAAACACCCTATCCGCTTCGCCCCCTCGGCCGGCCCGTCTATGACGCTATATTCGATGTTTTTCCGTACCGTCGACGCACGTATCAACCGCACCTCTGCTCGCCGCCAATACATCCTGTCGAATAACGTTTGCTCTTCGGTCGGCGGTAATGTCGCGGTTAATAACAACATCTGCGTCTCTGCGAACGCCAATTTGCC
>Ga0265797_10005775_pt1 | contig 17891 bp, 16 predicted proteins | sample P2T30metagenome_FD_192433 | JGI IMG/M metagenome (GOLD analysis project Ga0265797, IMG submission 192433) | Plant litter microbial communities from East Loma Ridge, Irvine, California - P2 T30 | ecosystem: Environmental > Terrestrial > Plant litter > Unclassified | place: USA: California...
GAGGTGCTTTCTAAAAGGGAGGCTCATGGAACTGAAGTAGAAATTTTGGCTGCACGTAACAATCGTAACAATCTTTACAACCATTTCACCCTGGCGGGGTAGCTTTCGAATGCCCCACTTCACGGCATCCAAACATCCCACCTTCCACAAGCGGCAAGAAGCTATGGGGTCACGTTGGCGGAGATGCCCGCGAGCAAAACATGTCATATTCGTGTGTCGTACTGTGACTTGTGCGTGGAGCTACAGCAGCGGACAATAAGCTTGGTAGTACTACATGTAAACCTGATCAAGCACCCGTCCTCAGGAAGACGTTGGATGGTACATTTCGTGTCTTGAACTCGTCATCCAACGCATACTGGATATCTCCTTTACCCTCATCTTTGAACCCCAATCTCCTGTACAGCCCTCTTCCCATGAGACTACCCTCTGTGGTGCATTCCAAGTCTCCTCGCGCCTTTGCCTCGGCGAGGCCTGTCTCAACCAACTTGCCAGCGATACCGCGGCGTTGGTATGCTGGGTCTACCACGCATAGGTCCAGGGTAAAGACTGCAGGAGGGTTGCGACCGGATGCTTCAACTTCCCGCATGTACTCAATGCGTCTTTTCCATAGTGAGTGGGCCGTTTGGAGGACGAAACGTCGATCTTGCTCGCTGAAGGAGCCAAGGTTCGCAGAAATATCGCTATCGAATGGGTCGCCGTAGCCTTCCACAAAAGAAAGTTGCTGCCAGATGGCAACGCCGACGACGCGGCTCTCGCCCTGATTGTCTGGATCAGGGAGTGTTGCTTTGAGGAAAATGGTGTTGGGCTTTCCGTCTTTGTTCGTCGTGGAGGATTGCCATCGTTGCAGCAAACGCTGTGTGTGAACGGCTTTTCCCTCTGGGGTTTCCCATCCAGGATTCGTTGCTAGCCAGAGTCCGTCTTTTGCCTGAGCGCCGAATGCTTGAGAGATACAATAGTAACCTTGCTCGACATCTTTTTCAGTCTCGAAAGTGGAGACGATGACTTGGTCGGTCTTGGTAGCCATGGTGGGGGAGAGAGTCGTTGTCTGCTGAGACTGTTTGGCAGTGTGTTGGAAAATCAGGCAAGCTGTCGTGGTGATGTCGATAAGTGGTGTCGTGTAGAGGATGAAGGACTCTGGCGAATTTTATATACATGGCATGACGACGTCCCCAGGTGGCCGCCTTGCTCGGAAGACTTGGCGCCTTGTTCTGGCCGAGCGTACATCTTGGTGAACTCTTCCGAGGCCGACGAAACGTCATTCTAGTGTGGGCCGGACTAAAGCTACAACATGCGAATATCGCGTTACCCCAGACCAGGCCCTAGAGTTCATGATGCTTTGAGTTCACTGTGAAAGATAGATGCTTGTCACTCGTTTTGTTAGGTATGATATAAGCAGAGCACTTTTCAAAGTGAGCATACACGTATCCCAGCTGGTTGAGTAGTTTTGCTAGCACGCGCGCGCAAGTGGAGAGCATGGGGGGAGGCATGAGGAGGGGCATGGGTGGAGTGTAGGAGCTAATGCAGAATGGGACGGAGGCGAACGCTAGCGTGGCGGATTCAATTAGCAGGGATGCACGTCGCGCCTGTTACGCGGTCGCGTTCTCCCAGACACTTTCCGCATCTACTCCACCACACAACAAACACCACTCATCGCTATACGTACATCACGGTCGTGTTGTCTTAAGTCCGCTATAATACCACAACAATGGCGGGTACAGAATCAAGAGCGCCATCAAAGCGCACTCTCGCCGAAACGTCCAGCAAACGCAACAACGTGCAATTATCGCCCCGCTCGTCAAAGAAGTTGAAACTCGAAAATGGAAAAGACAAGAGCAGAATGCCAGTCAAGATGGCCAATGGCTCTTTCAACTCGAGCCAGCCAGCGCCGAGTCAGTTTGAGGAGACGTTGGAGAAGATGACAGAGGACATTGAGTCGGTAAAGAAGGGCAACAAAGAGAAGGACCAGGAATGGCAGCGGCCTGCGATACCCGACGACTTCAGCGAAATGACACATAACCTCACATTCCAGCAGATTGATGCTGAGGAGGGCGTGCTGAATGGTGGAAGGGCAACAGTAAAACTGTTTGGTGTGACAGAGGTGGGCAGTCTATGCAGATGGACATGATTGTAAGCTAACGAGGACATGACAGAGTGGTCATTCCGTCCTCCTCCACGTAACCGGCTTTCAGCACTACTTCTACGTTGCCGCTCCCATCGATTTCCACAAGGAAGACTGCGAGCCCTACAAAATCTTCCTCGAAGGTGAATGCCAAAAGAACTTCAACCAACACTCGGCCGTTATAGCATCGGTACAAATGTGCATGAGGGAGAACATCCTGCGCTTCCAGGGTAACCAGAAGAGCCCCTATCTCAAGATCACCGTCTGCGACCCCAAGATGATCAACCGTGTACGCATGATGGTGCAAAAGGGCAATGCCAACTACAAGCGGCTTTGGCCTGCCAGAGAAGACGGTATCCTCACATTCGACAACATTGCATACGTCCTGCGTTTCATGATCGATACATCGGTCACCGGCATGTGCTGGGTCGAGGCACCCGCATCAAAGTACAGGATGATTAATCCCCGCGAGCGACATTCCAATTGCCAGTTCGAGGCACAAGTGCACTACAAAGATCTCATTGCACATTCATCTGAAGGTGAATGGGCAAAGCTCGCACCCCTTCGCATCCTTTCTTTCGATATCGAGTGCGCTGGTCGCAAGGGTATCTTCCCAGAGGCAAACATCGACCCAGTCATTCAGATCGCAAACGTCGTTACAAGGTATGGAGAGCAAAAACCTTTTGTCAGAAACGTCTTTTGTCTGGACACGGTCAGCTCGATTGTTGCGACGGAGATCTTCTCATACCAAAACGAAGGCGAGATGCTGATGAAGTGGCGCGACTTTGTGGAACAGGTCGACCCGGACGTCATCATAGGGTATAATATCAACAACTTCGACTTTCCATATCTGCTCGACCGGGCGAAACATCTCAAGCTCCAGAGGTTCCCGTACTGGACCCGGCTCAAGACTGTGCAATCCAAGGTTGAGAGTTCCCACTTTTCCAGCAAACAGTTGGGAAACCGAGATACCAAAACTACTAACACCAACGGTCGTCTGCAGCTAGATCTGCTCCAATTGATTCAACGAGACCATCATCTCCGAAGTTACACGCTCAACTCGGTGTGCGCTCATTTTCTCAAGGAGCAGAAAGAGGATGTACATCACAGTATGATCACAGAGCTGTTCAACGGCGACTCCAACTCGCGACGACGTTTGGCTGTATACTGTTTGAAGGATGCCTATCTACCACAGCGACTGCTAGACAAACTCATGTGTCTAGTCAACTACACGGAAATGGCTCGTGTCACGGGTGTGCCATTCAACTACATTCTTGCCCGTGGACAACAAATTCGCTTCATCAGCCAGCTCTTCCGTAAAGCTCTCGACCATCAACTCATCGTGCCCGATCTCCCAAATCAAGGCGATAGCAGCGATCAGTATGAGGGTGCCACGGTCATCGAGCCCAAACGCGGTTATTACAGGGATCCTGTTGCAACTCTCGATTTTGCGTCCCTATACCCCAGTATCATGCAAGCTCACAATCTATGTTACACGACATGGTTGGATAAGCAGACAGTGGAGAAGCTGAAGATGAAGAAAGACGAAGACTACATCGTCACTCCACACGGAGACATGTTCTGCACTGCAAAGACGAGAAAGGGTCTATTGACTGAAATTCTTGAAGAAGTGCTTAGTGCGCGTAAGAAGGCGAAGAGGGAGCTGGCAACTGAGACCGATCCGTTTAAAAAGGCTGTGTTGAACGGTCGTCAGTTAGCTTTGAAGGTCACGGCAAACTCCGTATATGGTCTGACAGGTGCTACCAATGGTAAGCTGCCTTGTCTTGCCATCGCCAGTAGTACCACCAGTTTTGGTCGCCAGATGATCGAAAAGACAAAGGCCGAGGTCGAGGCAAAATACAACATCGCCAATGGATACACACACGATGCCGAGGTCATCTATGGTGACACTGATTCCGTCATGGTCAGGTTCGGTACCTCGAATCTAGAAGAGGCCATGAAACTAGGCGAGGAAGCTGCCTCATACGTGACATCCAAGTTCCTCAAGCCCATCAAGCTAGAGTTTGAGAAGGTTTATTTCCCTTACCTGCTCATCAACAAGAAGCGATACGCTGGTCTCTACTGGACAAACCCCCATAAATGGGATAAGATGGACACCAAGGGTATCGAGACAGTTCGCCGTGACAACTGTCGGCTGGTGCAGACAGTCATTGAAACCTCATTGCGCATGTTGTTGATAGATCAAGACCCGGAGGGTGCACAAGTGTAAGTCGGCCCAACCCAGCAGCTGCCTCAAAGCTAACCTTTTTAGCTTCGTTAAAGAGACCATCGCGGACCTGCTGCAAAACAAGGTCGACATGTCTAATCTGGTCATCACCAAAGCCCTTACCAAACAAGAAGACAAAGACGGCAAGGGTGGCTATGCCAACAAGCAGGCACACGTTGAGCTGGCGGAACGTATGAAGAAGCGTGACGCGGGTTCTGCGCCTGCTCTCGGTGACCGTGTTGCATATGTCATGGTCAGAGCGGCTACCGGTGCGAAGAATTTTGAAAAGTCAGAGGATCCACTCTACGTTCTCGAAAACAACCTACCTATCGACACGCGCTACTATCTCGACAATCAACTGGCCAAACCACTAGGCCGAATTTTTGAGCCCATTCTGGGCGAAAAGAAAGCAGCCTCGCTTCTCACTGGTGACCATACACGCTCCATCACCGTAGCTGCACCAACCATGGGTGGCCTGATGAAGTTCGCAAAGAAGACATCGACATGTATGGGTTGCAAAAAGCCTCTCGTCGCCGCACACGAGAAGGATGGCGCCGTGTGCGAAAATTGTCGACCTCGTATTGGGGAGCTATATACAAAGACGCTGAGCAAGGTCTCCGAGCTGGAGGTCCGCTTCTCTCGTCTTTGGACGCAATGTCAGCGTTGTCAGGGGAGCGTTCACTGCGAGGTCATATGTGCTTCGAAGGATTGTCCAATCTTCTACATGCGTATGAAGGCTAGAAAAGACGTTCAAGATGCGGGTAAGGAGCTCGTACGCTTTGATAAAGATGCTGCGCTCTGGTGATTACAGTAGGGGCGGTTGCTACCGGTATGGTGTTTTGGCGTTTAGTGGTATGGTCATATATCTATGCAGCCACAAGGGTTAGGATATAAGCTTTAGGTGTAACGTAGTATACAGCTTGTACACAACTAAATAATGTTGATTCAATATCGATTTTTTCTTCTGAACAGATGTGCCTGAGCATTTTCAGCAACTCAAGCTTTACTTGTTATGGATACAGTGAGTACCTGTCCCTCTGCACCCTTCACATTTTCGCATTCCTTGGTTTGAGAGCGGAGTTGGTAGGGCGGTAATAACATACCTGGCCAATGTTACGGTCACTTTCTCTTTTAGTCTGTAGGTGTGGTACTCTGAACGAGCCTTCTGTACTGGTATGAGCGACTTGAGGTCAGGGAAGTCTCACAGTGCATATATAGCCAGCAGCAAGAGCAAACACGATTGGCCCTCCGGGACAACACAGCCCTGATGGTCTCCTTCCACCGAATTCTTATCTCATCAATCTCTTGGTACCAACAAACGAGCACTTTCACTCGATTACATTATATTACAGTTTGATTCTAGATTCAGAGGAACAGGACGTGTACGTAGACATGAGAAAGACTCTCTTCCAATCTCGTCTAACGCTCCTGAGAACATTACGAGACGATTACAGCCAGCACTATCCTTTAGAAATCGCGTACTTGCACGCTCGCTTCCCGCCTCGCTTATAGCGTTTGAAGCGCATTTCAACTTCAGCTCCTCAGAACGGGTCACTTATTCCCCTCGACCTTTCCGGCTGGATTTATGTATCTCGATTGTGGAGAAACCTGGAAAACCCCAACACACAACACAACAGAAGGTGTCGGGAACATACCCAAACAACAGTATGCGAGGCGTATACACTGCCGCCCTTCCACAAACGAGATCGTCGTCGTCATTTGCACCTGCGCCAGTGTCACAGTTTGCGTCCACGACCTCTCTAATCCTTGTGCTACGCACACACCAAATTATGCTCATAAAACAGTATACCGCACATCACACTGCGTATATCGCCGCTTAGAAAGCCTTATTTTCTGCGCCCGATGGGGAGATGGAGTTTGAAAAGGTGGAAGATGTGGTTGCTAGGCTGTTTGTGATGCAGAGGGAGATTAAACTTTTCCAGCACTTTCTTCAGTATTTCGAGAATTTCGTAAGGGGTGTGGGGATGGGGTTAAGAGGTGGACAGTGGGGTGGGTTGGATTTAGGGCTGGCGATTAGTCGGATGTGGGTGTGATGATTGCTTGAGAGATGGGAAAGGGTTGGATGTGTGTCGTGAGAACATTCTTCTGGCAGCAGAAGCTTATATTGTCAGTGTATTAAGTCACACGAGGGAACTCTAAGTTATCTAACTGTGATTTGAAGACGTCCTGATAACTCCGCACCTTTGGAGTAAGTAATTGCGCCATCCCAGATAGGTTAGGACCAAGAGTTGAACTCCACCTGCACAATCTATGCTCAAATCCAACTTCCATCGGCATCATTTTGCCGCCGTCTCCAATTCCAATGCTCTCCCCTTGTACTAGGTCCATGTGTCTTATCGTATTCCGTGCTTACTTGGTAGGTGTCAAGGTTACATCGGGCTCAGAGGTGCGGGGCGAAGCGAGTGTCAACAACGACTAGGATGCCTTGGCTATCGTATCACAACAAACATCCTTGGTTATTTTTCTCCATCATGTCTTCCATCCTTCCATGTCTAACATGTTGTTTTTGATATTAGTCCCGTTAATTGAGTTCGTGGTTGCGCTCCAGCCTCTCCCACCCGTTCCAACAACGAATAACAGCAGCGATGGCCTTGGCTTCTCGATCAATACACTATCCACAAAGATATACATTGACAGCACTTTTGCGAATACAAGAGATGAAAATGGTCTAACGCTTATCCCGCCATCCGCTTACGAATTTGCCGAGACATTCCGCGCCGACATCTCATCGCTGCTGGGCGGGAATTGGACCTTGGAGCGCACCGATGGCCCGCAGTCTGACGGTATTCATCTTGGATCTTTCCGGGGTGATGCAGGTCAACTGAAATATGAGAGTGGTGTTGCGACAGAAGAAGGGTATGAGATTGTAGTTTTAGATGGTCGCGTTTACATCGGCGGAACCGGTGCGCGAGGCATGTTTTGGGGCACACGGACTCTATTGCAACAGTTGTTGATTGGGAATGGATCTCTGATACAGGGCCAGACTCTAGATGCGCCTTCCTATGCTACACGTGGGTTTATGCTTGACGCAGGTCGCAAATGGTACAGCAGGGATTTCCTCAAAGAGCTCTGCTCCTACGCGTCGTTCTTCAAGATGTCAGAATTTCACTATCATTCAAGCGACAACTATCCGCTCAATCGTGGTCATAATGAGACATGGCAGAATGTATTCTCCCATTTCTCGTTGTACCCGGAAAAGAACACAGAGCTTCGAGGCCTGGTTCAACGTCCAAATGAGACACTTTCGCGGACCGATTTCGAAGACTTCCAGCAGCACTGCGCACAGAGAGGTGTTACAGTCATTCCTGAGATTGAAGCACCAGGTCACGCTTTGGCGATTACGAAATGGAAACCAGAGCTTGCGCTGGCAAAGAAAGACTTATTGAACCTTAGCCATCCGGATGCAATCCCCACCGTAAAAGCCATCTGGTCAGAGTTCCTTCCGTGGTTCCAGACGAAAGAAGTACATATTGGTGCGGATGAATATGACTCTACACTGGCGGATGATTACATCAACTTCGTGAACGAGATGGCAGACTTTGTCAATACGACATCTCAGAAGCGAGTACGTATATGGGGTACTCATGAACCCTCTGAGAATCTCACAATCTCAAAGAAAGTCATCATACAGCATTGGCAGTATGGCCAATCAGATCCTGTTGAGCTTCAAAAAGATGGCTATGATCTGGTCAATTCGGAAGATTGGTGGGCCTATATGAGTCTCAAGAATGACCATATGCCTATTCTGCCGGCTCGGTATCCTCAATTCTACAACATCACGCGTACAACAAACTTTGCGAATGTGCCGGACTGGCAATGGGAGCCTTCACTCTACAATCCTGTCAATACCACGGAGCAGCTACTACCCAGTGCCAGCGGCAACAAGGGTGCTATTTTGGCAGCTTGGAATGATAACGGCGCCGATGCTACGACACAGCTTGAAGCTTACTACGCGATGCGCGAGGGTATACCTGTCATGGCTGCGCGCGCCTGGGCCGGAGCACGGGGTACAAAGATCATCCAAGAAGAGCTATCGGATAGTCTGGCATTTTTGGTATGCACAAGCAAGAACGTATGATTCAATCGGCCGCTATCGGCTGCTAATGTGTGAATTCTTAGGCACCTAAAGCTCCTGGGCAGAACCTTGACCGCCGGTTACCGAGCGCGCAGAGCCCATCACAATCCTCCCCACTGGTTTCCTGGAAATGGACATCTTCTGGTAGCTCAAACCAAACTCTGGGCATGGGCTCTTATGGACCACCGTACACACTAACAATAAGTGCGTCGTCAACATTCAGTCTTTCTGGGCCAGATACTTCGCTCTCTCTTAGCAGGCTTGCCAGCAATACTACCGACATCACCACGCTCGTTTTCACTACTGCAGATGGCTTTCCCTACCCTTTGCGTTCTGTATCTTCCGACGATGGGCACGATCCCGGACACCCGGGTCGTATCTGGACCAATCAGTCTACATCCTCCCATGACCCAGTACTCGTCACGCTCCCTGCAACGATACGTGTCGAGACAGACATGCTGAATGGCAGTCGCGTATGGATCGATGAGAAATTTGCGGGTCGCTTCGAAGTCTTCGTGTTTGGAGGGCGTAACACGCTGTTCAGCTGGAGTCAAATGGCACTTGTCGCTCCGTTGAACGAGGTGGAGGGGGGTATCAACAGCCTCATGCTTGAAGCGGGCGTAGGACTGGGAACATCACGTCCGGTAAACGGTAGCTATGGTGACCTTCCGATCGGAAACGATGCTGGGCGATCTAATCGAGGTGGTGCGGATCGGTTTTGTGTACTAGTTGGTGTAGCGGCGGCGACGTTGATCTTCTTTTAAGAGATGTGCGGTGCTGATCTTTGGACAATGGTAATCGCAGTAACTCGTGGCTTAGTTTGTACTCAACATACCCTACTGCTGTCAAAGTCCTGAGCTACAAATATCACGACGGCTATCACATATGCTGGCAAACGACCATCCCCCCAATATAAGCGTACTTTTAGTCCTTATTTATACGATGCCTTAATTTTATAAAAGAGTTGAGATAGTACTTGCCTAGAAACTTAGGATATCCATGATTTTGAAAGCGCTGTAAAAACAATATTATATATTGAATTGTTCAAAATAAATGACACTTCTGAATGAATACATGATTTTCTTGATGATCACGTAGCATATGAGTCCAAGATGGCAAAATGAAAGATTCAATGCTTCCTATACTCAGTATGTTGCTGTGAGTCGCTGGATTAAGTAGTCTCCGCTCATAACATCGTCGTATTTCCTTCCCTTCTCAAATGTCCCTGGGATGGCCTCAATTTTACGATCGTAATTCGGGTTGCAGAAGTAAGCGATTGAATACCGTGGTGGGTACTCGTCCTTTTCTGCGTCCTCCGGCTTCGGGGGAGGTTCCATGACGCGGTGCTTCGTTGACTTGATAGTGTCATTTGACCAGCGTGCTAACAGATCGCCGGCGTTGATTACAACAGTTCCTTCGATAGGCGTTGCGTTGACGAAGGTGCCTTTCGGTGAGCGGACCTGGAGACCACCACGTGCGTCTTGGAAGAGGATAGTGATGGAGCCTGCTAGTTTGTCAGTGATTTGTTTTACAACTCTTTCGTGACCAACATACCGTAGTCGCTGTGCTCGCCTGCTCGAACCTGCTCCTGTCCATCATTCCTTTTGAAGATGCTTTTTGAGACACCAGGGTAATGCAGCAGCCTCAGTGTATTATCACCCGCATCTGTGAAGCCATCGAACCATGTCTCCTCAATCCCCATACCCAGCGCTATAGCCCGCATGATCTGCATATGTAGGCCTTTGCAAGTTTCGAAGAATCCCATCATTTGCTCCTTGAACTCTTTTGCTGCTTCGTCCCCACTTGGCCACATGTTCGGCGTCTCAGGCTGGTCATCACGTCCAATCTCCATACTCTCCTTCAGATCTGGTACCAATGCGCGCATCTCCGCTTCAGTACCCGTCTCTTCCAATACTACCAGCTTCTCGCGCCCCTGTGTGACATAGCCACGGTTGGCAGCGGCCGAGTACCATGCTAGCGCATCCTTTTGTTCTTTGGGTCGTGCGAAGAATTTGGCAGAATGGGAAAAGACGGTCGATACGGTCGAAGAGGGAATGCCGTGGTTCTTGAGGTAGATGAAGCCGGCGTTTTGGAAGCCTTTGAGCACGGCATCGGCGGTTTGCTTCTTTGCGTTAGGGTCGCCGGAGAGGAAGGCGGCGAAGTCGATGAGCTATGAGATGTTGAGCATGACAGCCCCAAGACTTGGTCGCGATCAAATACATACCGGAATCTCGAGGTCGTCCTGCGAGACCGCAGAGCTTATGTTTGCCATAGCGCTTATGTCTTCAGCAGGCTTCAAGACAAGCAAATCAAAGTTCACCGAGCAAGGACGCGAATAGAAGACTGCAATGTTAAGTCAATTGATGCGCTCCTAGCGGCCATCTCCGCTGCAGCTCTCTCCTCATAGCATGACTAGATGCTGGCGGGGTTGTCACCAGACATGGAAGGTACATGCGCGTGCGATAAGGCTAGTAGTGGGGTTAGTGGGGTAGAGGGCTCACCACCATCTAGGCATCGTGACATCTTTCCCTTACGCCCACTTTGTTAGGCGGACTTCTTCGCTGCAGAGAAAATCTCAAGTTTCTTATCTAGAGAACTCCTGAGTGATGGTACTGTATCATCGACATATATTTTGAGTCATGATGGAGTACCTCCTTTTTGCATTCCCAGCGCTACTTGAGCACTGTGACAGTTCGAGATGGAGAATCTGAAGGTAGGAAACGATGACGACACGGTTCAAACGAAGTGTCTGCCGCGACGGTTCGATTGGGATGTCAATGTGTGTGTGTGTGAGCAAGAGTGATATTTGCGACGATGTCTTGAGGGAGGATATGGGCCCGAGCTGGACGAATGCAGTTTAGCGCATCGGAAGAAAACTGCTTTTCACCGACCACGAATATCGACTACGCGACTCCAAATGTGGTTTGGAGGCTGTAGTCATCATGTATCGATGACATTGAGATTCCCGTCCGTGGACTGTCCTATTCCTCAACATGGACCGTCACCAGCGCGTCGTCGCGCAAGTCGCGTCTAAAGTCAAGGACTACTTTACACGCAAGGAGCCCTTCCGGATATCTCACGGCTCAACGAACAGTACGCGTCCAAATCTCAAGAAGCATGTCGTTGATATCAGCGCTCTTCGCAATGTCATCAATGTCGATAGGCATACCAAAACGGCGCTCGTTGAACCAAATGTTCCCATGGATCGATTGGTCGAAGCAACGCTACCACATGGCCTCGTGCCACCTGTTGTTATGGAATTTCCCGGCATCACAGTAGGAGGAGGGTATGCCGGAACGGCAGGAGAAAGTAGCAGCTTCAAGTTTGGATTCTTTGACCGCACAATCAATGAAGTGGAGATGGTAATGGCAGACGGCGAAGTTATCAGAGCCAGTGAGAAGGAGAATCAGGACTTATTCCGGGGTGCTGCTGGCGCAGTCGGCACTCTAGGTGTTACCACACTAGTCGATTTACAGCTCATTGAAGCGAAGAAATACGTCAAGACCACATATTATCCAACTCGAAGCGTGGCGCAAGCGATCAAGGACGTCAAGGACCAAACCGAAGGCAAGAAGGGAGAGAAGAACGATTATGTGGATGGGGTTCTGTTCAGCAAAGATCATGGGGCTATTGTGACAGGTGAGATGACGGATGAACTACCCCCGGGTATCAAGCCGCAAACGTTCAGCAATCCCTGGGATCCATGGTTCTATCTACATGTCGAGGCAGCTACTCGCTCGTCTAACGAACCGGTAGTTGAATACATTCCACTTGCTGAGTACATGTTTCGCTACGACCGTGGTGGGTTCTGGGTCGGTCGGTCTGCGTTTAGCTACATGCGTTTTCCCTTCAACAAGTACACACGATGGTTCTTGGACGACTTCCTCCATACACGGATGCTCTACCGCGCCCTACACGCTTCTGGAATAGCGACACGCTATATTGTACAAGACATGGCACTGCCCTATCCCAACGCAGAGAAGTTCATCGACTACACTGACAAGACATTCAACATCTGGCCGCTTTGGCTGTGCCCGTTGAAACAAAGCCCTCAGCCTACCATGCACCCACATACCAAGGGATCCCTAGTGGCCTCTCAAATGCTCAATATCGGTCTCTGGGGCTTCGGTCCCAAGGATCCCGTCGCCTATCTACAGAAGAACCGCGCGCTCGAGAGAACACTGGGAGATTTGGGTGGCATGAAGTGGCTGTATGCACAGACTTACTATAGTAAAGATGAATTTTGGGCACAGTTCGACCACAAGTGGCACCAGGGACTGAGGAAGAAGTACAACGCGGAGAAATTACCCGATGTTTATGACAAAGTGCACGTTGATGTGGAGAAGTATACGAAAATGGCAGATAAGGATATGAGTTTGCGACTGAGGGGGATCTGGCCACTTGGTGGATTTTGGGGAATCTGGAAATCCATACAAAGCAAAGACTATATGATTGCCAGGAACTCGACTTGGAGGTGGAGAGGTTGAATGTACTATGAATGTAAGACTTGATTGCGCTATGTGCCGCGGTCGACTTGTGGAAATTTAATTCAACTTGAGATGAGACGTCAGCCGCTACTGTGCGGAGCGCGTTTGTCGTGTGCCTAGAAAACTTCTTCCTTGCCGACATCACAGCGACAACCTTTCTTCTCACATATGCGATACACATATACCCCTCACGACCACCCACATTCACAATGGATTGTCTTGATGGCGCTGATGCCGCCTTCCTCCATACATTCCGGCTCGCCGCCACTGTCACCATCACCGCGCTTCCCCCTGAGGTCTCAGATGACACTGTCAAGACCACCATCCATAACTTTGTCGAGAATATCAATACCGACACCGAAAAAACGAAAGTAGCTGTCGATATAATTTACGAACGGGCTATGCAGGACAAAAACTGGACTGATGTGGTCGTCAAACTCTTTGATCTCCTCTACCATGCCCTTCCAGTGACCCTCATTAACTCAGATACATCCGACGGCAATGTGGATGCATCATTGGCAAACCAGCACCTCGTACGAAAGTGTCGTTTCAACCGTCTACAGCACGACTTTGAGATGGAAATGGAAGGACCCGAATGGAGCACCCCATGCATCTGGCTACTCGCAAAACTAGGCGAAGAATGCTTACCTCCGCTTGGAATGTCACACAGTATCATCATCGATATTTCTCGTAAGATGGCAGAGTCAGAGTACGGGTGTCTTGTTAACGTCCATAAGAGGGCGAGCCCTATAGTCTAGAGCTTTTGGGGCTAATGTTGTATGCTCCGGTTTCCTATTCCTAAAAAAGGATCTTGCCTGGTCGGCCGAGAGGAATAAGACGGTGTGAAGCGGTAGCTCGTTTTTCTCAGCTAAGAGGAACTTCTTAAGGAGCAACAGTGTATGAACTTAACAACTTATATAGATAGTATATATTCTCGTTAAGGCGAACTATATCTGTACCGCTGCGCCGCCTTCGCTTGTTACTTGCGTTAAGTAGTACCTGTAGGCAATTATGCGCTACTTCAGATACTTGTTGTAAGTCCCAGACCTACTTATCGCGTTCATCTCTAATAGCTGCAAAGCTAGAAGGCTGAGAAGAGAAACCCTAAGTAGAAAAGAGCGATCAAGTGTCGGGCTCAATGTTGTTGTGTGAGCAAAGCCGTCAGTAGGGGCTTCCTTTACAAACTCAAGACTAGTATTGCTAAGGGTGATATCATGATGCTCTTTATGAGGGGTCTGGCGGTAGTTGGCGTCGTGGAGAGTGTCGCCTTGGGTCTGTTCAAGGGTGTTGCTGCCGGTGTTGTCGTCCTCGTTGGCGGTGTCGGTTCAAATTTGAGCTTGTTGGGTGAATGTATTTACTGGATTGAGCCAATCATTGACATGCTACTAAAAGCGGAGGAGTCAATGACCGCGATTCTTGAAGCGCTGCACGAGAGTATCTCTGGAGAAGCGACACTAAACACACTTTTGGTGGTCGGTCTTTTGTATGCTCGCGATCAGGATTGGGTAGTTTAATTATCGGGGAACAAGAAGACCTAGAAGTATGGGAGGTATCTTTATGTGGTGAAAGAGTCTTGAGACGATTCATACACGGCTAGCTAGCGAGAAGTATAAGAAGGTGAAAAGATTACTACATTTCCATGAAAGTGTTCTTGTGCCAGTTCCCAAGGTAATGCAGTCCACGTGGTGGGCACCCGTGACATCGGCTTTGTCATCTGTATGGTCCCCTTCAGACAGTCATATGACCTGCGCAAACGAACGATAATCAGTGAGAGAAGAGAAAATCTCGGCCAAATGCTCCGAACAGCCAATCCCACCGCTCCCTTAGTCTATTTCTCGATTGCTCTCTCAACAAGCCCGGGCTTCTTTTCCACCTCTATGATCACAGTCGAACCTCTACCATCCATACTGACTTATATCTAACCTGTTTACACCTCTATCACCTCATAAATATGGCCTACATTCCAGCTTCTGACCTCTTCCTTTCAACGTTCAAAAATTGTGTCGCCAATATCATCAAGACACTTCCATCGAATGGAGATCCCACCGATGCGATAACAACAAATGCCATCAAAGTCATTGCCTCACATCTCAACGGCGAGTACGAGCGACTCGAGTACGTCATCTGGACCATTCAAGCTCGTATTTGTGAAGACGTCGCCTGGGCATCCGGTACTGCAGTGAGCGTCTACGAACTGCTCGCTGCCTCCATCGACCCCAAATTTTCCCACAAAAACCTACAGTTGCCAGCCCTCATAGGCTCAATGCTTGTACGAGACCAGATGATGCGCGCCTGTCAGGCCCAGTTTCATCAGACCATGACCAAGTCAAGCTGGAGTCGTGGTCTCATCGCTTTCCTGGGGCAGACATGTGCAGTCGGTAAAATGACCAGTACGACACCCAACATCGCCCTTGACATCGTGGATCATATGCTCGGATCTATTTCGCTTGCGAAGAAGGATAATTTTGACATCTTTCTCGGCTTCTTTATGCGCGCTGGGCCTTTTTTGGATGACCTTGGATACCGAGACAAATTATCGGCAAGAGTAAAGAAGTTGGTAGAGATTGCGAAGACATTGGGGACCACAGAGTGGCTGGCTGTCTATGGATTGTTGCAGATGAGAGAGAAGAACTGGCACATAGACGAGGAGGATGAGAATCAAGCAACTGCTTGGTAGATGGAATGACAGGTAATGGTTAACTCGACCCAGCGATCAGCAGGGGTTTGTTAAAAGGCGTGGGTCATAGTTCAGGCTCTTGAAAAGGTCTCTAGAAAGACCGACAGGGTAGCAGACTAGTACGGACTGCGATAGCGTTTTTTGAATCATTGATCATGCTTTTAAATATCACCTTCTTGCCAAAACTATGTCTTGTGTATACTCAATAAGCAGGTCTTACGAAAATTGGATGGTAATGGAGTCCCGCATCTACACCGATCCCTTGCACGTAATGCCAAGCCTGGAGCGTTTGCCTTACGCGCCGTGTTGTGCTACAACATCAACACGTAGCTCTTGATTCACTATTAATTCTGCATAGTAGCCACCAAGAGGTTTCGGCAAGAATGGCGACGCATACTACGGCCCTCGATGATGTGTCTGTTCATCTGACAGAGGATGTATATCAAGATGAATTCGAGTGGGCCGCATTGGTGAACGATGTCACGGAATCAATGAATAGCAAGACTTCAGAAAATGTGGTACAAGACCAGGTCAAGCTTCTACTATCAATTGTTGGAAGAGATTTGTTCAAGTTACACTGTTTTGTCCAAGCTGTGCAAGACAAGATCAAGAGGCAGTCGATTTGGGCTGCGACAGTTGCCGTCAAGTTCTACTGGTAAGAGAAAATGACTTTTGAGAAGATTCAAGCTCAACTGACGAATGACAAACAATGCGTTGTTTGACAAAACCGATCCTGACCTTGAACTCGACATCCCGATCGGCGACACATTGTTAGGAGCGCACATCGCCACCAAATACACCCTGGACATATCTGGAGATTTTCTCAATCTCTTTAACTGGGGCACCAAGCCGATAGCTGTTCTGGAGTTTGCTATTAGTCTTATGGACAGCTGCTCTGGACATAGTTAACATATGAGCGCAGCGGGGCTCTTGGCTCACGGCTTGCTCGAGCGGACAGCCTAGTCAGCCTACCTTTTCTATGCGGATAACTTCGAGTTTTCGCTCGACTTTCTTACTCGATCGTTCCTCTTCTTGACGGTGCCGATGAAACCGGAAGGTCTGGTCGAGTGAATGCTATACTGAAGGCTCTCAAAAATGCGGAATACGAGCGGACTAAGCTGCAAAGCTTCGAAATCGAGGGGCTCTATATCAGCCTTGCAAGGCCGAATTTGTATCATGAACACGCTTTCATCCCAACTATTCCAGAATCGGAGCTAAGGGAAAAATCACTACCAGAGTCGAAATCTGAACCAGAGCTTAAAGTCAGCTTGGCGCTGTTTGCTACCATCTTGGATTGGAAACACGCACGCGTTAGTCGCTTCGTCCAAAAATTATCCCAGGCAATGAAGATAGATGCACCATGCTCAACTCAGACCGCTAATCTCGACATGATCAGGCGATGGTTCGGTCAGAGCACCTATTCTCCCACGAGAATCTGCAGATACTCATCAAATTCATCTTCTCCGTTGCACCTGCCCTAGATGCAATGGCCGGGACTATTCAGTGTGCGCGACTAACATCTCTACTTGAAGAGCTCAAGACTAGCCCTACTGAATGGACCATTGCGGGCTGGCGTGATATCGCGGGCCTTTGTAGGAACCTGAGTAGAGCGTTTGGAATTGTTGTGCCGAGTCCTTCGAGCGAGCAAGTAAAAGAGGAAACGAATGAATACAAGGCTGTAGAGGCTGTCAAAACTTGATTTAAATGACTAGTTTTGCTACGGGCATACGTCGGTTCATGTCTGGAAACGTCTACGTAGAGCTAGTATGCCGCCACGCTTGAGTATACGAAGTTGGATACGGCCGGAACAAGGGGTGATGAATCTGGACTGGAATAGTAGTCTTCACACATAAATATCTATATATGATAGGTTTTGCATTGAATTTTCGTCTGAACACGTCTTGGAGACATGCATGCGTCCAGTATGTTAAAACGACCAGGCTTGGTGTTGGTACAGAAAGCCATCGTTCGCCGCCAGCTCTAGTAAGCAGCGTCTCAGACTGGAACTCATCTTATGCAGCATAATCAGTCCTAAAATAGCTCGTCTGGATCCATCGTAGCCCAGAATAGGTCACGGTCTTGTGCTAGTCACCGTCCGTCTTGTTCAATTTGGACACCAACTCCAGGGTGTCAAGTGGCACGATATTTGTGGAAGCATAGCTGAGAGGTGCTGCTCGGAGAATCAATCTCTACCGAGGAGACAATCCAAAAATGAATACAGTGCACACAACGGATGGTTTACTGTTGAGCATACCTTTGCCTTGGACATAGAGTGGTGAGGTTTG
>Ga0265797_10005776_pt1 | contig 17886 bp, 25 predicted proteins | sample P2T30metagenome_FD_192433 | JGI IMG/M metagenome (GOLD analysis project Ga0265797, IMG submission 192433) | Plant litter microbial communities from East Loma Ridge, Irvine, California - P2 T30 | ecosystem: Environmental > Terrestrial > Plant litter > Unclassified | place: USA: California...
TTGGGTGGGCTCCTCAACTTATACTGCGCCGTTTTCATGCACCGTGATGGATGTGCGCTAAACTAGTTTGTCACGGTGGGTGGGATGCTGCCATGCATGTACTCTTGGGTGGCTCCGTGATGTCACACTTGGCAACTGAACTTCTGATGGTGACATGTCAGGGTCACAAGGAGCAGACTGCATTAGACTAAGAAGTGAACATAGACGCTGTAGTACATCTCGTGATGACTTGTGTGATGGCGATGGGTGGGTTGGAGTTGGAGGGGAAGGCGCCAAGACCCTGTGCCTTCCCGCCGTTAACGGTTAGTTTACATCCCGCCTAAACCCAAACAACTTATCGACAGCGCCCTCGCGATTCAACCGCGACACCACCGACGCGTCGCCCGCACCAACACGCGCATTCATTCCTTGCGGACAAGACTCTGAAGATGGCGCCCACAAAGAAACGCGAAGCGCGCGAAAACAATTACTACAACGTTGGCGTGCAGGGAAGGTAGGCAGATAGTTATTGTTTACGCGCATCAATAACTAACATTGCGCAGGAAGACCGGCATCACACTCGCAGACAAAGGCGTGTACGACGAACATGGCCTCGAACCGATTTCCGGCATCTTCTCGTCGCCAGAGAGGTCCCCACCCAAACAAGGGAATGATGCGACAGGATCAGGCTCGATGGAGATACAAGAGAGTGCGCAGATATCGACGCAATCGCGAGGGATGTCACTGACAGGCCCGACAGGTTCAATGCCAGAACTCACCACATCCCACCAGATCTTGCGCAACAACCGAACGCTCCTCCCTCCGCCCCGATCGCGATCACCCAAGAAGACCAACCTCGGATCTTCGCCGCGACGGCAGTCCTCCATGGCGCCGAGGGGAAGCTCTCCTCCGCCATCCAGCCCCATCCGCGACTCCGCACAGCCGATTGCGCGACGCCTCGACTTTGAACAGGACGAATCAAGCCTACAAGAGACGCCAGCTCTAAGCGGATCAGGTGCGCGACGAGGAAAGCGATCAGACGTGTACGATATCCCGGAAGAAGAATCGCCGGGCCCGGCAGAGAGCGCGATCTTTGAAGAGAGTATTGTGCAGGAAGAAATCACAGCCAATGAATTGGGAATAGCCGCTGAGGAGAGTTTCGTTGCGCAAATCGGAGGCGAAGAGAGCATGGCCGATGACCAAATTGTTGAGGACCTTGAGGAGCTGGATCGTGAGGAGGAGTCTGAAATTGTTCCAGAACCACCGAAAGAGAAGGCCAAGAGGGGTAGGAAACGAAAGAGCGATGTTGTGGAGGTTTCAGAAGGGGAGCAGGAGCCAGCAGAGAAGCCGCGCAAACGGGGCCGCCCTACCGCAGCGCAAGCTGCGGAGTCACAGAAGAGCAAGAAGACTACGCCTGCCGAGCGCCGACGGTCACAACGTGTATCCGACGTCAGCGAACTGGAGGCACCCGTGGACGACTCGATAGATCAATCTGAGCAGATTGAGGAAGCACCTGTTGCGCCGAAACGACGAGGACGGCCACCCAAGGTGCAACCGGTTAGCGAGCAAGAGAACAGCATCGTTGAAGCGCCAGTCGACGACTCAGTAGATCAATCGGAACAGGTCGAGGAAGCGCCTGCACCGAAGAAGCGCGGCCGACCGGCGAAAGCGCAGCCAAATGAGGAACAAGATGACAGCATTGTTGAAGCGCCGGCCGACGACCCAGTAGATCAGTCGGAACAAGTCGAGGAAGCGCCTGCACAAAAGAAGCGCGGACGGCCAGCTAAAGCGCAGTCAAATGGCGACAAAGCAACATCCTCAGCATCGGCATCAGCATCAGCCAAACCAGCGACGAAGCCTAATGCAGAATTCACAAAGCCCGCGAAACCTGTGGGCAGACCGAAAGCAAATGCAGAGTCCAAAGCGAAATCGGCAAGTGCAGAGCCAAGGTCCAATGGAGTATCGAAATCGAAGACTCCACAGGCGGAGAGCGAGGAGGCCGGCAAGCTGGTAGATGCGTACGGAAATCCTCTCAGCAGAAAAGACATCGATCAAATATCTGCGACATCAGCCGGCTCACGCTTCGGACGGGGACGACATCTTTCAGTATTCCGCGAGATGGATCCCGACAATGTCGCTCGCATAGGACGGACAGGCAGACATCGTGTTGCGCCCATCGACTTCTGGAAGAACGACCACATCTCCTACGACCCCGACGGCAGCATGTCGTCGATTGTGAAGAGTCAAGCAGTAGAGGAAGAGAGGAGACCCACCAAGAAGTCCAGCTACAAGAGCAAAAAGAGGGCGCTCACTGTTGTCGAAGAAGAGGAAATCGAGCTCGACCCCTGGGAAGAGCAAGGCACTCTTGTTGGCAACTTTAGAGGTTTCGACACTGTTGGTGAGGTTCCCTCCAACGACATCATCGAAGACAGTAAGTGGCCTCAAACCTCAAGAACGATCAAGTGTCACTAACCATATCACAGCCATCGCATGGAACGAAAGGGGTGTCGAGCCCAGAGCCGTCGGAGATGGCGGCTTCAAATACGCAAAGATTGGATCCATCGGCAACTTCTTCAACTGGGGTCTCATCGAACTCGGTCCGGATCAGATGAAGCGCACGAAGAACTCACGGTACATGCACATGATCTTCAACGTACAGTCTGGTACTGTGGAGGTACGTGTGCATGAGAACGAGTTCACAGTCCACAAGCAAGGTGTTTGGCAAGTCCCTCGAGGTACGTTCTTTCTCATCATTATTCTCTGTCACTTCAGCACATTCTCGAAGATGCACGGCAGCATGAAAAGACCTGTCGCCGTGCTCCTTCACTTCCTTCCATGCATGCACTCGCTACAACAACCCCCCATCCGCCTTCCCTTACTTTCCCCGTCTCTGTACGACAGCCGTTGCATTATGCTCGACGCCATCCGGGTGTTTGCATATCCCCATCTCACACCACACTTGCATGCCCGCGTTATACGTTCCTGCTCTGCAACATGGCACGACATTGGGGGGACCAGGGGCACGTCCAACAAGCAACCAGGGCAAGCGAGCACACAGGCGAAGCGAACCCGATTCTCGTCACCCGCATGGGCGTGGCGCTGACTGCAGCATGCTGTGTAACCATTGACGCTAAAGCCTCGCCCAACCGACGGTGCACAACATTGTCGTTCGCTTGCTCTTGTGGCGGTTACCAAACTTGCTCTAAGCCATCAGGCAAAGAGAGAGAGAGAGAAGAGCGCGGTTACGGCGCGCCACAAACACAGAGACACAACAAACCCGCCTCTCCGACCCGCTTGCGCCCTCCAACCCCAGTCTTTTCTTTTCGTTTCGCAAATTCCCCCGCCCTCGAGGCTGTCATCCAACCATCGCTTCGCGTGGCGCTCACTTTGCCGCTGTTTCCTTGCTCGCACCCCTTTCTCGCGCTCTCATTGGTCCAAAAGCACACGCAGCTAACGAGTGCTCAATCACAATAGGCAATACTTATAGTATCAAGAACATCGGCACCGGGACGGCTCGTGTGTTCTTCGCTCAGGCGAGGGAACTGCATGTCGAAGAGGCGGAATAATGATGATGGATGGTGTCGAGTTACATGTTGCCTTTGACGACAGACAGACAGGCAGGAAATCATCTTTGCATACACATGTTTGAATTCAGTAGCGGTGTAGACATTGGAGATGCCCCGTGTAGCGGTCAACGTTCGTATGTGTGCAGCATCATGGGTTTCACGAAGCTTCTTTTTTGGCTCTCACAAATGCGAAAAAGGACACCTTGATGGTCTGTCGGTTCTTCTGTGTCCTTCTGTTGTTTTCCCTGCATTGTTCGCGCGCTTGTCGACGTGTTCGCGCTGAGGTGGAGATGGTGTGGGTGGGGCGCATGCTGCAGCATGTTTTGGCCCGGCGATACTTGAGAAAGGCTAAGCGCCGGGGTTTCTTTCTCGCTTTTAGTGAGGGTTTGGGAAGCGGGTGAAGCGCGGTTGCCTCTCTCTACTATCGACACGATAGTCTTGTAGAATATCGTGGCTCGATTGGGATAGGCTAAGCTAGAGGAATAGGGAATAGATACGAGTACGCGTCGAGATATAGTCAGGGATGTGGATGATGACATACGTCGATTTGTCCTTACAAACTATGCTTCCAGCGGATCTGATTATGCGTGTTCGCTCGATTCGGAATTATTTGCTTCCGCGGAAGGAGTCCCGGGACTGTTTACTGTGGCTTCCCGTACTGCCAATCTATCGTTCCAGATGAGAGAAGAGAACGCTCGTTCACCGCTCATCTGCCGGGTTCTCTTACTTTGTTTTTGGTGGTTTGCTAGGGGAGGGTAAGGGGATCGCATGCGTTCTGGATTCGATCTGCTCCTACTGCGAGTTGCCGTTGAGCGGGTGGGTAGGTATGATTGGAGAGACCAGTAGGACAAGGTATCGGATGATGGATAGATGCGAAATGTGATACAACGATGTGCCAGTGATGGGCTGCATGCCGTTACTACAGAAGATCTTAGAGGCACATATCCTTAGCTTTCATGACCTCAGTCTATCAGACAAAAGCGTAAGAACTGCGTGTCGTATAGCCGTTTTGAAGTGTGAATCGTCTTACTCCAATGCCACCAGTCTCGTTTACTAAGGAGTTAAAGACACTGCAGTCCAGCAGGGTTACGTGACACTCTAACATCCCCTCACCTATCCACATCAACACACTCCTTCTAGCCCTCGATATCCCCAGCCTCATTCTCATACACTCATAGCTCCATTGTAGTTCTTCCATCGTTACATTCACCGGGTCTATTCTGTACATCTTGCAGCTGCACCTATCACTGCATCTACGTCTGCATCGGCGTCTTGTATCACTCAGCCCGCGGCTTGTATGCCGAAATCATGTCATCCAATCAGCCAGCTGTTACACAAGATTGACTGGCTGTCATCTTTCCCCGAGATGTACATTGCCATGCATCTATGTGGGTTCTATTGCACTTCGTGTCACACCGTGAGCAGGTGATCAGCTTTCAGCCTCGTTTTGAGGTACTTACCTATCGCTGCATGTGGAATTAGCACACGAGAACGAGGAGAAACCCACTTCAGAGCTGATGTTCAAGGGATGTAGTTCTTGGAGACATCATGATGAAGTAGAACATGACATTACGGGAAGTGAGATTACGCGGCCCACCTATGCCAGTTTATCACGCGTTGTCATCACTGTCTCTACGGCCTAACTTTCTTCATCCACAGTAACGCGTAGAATCTCATCGAAGCACACATTCGCCACGTTCAAAACTAACTCCAACTGCGTGTGGAAGCGGTGTGCCAGCCATGTGTTGTACGCCCTCCACCTTGCCTATCTCCATCTCACTTTCCATCCATCCTGGACACAGTGTAGTGTAGTCCACAAGCGAAACGTTCATGGGTAGTTCAGATGCATGCCTCCCCTACACCTCGTACATTACGGCTACCATGATAGAAGTACCGAGACCTGCATTCAAGATACAGTACCACTACCATTACCACTACCGTAATCTCCACCTGCATACACTACTCCTACACAGCCTCTCCATGGCGATATCGAGCGGTGAGAAGCGGTGTAAAACATTCATCTGCCATCTGCATCTCCAAAATAAGATTTCGCAGCCTCCGAGATAATGTACATTGCCACAATCCGGTCGAGAATCCATACCGGAAACCTACAAAAAGCCACTTATCCAGCAAACAGTTCTCGCCCAGTTCTCGCCCTGGTATAGTCGAGTTGTTGTTGTTGTTGTTGTTGTAGCGGTGTGGAGCGGTGTAGAACACTGTAGTAGTATAGTCAGTCCCGACTAGACCCTTGCGCCGCCACCAGCCTTGATCCGAACTTCGAACTAAACGACTTTGTGACGTCCGGTGAAGATGGATACACACGACCACGGGTGTGGTACCTTGCACTACGCCATCTCGCTAACAGTAGAGAGTATTTGCGTTTTCTTTGCTGAATCGGAGGAGGAAATATCTCGGCCGGTAACGAAAGAAACCATGGAGTTTCATGGGATCTAGACGGTGGAGGAGGAATGCAAGGGCAACGATGTTAGATGTTAGTAAAAGATGCAGGCCTAGCTCGCCGTTACCTCGCCTCGAACCAGCAACGTTGACAGAGATTGAAGGTGTGGAAGAAATGTCCGTGACACCGCTCCTTTGCGCAATTCGCATTCAGCTGCAACACCTTGGCCAGACCAGCCCGAGGCCTCCATGGCATCTGTGTCGTGTTTGGCAGTTTGGCAGTATGGGTTGTAAGCTGTCCTGCCATCTCTTTCCATCATCATCACCCCACCAACTACCGTCAGCTACCGTCATCAACCCCACCAAGCTTTGGTTGTCGAAATGTTAACCTCAAGACACCACGTTTCAAAACAATCTCCAAACGCGCAACCGCCAACCAATCGGCATACCTAAAACAATCACAATCACATGATATTGTGTTCAGCCTCACATGCGCCTCGTCCGCTGTCGTGCCATAGGCCAGTCACACACAGATCCAGCTGTCACTTGTCGCAGAAGTTCGGAGTGCCTTAATTCCCAGGAAGGACCGTAACTAAGCGGGGTAATTGCAAAACGGAAACCCAAGTTTTAAGGCATCCCATTATCCTGCCAATCTGGCATTCATGGACTTTACTCCATCCATAGGTACTCCAGATTTGATGAGTGGGTGAAATGATGCGCTGATTCCTGGTGTCTCATCATAATGGTTGGAACTCGTGACGAGGGATTAACCTAGTGCAAGTCGCGATTCTCTCACAAGAACGGTGTGGGACCGGCGAAAATCGACGCCAAAATACCAAACTCGTGCGGTCGCGGTCGGCTTTGAATGCCGGAGCGAATTGCGCGATGGAGGACTGCCCGAGGTCGAAAGGACCAAGGTTTACTGTCTTGCGTAGGTAAGCTACTTAGTAAACCAGCAAGATGCAAAACATGAATCGTGTAGTCACTCTCGCCTGTCGCGTGCTTTGTCAAAAAAGCAAAGAAAATATCGGTCTTGTTTAGTCTTGGTGCGCTGGTCTCGGGTCCTTAGCGGTTCATTCATTTTCCCCTTTGGGGGGATGGAGGGGCGGGCGAGCATCTCTGGGTGAACAGGGCGTGAACTATTCGATCGGCGCCACTAATCTCGCATTCGTCTGTCCTTTCCCTTTCTGACTCGAAATCGCACCGAAATTCTGCGGTGTGCGGAGTGTCACGTCGTCCCACTTGGGCGCTATGTCTCAGGCTTGCGATCGTCATGGAATCACGATTTCGGCGGTGATAATTTCCATTGTCATTGCGGATGAGGAATGCGGTTGCGGGATAAACCGTGGGAAAGCCGTTGGGCATCTGGTGTCGGATGCCGATGTGTGGGTTTCGGATGCTGAACCAAACTATAGATCTACTACTGCATGTACAATACTGTAGTGCAATACTTGCTTGTTGGGTTGTATGGATTGGCGAGTGTTTGCACGTTTATTTGCATTGGGCTGCTTCTTTGACGCAGGAGGCGACGAGCGCTGGCTGGTGGCTTGCTGTATGAGCTGATGTGAGCCGATTTTCTTTTTACTTTTGGCCAAAGCCCCATGCAGCTTTGCGCGAACAGACGACGCCTGTCTCAGCAGCCCGAGGTCTGTTCAGCTGCCTCGTCGAGGGATGATGACATTGAGCGAAAGGTTCCGATCCCCAAAATAACGACATGACCACATCGCAATGTCAATGTGCGCATGGCGGGCGACGGAGAAGGCTCCGATCGGCTTAATCTCATCTGTTCGCGCGCTGCTCGCAAGCTCAAGCCAAAGGCCGAAATTAGATGGCACGTGGGGAGGGATGATGCAAAGAACATTCTTGAGACGTTCGATTTGGTCTTCCCGCCCGCACGGCTTAGCCTGCTTCAGAACCAGCCCCCATGTCGCATGACATGGAACGCGGAGCCAGTTCGCCGCCAAACGCGTGGGCAGCAAGAAGTAAGGGACAGCGCCCTCGACACTGTTTCCATGGAACAGCCCTGATGCAAGCGGCGGACGTGCCTGGCCCACACACATGTCACGGAACGGTTTTTTCTCGCTCCTGCGATTGACCCATTGAATTGCCATGCTCGCCCTTGTCAGTTGTTTCGGCCTAAGGCAGCGATCCCGGACGATCAGAGAACCAGCATGCAGGATGGTTGCAATCCTGCGACAACGATATGTGAACCAACATGTCATAATTGTCGTACGATGTGGCAAAGCCGATGAGAAGGTTCGCGCGGGTAAGGCGACGCCAGGCACTCCTAGCCGCACACTCCTGGTGTGCACTGAACGCAGAAAGGGATGGGTGGTGGCAGGCCCTGGGGTGGATCTGTGTATGTGTCAAGTGAAAGGGTGTCGTCATGTGCACAGTCATTCTGTGAATGGTGGCATGTCAGCGCCCATGATTCGCGTTTGGCGAACAGGTGGGAGATTTGGCCCTCGACTACCCATGCTCCCCATGCCGCATCGGGAAGGCTTCTCGAAGGGCTGCGATCGCCGGTCAGTGCCCGCGAGAATAACGACACTGTTCATGCATAACCTCTTTTGCGCCGTGATTTGTTTATGCAACGCAACACGAGCAGCGCCGAGGAGCGGCTCGGCCGTTTGACAATAGTTCACCCATCCGTTCCCCGATCATGCGAACACCTATTGCGTCGCATGGCCGAGCCCCGGGGAAAAAAGTAACGTAAGGAGCGGTGTCCCATGGTCGCCGTCTTGGTTCGTCTGCCCATTACCGTTCCGTTTGTGTCATGTTGCATGGTTCGAGTTTGTCGTCCCATGCGCCAGGTCACGCTGCTTTGGCTTTAGTTCGGCATTGCGCCGTGTTTTGGTTTTTTATGCCGACTCGCCTGACGGCACGTAGATGAATGACACAATCTGCCTGAATGCGATGTCGTGGACATTGGCGCGAACGAACTGGCGGGTAGGTGGGTGGGCGTGACGGCGACGGCAAGGGGAATATGTCATGGGCATAGACTTTGGACTAGGCGTGGTCTTCTAGAAGCATCATGGAAGGTTTTTTTCTGCAAAGGCACGCACTGGGCAGGTTGGGTGGTGAGAGGGCGTGCCTTGGGCGGGTTGAACTAGGCTGTTTCAAAGCGGTTCGTGAGGGCTGGGGCACGTGCGAGCACCATCTCAGCCTTGTGCTCCGAGTGGGACGGGAGCGGAGAGCGCGCGCGCGCACACAACAAAGTTTGGTTTACGCCCAAGGCACCAATTCGAGGCCGATTAGCTTTGGCAACTAACTGCAGGCAAAGGCGGCAACCATGGCATCTGGCGTATTTGGCCAGGCTTATCGATTAGCAGCCACGCAGCCCTACGGCATCCTCAAACACGCCAGCCCGCCAATCACGTGCGCCGCCTGCTTTTTGCGGGGCGCAACACCCTCTTGCCTGCACAGCAGAACCGATGACACGACACCCAGCAGCCCAAGCCCTAAAATAGTTTGCATACACACTTACGCATTGCAGCGCCATGCAAGGACAGCGAACCGTTCTAAAGACAAGTTCATGCAAAGCAGCCCTCGTGTTGCCCAATCGCGTGGCCCAAAAGTGAGGCTACGAGGCTGTGCTAGTGGAGACAGACGTGATGATCGTGAACAACGCACCTTTACCACACCCTCCTGGCGAACGTGTAGTAGACAGACCTGCGTGAGACAGCCACCACACTCCCCCACCCACCCAGGAGGCGAAAAATTTCCGACTGGAGCTAAGCTTTGCTGAACACACCCTGAAGCGGTGACAGCGCAGCGCTCCGCGCACGCTGAGTCGGCCACGTAGGTACCTGTTTGACCGACCTTTTGCTCAGGCATGCCAAAGTGTGGCACCCATGGCCGCTACGTCATCATACGATGATCCGGGGTAGACGAACGTTGTTTTCCCGGCGGTGGGAATTTCGTTTGCTGTTCACCGCCACGCCACACACCTCGTACGTGCAGGGTCATGCCGGACGGCCTGTTGCTATGTTGAGGGACACGGTAACTTTGGAGGGTCCGAAAGAAACGTAATTAGGGAGGGATGGAGGCATGGAGGCGGGTTTTGCTTCTCGGAGATGAACGGAACCGTTTGGTTCATGTTGTATTATAATCTTGCTACTACTATGACAATGTGCTGGCCATGCTGGCTTGCAGGGTACAGGTGGCGAGCGCGAAAAAAAGTCTTTCCAACGTTGTCTTTGATACACTTCGAGGCCGTAAACTAGCTGGTTGAACACGTAGTTCGACACGTAACATCTAAGAGGGGGGAAAACATTGGTGTAAAGGTATCCTCGCCACGCTATGCCGCTGGGTGTGCTTGTGTTGAGATGGATGATTGAATATAGAGAAATGCGAATGAACCACACCAAAACAGTGCTGTGACAAACAGGTTCATGGAAAAAACAACCATGATAATGGAACAGAATGCGAGTCTAGAGGGAGAAACAAACGCTATGATGTTCAGCAAAATGCGAGAAAAACAGAATGCCAGACGAGATTGATATCCATGCGAAAAAAGATGTTGACAACCAACCCACGCTAAATGCCACAGTCGTGCGGAACAATGCCCCTGCGTTGATCTTCATCCAGGCTCTGCAGCCCGAGTTCCCTAATTCTAAGCTTTCGTGGTATACCCCGTGTGACTCCTGAACCCTTCTCTCTTTGTTTGCGCCGAAACCCCTGGGTATACCCACGCTTCATTACGGTTCCTGCCCGAATGTTTGTGTATGCATGCATCCCGAAATATGTCTATATCCCATCTACTACAAGTAAAGAAATCGTTGAATAATGCGAGTGCGAGACGTGTCTATGCGACTGCCGATGCGGGTCGCTCGTAAGGTGTCGACGGTTGGGGTGGCGATGGTCGGTCGCTTTCCTCGCGCTTCATGCTCTTGATGCTGCCGGTTCCGCTGCGCTGCGACATGCGGTCGGGACTCCTCATGCCCTCACTCCGTGTGTGGTGCTCTGCTCGTGACGGGCCTGCGGCCTCTTCTTCCCTTCTCCTCTGATGGTACGCTTCCATGTAGCTGGGGATGCTGCCCTCTTGCTTGATAATCGACTGCATGCCTGGTACAGGTGCTGTCCTGGCTCCGCTGATCAGGTCTTCTTCCGACTGGGGTTGAATCTGGGGAAGAGGTTGGCCTAGTTGAGGGGGCACGCTGGACCGGTTGCGAGGGTCTGCGCGCCTGCGACTGAATGAGCTGTTCCTCCTCCTTCGTCCGCCCGCGCTGGAACCGCTGTCGGTCCGCTGGTGGTAGCCGTGCATCGGACCTTGAGGCATTGGCGGAGGCACCTGATGCAGCTGCGGCGGCATCGGCGGCGGGTTTGGCATCAGTTGAGGGGCGTTGGCAGGCGTGAAGCCATGCGGGGCTGAGGCTGGTATAACGGGCACTTGCGATGGCGAGCTCATGCCTGTGCCGGTTGCAGATGGGTGGAGCTGAAACACCGGCGCATTCGCACGCGCGCTCATCTCCTGCTCACCCAGCTGCCAGTGCATCGATTCGGCGGACCGCCAGGGAATGCCCATCTCGGTAGCGACCTTCTGCCACATTTGGTCCTTGAATCTAAGAAGAGTCAGTATTGATTTTGGGTAGAGTGCGCGGAAATGCGTCGCATACGCGTGCGGCAGAGTGGGCTGGGGTAGATCTGAAACCAAAGAGGTGGGCTCAAAACGAAGGAACGGATGACCAAGATGGAGAAGTCTGGCCATCCGGATTTGTCGAGTGGTACATACCGAGCGTAGAGTCTTGCGAGCTTGTTTTTCTTCTCCTCGTCCCAAATGGCTCGCTTCTCGAGGTAGTTCTGGTATCGTAGTCGGCAGGAAATGGAGCTTCTTCCGGGTAGTCGTTTCGCAATGTCGTCCCACTTCATTCCCTGACCCCGCAGCTCGATGGTCAGATTGTCCTCCTCTGGTGTCCATTTGGACTGTTTCTTGGCCGGGCTTTCGTCGGGGAGCGGGGTTTGAGATGCCTGTCGCTTGAGTGTTGAAGGGGGAGAGCCATTAGTATTTTGCGGGTGACGGGGTGGGGAAGGTCCATGTGGGCCGGAGTAAAGCGGGCGAAAGTGTGGGAGTGGTGCAGGTTCAGCGTGGCGGTGAAGTTCGGAGATGGCAGGTAGAACAGGTCCTCCTAGCATTGATCCGGGTCCTTGGGGTGCTGATGTCGGTGCCTGTTGGTATGCAGACATTGGCGCGTAGTGCGGGGGGCCTGGGTACGCGGGTGGTCCAGAGGCATACGCCGGTGACGCTCTTTGCGAAGGTGACTGTGTGTATGCTGAAGGTGCGGTTGTGTATCCTCTGGTCGCTCCTGTCGAGTGGGACACATTTGATATGGTGCTCTTCTTGCTCGCAGGTGACTCTGAGCCCCGAGCGCGAGGCTCGAGGAGGAGGTTGATATCCAGGATGACGGTGAGGGACTAGCTTCTAGCCAGCCCATAAAATGGAGAAGGTTGTCAAGAGACCTGCGTCCTTGGAAAGCTCAAGTTGCCGAAAGATGTACAGTCGGTCAGTCAGTAGCGGTGTTGGGGTAGGCGGCTGTAAGGTGTGGAGTACAGCAGATAGATGGCTATCTATAAGTTGAATGTGTACCGATCAGGTCGGGCGTTGTCGTAAGGTAGCCTCGCAGATGATTGACAGGAAACCGTCGTTTGATCAGCCCAGGTGTGGCGTTGGGCAAAGGCAAGGCAGAAACTGAGGTTGTATCCGTGGAGGGTGGGTGTTGATGTGCAGGTGAAGTTGGTAAACAACAACAGGGAGGCGAAACGTGTTATGGGTAGCTGTGTATGAGGATGAACAGGAGAGGACAGTGGTAAGGTGATGAGGTTCGGATAGACTAAATGTGCCGACGATGACCCAAGTAGCCAGTTGCGAGGTACTTTGGATGATTCACGCTCTAAGTGGTCGATCGACTCGAGCTATTTGGGCTATGGGCCGGGGCTTTCGGAGCAGGGGGTGAAACAGGCCAACCACTCGGTCTGATGAATGACGGGCGTGCTTAGCCACTGACTTTTCAGGTCGAGAAGGTAGAGGAGTAGCGTAGGGGAGTGGTGGATACAGACTGGTAGGAGCAAAGGTAGGTAGGGTCTGAGGGAGTGAGCATGGATGTGTCAGTAGAGAGAGTTAGCGTGCGACTGTAATACTAATAGCAGGCATCCCTTGAAGCCCTGGGCTGGCGCCGCCTCATCGTCCGCCGCGGTAGGGATCCGGGGGCTTGGGATCAGGATGTACCCTTTGCGTTTCTGACTTGACACCCACTACCTCTGCGCTTAACGCTTTGGCGACTCGTGCTGGCGGCGCGCCACATTAACGACCCACAGACCACTTGCGTACCACAGCTGATCCGATCTAAGGAAGCATGTCTGCCGGAGATTTTAGCGAGACCAAAAAGAAAAGGACAGGCCAAATTGGCAGCGTTAGCTTGACACAAAAAGCACGACACCCGTTCTTGCGTGGTGAGTACTGCGATGACGTGTCCCCCACTTGGGAGGTCACGGAGGTCACGAAGGTGGTGGTAGCTATCAGCAACCTACTCGCAGTCTTTGACGTGGGAGACGACTCCGGTGCATTTGCATTACTGCGGTTTGATATTGGCTTCGCCGGCGTGGTGTACTGGGCGTCATTTGCTGCCCTCCTTTCCGTCAGGCCTCAATGCGCCCAAGACGGGGCTGCGGCGTTTGCAGGTAGCAGGGCCGCGTTCACGATCGTCGAGGAAGCGGCTGGAGCGTGTTTTCAGTGCTTGAGGCAACGAATCAAGGATTGTGATGAGCGGTGAACAGTCTCAGGGATTCGCTGATGGTTCGGAAGAGCACAAGCGCGATGACATGGAAGATCTGCAGCATGCTCGCCCTGCTCCGGCTATCTGACGCCAGAAGCGTCGCTACCGAAGCCTTGCGAACGGCTGACTTCATTAAGGCGGTGCAGGTGGTGATGTGTTCACGCCAACGTCGACAACGTTCAAGACGGGCTCCACCTGTGCAATTCCTGCGTTCATGTGTCCGGTCAAGAACCCCACTGTGGGCGGCGATCTAGCAGCGTCGCAGCATGCGCAGGAGGAGCGGTGAACTGCGGTGAACTGCCGGCGGCCGTGGGCGTGACGTCTAGCGCGCGCCATGGCATCAACACGAATGGCACGATTAGCACGATGGACACGATGTTGGCACGCTGGTGTTTATGCGACGATGTTGTGCGCGCACGTGAGGGGCGGTGCTGCTGTGTTGTCTTCGTGTTCGCGAGCCACGTTGTGTTTTGCTACGAGGAGGCGCCGCCCTGCCATGTCATCGGCGTGGCAGATTGCATCACGGGACCAGGGCGCGCGATGATGCGCATGAGGCGGTGAGGAGAGGCCGAACTGGATGGATGTTTTGAATGAGGTTGGATATAGCAGGCCCTTGGGCCAGTGGGAGCCGACATGCAGGTGCATTAGCCATGAACCATCCCCGTGCGCTGGCCAGCGCTAGGGCAAAGGGCCTTTCCTCGGCGGCGCCCACGGCCTGCTGAGTGATTGAAGGATCAAAAGACTCCCCACAGACCAGACGAGCACACAATCTCACCGCGCCGACGGCATGCGAACTGCACTTCCGCAGCCCTGGTCAGTCTGGTCGAGTCTGCTTCTATCGCCTCTATCTGCCGCTTTGGGGGGTCTTTGTCTGCTTGGTCCTCTCGGTCGCCTTGCAGGTGTCTTGCAGGTGCCACAGCCTCTACATGAATCTATAAGGCGCAGCACTCTATATTTACAGACGCGTGCATTGCATACATCGCATACAAGAGCGGTGAAGGCCCCAGTTGGAGTTAGTTGGAGGCATTGGAGACATTGGAGGAAATGACTTGTCTCGTTGACGCTGGCTGCTATGATGGGGTGCTGGCAGGCGCCCGCAGACAGCCGTCGAGTACCGACATCTGAATCTGATTAAGTGCAATGCAATCACCACGTCTTGGCTGACAAGCGCATGGTTTTGCATTAGTTGGATGAGGCAGCTCGACCCGGAGCAGGCCTTCCCTCGACGAAGATCATCAGAAATAACCGCCCACGCGCGAACGATGCCAGCGCACGGCGTGGGTAGATACTGTCCCACGCATCTTGCAATGTGAGAGCGCGTGGGGTGCGTGGGTGTTGCCGTTCGTCGCGGTTCGCCGTGTCCTGAGACATTCACTGTGGTTGACAACCACGGCCTTGGCATCGCTTAGGATACTCGATACGGCCATGCGCAACCCTCTCCAATGCTTTTCTTCGGCCCTACACCACTCGTAACCATCCCGCATACGGAGCGGGTCACCTGTCAACCGTACACCATCACCACCACCAACAGCGCAGAGTCCTTCTATATACATACATTACCCCTCTAGTGCACCTCGGCTCTGCCCCTCGCTCGCCATGTCACTCCAGAGCGCGGCAGACGTGCCGCTTCTCATTAGCTCTCCCAATTCGTCCTCAGAGCGCCGTATATCGCCGTCGTGGTCCATTGCGCAGCTCAAGGCCCGCCTGGAGCCCATCACCGGTGTGCCCGCCAGCAGTCAACAGCTGTCGCTGCGCGTGGGCTCTCAGGATGCCGTCGCCCTCACGGCCGCCGACGAGGAACAGACGCGTCTTGCTGCCTTCCCGCTGCAGCCGTATGCGGAGATAACCGTAAGTGCTTCTTCTGCTCTCTCATTGCACGCGCGCCGCAGCCCTGTCCTGGCTGTGTCGACGCTGCCGTCCTCTCGCGAGCTGCCACATCTCTGCCACCCCGGCTCGCCTCTCTACTTCCTTGTATCTACTCTACACCCACGCCTAGCAGTTTCATGCGTCGCTCTCCTCGACTGCCCCATTCGTTGTCAGGTCCGACGTTGAGGCTGCGCGCTCCAGTCAGGTCATGCCTGCATATTCGCATGCCCCGCACTGCCCCTCTCTTCCCAATTGCTGCGCCTTGGCACGCGATCCGCGCGGAAGCCATCCTTCGTTTCATCTGAGTTACCAGATCGTCTGCAAGCGTTGGGCACGCCGGGACGCTGCTGGCACTCGGCATTCGATACCGACGACATAAACTTTCGCAATACCGGATAGCCTTTCGCTGCTGTCTTGCCATTTCTTTTTCGGCGCTTCGGCCCTACTCCAATGCCTTACATGGCCTCATGAATCACCCCTTGTACCGGCCACCTTGCTAGAGCAATCTCAACTGACATCCCCGAGCAAATGAATGCTCGCAAACATGCTCCCGAGCTGACAGCCACGTCTAGGTCGTCGACACTCGTCCGCCGGGTGCGAGGACGGACTTCACCGACCTGTCGTCCGTTGAGAAGTACGAAATGCCCGCTGCTGAGTACGAGCATCGGACCGACAGCGTACTTGCATGGAAGAAGGCGCAAAAGCTGGGTCGTTTTGACCCCGAGGCTCCCAGCATCGAGCAGCAAAAGATCCGCGCCTCAGAACGGGAGGTAGAGGAACGAGGTAAGCCGTATATCTCCCGCATGTTTCACCCACACCGTTGAGCCGTACGTTTGCGCGGCAGAGCGAACGCCGGAACCCGGACATCAACTATCGCATTGCAGCCTTGTAGTCATCCATGTCGTTCCAACGTGCAAACCGGAGATGCTTCAAACTCTTCCCAAACCGGACTGCTGCATACCTCCAAGGTTGCCGCCTCATCATAACAGGATTCACTATGTCTCAGCCTGTCATTACCCTCCGACAAGGACATCTGAGCGACAGGCAAGGCAATCTCGCATATCCAGTATCCTCTGACCAAACCCGTCATACACGACTACCCTTTTCGGCCCCCTGCATCCAACCCTTGGCCCAGACCTCCATAGCCGAGCGTATGGCGCTGGAAGCACATCCGTTAGGCAAATGCCATAGTAAACCGATTAACACTCGGAAATCGCTTCGAGTGTTGCCGTCCTCCAACGACTGTCGTCGCTCCGCTAGGTTACCCGTTTCTGGCAGGGACCGGGCAGCGGCAAAGGGTGCAAGTCGCCGAAACCCTAAACTCAATTCTCAAAATAAGCGATCGACGCCTTCCTTGCCACCCAGCCTCATTATTCTCCCCATTCTCCAGCTTCATTCGTCGACCAAGTCTCTCGGTAATACACTTCGACTACGACATGGTCCATTTCCTGAAATCTCCCTCTTCCTGCTCGCCCGAGCGAGATCGTCAGGGTGGTTTAGGGCACCAGATCCTCGGATGGCGCGGCCCGCATTTTTCCTTGCTTTCCAAAACACATCAGCACGTTACGCATCGTTTACTCCGCTGAATGCCATTATCCCCGAAGGATGTGTTGGAGATTTGTGTTGATGGATCCAACGCCGCACCACGCCTCGATATTCGCGCATCACTGCCTCGCTATAGCATTGCATTGGGCAGCGCCTGCATCTGTCTCGAACAATCAGGCCGCCTTCCCCGCTTGAGCCTCGCTGTCGCCACCACATCTCGAGTAAGATGTGATCGGTGTGCATGAGGGACCGGTTAGGCGTGCAATGATCTTGGGTTTCCGCGCATACGCGATGCTAGTTGCCAAACTGCCCGCCCGGCCGTCGGGACGTTGTTGTCCACTTACCTGTTCCGTTCCGCCTGGGCATAGGTTTGCTTCTTTTGCTCGCTTTCGCGTATACCTCCTGTCTACGCCCAAACCATGGACGGATACGAGGGTTCGATAGGTTGGGCTCCACTGAACAGCGAACGGAGCTGATCTCGTACGATTATCCTGGCTGCATTCATACTTACACTTTGGTCTCCTTCACCGCATGTATACTTGCGAAGCGAATCGATTCAACTAACGCAAACCCCTTATTAGGTCTTTCTGTAAACGGTCGTGTTCGCCTCCTACCCGAGTCAGATGCGCGTCGGGGAACCATCTCCTATATTGGCCTTGTCCCTGAGATACCGGGTATAGGCGTCTGGATCGGCGTCACCCTCGACGAACCGACAGGCAAGAACGATGGCAGCGTCAAGGGCAAGCGATACTTTGAGTGCG
>Ga0265797_10005777_pt1 | contig 17885 bp, 10 predicted proteins | sample P2T30metagenome_FD_192433 | JGI IMG/M metagenome (GOLD analysis project Ga0265797, IMG submission 192433) | Plant litter microbial communities from East Loma Ridge, Irvine, California - P2 T30 | ecosystem: Environmental > Terrestrial > Plant litter > Unclassified | place: USA: California...
AAGTGAACAATTTGGCATGTGGTAACTTATGCGTTTGTTTGTGTGTCTGTCCAGGGCTTTGATTATAGCCAAACTGCCCGCCTTCCCCTTTCTCTCGCAATGCCTGAGATAAAATACAAAAAAAAACGTAGTAGTCCAAGGGTATATCTAACCCGATGCCCTGCGCCCATGCGCACTCCCAAACGCCCATTGTACGTCCGAAGATGGCTTGTTTGTAAAAGAAAAGGAAAGAAACATGATAGCATGGGAATATCCTGCTTGTAGTTTGTTTGAGTTTTGGTTGCAAGTGATAATAGAGTAGTAGATGCCGTGTGGCAGATGATGGGGGGTGCTTCCTCAGCTAGCCTGCACCGTGCTTGGGCGATTCTTCTTCCTGCTGCCCTTGGCCGTGGGTGTGTCGCCTTCCTCGCGCTTGCGCTTCGTGGGCCGAGAACTTCCGCCTTTGGGTCGGTAGGCTGTGTCGTCGTCGCCGCCGCCGCCGCCGCCACCACCACCGCCTGTCTTCCGCCGTCCTTTGCCCGTCTCTGGGGCTGCCGAGTCTTCATCGTCGTGGTCGCGTGGGGCGGGCGTGCCTCCTCCAACGGCAGACTCGCGCTTAGCCTTGTTCGCATTGGCCTTGCTCGTCTTAGGTGCAGCGGACTTTTCGGAGATGTTCTCGTGGTGTGCGGCGTCCTTGTCCTGGAGGAAGACTTGCGGCTGGTGCTTGCGCAGCCAGTTGTAGACGCTGTCGGGGTTGCGCACAGTGAGATCCTTTTCGCTGAGCGGCGGTTGGGCCGAGGCGAGGCGGACAGGGCGGCCCTGTTGGAGGGACTGGTCGAAGCCCGGCTGGTCAAGCATCTGGTCCATGGCCAAGAGATACTCCTCTTCGTGCGTGGGCGACATGTAACCCGGCGCATGCTCGCTCAGGTCCAAGCCGGGGATGGGGCGGTCGGCCAGGTCGGCGCGGGTCGTGTGCGGCACTTTGGCCTCGAGGCTGGCGAGGGACTTGAGCGTCTGCTGTATGGCCTGTGAGCTGTGCAGCTGGTCTGCCCGTATCGTGTACTCGTCGGCTGTGATGGTTCCGCTTGCGACATCATCTCTCAAGGCCTGCAGCTGCTGCTTGATCAGGTCTGGGTCGGGCACCGGCTCGAGGGACGGCACAGCCGTGTCGGCGGCAGACAGTTGGCGCAGGTCGTAACGCAGGCGGGGGTTGACGCGTGACTGCTCGTTGAGCTCGAGGAGGATGTCGAGCAGCTGGTCGTTGTTCTCCTGTAGGCGGCGGGCGGTGCCCATGGCCTTCCACTCCTGCTTGATGAGGTTGTCGCTGTCCGTCATGGCCTCGTCGAACTTGATGCGCATCTTGCGGTACTTGCGTCTTGTGTGCAGATTAGCTGGCTGTCGTCTTGCAGAGGCCGGCGCGTCCTACCTCCATGACCGCTTGACGGGCTTCGGTGCCGCCTCGCCCACGGCATCCTGATGCGGTATTGGTGCCGCCTCGTGCGCTGGCGTGTCCATTGGGGGCGGCGCTTCCGAGGCCATGGTGTGATGATGATGGGAACCGGGCAGGTGTCTTGGGGTTTGGGTTTGGTGTTGAGCGCTCTAGAGTTGCATGATGGCTGGTGTCCTGTGCACGGCCTCGGTGATTGTGAGGAACACGGTCTTTAGAGCATCATGTGGACCTCGACACCTGGACCTGCCACGCTTCCGTCTTTACGCCTGCCCTGTGTGGGAGCCAGATCCCCTTGCTCCTTTACTTTGCTCTACACCACCAAACGCGCCTCCACCGTCGACCCGGCCATTGACGACCATTACCACGCGCTAATCTTCGACACCTCCCTGTCCGCCAATCGCTCAAACACCCCCCAAGCTCGGACACGGCGGAAAAGCGCTGCGTAGACTGTAAGACCCTGAAGGCCCGCCTCGCCGCCTTGCTGCTTCTGGACCTCACTGATGGACATGTTCTGTGATAGCTGGTGACGACAACCCACATCCCATACCATATCCCGTATCCCACACCGCACATCGCACGTTCCATATCCTCTATTCCATATCCCACATTCCCAGAGCATCCATACCCGGTCGTCCCCTACCCCCCGACCCAGCGCCTTGCCGCCTCCCGGCACGCCCATCAATACCGCCAAACTGTCACCCATACTCCTCAACCGCACTTCCGGCCTGAGTTTCGCAGGCGACCCGCGGGCCCGCCCATCAGACTCGCCCTCGTCCTACTCCAAAATGTCACTGGATCCCGCAAAGGACGCGCGGAGGCGACGTAGCAGTAGTCTTGTCTACAAGGAGCCTCCCGAGTCGCTCGAGCAGCTGAGCGACCAGTCGGCCCTGCCCAACTTGAACGCAGAATGGGTCAACGCAAAGGGTGAGCTCCAGCCGGCATGCATCGCCACACGCTGATGCATTGCATCCATGCCATGGCCCGTATTCACCGCTAACAAACACAGGCGCCTGGGCCATCCACTTCGTCCTCATCTTCTTCGGCAAGATCCTGTTCGACATCATCCCCGGCATGTCGCAAGAAGCATCATGGACGCTAGTCAACCTCTCGTACGTGGCCGGATCCTACCTCATGTTCCACTACGTTCGCGGCGTGCCCTTTGACTTCAACTCGGGCGCCTACGACAATCTCAACATGTGGGAGCAGATTGATAACGGGGACCAATACACACCGGCGAAGAAGTTCCTTCTCACCGTCCCCATAGTGCTGTTTCTTGTTAGCACCCATTACACAAACTATCATCTGACGTACTTTCTTATCAACGTCGTCGCAACAATAGCAGTCGTCATTCCCAAGCTGCCTTCGGTGAGCGCTCCCAATTCTAACCACACACGACCTCTCTAACTCGCTCCAGTTCCACAGGATACGATTCGCTTTCTTCAACAACCCTCCGGACGACATATAATCGACGACTTTCATAATTGCATCGCTTGGCTTGGCTGTAATTTTGCCTGTATTTTTAATATCAGTGGCCATGGGTCCTGGACAAATTGAGTAGCATCACCACGTGGGAGCGGCGTTTGGGTCATATTGGTGTGCGAGGCGGCGTTCTGTTGATACAAAAAAGTAGCAATTGATTACTTCGCGTCTTCACGTGAAGATTGTGGCTGGTTTAGCTGCAAGCCTCACCCAGCTCTCGTATCTACTGTCCTGCACTCGAGTATGAGCAACACTACGATATGCACCTCGTTCTTTGACTCTGGTGTCTGCTGCTAAGTCCTCGATCTGCTTCCGGATAGTGCCGCCCAAGCGCGATCAGTAGAATGTCTCTTTGGGCCAACCTCGTCATCGCCATGCCGAATCATCCTTGCGCGTATGCATTGCATGCATCCTTCTCTCCCCTTTTCTCTCTTGATGCACCCCGCAAATAAACACCATGTTCGCCGCCTGAATTTTCCTTTGAACCACCCGCCGCTGTCTCACGCAGCCTACCAGTCGCTTTCCGTGTTCGCATCTACCATCGCCCTAGGTGACGTCACAGATCGAAGCGCCTACCCAAGTACCCAAGCTTCGCAGACTCTTCACAACCTTGGATTAACAAGCAGACGCGCTCTCTTACAGCATCTAAAGGAGACGCCATGGCCTGGTCTCAACTCGAGCCTACGGGCCCGCACGTAACCTATGTGTTTCTGTCCTTCTTCCTGATCTTGTACGCGCTCTTCTCGCTTATGATACGGAACCGGCTACATCTTTCGGAACCACCCCTAGCCACGTTGTTTGGCATTGTAAGAGCCACTAGTGTAGGACATGGAATGGAAACATATGCTGACTCTTGCCCATTGTAGATCATTGGACCACGCGCACTCAACATTCTTAGGCCTTATGACTGGGGCTTCTCCGTGAGTACTCTGAGCGTTTCAACAGCACTATGCTAACATACGACAGGATGACTTAATACAGGAATCGACGCGTCTCATTGTCGGAATTCAGTGTTTCGCTGTCGGTCTGGAGCTTCCCGAGGGCTACTTGCAAAAGAAATGGCGCGCTCTGCTCGTTCTGCTCGGTCCTGTGATGACGTTTGGCTGGCTCATTTGTGCCATGTTCATCATGTTCTTATTTCAGACAGACTTTCAAACTGCAATAACTATAGCAGCATGTCTCACGCCTACGGATCCTGTGCTCGCAGCTTCGGTACTTTCTAACAGCCAGTTCAGCACCCGAGTACCGAAACGTATCAGAGACCTTTTGAGCGCAGAGAGCGGCTGTAATGACGGTGTATCATTTCCGTTCCTATATATTGGTGTGAGCCTTCTTCTGAAGAGTACCGCTGCTGGTGTGTTGAAGAAGTGGTTCCTCGTTACGATACTGTACCAGTGTGTGTTGGGTATTCTTCTCGGTATCGCTCTGGGCCACATCTTCAACGCACTATATCGATTTTCCCACGGACGCGAGTGGATGGGCCGAGCTTCTTACTTGGCCTTCTACCTACTGCTAGCTGTCTTTTCCATCGGACTTGCATCAGTCCTTGGTGTCGACGATTTCCTGGTGGCCTTCTTCGCAGGACGTGGTTTTTCTCACAACCAGCCCTCGCCTATGGCAGACACTTCACTACCAGTTGTCATTGATTTGCTGATCAACTCGACTTTCTTCGTCTTCTTCGGTGCGATGATACCTTGGCAGAGCTTTGGCACGATAGATAACATCACGGTCCCCCGACTCTTCGCCTTGCTAGCTCTTATCCTGATCTTCCGCCGTATCCCTATTGTATTTTCACTTTACAAGATGAAGATGCTGCCTTTGGTAAGGACGACGACTGAGGCACTCTTTGTCGGTCATTTCGGCCCAATGGGTGTCGGTGCAATCTTCCTCGCCATTGAAGCACGCGCGCAGCTTGAGACGGGTACATCTTTGCCTCTGCCAAGTCCACCGGAAGACTTGCCATTGAATAGACAAAGGACAGTTTCTATGATTTGGCCCATTGTCTGCTTCATCGTGCTCGGAAGCACAATGATACATGGTTTCAGTACGCTTGCTGTCAGTATTGGAGGTCATTTCGCGCGCAAGGAGGGCGAGAGGGCTCCGTTGATTGGAGGCGAAAGAGAAGGACTGCACGGCATGGTTCATGACGGTAGCGAGGATGAAGCGAATGAGGAGTAGACCGTGGTGGCTACAGCATATCGCTTATTCAATGGGGGCGATCATTTCCCTCGTCTTTGGTAGGTTTAGGGATATGCTTGAGTCGTGGTTCACTCATCTATGAGACAAAGATGCACATACAGTGTCCACTTTCTCACAAAGTGGGCAGGAATATCTTATTGTTTAAATAGATTGTAAGTTTGTCATAGTTTGACGCCTCTGGTTTATCATACATCAAAGCATTCACATCACTTAACTGTATAAACCAGCTATCCGTTATGATGTATTTGGTCGAATTCATAACGAGCAACCTTGGTTGACTCATCCCACATACGTCCACAGTACCATGGAAAGGCGAAAACGGTACTATGAACACAATGTTCACCCACGATGAAAATTTTATCAGGATTATACAAAACATTCCCCCCCAGAAACGTTTAACATTATACTCCATCAGCAACGTTATCTATTGCGGATTCAGAAGTTATAACCAACAACTACTAACATGGTTCTCGACAAAAATTACCCTGTTACACATTTCTCGGACGGCAAAGAATCCGCAATCGCGACCCCCGAGCCAGAAGATATGGCCACCCTACCACCCCTTCCTACTCCTTCCAGTGACGAAATCGAAGACCTAGATTCAGCATACCCCTTATATCTCGGGATGGTGAGCTACTTCGTTATCAGACACCCCAATGTCCTAACCCAAAAGACATATCACCGGCCTATCACACGCTCTGTCGTCTCGTCTTCACTGGAGTACTATTACTTACTCAACCAACACCTTTCGGCCAACCTCACCATTCTATCTCGGTACTCTGAAACCCAGCTTTCCGCCCGCCAACCCCTTTCTGTTCAACGCCTAGCCAACCTGACTGGCTTGCAGAAGGCACAGAGTGAATTTGCCATGCACCATATTGGCACGTACGAGTGTCTCCGCATGGCAAGTGAGAATATGGAGTTTGACGTACTCGGATTACCCAACGACACCGAATGTAGTATGTGGGGACAGCTGAGGGTAAGCAGGAACGTCTTTGCGCATGAGTTTGGGACGCCACAGGCACTGAGACCGGGGGTGTATAAGGTGGCTACCCGCGGGCTGCGGGTATCATACGAAAAGCTGATGGAGCTTGTAGAGGCGAATACCCTGGCCTTAGAAGAGCAGCTGGAGGATGAGGCAATTTGGTCACCGCCACCGCCAGAGGAGAAAGTTCAGGTCACCGAGGAGGAGCTGGCGGCTAGAGAGAAAGTGCAGGCGGCGTATGATGCGCTCATGCAGCAGGCGTGGCAGAACCCTGTTACCAATGTTTCTGCCCTTGATTTCCAGCCATCTCGTCTAGCCAAACTCGCTGGGTACCCCCGCTGGGCGTGCATGGTACTTTTGGTTGGGTGCTACCGACGGGTAGGGTGTATAAAGTGGGTGGTGAGGAGCTTGGAAGAATGGGCTGGTAGGGTTCGGGAGCAGGCTGAAGGGTCCCCTTTCGAGGAAGAAGAGGAATGTGCTATGGCTGTGGTTGTGGCTCAGGCTGGGGATGCAGATAGATTCGAGAAGGATGTAGGATTTTGCTCGAAGTGGTAATGATGATGTACATCCGCCAAACATAGTTCACCTTCACTATTTACTATTCTCTAATATCGCAAATGTATATATATATATATATATATTACAGAATACGAAAACTAGGCACATAAATTTAGGGTTACATTGTCTACACACCTACGACCTGGTAGATATTGTGGCTTGTTGTTCATGTCTGATTACTCACTTATACTTGAAAAAAATAAAAGGGCTATTTAGGTTACTTTTACGTCTCTTAATTTCCATGCTTATCCGAGTCAACCACTTTTCCGAGATCATCAAGCAGTTATACGCATTTCGGTGCGTTGAGAAAAAGTAGTTCTAGCAATTGGGTACCTTCCTGATACAGCCTAGCTCTATCGTGACCTGACCTTATCCCCGGGCAAAGTCCAGGCACCAACATTCCTACCCTCAACCCCAACCTGCAAAATGGCGGGCAAGCCTTTGGGAAAGCAAACTGTGCAGTTCGTACCTAAACCATCAAAATGTCTCGTCTCCTCCTACAAGCGTCAATTCATCACAAGCGGCCTATTTTGTTTCGTAATTTTGGGCTTCTTGAGACATTACATCATCGCGCCTACATCGTTACCAACATGGTCTCTTTCCACTGGTTTCAACAGCATCGAAGCGAAAGAGCAATGTTCGCAGGTGGAACCCTTGTTTCCGGCACGGAAGACAAGGGAAATGGAAGAGATGGAAGCGTACCTGACATCTGACGCGTTCCGCGATGTAGCCATTGAGCGCTTATCAGGCGCCGTCAAGATCCATACGCAGAGCTATGATGACATGGGAACTGTTGGCGAAGACGCACGCTGGGACATTTTCTACTCGTTCGCAGACTATCTCAGCAAGACTTATCCACTGGCACATGCTACGCTGCAGCTTGAAAAGGTTAATACGCATGGCTTGTTGTATACATGGGCTGGTTCCGATCAGAGCTTGAAGCCGAATCTGCTCATGGCTCATCAGGATGTTGTGCCCGTTCCTGACTCGACAGTTGAGCAATGGTCGTTTCCGCCTTTTTCGGGCCACTATGACGGCAGGTTTGTGTGGGGGAGAGGCGCAAGTGATTGCAAGAACCAGCTCATGGCCATCTTGAATGCGGTCGAGGCGCTCATCGCGGCTGATTTCACACCCAAGCGTACTTTGATTCTGTCGTTTGGGTTTGATGAGGAGATTTCTGGGAGGGAAGGAGCACAGCACCTTGCTGAATACTTGTTGAAGAAGCTTGGTCACAACTCAATCGCTGCTATAGTGGATGAGGGTGCAGTCAATGTCGAGAGCTGGGGCGCAAACTTTGCCATTCCAGGAGTTGCGGAAAAGGGGTATGTCGACGTAGACATTGTTGTGCGCATGCCCGGTGGCCACAGCAGTATCCCTCCCACACACAACGGCATTGGCGTCGCCAGTGAGCTCATCACACTCATCGAAGCCAATGCGTACGAGCCGTACCTCGCAGACGAAAACCCGTACCTAGGCCTCCTCCAATGCGGTACCGAGCATGCCCCAGATTTCCCGCGCCACCTATCTAAACTGCTGCACAAGCGATCCCAGCACCACAAGACGTGCAGCAAGAAAGGCGACACGCTCGCGCTGGAAGCCGCAAAAGCAGGTCCCGCGATAAAATACCTCTTCACCACCTCGGTCGCCGTCGACATTATCCACGGCGGCGTCAAAACAAACGCCCTACCCGAACGCACGCAGATGACGGTAAACCACCGCATAAACGTCGGATCCAGCTCCCGCGCTGTGAAAGAACACATTACCGCCCTCGCCGCACAAGTCGCGCAGAAATACAACCTCACTCTCCACGCCTTCAATGGCACCGAATCACCCTCGAGCATCACCTTATCCCACGGCCCCACAATTCTCGAACCCGCTCCTGTGACACCTACTTCGCTTCTTCTTCTTCTTCTTCTTCTTCTTCTTCTTCTTCTTCGTCTACATCAAACAACACATCTACCCCCTACGCCATCTTGTCCGGTACCACACGCGCCCTTTACGGCAAACAAGTCCTTGTTAGCCCAGGCATCATGACGGGCAATACAGATACGCGGTACTATTGGGATCTGAGCGAGAACATATTCAGGTATGGACCGGGGTGGGATAAGGAGCAAGATGGACTGGGCAATATCCACACGGTTGATGAGAAGGTTGGGGTAAAGGCGCATTTGGATACGGTGAGGTGGATGTGGGGGTGGATCAGGAATATGGATGAGGCAGTTTTGTGAGGAGGTTTTAGTGATGAGATGGGTTGGAATAGGAAAGTGAGAGACAACGACGTAGATGGAACCGAATAGCTTTGACTTATTCTGTAGTTTCAGAATTTCATAGGTCCAAAAAGAGCTTATCTTCTTACCCAGTTGCCCAGATTCTATTATTACTTTGCATTGCATGGAAATACATTGCCTTTTCCACGCATAGTTGTACATGATTTTTTGTAGCAATCTGACTGAGCCATTTGAAAAGGCCCCGTCTACAAATTTCCCGGTACGTTGTAAGAAACACAGAAAACCCAAACACCGACGCTATGCAAATCACGACAAAGAATTGAAAAGAAAATAATCTCTACTTTCTCATACCGGAGAAATCCTTCAGGATGCCAATCATATGGGTGTTTGTCTGCTTGCCGCCACGACGAGGACCCTTCTTCTTCTTGCCCGAGGGTGCAGCGACAATAACCTTTGCTTGGGTAGCAGCCGTCAACTTGTTGGCCAGCAGCACCTTGCGCAGCTCTTCTGGGTTATCAGGCACCTGCACCGAGTGCCACGTCTTGGCAAATGCCGGGTCCATGGGCAGCATGAGCGAGGGGTCGTTGCCCCAGACAGTCTTTGGGACACCATCTTTGGCGCGTCGCACCAGCACCTCGTTCTTGTCTTCCATTTTGCTAATGTCATCGGCCACGCTGGACCAGCCGTCCTTGAGGTCCTTGATCTGCAGGCCCATGGCCGACTTTTGCGTCTGGAGATGGCCCTTGAGCTGTGCAGGGTTGCGGATGTCGAGCTTCGGCTTGTAGCGGTATTTTTCATTGTGCGAGTCCCATGAGATGCGATTGCCCTGGTTGTCGGCACGCATGAGTGCGCGCAGCTGCTCGCGTTGGATGTGGCCGGGTGGAATGTTGAGGTACTCCATGATGTCGTCGAACGTGTGCCATTTTTCCTTGCGCTCACGCAGAAAATCGTTGACATAGGTCAGGCGGGTAAAGACGTGCTCGCCGGTGCCTGTGTCCTGCGGCTGCGAGTAGACGACGGGCACTCCATCTGCTGGACGCTTGCGCTTTGAACCGCTGGCTGAGGAGGTCGAGGGCGTCGGCGAGGGCGCGTTCATGGCGGTTGCAGAGTTTGCTTTGAGAAAGGACATGGTTGCAGTTGCGGAGGTATGGGTAGATTGCTGGGTAATGGAGTGGGAGCAAGGTGACAAATGCTGTTGTAGTGTGTGCAGCGTCTAGCTAAAGAGTCGCACAGCGAACGGGGAAAGAGCGGGGTTGGTAGTGAGCGTGGGTCTGCGGCCGAGGGCGGGTGGGTTGAGGTGAGAGTGAAGTAAAGGAAGGCAAGACAGGCAGTGAAAGGCAATCAATGGAAGGCTTAGGCCACCGCCGCGGAAACAAAAGGCGGTTCCGTGGTCGACGGGCGCTATGAACGCATGCAGGCCTAGCGGCTGGCCCCTGCTCGTCAAACAACTGCAAGGCGTCGCGCGACTGGTGCTTGAGAAGGAACCGCCGCATCGCATTCATTGTTCGCGTCACACCCCCCGCGAACTCTCCTTTGTCCTGTTTTCCTTCCACGAGTAATTCGCAACCAACTATTCATCTCGATGATGAGTGAGGATTTGCGATAAACAAACTATACCACCATGGCGGCCACAGTCGACGTTGGCTACCTGGCCGCGTCCTATTCCGTCGCAGAGACGACACTCCACTCACTACTATCCGAACCCACCGTCGAGCTAGTCCAGTCACTGCTCATCCAGATTGAGGCCAAGGCCCGCGCATACGATGACCTGCAGTCGGACAAGATTCGCGCCGATGTCGAGCTCGAGACTGCTGTGCAGGGCGGCGAGCAGCGCGTGCGAAGCTTAAAGGCCACGGCAGAGAAGGCACAGAAGGAGGCCGAGGAACTGAAGAAGAAGCTCGTTCAGGAAGGTGAGGGAGGCAACAGCCGCACTCGCATTGTAGATGCTAACTGGACCCCCCAGAAAATGCTAGGCAGGAGGCACAGACGGCGCTGCAGAACCTACAGGCCACGGCCACCAGCTCAACATCCGAGACACAGGCACTCGAGTCGCGCATCAAGACACTTGAGTCCCATAACCGCGATGCCATTGCCATGCACGAGGCCAAGACGGCTGCCCATGACCGTCTGGCCAAGGAGCTCTCGGAGCAACACCAAAAGTCCGTTGAGCTGCGTAAGCAGGTGTCTGCGCTTGAGGAGAAGAACCAGTCACTCGAGAGTGCTGCTACCAACGTCAAGTTCCGCGAGGCCAATCTGCAGCAAGAGATTGAGCAGCTGCGCAACAACAACGACTGGTATACGACCGAACTCAAGACCCGCGCCGACGATCATAGCAAGTACCGAAAGGAGAAAAACGCCCAGATTGCCCAACTGCAGCGCGAGAATGCCGACGCCGCAGAGACCATTGACACCCTGCGCCGCTCCGAGACGTTGCTGCGACAACACATCGAGGAGCTCAAGAGCAAGGCCGAGGAGGATCGCCTTCGTATCGAGGCGCTGGAGAACGAGGTGTCACAAGCCGAGACCAAGTTCCACCTGGAGCTCGATAGTGCACGACGGCTCGCTACGCTGCACCAGCAGAACCACGAGATGACCAAGAAGCGTCTGGAGCAACTGCAGGCGGACACCGAGAGGGTACAAGAAGACGCCGCTAACGAGATTGGTCAACTTCAGGCTGAGTATGAGATGGAACGCAACAGGGCTGCTGAGGCTGAAGCACGTACCGTGGAGTTGGAGACGCTTGTCGAGACCCTCAAGACCGACAATTCTGATCTTCGAAGCTCCGTACGCGTCCCCGGAACACCGCGACACGCCATGAACGGTGGCTTCAGCACCCCAGCTAGGGCAGGCTCACCTGCTGTCTTCTCTCCAGGTGGCTCGCAGCTCAAGGCTGATGCATCCAAGACCCAGTTGCTGATTGAGAACAATGACCTCAAGAAGGAGCTTCGGAGAGTCCGGGAAAAGCATGAAGAACAGAACGCCATACTCAACGACATGCTCCAGGAGCTAGAGCGCCGTCAACCCGAGTTTGATGAGCTCCGTCGCCAGAACGATGCGCTCATCGAACAGAACAACGACATCTCTAGTCTGCTTGAGGACACCATCTCCGAACGTGAGGCAGCTCAAAGGGATTCGCGCAAGGCTCTGGGTGACTTGGAAGGTATTCAGAGCGAGAATGGCCTGTTACAACGCCAGCTCGGGGACCTGACAATCCAGCTGCGCTCGCTGATATGGCGAACCGAAGCAGAGAAGAACGGTCTGGGCACTCTGCCAGAAGAGCAACAGAGGTTCCTCATCACAGCCGTGGAGAAGAACGAAGTCGCGGATGAGTTCCTGCCAGATGATTCACCTACACAGAATATGATCACGCAGTACCTTACCCTCTACAACGACATAAAGACGCTTCAGGGACAAAACTCCGAACTCCTTCGCACAATTCGACAAGTCGGCGACGAACAGGAGAAGCAAGAGTCTCGTATGAAGTCGGAGCAGTACCAGAAGGACATTGAGGAGCTCAGCCATCTCCGTTCTGTGGTTGCAGATAAGGACGAAGAGATCAAGTCGCTCCATGTACGCTCACAAACTCTAAAGACGGAGCGCGACATGTACAGCCGCATCGTTAGCGGTCGCGGCCAATTGCCATCTCACGCCCAGTCAACGTCTGCCTTTGCACAGTCGGTACCAGCCACTGGGGCTCCCTTGCAGCTCGAAAACGGATCCATGTCCCGTGAGATCCCAGAGTACAGCAAGCTTATCAAGGATCTCCAATCGCACATCGACTTACTCAAGGAGGAGAGTGCTACAGATCGAGCCACGCTAAAGTCTCAGGTCGACGACCTTACCAAGGACAACACTCAACTTCAGAGCGATAAGCTCCGTTCCGAGTCGCAGTTACGGCGAGAGCAAGATAGGTATGCTCGCCTTGAGGGCAGCATCAAGCTGCTGCAATCCGAAAAGGACTCTCTTCAGGAGCGCTACAACAAGGTCCAAGCCACCATGGCCCAGCAGGACGATAACCTTGTCAAGGCCACTCAGAATGCGGCTGAAGCCGAGGCCCGTCTTCAGAGCTTGCAGGGTGAAATGGTTCAACTTAGAGCATCTCAGCAGATGTCTGTGACGATTGAAGCACGACTCAAGGAACGAAACCAAGAGTTGATGGCGGAGCGAGACCGGCTAAGCAGCATGGTGTCCTCCATCCAAAGTCTACGTAACGAAGCCGAACTGGCCACTGCAGAGAGCAGGCGAGAGCTACAGAACAGCGTTGACAAGCTTCGGATGGACCTGCAGACTGCCGAACGCAGACTGGAAGACGAATCTGCTGAACACAAAAGGGCAACCCAACAGCGGGACTACGAGCGTATGGAAGCGCAACGAAGGATAGATGATCTCATTGCAGCGCGCAACAGTGCAGAAGTGAAGGCAGCCACTGCCGACTCAACCCGTCAACAGCTTGAACAACGCATCAAGGATCTACAAAGCCAGCTTCAGTCAGCCGAGGAGCGTGTAGCAACGCTTCAACCACGCCCCAACTCGACTGAGGAACAAGATTCGGCCAGCCGTGAAGAAGAACTCACTGCACAGGTTTCGGAGCTCAAGCGTAAACTTGAGCGCAAAGAGGAGGAGCTTGAGGCCGTCACGGCTCAGATTGCAGGCTTCCAAGACATCGCTCAGGATGCCGAGAACCGACTACAGTCATTTGTCGAGGCCCATGAGCGCCTTCAAGAGCAGCTCAATTTGGCAGAACAAGAAAAGGATGCTACTATCAGCGACCTACAGCAGCGTGTCAACGATATATCTTCTGAACTTGCTACCAGCAGCACTGAGCTCACCGAACTGCGAGGACAACATGAGCAAGACACTTTGGTACTCAAGCAAGAGAAGGAGATTTTGGAGGCAGAGATCATTCGCCTTCAAAACGACGTGGCTGACTACAAGGCCGAGGCCGAGAACCAAACCCAGTATGTCAAGACCCAAGCTGACATTGCTGAGCGCGCCCAGAAAGACTACGAGCATGAGTTTGAGAAGCACGCCGAGAGTATGAAGAAACTTCGAGAAGTACGGGACCAGTACAACGAACTCCACACTCAGATCACGGAATTCAAGACACAAGCCGAAGCTGCCCGCACTACACTGGAACAGAGCCAAGAGCACTGGAAGTCAACAGAAGGCCGTTATGAGGAGCAGCTCGCAGAAGCCAAGCGTCGCCATGACGATTTGAAACAGTACAACCAGACGTTGCTCAAGCAATTCGACGAGTACAAAGAGCAAATCAACAGCCTAAAGAGCGATCGCGGTGCGTCAGCAGCGGCAGGCGATGCAGGCAGTGTGGAGGCAGGTTCGACTAACCTTCAAGACATTGAATCTTACCTCCGTCGCGAAAAGGAGATATTGGAAGTCCAGTTAAACCTCAAGGTACAGGAATCCAAGCGTCTGGAGCAACAACTCGCGCATGCCCAAGGTCAACTGGACCAAACGCGCGAGAAGTTACTGGAGGAGCAAGCCAAGGCTTCAGGATCACAAAACGGTTCAAGCCTTGCTCATCTCAACAAGAACCTCGAAGAGCTCAATGTCTACCGCGAAAGCAACGCAACTTTGCGAAACGAAAACTTGCGTCTCCAAGCTTCATTTGCTGAAAAGGCCAAGGCATTGGAGGATCTGCAGAGCGAACTGGAACCTCTACAAGTTCGTGTTTCCGAGCTCGAGGGCGAGCTTGAGCTGAACAACGGTCATCTAAAGGCCGTGGAAGAGGATCGCGACCGTTGGCAGAAGCGTCACCAGGATGTACTCCAACGTTACGACCGTATCGACCCCAAGGAACTTGAGGATCTGAAGAAGCAGATCGAAGAATACAAGGGCGAGCGAGATCAAGCTTTGGAGCAAGTCAACAGTCTTAATGAACAGCTAGCTGATGCCACCGCAAAGTTGGAGGCAGCTATTGCAACGAAGAATCAAGAGATACAAGCTGCGAGAGATGCCGAAGTGGCGAATGCGCGAGAAAGGTTCAACAGAATACACAGCCAAAAGATGGGTGAGAAGAAGCAAGAGGTTGCAGAATTGAGGAAGGAACTCCAAGGTGTTCAAGAGCAGCTCGCAAATGCACACACGGCACACACGGACGCTGCAAACTCACAAGAGCAGGTGGCAACACTGCAGAAAGAGCTGGAACGGACCCGCGCCCAACTTGCGACGGCTCAGCGAGATCTCGAATCTGCAAAGACTGCTCGTGATGAAGCCTTGGCCAAGGCAGCCACATCAATGCAACCGACGAGAGATGTAGATGGGGGCGAAGAAGGCCAAATCAACGAGGGAAGTCATGACGCTACAACTCAGCGGCTTGCGGAGTTGCAGAAGCAACTGGAAGAAGCCCAGCAGAAGGCTGCAGAGGCAGAGCACAACCGGGCCGCGGCAGTTGACCAACTTTCCAATTTGCAAGCCCAGCTTTCGGCACAGAAGAATGGCCTGGAGAGCCTACAGAAGGATGCTGTAAGCCACCCGCATTCTTTACAATATACCAACCACTTACGTTTACAGGCTGAGAAGGGTACTACCATCGTTGAACTTCAACAGCAACTCTCCCGCCCTCAGGCTCAGGATCCACAAACTACAACCAACCCGGCTCCTGCCATTGATTCGACTATGCAAGCAGAGATAGAGAAGCTTAAGGAGGAGCTTGCTATCAAAGCGAAGGAGGTCGACGATCTGCGGGCTGAGCTTGATGTTGCAAAGTCGGCTGAGCACACCACAGGAGAGGCCCGACCGGAAGCCTCACAAGACAATGAAGCGATCGCAGCCATCAAAGCCTCACTTGATCAACGAGAGACGGAGCTGAAGGCGCTCGAAGCGTCCTTGAACACCCGTGAAGCAGATCTGGACGTCCGTCAAGACGCAGTCGCTAAGAGGGAGGGTAGATCCGAAGATCTCAAAGTCAAGGCCAACAAGAAAATTGCTGAGTTCAAAAAGGAGTACGAGTCGAAGATTGCCACTCTACAGGAGGAGCACCAAGCTGAGGTCGAACGTCTTCAACAAGAAAAACAGAGCAATGCAGCATCGATCAACGTTGCTCCTACACAGGAACTTCAACAACAGACACCCGACGCAGCAGCCGCTGTACCCGATGGCATGATTAACACGGAGGACCTACCGCGGCCTACCGTCACAAACAACCAACTCGCCCAGTGGTTGAAGCACAACCCGGGCGCTTATAGTTTGGTCAAGACGCAAATACAGACCAACCTTAAGAAAGCAATGGTTGGGAGGGATGAGACGATTGCCAATCTCCGTCAAGAGATTGAACAGCTCAGTACCCAAAAGGCCATTGATGGCATAACAGGTGTCAAGCAGGAGCCGGAACAGGTGAAGCCTGCGAGCTCGGGCGAGGATCCAGAGGTTACAGCCGCTTGGGAGGAAAAGCTGAAGCAGAAGGTGAAAGAGAAGGAAGTGAGCCTGACCAAGACGTTTGAAATGAAGTCCAAGGTCAAGGACTCGCAGCTCGCGCTTGTCCGAGCCCGGTTCGCCTATGTTGACAAGGCTGCCAAAGAGACGCCGACAGAGGAGGTTGCGAAGGTGTATGCGATTGCAATGACTCAAAAGCCTGAAGTTAAGAATGTCGCACAGCCTGCCACACCTGCAAAGCAGGACGCGGTACAGCCTGGAGGTCAGAGCCAAACACCAAATACATCGACACCGTCGCAGTCTGGTGCACCGCCTACATTTGCACAGCAACAGCAAGCAACACCTCTGATGGCCAACACTCCTCAGGCGAATGGTACAAACAACATGCCCGCAGGCCAGGTATCCCAGCCCATGCCTTTTGCTCAAGCGAACCCATTCAGCCAATCTGTTGGCCATGGCACGCCAGTAAACCCATTCCTCCAAGGGCAGAACCAGATGGGCCGAGGACTGCCCCAGCCAGGTTTCACCTACCCAGGGCAAATGCCAGGCCAGCAGCTACCCCAGGTTCAGCAACAGCCGCAGCAACTCGGCCGTGGCAACGGTCTACCACAGGCCGTCCGTGGTGCCCTGCAATCCAACATTCCTCGCGGCGGAAGCAACATCCCCATGCCTGGTGGTCGCGGACGAGGCCAGCAGAACCAGCCTCAACAGCAGCAACAGAACCAGGTGCAGCCCCAGCCCCAAAACCAAGGCCAAGCTGCTTCGCAAATCGGTCGTGGAGGCGGTCGAGGCGGCGGTCGAGGTGGTCGAGGTGGCCAGCAAAACCAGAATCAGAACCACAACTCTCCTCGGCAAAGCCTCAACGCCAATGCTCCGGGCTTCACACCTGGGCAGGGTGGTGGTCAACAGGGTGGACGCGGCCAGAAGCGTAGTGCAGAGGACGATGGCGATGGCGCTGCGACCAGAGGTGGGAAGCGTGCCCGTGGCGGACGCGGCGGTGGTGGCGGTGGTGGTGGTGGCGCACAGGCTGATGCCGAGTAAAGCGGCAAAACCAAGATGATATGAAAGAATGGGCATGGATGGTGTTTGCATGGATTTAATGGGGGAGGGGAATGACAACATGCGAACAAACACTTATTTCTTTCTTACTTGCTTACTTCTCTTTCCTTACGTTATATCATGTACGGTTTTATCGCTTTGTCCTCGGACGATGGGTCGAGGGATTCAAAAACGTGGTCGCTGTGTAAAAATGAAGTGACAGGACAAACGACCATGCATGCACAGGTTGTATTATTATTATTATCATCATCATCATCAGCACATGGCTGGCTGTACAAAGGCAATGGAGTTTTTTCTTCCTGGTTTTGAATTAGTTTCGTCTTTACTTGTTTGTTGCGTGCTGTGCTGTGTTGTGCTGTTCGTGATATGTTGTTCGTGTCAAACTTTTCGAAAACCCCCCAAAAATATGACGTAATATACACACATACACTAGCTTTCCCTTCTTCTTCTTCTTCTTCTTCTTCTTCTTCTTCTTCTTCTTCTTCTTCTTCTTCTTCTTCTTCTTAGTTGAACCAAAAGCTCACGCTAAAACTAGGTGTAAGACTACGGATATAAT